>Ga0157378_10003411_pt1 | contig 14112 bp, 9 predicted proteins | sample M65metaG_FD_115309 | JGI IMG/M metagenome (GOLD analysis project Ga0157378, IMG submission 115309) | Miscanthus rhizosphere microbial communities from Kellogg Biological Station, Michigan, USA - M6-5 metaG | ecosystem: Host-associated > Plants > Roots > Rhizosphere > Soil | place: USA: Michigan...
AAAATCTTATTCTGTAGCCGAGGTAAGTTGAGGCAAACGCCAGCGGGCTGAATTTGATTTTTGGAACAGAATGGAACAGGTTTGGGTTTTTGGGCGGAGCTAAGTGATTGAAAATATGGTGGCCAGGGACGGAGTTGAACCGCCGACGCCAGCCTTTTCAGGGCTGCGCTCTACCACCTGAGCTACCTGGCCACATTCGCTCACAGCTTGAGTGCCGGCGCGTTACGCGCCGTTGCAGGACGCGGGCTGATGTGGAGTACGGCTTTCGCGGGCAATCAGAATACTGGAACCGATTGAACAGATGAGATTATAGCAACGCGGCGAGCTTCGCTCAAACCGCTTGGCCCTATACAGCGCTTTCGTGCGATGAATTTATGGCTACTCCGTCCATTGACCTGCATGAACGATTGCCGTTCTACTACTCGAGGACCGCGCCTCCGGCAATCGTCATGTCGCAGCGATTGACTCCGAACCAGTATGCGATCTCCCGGTAGTCCGCAACATCGAAGATTGCGAGGTCGGCATCCTTGCCAGGTTCAATTGAGCCTTTGCGTGTCGCCATTCGCAAGGCCCAGGCGCCATTGATGGTGCCTGCGGAAATCGCCTCTGCCGGTGTCATCTTCATGTGGGTGCAGGCCAGCGACAACACGAAAGGTATGCTCGTGGTGGGCGAACTGCCAGGGTTATAGTCCGTGGCAAGCGCCACTGCCGCGCCCGCCGCGATGAACTGGCGGGCATTCGGAAAGGTTCTGAGACCCAGAAAATGGTTTGCGCCAGGAACGAGAGTGGCAATTGTGTCCGATGTCGCTAGCTGCGTGAGATCTTCGTCCGTGATGTGGTCCAGGTGATCGAACGTGGCGGGGCCAAAATTCAACAGCGCTCTTAGACTCGTGAACGAAAGCTGCCCTACGTGGGCGCGGGTTTCCAGCTTATTATCTGTAGCTGCGGCGAAAATTTTTTCCGTTTCCAAAAGCGTAAACGCACCCCTGTCGCAGAACACATCCACGAACTGCGCCAATTTTCTTTTCGCAGTCACAGGAATCATCTGATCGCAAATGAGATCGACGTACTTCGCGCGCTGCTCGCGAAACTCCGGCGGCACCACGTGTGCGCCCAACAGGGTCGTCACCACCGTTCCCGGCCACACATGAGCTGCGTTTTGTATGGCCTCGAGAGATTTGATTTCCGACTCCAGGCTCAATCCGTATCCTGATTTGGCTTCTACGGTAGTGGTTCCGTGGGCGGCCATCTCGTGTAGCGCCGCCAGAACATCACCGGCGAGCTGCTTCTTGGATGCGGTTCTGACGCCTTCGATACTGGAGCGAATGCCTCCGCCGGCTTCGGCGATCTCTTCGTAGGTGGCACCAGAGATCCGCTTCTCGAAGTCGACCAGCCGCGGGGCAACAAATGCAGGGTGGGTGTGCGAGTCGACAAAACCCGGCAGCACAACTCTTCCAGCGCAGTCGATTTCGGTGATTTTGCCCCGGTTCTTTTTGAGCCAGGGATCGCGGTGTGCGTCTTTGCTTTTGCCAACTGAGACGATCTTGCCACCAAGGCAAAGAACGGCGGCATCCTCAATGATGCCGAGTTCGCTTAGTTCCGGTCCGCGGCGGGGACCAGCCAGGATGGATCGAAGCGTAAGCAATTGACCAATATTGGCCAGCAGCAAGGGTTGCGAACTTTTCAGCCTGTGCGTCGAGGGTAGTGCCACGGACAAACATTGTAACGCCCGCGGTTGACCTGTCTCTTTGCCTTGACTACGATTTCGACTCCTGTCTTCCCCATGATTGGGCAAACACTCAGCCACTATCGCATCTCCGGGCACCTAGGCGCGGGCGGCATGGGTGTCGTCTATCTCGCCCACGATGAGCGGCTGGAGCGGGACGTCGCCCTGAAGGTACTGCTCCCCGGCACGCTTACCGACGAAGCGATCCGCCAGCGTTTTCGCCGTGAAGCACTGACTCTCTCCAAACTGAACCATCCCAACATCGCCATCATCTTCGACTTCGATACCGAAGATGGCACCGATTTTCTGGTCACCGAATATGTCTCCGGACCTCAGTTGGACACAAAACTGGCGCATGGGCCGATGGGATTTCATGAGCTCTTGCGTCTGGGAATTCAGCTGGCCGAGGGCCTGGCAGCCGCGCACGCACGCGGGATCGTGCATCGTGATTTAAAGCCGGCAAATCTGCGGCTTACTTCCGAAGGGCGACTCAAGATCCTCGATTTTGGACTTGCACAGTTGGTCCATCCTGACCTGGATGTGGCGAGGACGATAACCCATACCACCACGTCGCAGCAAATCACCGGCACTCTGCCTTACATGGCGCCGGAACAGTTACGGGGCGATCCGCTCGACGCGCGCAGCGACATCTGGGCCGCTGGCGCTGTGTTGTATGAGCTGGCTACCGGCAAGCGGCCGTTTTCGGAAACCAACGGCGCCATGCTGATTGATGCGATTCTGAACCGAAATCCCGAATCTCCAAGCAATCTGAATCCAGACATAAGTCCGAGCATCGAGAGCATCATTCTCAAGGCTCTGGAAAAGGATCCGTCGCGGAGGTACCAGACGAGCAAAGAACTGGCGGAAGACCTGGAACGGTTGACCGCCGGCGTTTCGCCGCACGTGCTAACTGCAAAGCGTAAGGCCTGGTGGACTGCGGCCAGTGTCGTGACCGTTTCTGTTGCATTGGTCCTTGGCTGGTTTTTCCTGGGCAGGCCCAAGCGACCGGCAACGCCAGTTGCTTCTCCGGCGGCACGGCAATCGGTGGCCGTACTTGGTTTCAAGAATTTATCGGGCCGCCCGGATACGGCGTGGCTTTCAACCGCTCTTTCCGAAATGCTCACCACCGAACTCGCGGCTGGTGAGAATCTGCTAACCATTTCCGGCGAAAACGTTGCGCGAGTGAAGGCCGACCTGTCGCTTCCTGAACAGGACACGCTGGCTGCCGACACATTGTCTCGAGTTCATCAGAACCTCGGGAGTGATTTCGTTGTCCTCGGTTCGTATCTCGAGCTGGGAACCGAGTCAAATGAATCGATCCGCGTAGATTTACGTCTTCAGGATGCCAAGGCCGGGCAGACCATTGCGTTGGTATCAGAAAAAGGAACATTAGCCGAGCTGGATGGAGTGGTTACGCGCGCCGGCGCACAGCTCCGAATCAAGCTGGGAGCGGGGAGTGTTCCCATCGAAGACGAACCCGCCATGAAAGCGGCTCTTCCCTCCAATCTGAAGGCTTTGCGGCTTTATTCCGAGGGACTGGCGAAGCTCCGCGTCTACGAAGTGCTCGACGCCCGCGACCTGCTGCTCAAAGCTGTCGCGGAAGATCCCAAGCATGTGCCGTCCTTGGTGGCATTGTCGGCTGCCTGGGGTTCCCTGGGCTACGACTCGAAGTCGATGGAGACGGCGAAGAAGGCCTACGACCTTTCTGCCGGTCTGCCTCGCGCAGAGAAGTTGCGGGTGGAAGGGCAATACTTCGAACAATCCAGCCAGTGGGATAAGGCGATCTCGGCTTACAAAGAGTTGTTCGACCGCGCTCCCGACAACCTCGACTATGGATTGAAACTGGTGGTTGCGCAGTTCGCCAGTGGCAAGGCTCCCGATGCACTGAATACGATCACTCGCCTTCGTGCGCTTTCCTCGCCACAGCGTGACGACCTGCGCATTGATTTGGCCGAGAGCCGGGCAGCGAACATTACCTCTGATTTTAAGCGCCAGTTGGCGCTCGGGGAAAGCGTTGCCGAGAGAGGAAGACAACAGGGCGCGCGGCTGCTGATTGCACGTGCGCTGCTCGAACAATGCTCCGCGAAACGCAACCTGGGCGATCTGAAGGCGGCGGTAATGGCCTGCCGGCAGGCGGAGCAGATCGCAACCGATGCGGGCGACCGCTTTGTCGCCGCGCAAGCCATGAACAGCACCGGCAACGCACTCTACGACCAAGGTGATGCCGGGGAAGCGCGAAGAATGTATGAGGGAGCCGTGCGCGTTTATCGCGAAATCGGCAATTTGCAAGGTTTAGCAGGAGCACTCGACAACATCGCCAGCATCATGGGGGACCAGGGCGACCATGAAGGTGCCCGGAAACTGTCGGAGCAGTCTCTGGCCATCTATCGAGAAACGGGTTTCCTGGTGGGCGTGGCGGAGACGCTCAATAACATCGGCGCGGAGCTTATTACCCAGGGGGATTTGATCGGAGCGCAAAAGCGGTTTGATGAGGCACTGAAAATCTGGCGACAAATGTCCAACGATAGCGGGATGGCTATCGTGCTGACCAACCTCGGCGAACTCCGCTTGCAACTTGCGGACGTCGCAGGCGCGAAGTCCGCGTACGCGGAAGCACTCGCCATATTCGTAAAAGGTGGGGAAAAGAGTAAATCGGTCTATCCACAGTTGGGTCTAGCCGATGTTTTGCTGGCGAGCGGAGATCTCGCCGGTGCAAAGAAGACCTATACAGAGGGCATGGCCATCGCGCGTGAGGTCGATGACAAGCATGAGTTAGCATTTGCCCTCGCCGGCCTGGGCGAAATTGCGTTCGAAGAGGGAGACCTTCAAAGAGCACGTCAACACATGGAAGAATCGCTGAAGCGGCGTAACGACCTGGGAGAAAAAGACGGGGCGTTGAGCAGCACAGTCCAGTTGATACGAGTATCTCTCGAAGAAGGAAAGTTCGCAGACGCCGAGGCCCAGGCGCGAAAGTCGATACCCGGCAAGAAGTCCGAGGATGTAAGCGGCGACGTGGCCCTCGCACATGCTGCGCTGGCAGAGGCGCTGCTGGGGCAAAACAAGGCGCGTGAGGCACAACAGGAGAGCATCACCAGCGCGAAGTTAGCCGGAGCAACGCAACTGCGGCAAGTACAGTGGCAAGCCCGTGTAGTGCAAGCCAAGGCGGAAGCAGCCGCCGGGAATCTGGTTGGCGCCGTCTCGTCCCTACAGGAGGCAGCTGGCCAGGCAGAAAAACTCGGACTCATTCGCTTGGGCATGAACGCACGTCTCGCGTTAGCCGAGGCGGAAATGAAAGCCGGAAAAGCCGAGGCTCGCGCTAAACTGCAAGCATTGGAGAGCGAAGCCCGCTTAAAAGGATTCGTGCGTATCACCGACAAGACGCGGCGAGAGATCGAGTAGCGGATTGCAAACGACACAAGTTGATTCGACGATTTCTCGCTCCACTCCGGTGGGAACGACGGAGTGATGATTGTTTAGCTACTCTTCAGTTGTTCTTGCACAGCCCGATAGGCCTGGTCGATGGCCACGTTGGTGTAAGCACTCGCGCCGGCGTCAGAATTGGCGATTGAAATTCGGCCAAATTGTTTCCGGCCAATCACGCATGGGCGTTCTTCCTGCGTCCACTGGGGATCAGAAAAAGAATCGTATTCATAGGCATAGCCATGCGCCCATCGATTCACCGTAATGGCTGCAATATCGCGAGCAGAGTCGAATCCGCCCGGCGATAGCATCCTCTGCAACTGGTTCCGAATGTTGCGCTCAAAAGTGGAAAACGGTGTACCAATCAATTCAAACCGTCCCATCCGATATTGCTCGCGCCGCGGCCGGCCGGGCTTGCAGGGCGTGCGCAACATGAACAGCACCATCGGTTCCTTGGGATTGCTGGGAAATTGGTAGGTGCCAAGGGTGATGGGGAAATCCAGCATGGTGAAGCAGTGATAACTACCGGGGGAGACAATTTGCCGGATTCCAAGCTTGTGGAATGCCATCCAGTTTCGAATGGCTACGTGGGTGTAAATGTATGGCTCCTTCACGCCGTAGTGCAGAGCTTCTTTCTGCTTGTCCGGCAGTTCAGGACAGAGGTACGGCACCATGCCGTTGTAACAGGCCAGGACACACGCCCTTCCCTTCACGCTCTGCAATTTTCCTTGTTGCACATACGCGACCTCCACTGTCCCTGCTGAATCCAGCGGACCTATATGGCGGGCCCGCACTGCAGTAGCGTTCAGGCGAATGCGGATCGGCGATGATGCGTGATCGAGCTTGCCATAGTCAGTGCGGGCTGTAACTACATCTTCCATGGTGTGGCCAGAGATCGAACCGGGGACCAATGAGCGCACCAGCAAACGAGCGACAGAAGCGTTCCCATCGGGAAAGTGAAAGATATACGGCTCTTCTTCCTCATCCTCAACTCCCAGGTCCATGCCATCGAAGCCTGGGTAATGACAAGCACCATAATCGTCCGGATTTCTGTAGCAAGCCAGGGCCGAGATCGCCTCAATCCCAACCGCAAACAAATCATGAGTGTAGGTTTGAAAAAACGGGAGGACTGCAGGATCGGCCATGCATACGTCAGTAAGAAAAGCGGCATAGCTTATCTTTGCCAGCCGAGCCAACTTTTCTTGTCGTGAAAGATCCGGTAGGTAGTCTTTTTTCTCGGTGTAAAGGCGCGCAATTTCCTCGCGTACATTTTGTTGCAGCGGAGTCTTAGTGAGAAATTCCGGCCAGGGGACTGACCCCATGCCAGGCACAAGCCGGTCATCTCGAAAAGTTTCACGATCGAAGAAGCAAGCCGTACCCAGATGGGAGTAGAGTTTCTGATCGTAGGCTGTGTAGAACCGTTTCGTCTCAATCCCTAGGTCTTTGAACAGGCTCTTTGCCCTGTCGCTGTATTCGGAAGGGCTTTCTATTGACTGGGTGCCGCCATTGCTTAGAAGCAGACGCTTCCCGACTCGAAATTCGTTGCGCCGGGCGTGTCCGCCGAAATCGTCGTGATTGTCGAGAACGAGAACGCGTGCCTTTTGACCGGCATGCTTGCGAAAAAAATACGCTGCAGCCAGGCCGCTGATGCCGCCTCCCACCACGATCAAGTCGTAGCTTTCGCCTGTGCTTTTGGGGTCTCCCGCAGTCTCCCAAAACGTGCTGTCGCGCAGAGCATGGGCAACGTCAAAAGCGCCAGGTTGGCTGCCCCGAATGCCGGTGAGTGCAGGCGGGTAGAGACCTGCCACGGGAGGATGGCCAGGGTGCGTGGCTTCCCCAGCACCCGAAGCCAGCCCGGTGAAACCAGCGCTACCCAGCGCACCGATGCCTACTGCCACGCCATTCAGAAAATCCCGGCGGGAAATGCGACATCCCATCCCGAGTTCGCGGTCACGTTTTTCGTCGCTCATGGGCGGGTTTGCTGCTACAAGTTTGCGTTCAACCGGGAATTGACCAGCGTGGCTGTATCCGAATTATTAGGCATCGCGACTGAGCACGACCAGGTCAGCTAGTTTTCCCGATTTGGATTGTACCTACATGGCTTGCCGCCCGAGTACCCGGTGAAGGAAAGATGCTTTTCGGGTGCAGACTTGCGTCCATGGAGCGTCCAAGGAACTGAACCAAGACGTGCGGTGTCTACTCTAATCGTGGAATTGTGCTCAGGTCTTAAATTTGCTGCGATTTCTTGGATGCTTCTGTCCGCCTCATTATCAATCGGCCAAGACGGCCTTGGATTGTTCCATAAAATGCAGACTGCGATAGGCGGCGCCGACAGGATTGCATCCATCCGCGATTTTGAGGAGTGCGTGCACGCGGATTCCTGGGATGATGATGGAAAGCCACATGGCACAGTGTTCAAACGGGTGCGTTTTGTCCGTCCCAGGTATCTTCGAATCGATCAGGTCGGCCCGGGTGATTCCTATGTCCTATACTTCGACGGTTCTGCGGGCTGGGAAATTCTGCCCGGGAAGCCCCTGGTTGACCTAGCTGGTCGCGAACTGCGTTTCGCCCAAGGCTATGCGGAGGGAATGAATCTTAATACCTGGCTTGCTGATCGCGACCCCGAAAACTTGTTCACTTCTCCCGCTTCGAATGTCATTGCCATTTCGACCAAGGATGACGCCTCCCACGAAGTGAACATTACCCTGGGCCCTGACTTTCTACCTGTAGAGGAACGACAGGTTTCTCTGGCCGATACTAATCATCCCGTGTCCAGCCAAACTTTGCAGTTTGACCACTGGGAACCTGCTGACGGCGTAATGTTTCCACGACACCGCTCCAATCTGCATTTCGACAAGAAGGTGGCCGAAATTTTTACCGACAAGATCAAGTTGAACCGTGATATCAAGCTTAGTGAACTTACCCTGCACCCGGCTGATTCGGCTCCGGTGACGTGCCCGCACTAAAGAGATATCGTCTTAGCTCTGCACGGTTCAGGCAGGCAGACACTCGTCTTGCCCTTGTGGTAAAAACGCCAACGTGACTCAACCGACCGAAACCCATCTCGTACGCGCCATCGGCAGGTGGAGTCTGGCTGCCCTAACCATCAATTCCATAATAGGCAGCGGCGTCTTCGGGCTGCCCTCGGTAATTGCGGGGCTCACCGGCAGTTTGAGTCCGTGGACCGTACTTTTGGCCGGAGGCGCTATCGCCATCATCATGGGCTGTTTCGCCGAGGTAGCTTCGCAGTTCAGCAAAGCGGGCGGCCCCTACCTCTACGCCCGGGCCGCATTCGGACGCTTGGTAGGAATTGAAACCGGATGGATGTTGTGGCTGGCGCGTCTCACTGCGCCAGCCGCCAACGCGAATCTTTTTGTCATCTATCTCGGCGAGTTCTGGCCAGACGCCAAAGATCCCTTCCCGCGTTTTGCAATTCTCACTCTCCTGGTGGGAATTCTCGCCATTGTTAATTTGCGCGGTGTACGCGCTGGTACTCAGGTCAGCAATGTAACCACGCTGGCAAAACTGGTTCCACTGATTGTGGTGGCCATTGCCGGAGTCGTTTATTTGCTGGCCGGGCATCGTCTGCCCGTAACCCCGGGAGCGACTGATACCCACGCATGGTTGAAAGCAATGTTGCTGCTGATCTTCGCTTACGGCGGATTTGAGGCCGCCTTGACCCCGATGGCGGAAGCGAAAAACCCGCAACGTGACGTGGCCTTTGGGCTTTTCATCGCACTGATCACCTGCACAGTGCTTTATTTTGCGCTGCAGTGGGCGGTAGTTGGACTGCTGCCGGATGCTGCGCACAGCGAACGCCCCTTGGCGGACGTCGCGCGATTGATCTTCGGCAATGCCGGGGCTGTTTTTATCGCGATCGGCGCGCTAATTTCCGTCTATGGATATCTGGGCGCGAACCTGCTCGCAGTGCCGCGCATCACATTCGCCCTCGCCGAGCGCGGCGACTTTCCTTTGATCTTTGCTGCCGTGCATCCTCGCTTCCGCACACCTTATTTCTCGATCCTCGTGTTCGCCATTCTCACCTGGCTGCTCTCCTTGCTGGGAAGCTTCAGCTGGAATGTGACTCTGTCGGCCGTAGCGCGCCTGTTCTATTACGGCCTGGTGTGCGCGGCGCTGCCGGTGTTGCGCAAACGCCAGCCTGGCGCGGCAATGTTTTACCTTCCCGGCGGAAGGGTCCTTGCCGTGATTGGCGTCGCAATCTGCCTGGGACTGATGACGCAGGTCGATCGCGGCGGATCCATCATCGTGGCAGCGATGCTGGCGATCGCTTTCGTGAACTGGCTGGTGGTGAGAAATCGGGCTCAGCTCAGTCGGTAGGGCTGAACTCCAGGTATGGCGGGGAGATTTCGAGAATGATATCGTTTTCGCGTTCGACTATCGCAATTCTTCCATCCTGGTCTCGCTCCGGTCTCCCGACCCACGAAATTTGACCATGACTTTGAAATACGGCAGTCCCGGCTGGCGAATGTACGCTTAACTCCCGCCGACAATCCGCCCTCGTTGGCGAATACCGTGAGCAAAGTGCCCTCGTCATGCCCGGTTTGATCGACTGCATGCGGTCAATACCTTGGCGACCCAGTCCACGTGGCTCGAGGATTGCTTTTCTGTGGGATTTGCCAAGAGGACATTAGCGCCCGCCAGGCTGGCGGACGCTACCAGGACGAACATGTGACGCCTTTGCACGAGATTGTCAGCGGTGAATGTGCGGACTCTGCGCAGGATTCTTGTGCGCGGCCGGTGCATTCTTCAATACCTGGATTCCGAAATCCACAGGTAACTGTTTCGGCGGATAACACGCAGCCTTGTCGCAGGCCTGATATTTCAATTGGCCGCGTACCGCGTACTTTGCGGCCACTACGCCAACCAAGGGCCGCACCACCACGCCGATGTCAAAACCGCCACTGTAGACGCTGAGCTTTTCATCCGGAGCGAACTCGAAACTCATCTCCTGGCCTTTGGGATAGGTGATCCTGCCGATCACGATGTCGGTCGGTGCAGTAAGTTTCAAGCTCGTGGGGATGAGAAACTCTGCCGTCGGCGTATTGGAGTTGACGTGATATCCGTGCTCCACTTCAAAGTGCAAAGTCACATTGCCGGCCTTGCCGCGGGTAACATTGGTCACTCCTGCATCAGTCATTTTGACTGAGGGAGGCCGGTGCTGAGAGAAGTCCTGCGCCAATAAGGGCACGCACAGCACAGCGGCGATAACTGAAGTTTTGGCGGCGCGATAGCGCATCGCTTATTTTCCGGTTTGATTCACAACCTGAGCTACGCGGGCGGGTTCGAGGGCTTTCTTAATACTCTCCTCAATCTCTCCGCGACCCTTCAGGCCAAATACCTTGTCGACGATCTTGCCTTCGCGGTTGATGTACAAAGTCGCCGGGAGGAATTGCACCCCGCCAAATAAATCCTCCACCGACTCTTTGCCCACAAGAATGGGATAGTTCACTCCCAACTTTCCGGCGAAGTCAGCCAGATCCTGCGTGCTCGCATCTTCATCGACTGCAATGCCGACGATCTGCAACCCCTCGGGGCCATATTGCTTCTGCAACTCTGCGAACCAGGGCATTTCAATCTTGCAAGGCTGGCACCAGGTAGCCCAAAAGTTCAGCAGCACAGCTTTGCCTCGGTAATCGGACAAGTGGACCGTCTTCCCATCCAGTGCCTTGAGTTCAAAATCAGGCGCAGCTTTTCCCTGCATTCCCTTATTGGCGGCTTCGGAAGGATCTGGCGAAGACTTGCGGGCCATCTGCAGGCCGAACACAAGCATAATCGTGACCACCATGGCCACTACGAGAATGATGACTGGATCACGTTTCACAGAACACTCCTACCTACAGGGCGAACCGGTTCAAGAACGACAAGTATCCTGAAATAATTGTAAATCTTCCGAACACCAGCAACACACCCAGCACGATCAAGAGCGCGCCGCTGGCAATCTCGACCGCGTGCATATGGGCACGAAAGCGGCTGTAGAACTTTAGAAATCTTTCAATTCCTAATGACGTCAGCAGAAAAGGCACCGCTAGCCCCATCGAGTAAATAGTCAGAAGCCCAATGCCTTTTGCCACCGAGTCCTGCTGAGAAGCGAAGGTGAGAATCACAGCCAGGATCGGTCCCACGCAGGGCGTCCACCCAAAGGCAAAGGCAAAACCGATGACAAAAGATCCCCATACTGTGGCCCCGCCCTTGACGCTATGCAGCCGCTTATCAGCGTAAAGCGCGCGAATACGCAGCAACCCGGTGAGGTGAAGCCCGAAAAGAATGATCACCACGCCGGCGACCTGTGCCAGGCTGTGTTTGTAGCGAGCCAACAACTGCCCCACGCTGGTCGAAATCGCACCCAGGGTGATGAACACAACGCTGAATCCGAGGATGAAGGCAATCGAGTTCAGCATGACCTTGCGCAGCAAACCTGCCTGCTGCGCCTGCAACTCTTCCACTCCCGCCCCCGAGATCAGCGACACATAGCCGGGAACCAGCGGCAGGACGCAGGGCGACAGAAAAGAGATCAGTCCTGCAGCGAACGCTGCTATTGGCAACGGAAGGTTGTGCATGCGTGGGTATTGTACCTGCTCAGGCTTGGTGTTGCCGCTAACCAATTGAGTCCTGAACGCGAGCGGAAGTTACGGAAGGTTGAGCTTTTAGTTTACCCGCCGTCCGGCAAAACTCATTTGGACGGCGGTTTCTCGACTTTAGTGTCCGGTTTTACAGCGGGCACGGAAGAGGAAAGGCCACCCGGCGGCGATGTCAAAGCCTTGCGGATGAAGGAAATCGGCGCAGTAGCAGTCACCAGCACCCGGTCTCCGCTTTGTTCGACTGTCAGACTATCGAAGAAACTTTTTACATCCGGGTCAGACCCATGTTCGCCTGAAACGCTTTCCGCCGAATGAAGCACATTCAGAAAAGTGTTGGTCTTCTCCGCCGCCTGTTTAGCGTCCTGTTCGCTGGCGGCAAACGCCTCGGTCCGTACTCGCACCCCGTTCAATGCCCGTACTGATGCCACCATGACCGCAGGCTTGGTAAATAACAATGATAAGCCGCCAGTAGGCGGAGGCCCACTTCCGCTGGCTGGTTCCACTTTGAAGATTGTCCACGCCAATCCGGCGTAGGGAACGTAACGGTCCGAGAAGGGGACAAACTTGTAATACTTTCGCAGTAAGGCCGGCCCGCCGAAGGGCGACGCCAGCTTACGTGAGCGGTCGATGACCCCCCGCAATACCTCTGGATCGTCATGGTTCGAGGCCGCGACCGTGTCGACGCCGATCACGGCTACACGCAAGACCCGGCCCTCCAGAGCAATGTTGTAAATATTGATGGAATCGTAATCCTCGATCGACTTTGAAATCTTCTTCAGATAATCCCGCAGGCGCTCGCCCTGAATCTTTCCCACCAGGACTTCAGAAAACCGGATAGGCGGACCTATCTTCGCTCCTTCGGGCGGCACCATGTTATGGATGGCAAAGGCAGCTTCATCCAAGTCGCGCTCGAACTGGAAGCCGGTAGCCTGAATGAACTCTTCGTATTCAGGCTCATGGGAGATCGGCGGAAGTTCAGCCCCCATGTTGGCGCGACGGATGCTTTGTAGATTGATGTAGAGAAAACCATCGGCCCCGGGGAGAAGGCGGGCGGCCTCAGGCGGCGCGTGTTTGCGCAGCGCTACCATCACCGCAACCGCCGCCCCAACCAGGACAACGGCCAGAAAAATGGGAAAGCTGCGTCGTATGCGCATCAAAAATGGCCGCCAAGCCTCGGGAAAGCTCCAAAATGTGACGACCGGAGCCGTTATGATAGCACTTACCGATGTTTGGCGGCCTGCTTCAAGAGTGGGGAGCACCCACCGCCTGGCGTGTAGGAACGGTCGCCCCGACGAAGGGCTTACTGCGGTTGCACGTGCTATGCCGTTGTGATAACTTTTAAAATTGTCCCGGACATCAGGAAGGGATCTGGGGAGGTATTTGCCCGGGAGGGCTGCGTCCCCGACTGCTGGCGTAGCTCAGTCGGTAGAGCATCTGATTTGTAATCAGAGGGTCAGGGGTTCAAATCCCTTCGCCAGCTCCAGATAACAGTTTCCGGAAACGCAGGTATTACGCGGCGCGGTGGCGGCATAGTTTTTTTCCAATAACACTCCATAGAGAACTTCCAAGTGGCGGTTTGCGCTACCGTTCCTGCGCACACTCACTGTTCTTCTATTTGTGTCAGAGGGTCGAGGCAGAGCCTTGGCAGACGCGCGCGAATGGTGGCCTGATTCCGGGCTAAAGTGGGCCGGAGGATCGGCGTTTCTTGCACAGGTGGGTGAGTGGTTAAAGCCAACAGACTGTAAATCTGTCCCTCCTAGTGAGGTACGAAGGTTCGAATCCTTCCCTGTGCACCAGTTGAGAGTGAACCGGTTATTGCTAGCGTTCGCGGCGTACGTCGCCCTTGGGATTTTGTCGTGGATGACCCTGGGTGACCAACGCATCCGGCTTGCGGTGTTAGCAATCCTGGCAATGTTCGCGTTCCGGACCTGGATGCGGCGCAACGACGTGTTGCACCCGGATAAGGATGGCGAAGAGTAGCGCAGTCGCAAGGCCGATGTAGCTCAGTTGGTAGAGCACTCCCTTGGTAAGGGAGAGGTCACCAGTTCAATCCTGGTCATCGGCTCCAGAGATTGAGGGCGTTGGTTGGCGATGTCGAAGGATTCGTCAGGGGCGAACGACCAACGACCGACGGCGATTTTAAGGGCGGGAGTAACTCAGTGGTAGAGTCACAGCCTTCCAAGCTGTTGGTCGCGGGTTCGATTCCCGTCTCCCGCTCCAAGAATTTGAGGGAAAGAGGCACGAACAGAAATGGCGAAAGAGAAATTTGACCGCACAAAGCCGCACGTAAACGTGGGGACGATTGGTCACATCGACCACGGCAAGACCACGTTGACCGCGGCTATCACCAAGGTGTTGTCCAAACAC
>Ga0157378_10003412_pt1 | contig 14110 bp, 16 predicted proteins | sample M65metaG_FD_115309 | JGI IMG/M metagenome (GOLD analysis project Ga0157378, IMG submission 115309) | Miscanthus rhizosphere microbial communities from Kellogg Biological Station, Michigan, USA - M6-5 metaG | ecosystem: Host-associated > Plants > Roots > Rhizosphere > Soil | place: USA: Michigan...
CGCCGCGTCAAGGCCGACCCCGCCACCGCCGAAATCCCCGTCATCGCCCTCACCGCGCACGCCATGGCCGGCGACCGCGAGCAGGCCCTCGGCGCCGGCTGCGACGACTACGACACGAAGCCGATCGAGCTTCCCCGCCTGCTGGAAAAAATCGTCGCGCAGCTCGCCCGCGTCGGCAAATCCGCCCCCGCCGCGTGAGCACTCCCCCGCCGGCGCCCGCATCCGCCAACGAGGCCCTCGCCCATGTGCGCCACGACATGCGCACGCCGATCAATCACATCCTCGGCTACAGCGAACTCGTTGCCGAGGAACTCTCCGACGCGGGCGTCACCTCCGTCGCCGCCGATCTCGAGAAGATCCGCCACGCCGCCCAGCAATTGCTCGGAATGATCGGCGAACACCTCTCCGAGGAAGGCTTTGCCCGCCTGCATTCCGGAGAGGCGCCCGAGGCTCGCACTGCGACCAGCGCCGCCGCCACTCCGCACGAGACGGCGTCCCATCCCGACACCGCGGCATTAGTCACCGGCCGCATTCTCGTCGTCGATGACAACCTCGAAAATCGCGAGACGCTCGCCCGCCGTCTCCAACGTCAGGGCCATACGACCACGCTCGCCGCGGACGGCGCCGAGGCCCTCGAGATCGCGCGCCGCGCACCGTTCGATCTCGTCCTGCTTGACGTGATGATGCCCGTGCTCGACGGCTACGGGGCCCTCGAGGCGCTCAAGGCCGACGAGGGGCTGCGCCACATTCCCGTCATCATGATCTCCGCCCTCGACGAGATCGAAAGCGTCGTCCACTGCATCGAAAAAGGCGCGGAGGACTATCTGCCAAAGCCCTTCAACCCCACGCTGTTGCGCGCGCGCATCGGCGCGAGCCTCGAAAAGAAGGCTCTCCGCGATCAGGAGCAAACCTACCTGCGCCAGATCGAGGAGACCCAGCGGCATCTCAAGGGCGAACTCGACGAAGCCGCGAAATACGTGCGCTCGATCTTTCCCGCGCCGACGGAAACGCCCTATCGCATCGATTGGAATTACGCGCCTTCGATGGAGTTGGGCGGCGACGCCTTCGGCTACCACTGGATCGACGACGACCACCTCGCGATCTACCTGCTCGACGTCTGCGGCCACGGCGTCGGCGCCTCGTTGCTCTCCGTTTCCGCCATTAACGTCCTGCGCTCCGGCTCGCTGCCCGCCACCGATTTCCGCGACCCCGCGCAGGTGCTTGCCGGCTTGAACAACGCGTTTCCGATGGAGCAGCAGAACAACATGTATTTCACCATCTGGTATGGCGTTTATCACCGGCCGACCCGGCTCCTGCGCCATTCCAGCGGCGGCCACCCGCCCTCGCTGCTACTGGCACCGGATGGCGCCATGAGCGAGCTGCGCGCGCCAGGCATGCTCATCGGCGCGATGCCCGACATGACCTACGCGAGCCAGTCGGTCGAAATCGCGCCCGGCAGCCGTCTGCTCGTCCTCTGCGACGGCACCTACGAAATCAAGCGGCCCGACGGCACGATGATCGAATTCGACGACTTCACGGCATTCATCCCCGAACATGGCGCGGAGCCCGACGGCCTCGAAAAGCTGCTCGAGTGGGTGCACGATCTTCGCGGCGGCGAACCTCTCGAGGACGACTTTTCCATCGTGCGCATCGAGTTTTAGAAGCCATGCCAGAACTCTCCCTCGAAATTGGCAACGACTTCGCGGCCCTCGGCCCGACCAGCGCGCGCGTGCGCGATTTCCTCGGCGAATGCGGCGCCCCTGACGCGGCGTCCTTCCTCGCGGACCTCGTGATCGAGGAGCTCGTCACAAACACGATCAAATACGGTTACGACGACGCGGCCGCCCACGAGATCGATCTGCACATCGGCTTCGACGAAGGCCGCCTCGTCATCGAAGTGCGGGACGACGGCCACGCCTTCAACCCCCTCGAACAGGCCGCGCCCGACACCACCCTCCCCGCCGAACAGCGCGACATCGGCGGCCTCGGCATTCATCTCGTGCGCCAGATGACGGACTCAGTGATCTACGAACGCTGCGATGGCTGCAATGTCGTGCGCGCTGAAAAAGCCTTCCCGCCGGAAGCCATTGGATGATTGCCCGCGCGTGACCGCGCATGATATGGCCAGCGCATGAAAATCGAAGAACGCCACGAAGGCCCCGTCGTCGTCCTGTCCATCGAGGGACGTCTCGACCACGCGGGATCGGAAATTTTCGACGCTCACGTCACGAAACTCATCGCCGCCGGCGAGAAGAAACTTGTCGTGGACTTCCACCGCGTGGATTTCGTCGCCAGCATGGGCATCCGCGCCCTCATCAAGCCCTACCAGGCCCTCGCGCCCCAGGGCGGCAAGGTCGCCGTGGCAAATCTCGGGGATTCCGTGCGCGCCATTTTCCAGCTCGCCGGCATCGACCAGGCCGTGCCGGCCTACGAATCCGTCGATGCCGCCGTCGCGGCGCTGAGCTGAGCGCGCCCCCCGCGTGAAATTCGCGATTTTCGCCCTCGCTCTGGGCCTGGGCATCTCGACCCCGACGCATGCCGGCCGCGTGAAGGTCGCCTGCGTCGGCGACAGCATCACGTTCGGAGTCGGCGTCGGGAATCGCGACCGCGACAGCTATCCCGCCCAGCTCGGCCGCCTGCTCGGGCGCGGTTACGACGTGCAAAATTTCGGCTCTTCCGGCGCGACGTTGCTCGAGCAGGGCAACAACCCCTACGTAAAAACGCGCGCGTTTCGCGACGCCATGAAGTTCCGCCCGAACGTCGTCGTCATCCTGCTCGGCACCAACGACTCCAAGACGCGCAATTGGGACGGCCGCGCCGATCAATTCCTCCCGGATTACCATGCCCTCATCGCGCGTTTTGCGCACTTGCCGGGACCTCCCAAAGTTTTCGTCTGCCTGCCCCCGCCCGCGCGGCGGCGCGACGGCGACATTCGCGAGCGCGTGATCGTCCGCCAGCGCCAGCTCGTCCGGCAAATGGCCGCCACGGAAAAACTCCCTCTCATCGACCTCGACACGCCCTTCCGAGGACATCCCGACTGGCTCGCGGACGGCATTCATCCGAATGCCGCCGGCGCGGCAGCAATCGCGAAGATCGTCGCGACCGCGATTCGGAATTAAAAATCTGTCATGCGCGCCACCGGTCCGGATTTATTCCGCCCGGCGAGAATCGAGCCGCATGAATTTTCCGTCCGCGCTCGCGCGCCTTGTTTCCGTTTTCCTGCGCCCGCGCATCTTTGTTCCCGTTGCCAGCCTGCTGTTTCTCGCGACCAGCCTGCACGCGGTTCTGGAAAACGCGCAAACTCCCCGGGGACGGAAGGATTTTCTCGAGGGCGACACGGGGCACTATCTCGACATCGCCCGCGATTTCTCCCGCGGAGATTTTTCCATGTCCTACGTGCGGAACCGTCCACATCGCCAGCCGCTTTATCCCCTGCTCCTCGCCACGGTGATGCTCAAGAGCGGAGAAAATCTCGCGGCGCTCGCCACGGTCAATGTCGTCCTGACCGCGCTGACCTTTCTGCTCGTCTATTTTGGCCTGCTTCAGCGGTTTGCCTCCCGCGTCGTCGCTGCGACGGTCGGCGCACTCTTCCTGCTCAATCCCTTCGTTCGCGCGCAATGCACGCAGCATCTGCTTACAGAGCCGCTGCACCTTCTCCTCATGATGGGAATTCTCTTCGCGCTCTGGGATTATCTGGAAACGCGGCGTTCGTGGGGCCTGATCGTCGCCGCGGCACTCGGTGGACTCGACTATCTGGCGCGACCGAATGGCCTGTTCGTGGCGCTGGCCATGGCTGGCGTCGTGGTTCTCGTCGAGGGACGCCGCCTGCTGACGCGCCGGGGAATAATTAGTCTCGGATTGGCGGCGTTGGCGTTCGTCATCCTCAGCGCCCCGAGCTGGGTGCCGCGATACCGGGATTTCGGGAACCCGATCTATCACGGCTATCTGAGCAACTACCTCTGGGTCGATACCTACGCCGAAGGCCACGTCGGCCAAAAATTCGCGACCTACACGGCACGCGATTATTTCGCCAACCATGGCGTCCTCGATGTCGCAAAGCGCTGGCTGCATGGGGCGTGGGAATGTGGGGTGGCGATTCCCGTGCGCGTGGAAGGGCGCGCCCCCCTTTTGTTTGTCCTCGCATTGGGCGGGGCCGGAGCCGCCCTCTGCCTTGGATCGCGAAGCCACCGCGCCTTGCTTCTCTTCGGCGTCGCGCAGGCGCTGCCCCTGGTCTGGACGAATCTCTCGAATCCCACCGTGCGCGTTCCCTATGCGGCCGCCGTGCCGTTCGAGCTCGTCTTCGCAGCGATTGCTTTGCACTTCGCGAGCGAAGCGATGCGGACACAAGCGATCGCCTCCAGCACCCGTGGGCAACCCATTACGGCGGGGTTTCGGCGAGGCAATAACCCACGCCCCGCAAGGTGTGGATGAGCTTCGGCGCAACGTTCTCATCGAGTTTTCGCCGCAGCCGCTGCACGTAAACATCCACCAGATTCGTGCCGGGATCGAAGTGGTAGTCCCACACCTTTTCGCAAATTTGCGTGCGGGTGAAAACGTGACCCGGTGAACGCAGCAACAGTTCGAGCAGCGCAAATTCCCGCGCGGTGAGCTCCACTCGCTCGCCAGCGCGCGTCACCCGGCGGCGCGAGACGTCCATCGTCAAATCGGCCACACGGTAGATCGTCAGCGATTCGCCGCTGCGTCGGCGCAGCAGCGCGCGCACCCGCGCCAGCAGCTCCTCGGAGGCAAAGGGCTTCGCGAGGTAATCGTCGGCGCCGAGGTTGAGCCCCTCGACTTTTTCGTAGGTTTCCCCACGCGCCGAGAGCAGCAGCACGGGCACGGCGTTCGACTCCGCCCGCAGCCGACGCAGCACCGAAAGGCCGTCCAGACCGGGCAGCATGATGTCGAGCACCAGGATCTCGTAGGGCGTCGCGCGCGCGGCCTCCAGGGCCTCGTCGCCGCAATGAAGGACATCGACGGCAAACCCCGCCTCAACCAGCACCTTTCGCACAAGGGCGGCAATCTTCCGCTCATCTTCGACCACCAGCGCACGCATTGGCCAATCCTAGTGGAATTCTCCGCGGCGGCGAGGAGAAGACTGCGCGCATCCAGCCATGGTCAATACCACGTTTCCTTCCCTGGCATGCCGGCCAGCACAACGCGGAATCCAATGGATTTGGTAATCCCGACGGCGAAGTTGCCAGACGCAGAAAAGTGTCATGTGCTCGGGAATCGGCACAAAAGAGAGACCAAGATCGTTGACGAAGGGCTCGTCTCGCCAGGCAACGAGGGGGTCTCTCGTGCTCACGATTTCCGCGGGTGGACGGACCGCCCCATCCTCGCGAAATGCAGCCAGTAACTTCTTTCGATGGCCGAGCTTTTCAATGCCGATCTTTTGCAGACCCTCATCCGTCAGCTCGGCGAGCAGGGAATCATCGATCTCGTGCCTCCCGAACATGTCCGCCAGTTCGCGCAAAGCCAGGCGATCCAGAATCGGTTCGAGCTTGGAGGACATGGGGAGATCGCTATGCCAAATCCATAGCCGCTTTTCGGCTTGAAATGAACTGCTTTTCCGCGACGGCCTCCCGCCGTGTCCCCGGGGCGCGAAAAAGCGCTTGTCCTTTTCATGGAAACCGAAAATACTAATTTAGTTTCCTGCTTCCGTCATGCCCAAATCCTCCGTCCGACCGCGCCTGGCCGCCATCGGGACGGTCGCGGCACGGGAGCGGATCGTCGCCGGGGCGCGCCGGCATTTTTTTGCGCACGGCTTCCGTTCGGTGACGATGGACGATCTCGCGGCGGAACTCCGCATGAGCAAAAAGACGCTCTACGAGCATTTCACAGGCAAGGCGGGCCTGCTCGAGGCGGTGGTCGACGCGAAGTTCGACCAGGTCGAGCGCGAGCTGGCGGCAATCTCGGAGGATGTATCCCGCAACCTGCCCGAGCGCCTGCGCGCGCTTCTTGTCTGCCTCCGCGGGCACACCGAGGAGATTCAACCGTCCTTCGTGCGGGACGTGGCACGGGAAGCGCCGGACCTGTTTCTCCGCGTGCGGGAGCGGCGTCGCGCGGTGATCCTGCGCTTTTTTGGCGGACTTCTCCACGAGGGACGCGCCGCCGGAATGATCCGGAAGGACATGCCGGAGCGGCTGATGATCGAGGCTTTGACCGGGATGACGGACGCGATCGTCAAGCCACAAATGCTCGAGGAACTCGGGCTCACCCCCAAGGCGGCGTTCACCGAGATTATCACGCTCTTTCTCGAGGGCGCGAAGACGGAGAAGGGGCGGCGAAAGCTATGAAGCGCGTGCTCTGCCTCTTCGCGGTCGCGGGCCTGCTTGCCGCTTGTTCCCGGAACGATTCGACGCGCGTGCAAGGTTACGTCGAGGGCGAGTTCGTCTATGTCGCCTCGCCACTCGCGGGTCAGCTCGAGACCCTGGCCGTGCATCGGGGACAGGAGGTCACCCCCGGCGAGCTGCTCTTCACGCTGGAGCGTGGCGCCGAATCGGCGCAACGCGACGAGGCGGAGCGCAAGCTCGCGCAGGCGCGGGCCACGCTCGAGGACGCGAAGCAGGGGCAGCGACCCAGTGAAATCGAGGCGTTGCAGGCGCAACTGCAGCAAGCGCAGGCGGCGCAAACGCTTTCCGACAAGGAGTTCCTTCGCCAGGAAAAGCTGGTCCGCACCGGGGCCGCGGCCGTGCAGGAGCTGGATCGGGCGCGGTCCACCCGCGACCAGGATCGCAAGCGCACCACACGACTCGAGGCCGACCTGCAAACGGCGCAACTCGGTTCGCGATCCGGCCAGATCGAGGCGGCCGCCGCGAACGTTCGCGCCCTCGAGGCCGCGCTCGCGCGGGCGGATTGGGATCTCGCGCAAAAGCAACAGGCCGCGCCGGTGGCGGGCCTTGTTTTCGACACGCTCTACCAGACGGGCGAATGGGTCGCCGCAGGCCGACCGGTCGTCGAACTGCTGCCGCCGGAAAATGTGAAGGTGCGCGCGTTCGTGCCGGAAGGGCAGATCGGCAGTCTGCGCTATGGCGATGCGGCGCGCGTCTCCATCGATGGCATCGCCACGCCCGCTTCCGGCAAGGTGAGCTTCATTTCGCCGCGCGCGGAATACACGCCACCGGTGATCTATAGCCAGGAGAGCCGCGGGAAGCTGGTGTTCATGGTCGAGGTGAAGTTCGATGCCGCCACGGCCGCGACGCTGCATCCCGGCCAGCCGGTCGATGTCGAATTTGACGCACCATGAGCGAGGACCTCGCGATTGACGTTCGCGGGATGACGAAGCGATTCGGCGACCGCACGGTGGTGAACGACATCGCGCTGCAGGTGCGCACGGGCGAAATCTACGGCTTCCTCGGGCCGAACGGCAGCGGCAAGACAACGTTCATCCGCATGCTCTGCGGGCTGCTACGCGCCGACGCTGGGAGCGGTGCGTGCCTCGGCTACGACGTGATCCGCGAGAGCGAAGCAATCAAGCGCAACGTCGGCTACATGACGCAGCGGTTCAGCTTCTACGAGGATCTCAGCATCGCCGAGAACCTCGACTTCGTCGCGCGCATGTATGGCGTTCCGAACCGCCGCGAGGCCGTCGCCAAAAGCATCGAGCGCCTCGGCCTCGCCGGCCGTCAGAAGCAACTCGCCGGGGAACTCTCCGGGGGCTGGAAACAACGCCTCGCGCTCGCGGCGTGCCTCATTCACGAACCGAAATTGTTACTACTCGATGAGCCGACGGCCGGCGTGGATCCAAAAGCACGGCGCGATTTCTGGGAGCAAATTCACGAACTCGCCGCCGGCGGCCTCACCGTGCTCATCACCACGCATTACATGGACGAGGCCGAGCGTTGCCACCGGCTCGCCTACATCGCCTACGGCAATCTACTCACCCACGGCACGGTGCGCGAAGTGATCGATCACGTGGCGCTAACGACATGGAGCGTCTCGGGGCCGGATTTGCCGGGCCTCGCGCGGAAATTGCGCGGCAAGCCGGGCGTGCAACAGGCGGTAGCCTTCGGCAGCATGCTGCATGTGAGCGGCGACGACGACGCGGCACTCGAGCACGCAATCGCGCCGTTCCGCGCCGATTACGAATGGACCAAAATTCGGGCCGGGCTCGAGGACGTGTTCATCCACCTCATGGACCGCTCGACGGACAACTTCGACGCATGAACGAGCGTTCGGGATTTTCCGCCCGCCGGCTCGGCGCGATCATCGTGAAGGAGTTCACGCAGATGAAGCGCGATCGCGTCACGTTCGCGATGATGCTCGGCATTCCCGTGATCCAGCTCCTGCTCTTCGGCTACGCGATCAATTCCGATCCACGCCACCTCCCGGCCGCCGTGCTCTCCGCAGATCATGGGCCGCAGGCGCGCACGATCCTGACCGCGCTGAAAACCAGCACCTATTACGACTTCGTGCGCGAGGTGAAGACCGAGCAGGAAGGCCGCGATCTGCTCGCGCGCGGGCAGGTCCAATTCGTCATCAATATCCCGCAGAATTTTTCGCGCGACCTCGTGCGCGGCGACCGGCCGGCGATTCTCGTCGAGGCCGACGCCACCGATCCCGCCGCGACGGGGCAGGCGCTCGGCACACTCTCTTCGCTCTTCGACCAGGCGCTGGCAAACGATCTCAAGGGCCCCCTCGCCTTTCTCGCCCGGACGGATAGTCCCGTGAACGTGCAGGTGCATGCGCTCTACAATCCCGAGGTCATCACGCAATACAACATCGTGCCGGGATTGATGGGTGTGATCCTCACGATGACGATGGTGATGATCACGGGTCTCGCGATCACCCGCGAACGCGAGCGCGGCACCATGGAGACGCTGCTCTCGATGCCGACGCGGCCGAGCGAGGTGCTCGTCGGGAAAATCGCGCCCTACATCATGGTCGGCTACGTGCAGATCAGCATTATTCTGCTCGTGGCGCACACGCTCTTCCACGTTCCCATGCTCGGCAGCATCCCGCTGCTGCTGGTGGCGGCATTCGTCTTCATCGCCGCGAATCTCTCGCTCGGCATCACCATCTCCACCGTCGCGAAGAACCAGCTCCAGGCCATGCAGATGACATTTTTCTTCTTCCTTCCGTCGATCCTGCTCTCGGGCTTCATGTTCCCGTTTCGCGGCATGCCTCCTTGGGCTCAGGGGATCGGCGAAGTCTTTCCGCTCACGCATTTTCTGCGGATCGTGCGCGGCATCCTGCTCAAGGGAAACGGCGTGGCCGACATCGCGCGTGATGTCTGGCCGCTCGCACTTTTCGCGGCGATCGTGCTGACGATCGGCGTGAAACGCTACCGGCAGACGCTGGATTGATTTCGCGCGATTTTCACGCGGCCTTCATCAATTACCCACACCGCCGCTTCAAGGTCGGCGCATGTTCGATGCGTCCAAAAGGCTGCTTCGCCTCCTGGCCGGAAATGCCGCGGCCCAACGGGCGTGGCTGGACGAGCGCGATTGGCGATGGGCCGGAGTGTGCGGCGCGGTGATTTTCTTCGGTGGCGGAATTTACGGAGCAACACTCGGACTCTGGCGCGACGGACTGCAGGCAGTCTTCACGGCGATCAAGTTTCCGCTGCTTGTTTTTCTCACCTGCGGAGCTAATGCCGCGTTCAACGGCTGCCTCGGCCAATTGCTGGGCAGCGGGATGGGCTTTCGCCAGACGACGCTCGCGATCCTGATGAGTTTTGCGGTCACGGCCATCGTGCTCGCATCGGTCGCGCCCATCATGCTGTTCCTGCTCTGGAACACGCCGCCACTCGCGGAGGGAAATGCTCTCGGCGGGCATAGCATCACGCTTCTCGCGCACGTCGGAATGATCGCGTTTGCCGGCGTGATCGGGGTGCATCGCTTGTTCCGGCTCGTCGTGCAAACGAGCGGGAGCGCGCCCGCGGCGCGACGCGTCCTTCTCGGATGGCTCGTCGGCAATCTGCTGCTCGGCACCCAGCTTGCGTGGGTGCTGAGGCCCTTCATCGGCAGTCCCGCTCTCGCCGTGGAATTTTTCCGAACCGATCCGCTGCGCGGCAGCTTCTTCGAGGCCGTCTGGCGCGCGCTTCACCACTTCTTTTAACCAAACCACATCACCATGAATGACGAACCACCCGCCCTGCCGCCTCGCCACTCCTTCGAATACGTCCCGATGGATGAACCTCCAACCATCTGGAGCGTAATCTCCGCGCTGCTCAAGCAGCCCGGCCAGGTCGTTTACGAATTGCTGGAAGGCCGCGCTGCCGCCGTGCTCGGCGCTCTCGCTCTGGTCGCCATCGCCTCGCTCGCGCTCTATGGCGTCGTGATTGGCAGCCTCGCGGGCGGCGCGCAATTCTGGATCGCGCCCGCCAAAATCGTCGGCGGCTCCGCGTTGGCGGCGCTCATTTGCCTGCCCAGCCTGTTCGTCTTTCTCTGCCTGAATGGAGCGGACGCCCGCCTGCGCCACGTCGTGGGCTTGCTGGCCGCCAGCATCTGTCTCATGGCGATTTTGCTGATGAGCCTTGCGCCAATCGCGTGGATCTTTTCGCAATCGACGGATTCCGTCGCCCTCATGGCGACGCTGCACATCCTGCTTTGGATCGTGGCCCTCGGCTTCGGCCTGCGCCTGCTCTCAAAATCCGCCGTGATCGCGTGGAGCGGCGCAAGCAGCCGGCTCGGCGTCTGGACCTGCATCTACGTGCTCGTGTGCCTGCAGATGATGACGGCCGTGCGGCCCATCATCGGGCGCGCCGAGACGTTCCTCCCCTCGGAAAAACAATTTTTCCTCACGCACTGGATGCACGTGATCGGCGCCAGCGCCTCGAATTACCGCTAGCTGATCCGCTCGAGCAGCCACGCCTTGAGATCGGCGATGGCGATGCGTTCCTGCTCCATCGAGTCGCGATGGCGCAGCGTGACGGTGCCCTGCTTCTCGGGTCCGTTCTCGCCGATGGTGTCGAAATCGACCGTCACGCAGAAGGGCGTGCCGGCCTCATCCTGGCGACGGTAACGCCGGCCGATGGCGCCGGCCTCGTCGTATTGCACCTGCATGTGCGGACGCAGCAACTCGACGATCTCGCGGGCTTGGGCGACGAGTTCGGGCTTGTTCTTGAGCAGCGGGAATATGCCGACCTTGATCGGCGCCATCCGTGGGTGGAAACGCAGCACGGTGCGCGTCTCGGCGTTGCCTTTCTCGTCGGTGACGGTCTCCTCGGCGAACGCTTCGCAAATGAGGGCGAGCGTGGTGCGATCGACGCCGGCACTGGGCTCGACGACGTGCGGGACGAACTTTTCTTTCGTGACCTCGTCGAAATAATCGAGCGGTTTGCCGCTGGCCGCGATGTGCGCGGAGAGATCGTAGTCGGTGCGGTAGGCAATGCCTTCGAGCTCGCTGATGCCAAACGGGAACTCGTATTCGAGGTCATAGGTTTTCTTCGAATAGAACGCACGGTCACCATCCGGGATGTCCACGACGTGGATTTTTTCACGGGGGATGCCGATGTCCTCGTAGAATTTCAGGCGCTGCTCGAGCCAGTAGTCGGTAAGGGCCAGGCCGTCCTCAGCACGGCAGAAATACTCGATCTCCATCTGCTCGAACTCGCGCGAGCGGAAGGTGTAGTTGCGGGGATTGATCTCGTTGCGGAAGGCCTTGCCGACCTGCGCGATGCCGAACGGCAGCTTCTTGCGCGAGGTGTCGCAGACATTGCGGAAATTCACGAAGATGGCCTGCGCGGTCTCCGGGCGGAGATAGACCATATTGTCGTCGCTCTCCACCGGGCCTGCGTAGCTCTTGAGCATGAGATTGAAGGCACGTGGCGGGCCCAACTCACCACCCGTCTCCGGGTGGAAATCAACCGTGTCTTGAATTGGCTCGGCCGTTTCGGCAATGAGTTCGATTCGTTTCGCTACATTCGGATCCCCTTTAATCCAAACCTGACCGTAAAATTCTTTCGCTGCTTTGCGAGCGCTCTCGATGTGTTGTCCGTGACGCAGGAGGAAACTGACCGGACGCTCCACCTTGGAGTCTTCATCGGAGAGGTGAGCACCAAGCCAGCTCACCTTGGTGCCGGATGCCTTCGCGACTTGGTCTTCACGAACTCGCTTATTCGTCAAAATGCATTCGCGCATCATGTCGCTAAACGTTTCCTCGTGGCCGCTGGCTTTCCACACAGCGCGGTTCATGATGATCGAGCCGTCCATGCCGACCATGTCGTCGCGTTCGCGGACGTTGCGACGCCACCAGAAGTCCTTGAGGTTGCGCTTGAGCTCGACGCCGAGCGGACCGTAGTCCCAAAAGCCGTTCAGGCCGCCGTAGATTTCGCTCGATTGGAAGATGAAGCCACGCCGTTTGCACAGGCTGACGATCTTTTCCATGCGCTGGGCGTTCGGGTCTTTCGTGGACATAAGGGAGGGGGAGTTAACCACAGCCGGCCCGGAGAGCACAGAGGGAAAACGCGCGTTGCGGTTGCGCGGGCCGCGAGGGCGTGGTAATCGCGTTCGCGCCCAGACCGCTATGCCCAATCCCGAAAACCGTCCCATCTACCTTCGCGCCCTCGGCAGCATGATCTTCTTCAGTCGCTGGCTGCAGGCGCCCTTGTATCTGGGCCTGATCGTCGCGCAGGCCATGTATGTGCTGCAGTTCTTCAAGGAGCTGGTGCATCTGGTCCACGGCATGTTTTACCCGGCCTGGGATCCGGTCACGAAGTCGTTCTACAAGATCACCGAGCAGGAGATCATGGTCATGGTGCTTGGCATGATCGACGTGGTCATGATCGCCAACCTCCTCGTGATGGTGATCGTCGGCGGCTACGAGACCTTCGTCTCGCGCCTCAATCTCCGCGGCCATCCGGACGAGCCGGAGTGGCTCTCGCACGTCAACGCGGGAGCCCTCAAGGTGAAGCTGGCGACGGCGCTGATCGGCATTTCATCGATCCACCTGCTGCGCAGCTTCATCGAGCTCGGCACCTCCGAGGCCCCGTCCGGCGGCGGAATGAGCCCGAGTCAAGTCGTGCTCTGGCAGGTCATCGTGCATGTGACGTTCGTCGTCTCCGCACTGTTGCTGGCGCTCACCGATCGCATCACGACGCGATCAGCCATCGAGGCAAAAGGACACTGACCAACCGGTCTCGCCGCCGGGAATGATCAGGCGGCCGTAGGCGCGACGCTGATCTTGCCGCGGCGCGCGGGCAGAGCGGCGAGGATTTTTTCCACCGCGGTCTTCGCGGTGAGGCCGTGCTTTTCGCGGAGGACCGGGACGCTGCCGTGCTCGACGAATTCGTCGGGCCAGCCAATGCGGACGACGGGCGTGGTAATGCGCTGCTCGGCGAGGTGTTCCATGACGGAACAGCCAAAACCGTTGGTGAGCACGTGATCTTCGAGCGTGCAGACGACGTCGCAGCCGCGGGCAAAAAATTCGAGCGTGGCGGTGTCTAGCGGCTTGATCCAGCGGGGGTTGATGACTGCGGCGTCGATGCCCTGGGCCTTGAGGAGGTCGGCGGCCGCGAGGGCGACCTCGCACATGTTGCCGAGACCGAAGAGGGCAACCTGCTTGCCGTGGCGAACGACCTCAGCCTTGCCGATTTCGAGCAGCTTGGGCTGGGCCTTGGCCTTCACGCCGGTGCCGGCGCCGCGTGGGTAACGAATCGCGATGGGGCCTTTGTAGTGGGCCATCGTCCAGAGCATGTCGGCAAATTCGTCCTCGTCCTTCGGCTGCATGTGGACGAGGCCGGGCACGGGGCGAAGGTATCCGATGTCGAAGAGGCCGTGGTGCGTCGGGCCGTCGTCGCCGGAGAGGCCGGCGCGGTCCATGCAAAGGGCGACATCGAGATTTTGCAGCGCGATGTCATGAATGATCATGTCGTAGGCGCGCTGCATGAAGGTCGAGTAGATCGCGAGGAACGGCTTCAGACCCTGCGCGGCGAGGCCGCAGGCGAAGAGCGCGGCGTGTTCCTCGGCGATGCCGACGTCGAAGCAGCGGGCCGGGTGGCGTTTTGCGAAGCCGATGAGGCCGGTGCCGGTGGGCATGGCCGCGGTGATGGCGACGATGCGGTTATCCCGGTCGGCGAAGTCGGCCAGCGTGCGGCCGAGCAGCTCGGAATACGTGGGCGTGGGCGCGGCGGCGGTCTCTTCGGTATCGCGCTCGAATTTGCCGA
>Ga0157378_10003413_pt1 | contig 14108 bp, 12 predicted proteins | sample M65metaG_FD_115309 | JGI IMG/M metagenome (GOLD analysis project Ga0157378, IMG submission 115309) | Miscanthus rhizosphere microbial communities from Kellogg Biological Station, Michigan, USA - M6-5 metaG | ecosystem: Host-associated > Plants > Roots > Rhizosphere > Soil | place: USA: Michigan...
CCAGCTGGACCAATAGGACCAATAGGTCCTGCTGGACCTTGCGGTCCGATTGCGCCATCGGCGCCATTCGCTCCCGTCGCGCCAGTTGCACCGGCGGGACCGATTGGACCTACTGCTCCTGCTGGACCTTGGGGTCCGATCGCACCGTCAACGCCATTCGCTCCCGTAGCGCCAGTTGCACCGGCAGGACCGATTGGACCGATTGGACCGATTGGGCCCGCTGGACCTTGAGGTCCGATCGCACCGTCAACCCCATTCGCCCCAGCAGCGCCAGTTGCACCTGCGGGTCCCACTGGACCTTGGGGTCCGACCGCGCCATCGGCGCCATTCGCTCCTGTAGCGCCCGTTGCACCGACAGGACCGATTGGGCCTGCTGGACCTTGCGGTCCGATCGCGCCGTCAACGCCGTTCGTGCCAGCAGCGCCAGTTGCACCTGCGGGTCCCACTGGACCTTGCGGTCCGACTGCGCCATCAGCGCCATTTGCCCCGACGGGACCAATTGGACCAATTGGACCGATGGGACCCGCTGGACCTTGAGGGCCGACCGCACCGTCAGCTCCATTCACTCCCGTCGCGCCAGTTGCGCCTGCAGGACCTATAGGACCAACCGGTCCCGCGGGCCCTTGCGGACCGATAGCGCCATCAACTCCATTCGTTCCATTTGCACCAGCGGGACCGATAGGACCGGTGGCCCCAACGGGACCCTGTGGTCCGATCGCGCCGTCAACTCCATTCGCGCCGTTTGCACCTGTGGGACCAATAGGACCGGTGGCCCCAACGGGACCCTGTGGTCCGATCGCGCCGTCAACTCCATTCGCTCCATTTGCACCAGCGGGACCGATAGGACCGGTGGCCCCAACTGGACCCTGTGGTCCGATCGCGCCATCGACTCCATTCGCGCCAGCGGCGCCAGTTGCACCTGGCGGCCCGACGGGACCTTGAGGTCCGATAGCGCCGTCGACTCCGTTCGCGCCTGCGGGACCGACAGGACCAATAGGACCAATAGGACCGATGGGGCCTGCTGCACCTTGCGGTCCGATCGCGCCATCAACGCCATTCGAACCCGCAGCGCCGGTTGCACCTGCAGGACCAATAGGACCAGCAGGTCCCTGCGGCCCGATCGCGCCGTCCACTCCATTCGCGCCCGCAGCGCCAGTTGCGCCTGAAGGACCGACAGGACCGATAGGACCGATGGGGCCCGCTGGACCTTGCGGTCCGATCGCGCCATCAACGCCATTCGCCCCGGCAGCGCCAGTTGCGCCTGCAGGACCAATGGCGCCCGCAGGACCGATGGCACCTGCAGGTCCCGCGGGTCCTTGCGGACCGAGGGCGCCGTTCGCGCCGGCGGGACCAACTGCACCGGCAGGGCCGATAGCACCCGTGGGGCCAATGGGACCAGCAGCTCCTGCCGGGCCCTGCGGTCCGATCGCGCCATCGACTCCGTTCGCACCCGCAGCGCCATTTGCTCCTGTGGGCCCAATGGGACCAGCCAACCCTGCCGGACCTTGGGGACCGATCGCTCCATTCGCGCCAACTGGACCTGCCGGACCTTGGGGCCCGATCGCTCCGTTCGCACCCACTGGACCTGCGGGACCTTGTGGACCGATCGCTCCGCTCGCGCCAACTGGACCTGCCGGGCCTTGTGGACCGATCGCTCCGCTCGCGCCGACTGGACCTGCCGGACCTGCTGGACCGATTGCTCCATTAGCGCCAACTGCCCCCGCTGGGCCCGTCAGACCCTGTGGGCCGATCGGTCCCTGGACGCCAGCCGCTCCAACCGCGCCGTTCGCCCCCGTTGCGCCAGCGGGACCAACTGGACCAACAGGTCCCGCGGGTCCTTGGGGACCGATAACGCCATCAGCGCCGTTCGCGCCAGCCGGACCAGTTGCACCGGCGGGACCGATAGGACCCGCAGGACCAATGGGACCGATCGGGCCCAGTGCTCCGCCGGAGGTGCGCCAGCTAAGGTAGACGTGACGCTGCGTTGCGCAGTACGCCTTGAGTTTCGGCTCCTTGATCAGGTAGACGACACCGGTCGTGGTAACGTAGCAAGCCTCGACGACCGAGTCCGCCAAAACAGTCCGCACGGCACTTTCGGCCGGGGGCGCCGTCGTTGTGCCTTGAGACCAGGTTGTGCGCGGAAGGGCGGCTGATGCAATCAGGCCAACCGCGAGGAACAATACGAACGAAGCTGCTCGAGCCATCGGGTTATGCACTTCAACCACTCGAATTCAGGATTTCGTTCATTCTCCGCTCGACGTAATCCAGAGCGAGATTCACCGGATCGACCTCAATCGCCGAAACGTCATCCGGGTCAGCGAGAATCAACCGCGCTTGATGGAGGGCGGCACGCGACCCGACGACCTTTCCAGCGAGGAGTTGGTCGGCGAGCCCGTCTACTGCCAATACCGCTTGGGTTCGCAGAAGCGGGCGAGTGACGGCCTGCGCAAAAACGTCAGCGGCGTCATGAAGCTCGGGAGCGAGCACAGCCAACTCAGTGACTATGTGCTCTGGCTCCGGTGGCTTCGGCGTGCAGCAGATCGTCCGCGGCCCTGTCGGTTCTCCGCAGCCGACCATGGCCACGAAACACACGATCGCGTAGAACGCCGATCCTACGCTGACTGTTCGTTTCTGCGGCAGATGTTTCATGGGCTCGCGGTTAAGAAAATGGCCCGGCTAGTCCTCTAAACCGGGCCTAATGGTTATTACTGAGTGTTACTACCATATAGACGCAATTCGGTCTCCGTCGTCACGGTTTTTTGAAAGAATTTCGACAGTTTCGTGCGATCAACCCAACAGCACGTCCCGGACGGCTCTAGGCCTAAGCAATTACCTGACAAGAGCTTACATGACTAGGGGTTTTTCCCCAACGGTGATAAGAAATTGCCCCTGTCATTTTTTTGGGACAAACCAGACGGTCTGCCGGCGCGGATGAGCCGCCCAGCGTCGGGAAGGGGGGTTGATCAGTCCTCGACCGTGAACGGATACGCAAACGTGGCCGCCGCCACGAACACCAGATCGAAGGCGAGCAGAAGCTTCAGCCACGCTCCAGCCTCCACAATTGGACGGCCGCTCAACAGCTTCGCTGTCGCCTGCGACGCGCCAATAACAATCGGAAGAAAAAACGGGAGGGCCAACATCGGCAAAAGCAATTCGGCCAACCTGGTATTCGCGGCCATCGCGCTGAACAACGTCCCCACTGCTACGAGACCAATCGCCGCCAGGAGCGCGATCGCGATCAAAGGCGCCGCGATGTTACCGAGCGGAAGGTTGTAGAAAAGCACGAGCGCGGGAATGGCGATCAACTGAACTGCGACAACGAAAATCAGGTTCGCGATCGCTTTGCCAAGGAAAATGGCCTCCCGGCTGACAGGCGAGGCAAGCAGTCCATCGATAGCGTGATCCGCGCTCTCGACACCGAAGGAGCGGTGCAGTCCAAGCAGTCCGGAAAAAGTGAAAACGATCCAGAGAACTCCCGGAGCGAGATCGGTCACGGCGACGGCAGTCGGATCCCAGGAGTAGTAGAAGATGACGAGCCCGAGCAGCGCGAACACCACTGCCGAAAGGAAGGCGCTGCGCGTGCGGAACTCGATCGCCAGATCCTTACGCGCGATGAGCCAGGCGGCCAGCAACGTATCAGCCACTCGAAGCGACCGCCTCGCGATACGTCGCGACATAGGACGCCGGGTCAATTCTGTCCCTCGCTTCGTAACGCACGAACTTTCCACGCTGCATCACCGCGGCATGCGTCGCTAGTGAAAGCCCCTCCGCCAGATTGTGAGTGACGATGATGACCGCCGTTCCGGATGACCGCAGCTCACCAAGCAGCGCCGTGAGTGATCGAGCTCCACTATCATCCAGTCCGCTGTAAGGCTCGTCGGCGAGAACTACCCGCGGCTGGTGGACCATCGCGCGGGCGATCGACACGCGCTGCTGCATGCCACGGCTGAGGAGTCGCACCGGCGCATCGGCGCGCTCGAGCATCAACATACGCTGGAGCGATTCGTCCACCCGCGTCCGTGGATCGCGAACCCCATAAAGGCGCGCGGCGAACGAGACGTTCTCGCGAGCGGACAGCGCGCCATAGAGCATAGTGTGGTGCGATATCAGTCCGACGCGCGAGCGTGCGAGCGACCCTCCGGGAAGCGCGATGCCTGCCAGCCGCGCACTCCCCGACGTCGGTTTGAGCAACCCCGCGAGCAGCCTCAGGAGCGTCGTCTTGCCGGCGCCGTTTGGACCGAACACCGCCAGGCAATCGCCGGGCAAGATTGAAAAGGTGACGCCCGCGACCGCTGTTCTCGATCCGAAGGTGCGGGCGAGGTCGGTGGCTTCGATGATCGGATGATCCGTTCGGCGGGCCACGGAAGGATGTGCTTTGGTCATTCGCCTAGAACTTGCCACTCTGGCGATGGCGGCGCAAAACGCTGTATCCTTGCCACTCTCGACGAAACCGCGACCAATAACTCTCCGCGCCCATGTCTGACATTGACGTACTCCTAGAGGAAAACCGCAAGTTCGAGCCGCCGCCCGAATTCGAGCGCAACGCCAACGTCAAAGGAGACGTCTACGACAAAGCCGCGCGCGATCCGGAAGCATACTGGGCGGAGCAAGCGGGCAAACTCGATTGGATAAAGCCGTGGACCAAAGTCCTGGAGTGGAAGCCGCCGCACGCTCAGTGGTTCCTCGGCGGAAAGCTCAATATCGCCGCCAACTGCGTCGATCGACACGTCGCCGGCAAGCGTGCCGACAAGAAGGCGCTGATCTGGGAAGGCGAGCCGGGCGACAGTCGCACACTCACCTATCGCGAGCTGCACCGCGAAGTCCAGAAGTTCGCGAATGTCCTGAGGAACCTGGGCGTCGGCAAGGGTGACCGCGTCGCGATCTACCTGCCGCTCATCCCGGAAGCGGCAATCGCGATGCTCGGCTGCGCGCGCATCGGCGCGATTCACTCGGTGGTGTTCGGCGGTTTCTCCCCGGAGTCACTGCGCGATCGCATCAACGATGCAAAGGCGAAGCTGCTGATCACCGCCGACGTCGGCTATCGGCGCGGACACCTCGTTCCGCTCAAGAAGAACTCGGATACTGCGCTCGAAGGCACCGACTCGATCGAAAACGTCATCGTCGTCAAGCGCGAGCTCTCCGGCACCGGCAATGTTAGCGTCTCCGGTCTGAGCGGAGACGGTGCGAAACCACTAACGAAAGATACCGGGGCTGAGATGGACAGCGGGCGCGATCTATGGTGGCACGATCTGATGAAGGATGCGTCGGACAAGTGCGAGCCCGAGGTGATGGATGCAGAGGACGTGCTGTACATCCTTTACACCTCGGGCACGACAGGAAAACCAAAGGGAATCGTTCACACCACGGGCGGCTATCTCACTGGCGTCACGACGACAACGAGAGACGTTTTCGACCTCAAGGAAAACGACATCTTCTGGTGCACCGCCGACATCGGCTGGGTGACGGGACACTCCTACCTTGTTTACGGCCCGCTGTCCAATGGCGCGACCTGCGTGATGTACGAAGGAGCGCCGGACTGGCCGCAGCGTGATCGCTTCTGGGACATCTGCGAGCGACACGGCGTGACGATCCTTTACACCGCGCCGACAGCAATTCGCGCTTTCATGAAATGGGGTGATGACTGGCCGGCGAAGCACGACCTGTCACGTCTTCGACTGCTTGGCTCGGTTGGCGAGCCGATAAATCCGGAAGCGTGGATGTGGTACCGCGAGCACATCGGCGGTGACCGTTGCCCGATCGTCGACACGTGGTGGCAGACTGAAACTGGTGCGATCGTGATCTCACCCCTCCCGGGAATCACTTCGACGAAACCGGGCAGCGCGACGATGGCGCTTCCTGGTTACACCGCGGACCTTCTCGATTCGACCGCCGAGCGCATCGAGGTGGGAGGAGGCTTGCTCGCGTTGACCAAGCCATGGCCATCGATGCTCCGCACCATTTGGGGTGACGACGACCGTTACGTTCAGACTTACTTCTCGAAGTGGCCGGGCCGGCCCGATCTGTATTTCCCGGGCGATGGCGCGAAGCGCGACGACGATGGCTACTTCTGGATTCTCGGTCGCGTCGATGATGTACTGAACGTCGCCGGCCATCGCATCGGGACGATGGAAGTGGAGTCAGCGCTCGTCGAGCATCCGGCCGTGGCAGAAGCAGCGGTAGTTGGAAAAACGCACGAGCTCAAAGGCCAGGCGCTTGCCTGCTTCGTCACGCTTCGCGATGGGCGTGCCGCAAGTCCTGAATTGCGCGAAGAGCTACGCGAATTCGTGGCGAAAAAGATCGGCGCGCTCGCCCGCCCCGACGACATTCTCTTCTCGGCGGATTTGCCGAAGACGCGATCCGGGAAAATCATGCGCAGACTGCTGCGCGACATCGCCGAGGGCAGAGCGCTCGGCGACACGACAACGCTCGCAGATCCGAACGTCGTCGCCAGCCTCAAGGATCAGTACGAGGAAAAGGAGGGCTGAGCAGGAACGCGCGCGGTATTTTTGACACCACGGGACATAGACCAAAGGTGTGGTAAGGGGGCGCGCGAGAGCCGACCTACATTGACTCCGGTCCCCGATCGCGGTCCAACGTTTACGATGCAGGCGAACAGGAGCTGGACGCTGAATATCAGGTCTCAGAATGCGACGACGTGGACCTATGTCGGCACCGCGGGCGGCGTGAAGCCGATTGGCGACCTCGCGTGGTCGACCGCTTCGGGGGGAGCTTTCGCCGCAATCACCAATGCCGACGCGATCTTCACGGCTGGTGCTTCGGCCACCAGCGGAACCCCCGCACAGGCCTTTTTCCGCACCAGCTGGGCGGGCGGGTACGGGTCGCCGGGCAATGCTCCCGGAACGTACAGCCTGCCGGTCATCTTTACACTCAGCGCCCCCTAGTCAATGCGGAGCGCCTCTCGCTCGCCTTCGTTGGCGGGTGCGGAGAGCAGAGGGCGTCGTCGGGGATTGTGTGATCTTTACCCTCACGGCGCCGTGACGTCAGACCGACGGTATTGTATACAATTGTGGCCCTCATACGCCCGGCAATTTTTGGCTCGCATTGCTGGTGACTTTCACCGCACTCCTACACCTGTTCGAGCGCGCCCAAACGCGCTTTTGCGAATCAGCTAAATCGGCCGCCGCCCGCAGAGGCAGGTCGATTTTCTATCACCGCGATCCCAGCAGCGCGAATCGACCAATCGTGTTGGCAGTCAAAATGTTAGGCACCTCGACCGAACAGGTACCGACGCATTTCAGTGCTGGGTTCAAAGTGCAGAAATATTGCTTGACGGATCAAGCAATTCCGGTACATTGAACGCGTGTAGCAACCCGAAAAAAGCTGCGCAAAAACCGAAGGGTTCGCGCAGCCGTCCGTCCAAAAAGTCAACGGACTTCTCTCCTAAAACTGGGCAAAAACCCTGTTGCAAGAGAGGTCCGTTTTCGTCTTATAGGCACTAGGCACCACCAGCAAAAAAGCACGTCAAAACCGCTTGAAAAGGACCGGTTCCAGGCCTCCGCCTGCCGGCACCATCAAAACATTTCTCGGAGCAAAGACTCAAATGAAAGCGACCCGTACCCTTTTGGCCGCGATGGTGCTCGGAACTGCCATCGGAGCGAGCCAGGCTTCCGCGCAGTGCAGTGGCAACGCCGGTAGCTGCAACACCACCAACACCGCGTCGGTCACCGTTGGCGCGCTCGTCAAGCTCGGCATGAGCTCGGCGACGACCACCCTGACGAACCCGACCGCTGACGACGTTGACGGCGGCGCCGTTATCGCGAATTCCGGCCCGACCTTCACCATCAAGGCGAACAGAAGCTGGACCCTGAAGATCAAGTCGCAGAACGCCGCGAACTGGACCTACGTCGGTACGGACGCCGGTGTGAAGCCGATTTCCGACCTTGCGTGGTCGACTTCGTCTGGTGGCACCTTCGCAGCTATCACCGCGAGCGACGTGACCTTTGCGTCAGGCGCGGCCGCCAGCAACGGTGCAGCAGCGCAGGCTTTCTTCCGCACCAGCTGGGCTAACGACTTCACGAGCGCGAGCAACGCACCTGGTACCTACAGCTTGCCGATCGTGTTCACCCTCACGGCTCCGTAACTGATGCAGCATTCTGGCTCTCGCTCGCCCGAGAGGGCGAGCGCAGAGCGCAGAGGGCGAGTACGGTCCACCGTGCTCGCCCTCTGCGCTGTAGGGATGGTTGTCTCGCAGCGCGCTCACGCGCAGCTGCTCGTAGACCCACTCGAAGTGACCATGCTCGCCGCGGGCACCAACCGTGTCTCGGCGAGTTTCTCGCTCTCAAACACCTCTGACAAACCGGTCCAGGCGACGATCAGCCGCTCCGACTGGGACCGCGCAGAAAACGGTGACAACCGCTTTCTTGCCTCCGGCGCGAGCGGAACGTCATGCGGTGCAATGCTGACCGTCTCGCCCGCTTCCGTACGCATCGAGCCCCACACCTCGCGCGTCATTCGGCTCGGCGCGCAGCCGGGTGCGGCGCTCACGCGCGAATGCTGGGACATCATCTTCGTTGAAGAAATTCCCCAGCGCAGCACGACCAAGGGCAACTCGCTTCAGTACATCTTCCGCACCGGCGTGAAAGTGTACGTCGCGCCACCGGGGCTCACCCGCGATGGCGCCGTGGAAGACATGGAAGTCGTGGACGCCCCGCCCGTTCGAGCCGCGTCGACGACTCCGGCCAAGCCGGCTGCCAAACGTCAGATCGCCATCCGCTTCCACAACACCGGCGCGATGAACCTCGTCGCCAAAGGACGCGTTGAGTTCCGTCGTCTCGACAACTCGCTCGCCACCCAGGTCGCCATCGAGGAGTTCCCGACGTTGCCGGGCGCGACGCGCAGAATCCTGGTGGACGTACCCAACGATCTGGCAGCAGGAGATTACGTGGCGCTGGCGCTGATCGATTTTGGTGGCGCCGAGCTGGTCGCGGGTCAAATCGATCTCCAGGCAAAGTAGAAGTAGATGCGCGCGCTTCAGCGGAGGCTCCGTGGCGTTAGCACCAGTGCGGCGATTGCGATCGCGCTGGTCGCCGCCGCGTCTCCACTCGTCGCGCAGAAAACCAGTCTCACCGTCACAGGCGGGACGATCACCTTCCCCGCTCCCACCGCTGCCGATTACATCGCCGGCTTCGTCAACTCCACGACTGGCGTGACGTTCACCATCAACTCGACCAATGGTGTTCAGCGCACTACCACGGTCAGCATTCGCTCCACTTCCGCCAGCCTAGGCAATGGCAAGGTGCTCGGCGATTTGCAGTGGCGTCGCAGCGACCTCGCCACCTGGAGCTCGATCACCCAAACCAATGCGCAGGTCGAGCAGCGCATCGTCGTCAACAAGGGGCTGAACGATCCCTGGAGCAACACCGTCTTCTTCCGCATGCTCCTGAACTGGACCAGTGACGCGCCGGCGACGTACACGGCGAACTACCAGATCACGCTTTCCCAGACCGTGCCGTGATCGTCGCCCGTCGCTCCATTCGCGTAGCGTCGCTGGCCATGGCCTGCGTCATTGCCGGTTCGGCGATGGCGCAGTCGCCGTCAGTAACCCAGCCGGGCTCCGCTCCGGCGGCACGATTCGTCTCGTCCGCAGCTGCCGATTCCGTCAGGGATATTGAGATCACGCTTCCGTCGGTCACTTCGACCGGTGCACCTCGCTCCTATCAGGTGATTTCGCTACCCGTTCCTGATGCCCTGATCGATGCGTCTGAAATTGAAGTCGCCGTAGTACCACAGGCTAATTTCGTGATCCTTGGCAGTCGAAATCACAAGCTCAACGCGCGCGCGGGCCAGAAGAGACTGGCGGTCACGATTGGAATTCCCGCGGGCGCGCTGGCCGGCCGATTGATCGCCGCGAGGGCTGAGTTCGTTGCGCCCGGCTCGCCGGTTCTCATCGTGCCGATCGAGATCGAGGTCACTCGCGTGCGCAGCGTAGCGCTCCGGCCGGGGCGCGGTCAGCTCAATGCTCAGGCCGGCAGCGATATCATGCTTCCGTTCGACATCTCCAATTCGGGGAACGCCGTCGAGCAGTTAGATGCACAGCTGACGCTGCCCGAGGGCTGGTCCAGTCGGGACAACAAGCAAGGAGCCCTGACGATCTCCCCAGGCGAGACCGTGAAGCGTCGAGTCAGGCTCAAGGTGCCGGCTCTTTCTGCCACCGGATCATCGTTCATCGGGATCAAGCTCCTCGCCGGCGCCGACACGCTCGCGACCGAAACGATGACGATCGAGGTGTTCAACTCCGGCTCCATCGGAAGTCAGGCGGGACCGCTCATCACGACGTCGTATTCGCACGCACTCGACGAAAATGGAGCCGCCAATCAACTGGTGAGCGTGACCGCGACGGGCGCGCTGTACGATTCCGTTCACATCGACGCTCATGCATCAGCAGGTTCGCTGACCGGTGCCGCCGCCAGCAACGCCTTCGCCCATCTCGGGACGTCGCAATCGTCAGCATCGCTGGTGCTGACGGCGCCGACTGCGCAGCTGAGTCTGGGCAATACCGGAACGACGTTCTCGGATCTCACAGGCCTCTACCCGTATGGTCAGGGCGCATTGGTTCATCTGCAGCATCCCGAATGGAACCTGCTGGCGCTGGGAGCCTACTCGATGCCAACAGGTCTCTCCACAGAGCGGAAGCCAATGGCCGGCTTGCGTGGCGAGCACCAACTCGGAGTCGCGCAGCTCAGCGCCTCGGTGTCGCACCTGGAAGACACTGGTCCGTCTCCGCGGAAGCTGGATGCGGCCGGGATCGGCGCCGCGCTTCCCGCTCCACTCGGCAGCACGTTGAAGGCAGAGGTCGCCGAGCGGCGTTTCACCGGTGGTACCGGCCTGGGATGGTCGAGTCAGCTGGTGAGAATGGCCGGCGAGAGCAGTGAGGAGCTGCGCGCGACCCACGCCCCCGGAGGAAGCGACGCATTCGCGCGCGCGACCAACGAGCTGGTGGCAAACGCATCCGAGCGGTTGTCGTCCCGCGCTTACATCACCGCCAGCGCATGGCGGACGACCGACCAGACCTCGGTGTTCAGCGGAATGAAGTCGAGCGGGTTTTCTCTGCGGCCGCAGTACACGCTTCGCGGCGCTACTGTGCTCGCTCTCGAGGCCAGATCGTACCTCTTCGACGCATCGTCGCGCCCGACTGCTCCCGGCACGGGTGGCGGTTTCGGCAGTCGTGAGCAGCAGCTCGGGATCAGTCTCACCACGTCACTTCACCAGTACTACCTGAACACGAGCGCCTACCTCGGCAACGTTACGCGCACGGTCACACCACTCGGCCTGGCAACGATATCGGACCGCACACCCAGAAATTACTGGACGACGCAGGCGGGTTGGTCCGGTCCCGCCGGTCTCATCGAGCTGCAAAGCAGGATCGAGCAGACTCGCGACAGAGGCGGATTCGTCAATCAGCAGAGTCTCTTCGGAGTGCGCGGCGATCAGGTCGTGTTGCCGTGGTTCGGCGGCGTCCGCGCCGAAGGCGAGCTGCAGCGTGTTTACGGATTCGGCAACGAGAGATCGTCCCTGGTAAGAGCGGGTCTGGCAGTTCCTTTGATCAACGGTCTGGCGCTCAAGCTTGACGTCGAGCGCAACTCGATCTTCCACTCTACGAGTGGCCACGTGCCGTGGATCTTCGGTCTGCGAATGGAGCACTCGATCACGATACCAATGCTGCGGATGCCCGGGACCTCCGGTTACGTCTATCAGGACCTGAACGGCAATCAGCGACGCGACAACGGTGAGCGCGGAATCGCCGGCGCCATCGTGAAACGCGGCAGTGAGACCGCGGTAGCGGACGCGAGCGGCAAGTATCGCGTTGGCGGCGACCCGCGAGAGGCAGTCTCGGTGGACGAAGCGTCGCTTCCCGACGGATGGTCGGCGAACGGTGCCGCGCGTGGCGATCTCAGCGTGACGTTGACGACAACCGCCGAGGTGGAGCTCGTCGTCGCTGCCCGTTCGGGGATTTCCGCAGTGCAGGTGGATCTGGCCAAGGCGCACGTGATTGCCCGCGACAGCGCCGGCCGCGAATGGGGCGCACTCATGACAGGTCCGACGACGGCGACCTTCCAGTCGCTTCCAGTCGGTGTCTACTCCCTGGAGTTCGACCTCTCGGAGCTGAGCGAGCCATTGGTTCCCCGCACACCACTCCCGGTACTGATGGTCAGCGGTACAGAATCCAAGTCAATCGTGATCACGCTCGACCCGCGTCCCATCCGCATGTGGAATGGCAGTGGCAAGGCCGGCGGCTCCCAGAAGAACCCAGCTCCGTCCAGTCCGGCGCCCAAGAAAAGTGGCAATTGAAATGAGTATGAGTAGAAGGACTCCGCGCCTGCTTGCGTTGGCGGCTGCAATCATCGTCTCGGGCTGTCTCAAATCGACCGAGCCGCAGCCGTCGTTGTTGCAGCTCGACGGAACCTGGACTTATATCGGAACGCAGACGGGGCCGGTGCGCGAGGAGCTCTCCGGCACACTGACAATTTCGAGCGAATCGGGGACTAGCTTTCAGGGGCGGCTCGACCTGGTCGCCACCAATTCGCAGACTGGCGAGACTCGCGTACTCGGCGGGCTGGTCAGCGGCGCTGAGAGCGCGGCCAACGTGATCGACTTCGACGCAGCGCTGGAGACCAATGCACGACGGCACGTCGGCCAGATGGTGGCCGACACGATCTCCGGAACCTGGGTTGGATCGGGAGCCGGCGGATCGACATCGTCCGGAACATTCAGAGTCCAAAGGGAGAGCCAATGAGGCGATCGGTGATTGCGGCAGCACTGATGATCCTTGGCGCGGCGACGACGCCGGCTTTGGCATTGGCTCAGTGCAATCTCAACGGTGCTCCGGATAACTGCAGCGTCCCCGGAAGCGTGTCGATGACAGCGGGCAGGGTGGTGCGTTTGCAGATGACCGCGGGCTCCACGCCGCTCACCGCACCTACGGCCTCGGATTTCGACGCCGGCTTCAACTCGACCACCGGCCCGACGCTCACCGTCAGCGCCAACGCCGCCTGGACGCTGCACATTCGCGCCTCTGCCGCGACCTGGACCGCCACCAACACGTCGCCGAGTGCGCCGGCGCGAACGAACAAACCCTCCGGAGATCTTCGGTGGTCGACCGCCTCCAACGGAACGTTTGCCGCGCTGACAACGACCGACGCGAGCCTCTTCAACGGCGTCGCGACCGCCAGCAGCGCGACTACACTCTACTTTGAGACGCTATACGACTGGGCCCTCGATACGCCAGGCAATTACAGCTTGTCGGTCGTCCTGACGTTGACCGCACCTTAACACTGATCTCCGTAGCACAGCTGGTGGGTCCGCAAGACCTACCCTGTGGTACGCTCCGTGCCTAAACTCCATCGGTAATTCACCGACGGACGGCAAAATGGCCCTTCGCAATCTGTTTCCTGAATCGATCTTCGGACGCAAGCTAAATCCCAACGCCGAGCGCCGGCTACGGCTGTCGCAGGCGCGCGCCGAGGAGACGATCATTCGTGGTCACGTCGATAACGCGCTCATGTTCGTCGACACCCTGGCGGAGGATCTGTCGTTCGATCGCGCGATCGATACCTACATTCGCGTAATGGGCATTCCGGAGCCGCTCGCCACCACGGTTGCGACGCGTGCCCTGGTGCACCTCGGTCGCGATCTCGTCCCATTCCGGCGCCGAATGCAGCGCGAAGGCGAGGACGTTGCCGCGGACAACAAGCCGCGCCTGCGACTCGACGAAGCTTCGCGGGCTGGTGATATCGGCGCTCGTAAAGCTCCGGCCTAAGGGATCTGTCGGGCAGCTCTAGGGCTGCCCTTCCTGCTGGTCGCTAACCGCTGCATGCTGGTCGCTGACTGCTGCAGGCGTATTGACAGATCCCTGCGGAACCTAAGTGTCTTCAGGTGCGAGTGGCGGGCGGATTTCCCGAAAGTCCATCAGGCTTACGATAAATATCAGCGTCACAACGCATGCGGATGTCACGCACCAGATGCATATCGCGTGGATTACGGCTAGCTCGAGATAGGTGAGCCAGGCGGAGAAAAGCACGCCGATTGCCGACTGGACCACCAGAACTACCGAGATGACGGGCTCGCTCTCGAATCGCGGGAAGGTACCG
>Ga0157378_10003414_pt1 | contig 14105 bp, 9 predicted proteins | sample M65metaG_FD_115309 | JGI IMG/M metagenome (GOLD analysis project Ga0157378, IMG submission 115309) | Miscanthus rhizosphere microbial communities from Kellogg Biological Station, Michigan, USA - M6-5 metaG | ecosystem: Host-associated > Plants > Roots > Rhizosphere > Soil | place: USA: Michigan...
AATTTACTGCGCGCCCGTAGCTCAGTTGGATAGAGCGTCTGGCTACGAACCAGAAGGTCGGGAGTTCGAGTCCCCCCGGGCGCGCCACTTCTTTACTCTCTGAAAACAAACCCCTTCCGAGTTTCTCTCTCTCCGCTGTGTGCCCGTTTTTTTGCATACTCATTGCACACACGCGCGGGATGGACCCTTCTTTCCGCGCAAAATAGCCAAAAAATCGCACCAGGAAGCACCAGCATGTATGCAACGAGTGAGGGGAGGGATAAGCATGATGCTGAGGCTCGCTGGATTCACTGTAAACACCGCCATATTTGCCGTGTTCCATAGCAAAGTCGAAATGCGCTTTATAAGGTTTGGAGAAAACTTGTTTTATTAATTGTTACTTTAGACGGTGTGAAAACGGGCCGCATCAACCATTTGAATTGCAATGTTCGGCGTCCTCGATGCCCTTGTTTATCCCGACCTGCCGGCGACCGTGTGGCGAAAACCTACGCGGCGAAGAATACGTGCCGGACGAGCCCTCTAACGTTTTCCACAGGCGTACTATTGACAAAACTGACTATACCTTCTAGATGACTATCCACGACGGAATGAGCTGCGTTCCTGCGGCCGACCAAAGCCTGCGCTCCGAGTCGTACAGCGAACCCTGATCTTGCTGCTGTCCGGTAAACATTCGTGTCGTCCCAGCCAGCGCCATGATTCCACACCGGTTCTCCAGACCACTGGAGCAAGGAGGAGATCGACCACAACATTTTGGGGAAGCACTCACCCGACGGGATCCGCGCAACCCGCTTCGATCGAAAGTCGATCATGCTGTATCAGTTCGAAGGCTCCGCCCGAACGCACGGGAGGGAACTCAGCTGAATGCGCACCTTTCAAAACTTGGCGAACACATGATCAAGCAGATGCGTCCGAAGCCTCACTATGCTGCCATGAAGAAGAGCGCATACCATGAAGACCGCTCGCGGGTGCTCGTTATCCGGAGCCTTCACCTTCTGTAGATTACAACCACACTTACGATCTATAACCCAATTCGAACTACGCCAGGGGAAAGACGGCAGTCGGAACTGACAGACGAGCAATTCTATGCCGGAAAAACAAACTCTTTTATCAGAATCGGGAGGAGCGCCCGAAGCGGAGATCACCATCGGCCAGGTGATACGATCCAAAATCCTCATTTTTTCTTCGAAGGAAGATCAATGCGTTGGATCAGAGATCAAAGTTTTCCTGGAGGGAACAAATGATTTTAGCGTCGTACTCGCTTACGGCCCGCTTAGTGCGGATAAACTCATTCGCGACTCGGGTTTCCCTCAATTGCTGATCGCCATTGTTCCATCGGTGAGGCACGAAGTAGGCGCATTCCTTCAGGGGCTGCGTTTGCTCGATACGCGGTGCCGCCTGCTCACCGTGCTGCATCCGGGCATCATGAATGATGTGCTCGCTGAGGGACTCGAAGGGTCTCAAGACTTCCTCGTCTTGCCCTTGAAAGAGTCTGAAGTGCTAATCCGTGTTCGACGGCTACTTGCTACTGGACACAGTGATCTAGCGCGACGTCAGGCGACAGAGGCTTGCGGTCTTAGCCAACTGATTGGCGAGGATCCTCAGTTTGTAAATCTAAAGCGAAGGATCTCAATTGTCGCGCACTTCGATTCTACGGTTCTCCTCACCGGCGAGACTGGCACGGGCAAAGAAAGCGTTGCGAGGGCGCTGCACTACTCGAGTCCGCGCGCCGCAAAACCCTTTCTACCGGTGAATTGCGGCGCCATTCCCGTTGAGCTTTTTGAAAGCGAGCTTTACGGACATCGCCGTGGTGCTTTTACTGGTGCGGTTACGGCTGAATCGGGTCTGATCGCGGAAGCTGAAGGCGGCACTTTTTTCCTCGACGAAGTGGAGACTCTGACCATGGCAAGTCAGGTCAAGTTATTACGTTTTCTCCAGGATCAGGTTTATTACCCTGTCGGGTCTGCCAAGCCCAAGCGAGCAAATGTCTGGGTGGTCGCGTCAACCAATATCCAACTGCCGCTTAAGATTCGCGAAGGAACGTTTCGAGAAGATCTCTATTATCGGTTGGCTGTAATTGGTCTTTCTCTACCTCCGTTGCGTCAGCGGAAGGGAGACATACCGCTGCTCGCCGCGCACTTCTGGAAAGTGTATTCGGCAAGGGCCGGGCGCTCTGAAAGGCCGCTTTCTCCGCAGGTGATGGACGCTCTAAGCCGACATTCGTGGCCAGGGAATGTCCGTGAATTGCAGAATGTAGTCCAGCAGCTCGCTGTGCTAAGTGAATCTGACACGATCAATCCTGAGGATTTGCCCATCCCGTGCGGTGAGATCAACAGTGACTTCAGATGCGGTTCGTTTGCTCAGAAAAAGGTTCTCGTGATCGAAGAGTTTGAAAAACAGTACCTCAGGGAGTTGCTTCGGAGTCATCGCGGCAATGTGACTCGTGCTGCCCAAGAGGCCCGAAAGGATCGTCGGGCATTGGGACGACTGATCAAAAAATATCAAATAGACAGACATCAGAGTCACGACTGATTGCCGGGCTCATAATGCCCTACTTATGGGTCAAATCTGACCCAGTCACCTTGGCCTTGGTTAGCAATGACTTGTGCTGAGCCTTCCGCAAATGCCGAGGCACAGATGTCCCATCAATGCAAAACTCTTGGACCGGTCGGCAGACTCAGCGATCGGGAAACACTTTACAGCCTAGTCGATACGGCCGAACAAACCGCTACTTTCTTTCTGGCATCCCGCGTGCAACAGACGTCGACGCCAATCGGGCGAATTGGCATGACGATGATGCCGGAAGATAAAACTGAAATGGGTTGCGCAATCCTTCGTTATTTGCAGGTGCATCCCGACGCTAAAGATAGTCTGGCAGGCATCGGGCAGTGGTGGCTTTTGCGTGAATGGAGCGAGCGAAACTTGAAAGACGTTGAGGAAGCCCTTTCTGATTTGGTGTCCAAAGGGCTGGTAGTTGAGGGTCAAACCGATGGCGTCACTGCTTATTACTGTCTGAATCGGACCAAGGGGGAGGAGATCGCTCATTTACTCGATACGAAATAGCCTTAAGTGAAATTGCTCATTCAACCCAAACCTTCGGACAAATACAGATCCTAATTTGTACGAGGTTGGTTAGCGACCCTGCGTCGCACCATTAGCGATTGGAGGTTAAAACAATGCCGAGTGCTCTGACCTACCCGGGCGTGTACGTCGAGGAGATTCCCAGTGGGGTGCGAACGATAACAGGTGTGGCGACTTCAATCGCGGCGTTTGTTGGCAGTGCCAGACGCGGTCCTGTTAATACTCCTGTCACGATAGCCAGCTTCGGCGACTTTGAACGAATCTTCGGCGGTCTGTGGATGCCCAGCACCATGGGCTATGCGGTACGCGACTTCTATCTGAATGGAGGCACTCAGGCAATCATCGTGCGGCTGTCGAGCGGGACTCCTGCAACCATCACGATTCCGGGAGGATTGACCTTGGTGGCCAAGAGCCCAGGATTATGGGGCGAGGGTCTTCGCGTGAGAATAACTCACAATCCCTCGGACACCACGCTCTATAACATCACAGTTCGCGATACCAGCACTGGAACCGAAGAACGCTTCATCAACGTCTCAACGACTCTCACCTCGCCGCGCAGTCCCGACAAAGTGCTGGCTCAAAGTTCGGCGCTGGTGGATGTCCAGGGCGCTCCGCCCACTAGCCGTCCCACGGCCCATCCCCCTGTCACCACGGGTGATCCGTTTGCGGACTCGGCGCCTGCGGGCAGTTATACACAAGCAAACACGGACGGTGACAATGGCGCGGACCTGGTCGACAACGATTACCGCGGCGATGTCAATCTGAAGACCGGTATCCATGCGCTGCGCAATACAGATATTTTCAACCTGCTTTGCATTCCGCCCAGGACGCGAACAACTGACATCGGTAGCGCGGTGTTGACAAGTGCTCTCGCGCTTTGCGTCGAGCGGAGGGCCATGCTCCTTTTGGATCCGCCCTCGACCTGGACCACCGTAGCAGCGGCGGTCGCAGGAGTTACGAGCTTCGCCTTGAGTGGCCAGGATGCTCGCAATGCCGCAATCTTTTTCCCACGACTGTCGCAGCCCGATCCGATGCAGGGAGGCCTTGTCGAGAATTTCGTCCCGTGTGGTGCGGCGGCTGGAATCTTTGCCCGGACTGACACGCAACGCGGAGTGTGGAAGGCGCCCGCAGGACTTGACGCTTCTCTCAACGGAGTACCTTCACTCGAAATGTCGCTGACTGATGGTGAGAACGGACAACTGAACCCACTCGGGGTTAATTGCCTTCGGTCTTTTGGCATCGCTGGCAGAGTTGTCTGGGGCTCTCGAACACTGCGTGGGGCGGATCAGCTCGCTGACGAATGGAAGTACATACCAGTTAGAAGAACGGCCTTATTCATTGAGGAGAGTCTTTTCCGCGGCACGAAGTGGGTAGTTTTCGAACCCAACGATGAACCGTTGTGGGCGCAGATTCGGCTCAATGTCGGCGCGTTCATGCACAACCTCTTTCGACAAGGTGCATTTCAGGGCACCACGCCACGCGACGCGTACTTCGTCAAATGCGACAAGGAGACTACAACTCAAAACGATATCAATCTTGGAATCGTCAACATTGTGGTCGGGTTCGCCCCGCTGAAACCAGCCGAGTTCGTGGTCATTAAACTTCAGCAGATGGCCGGCCAAATTGAAGTCTAGGGCAATCGAAAAGAGGTAATACTCCATGGCACAATTCACCGTCAATGCTCAGCGTTTCGACCCTTACAAGAACTTCAAATTCCGCGTCAAGTGGGACGCCAAGTATGTCGCCGGCGTCAGCAAGGTCAGTGCACTTAAGCGCACGACGGAGGTCGTAAAACACCGTGATGGAGGTGATCCGAGTAGCAGTCGGAAGTCGCCTGGCCGTTCGGAATATGAAGCCATCACACTTGAGCGCGGTGTGACCCACGACAAGGAGTTCGAGCAGTGGGCCAACAAAGTCTGGAACTTTGGGGCCGGGCTTGGCTCCGAAGTGTCCCTCAAAGATTTTCGCAAAGACATCATCATCGAGGCATACAACGAAGCCGGCCAGCTTGTAATCGCCTACAAGGTTTTTCGTTGTTGGGTAAGTGAGTTCCAGTCGCTGCCTGATATGGATGCCAACGCCAACGCCATCGCGATCCAACACCTGAAGCTGGAGAACGAAGGTTGGGTGCGTGATACGGAGGTTCCAGAGCCCAGCGAGCCAACGTTTACTGAGCCTGTTTAGTGAGGGCGGAAACTCACCTCCTCTTGAGGAGAGGAATGATGCTCGCATGCGGTAAATAGGGGTTTTCAGTATGTCCGTGCCGATGTCAGCTCCCGACGCAACTACTCTTCTCGCAGCATGGGAACAAGGTGTTTCGCAACATCCTCTTCAACGTGCCGTGACGCTGTTGGCTTTGGCTTGCCCTCACAAATCTGTCATCGAATGGGCGGGCGTCAGCATTGGGGAGCGCGATCGTCAACTATTTCAGCTGCGGGAAGAATTGTTTGGGTCGAAGCTTGAAGCTGTAGCCGGCTGTCCGAAGTGCGGGATTCCTCTGGAACTCTCGCTTAGCACAAGGAACCTTCAGACGCCACCGGCTGAAACGTTAAGTTCCGAGCCCCTGTGCCTGAACTCCGGCGGCTACGAAGTAAATTACCGTTTGCCGACAACCGCAGACTTGTTAGAGGTTGCAGAACATGAAAGTCAGGCGCGGGAACTTTTGCTGGAACGCTGTGTCAATGCGCGGCAAGGAGCCATTGAGGTTCCGGCGGCAACGCTGCCTGGGCCTCTGGTAGAGCTTGTGGGAGAAAAAATGGCTCAAGCCGATCCCCAGGCAGAGATCCAGATCGTCATGACGTGCCCTGCTTGTTCGCATCAATGGACCGCTGTCTTTGAGATCTGTTCTTTCCTTTGGGGCGAGATTGAGGATTGGGCCGAGCGGTTACTCCATGACGTGCACTCACTCGCCAAAGCTTACGGCTGGAGCGAACGCGACGTCATTTCGATGAGTGCGAGGCGGCGGAGACTGTATTTGGAAATGGCAGGAGCACGCATTTGAGCGACTTCCTCGGCACCCTTGTCGATCGTCTGTTGGATCGTGGTCCGATACTGCAGCGTCGCCAGCCGGCCTTATTCGAACCTGTACCTGATGCCACGCGAACCGCACTGCGCGGATTCGAAACCGAACCGTTGCTAGCGGAAGAGCAGACAGTTGTAGAGCGTCATTCATCACCGACGCGAGTAGAGTCTCCCATTGACGCCAAAGCTAGGCCGCTCCAGCCGCCGCCATCAAACGAAGCAAGCGCGCCGCCTCAAGAACAATCGCGACCAAAGCCGCGATACCACTTTCCCGACATTGAACCGTCCCGGCAACTGACAAGACAAAGTGTGCATGGGGAAACGAGTGTCGCAGGGCCGGTAATCGAGCCGCAAGTGAGGCTAGTCAGTCTGCAGCCAAGCCAGATTCCGATGCCACAGGCCATAGGGATCCGAGGAGAAGAGGGTATGGGAGGTTCGCCCAAACGAATCGATACCATCGTCGAGAGAAGGACGGAACGTGAGGTCATTAGGGAGCGTATAAAGGCCGCACCAACATTTGATCAAGCACCAGTGGTTGTACAACCTTCGACGAATGGTTCTCGGCAATCTGCGGGTGAACATGAAGGTGAGTCTTTGAAACGGCCTTTGACGGGTACTTCAGAAGTGAACCCGCGGCAACAAGAAGCGGCCATCAAGCCTCTGGTCCGCAAGCAGCCGACGCCACCTCGGGGCTCCGGACCGGTCATTCGCGTATCTCGCCCGGAGCCGGCTCGCACAACGAATCAAGCACCGCCCAGCATTCTCGTCACAATCGGTCGAGTTGAAGTCAGGGCCACGCTTCAAACGGCAAGCGGGCCTCGGGCGGGTCGACCAGCGGGTCCCAAATTAAGCCTCGAGGCCTATCTTCGGTCGAGAGCCGAAGGAAACTAAATGAGCAGCCCTCTAGCCATTGCTGCTGTAACCGCTACACTCAAAGACTTGCTCAATGACGGATTGTTGAATCATGACCTTTCGTCGATCGGGAGTTTTTCGGTAACTGCGTTGCCTCCTGATCGGATCTCAACTGGACAAAACGAACCCAACCAACTCAACCTTTTTCTATACCAGGTGACTCCCAATCTGGGTTGGCGCAACGTGGACCTTCCATCTCGCGACGGACACGGCGTGCGGCTTAGCGCCGCGCCTTTGGCTCTCGATCTTCACTATCTTCTTACCGCGTACGGCGCACAGGATCTCAATGCGGAGGTTCTGCTTGGTTACTCGATGCAGCTGTTACATGAAACGCCTATGCTGACCAGGGCGCAGCTGCGCACGGTACTCGGGGCGCCTTCTCCCGTGGACGGGACCATCCTGCCTTCGCCATTCGGCACTCTCTCGGCGCTCGACTTGGCGGACCAGGTGGAACTGGTGAAGATCAGTCCGGTGTTTTTGAGTACGGAAGAGCTATCAAAGATGTGGACTGCCATGCAGGCACGCTATCGTCCAACGATGGCGTACATGGCTTCAGTGGTATTGATTCAAACGAAAAACCAGGGCAAGTCCGCGCCGCCGGTGCTTAAGCGTGGACAATCCGACCATGGCGCTACCGCGATTACTGCACCATTCCCCACGCTCTCCTCGGTGCGGCCTCAGGCGTTCGAACGGCTGCCGGCAATGCGGCTAGGCGACAATCTGTTGGTTAGCGGCGCGCATCTGAGTGACTCAGGTCCAATAACAGCGGTTCTGGAAAATGCCAGAGCCAACCTCTCTCAGGAAATGGCGCCACTTGCGGGTGGCTCGCCGTCGCAGCTAACCGTCCACATCCCGAGCATCGCGGAGGACGCGAATGCGATGAACGAGTGGGCCATCGGCGTTTACAAACTGATGCTCCGCTTGAGCCAGCCCAATCTTCCGACATGGACCACGAATAGCGTCGCGATTGTCTTGGCCCCTTTGATCACCGTTGCGCCACTGAATGCAGCCCCGGGAAATCTGAATCTGACTGTCACCTGTACTCCTCGTTTGCTGCCAGAACAAGCGAACCAGGTGAGCTTGCTTTTCGGATCGAGGGTGATTCTGCCGGCCTCGGTGACAACTCCGGCCACTACAACACAGCCCACGACTTTGGCCTTTGCGATTCGCGCGGTCCAGGCGGGCAAGTATCTCGTACGGCTGCGCGTGGAGGGGATCGACAGCCTTCCCATAACCATATCCGGATCACCGGCTGTGGTGGATCTTGATCCGCAGCAGAGAGTTACGGTGGCCTGACTATGGAAGCATGGCTCGCGGATAACAACCTTTACTTGGAAGCCTCCCTGCGGTGGCTGCGCCTGCGGCTGCAGAAGCTTGTCCCCCAAGATCGGCCCGCGCAATATAGCGCACCAGCCGCACCGATTCCCGCAGATCGCATGGCGAGTACTGCCCGCTCCGTTGTTTCCAGATGGATGAACGCAGGTGCGGCGGTTGAGAGGGTGGCCGGGAAAAGTGTGCCTTTGCTCCCCGAGGGAACCTCTTCTTCGCTCGACGAACGGATCGCTGAAGCTGCCTCCATGCGGCAGGAAGCGGCCGCAAAGATGGATCAACCGCCGGCCTTGCTTTTGCTGGCGCAACGTTTCGGTCTCTCCGCTTTTGAAGTCGACACGTTGCTGCTATGCGCAGCTTCGGAGTTTGATCCGTCGATCGCCTCGTTGTTTGGGCTGGCTCAAGGCGGCCAGTCCCGAAGCTATCCGACATTCAGCCTGGCGTTGTCGGTATTTGATGAACCGAGATGGGATGTCATGTCATCACGCCGGCCGCTTCGCTATTCGCGCTTGATCGAAATCAACCAGCCAGTGTCCTTACCGTTGACAGTGAGCGCCCTGCGTGCGGACGAGCGAATAGTCAATTACATTAAAGGGCTAAACGTCATCGACGATCGACTGGCCACCATGCTTCAGCCTCTGGGGTCCGTTGCAGCACACCCTTTGGCGAAATCACAGCAGGCATTGGTCGAGGAAGTCCTCGAACACTTTCGTCAGTCCGCAATGCGCCTCACCCTGTCCGTAATACAACTAGTGGGTGCTGACGCGGCCAGCAGGATGGCAGTTGCTCAGCACACCTGCGCGGCCGTCGACCGTGAGCTATATCGTCTGGCAATAGAAACCTTACCGACGCAAGCCGCTGAAATCGAAACGCTGGCGCGGCTCTGGCAGCGTGAAAGCCTGTTGCTGCCTGTGGCCCTCTACATCGAAACGCAAAGTGTAGACGGTGCACCGATCGAAATAACCAATCATTTGCGTCGCTTCGTTTCCCATGAAATAGGTCTGGTGTTTCTCGGTGTCAATGAAGCCCCGGTTCGAATCAATAGCCCGAGCTTTTCCGTCAACGTCAGACGACCAACCCCTGCTGAGCAGTGTGAGGCGTGGCATGACGTGTTGAACGTTACACCTTCGGAGACGGATACCACTGCCGGCGCGCAAACACTGGCCGGTCAGTTCAACTTCAGCCTCAGTGATATTCGGGAAGCGGCATCGATGTCTTCAACCCCTTCCCCAGAACCGGGTGAGATGACCGGAAGAGTATGGGATGCCTGCCGCAATCTGACGCGTCCACGGCTGGATTTGCTGGCCCAGCGATTGGAAGCCAAAGCGACGTGGGATGACCTGGTCTTGCCGGATGAGCAAATGGCCTTGATGCGTCAGATTGCGGGACAAGTTCGTGAACGGCACAAGGTATATGAGACCTGGGGATTTTCCCGAACGATGAACCGCGGGTTCGGCATAAGCGCCCTGTTTGCCGGCGAGAGCGGCACGGGTAAGACAATGGCTGCCGAAGTGATAGCGAATGCCCTGCGGCTGAATCTCTATCGCATCGACCTGTCTGCGGTAGTTAGCAAGGACATGGGCGAGACCGAGAAGAACCTCTGCAAACTTTTTAACGCTGCTGAATGTGGCGGAGCCATTCTGTTTTTTGACGAAGCGGATGCCCTGTTTGGAAAGCGCAGCGAGGTCAAGGACAGCCACGACCGGTATGCGAATATCGAAATCAACTATTTACTTCAGCGAATGGAGGCCTTCAGCGGTCTGGCGATACTCGCGACCAACATGAAGGGCGCCCTCGACACGGCGTTCATGCGACGGCTGCGGTTTATCGTCAACCTGCCCTTTCCCGGAGTGAAGGAGCGGAAACAAATCTGGCAAAGGGCGTTGCCGCAGCTCACACCGCAAAGAGAAGTGGACTTCGACCGATTGGCACGGCTGAACGTATCCGGCGGCAATATCCACAGCATTGCACTTAACGCAGCCTTTCTTGCGGCACAAAACGGGCAAGTTGTGACGATGCCGATCCTGATGTCGGCCGCCCGCGTTGAACTGCGCAAACTGGAGAAGGGATTCAGTGAGGCTGAGCTGAGATGAACGAACCTAAATCGGTCAATGATCCGAACGTACGAGCCGACAGGGAGACCAACAACAACACGGTATGCCTTCACATCGACCGGCTGATCCTGGACGGATTCCCAGTCGCGCCTGGTTCGACGATGCAGATTCAGGTTGCAGTACAAAACGAGTTGACGCGGTTGCTGACGCAGAACGGACTCCGACATACGAGTTATGCACAGCAGTCAGCGACTGCTCCGGGTTTTCAGGTTGTTGGCAGCCCGGCTCCAAAGGAATTGGGCAGGAACATTGCGCGGAGCATTTTCGAGTCGTTGAAGCGAAGCCCATGAGCAAACATCGTCAGGCCACGCTTGAAGCTACAGCCGAACCGCCAGTTGGATCAACCGGCAATCGTGTGCTCGAGCGTCCAGGAGTGACAGAACACAATGCAAATGCTGAGCCAGGATCCGCCCTCCAAGGCTTTATCAGGCTCACCCTATCGCCTGATTCTCCACCGCCACAGGATCCGCGATCGGAAGGCGATTCCGGGCGGCTGGACTTTTCGAGGCTGCCAATCCGTGAGTCAACTCGGATCGCTGATGACGATGCATCCCGCGTTCAGTTGACACGCTGGCTGCTCCATGAAATTGCGCCGCTCCTTGGCCTCGATCCGAACAGAATCGAAATCCGGGTGAACGGGGAGGCTGAAGGGCGCACCAATGCCCGCGGAGCTAAAGGGGTGATGGAGGCGGGCACGATCTATCTTCATCCCAAACTCTATCGGCCTGAAGCCGACGATGGTCGCTACCTCCTGGCCCATGAAACGACACATGTGGCGCAATTGCGTGCTCCTGTAGCGCACCCGATTTCTGCCGCTCAGGCGGTTGAAGAAGCGGAACGCGAAGCTGATGAGGTTGCCGCAACATTTGTAAGAAGCCTTCCGGTGCGACCGCCGCGCCGGCGCATTCCTGCCGGACGCGCGCTGGCAAAGGAGACTTCTGCGAATTTCGATCCGCCCTCGCATGCATCGCTCGTGGCCCAGAACCGAACTGCTGAGATCGCAGAAATCCAGAGTCGCCTGAGTTACGGCGTCTTTGATTGGAAGATCACAGACGCAGACATTACAGCGGTTCTGCGCCAGTTGGAGTCGTTGGATTTTCTCACGATCACGGTGATTGCCGAGCTTTTAACTTCGAAAAACCGCGCTCGCTTTGCAGACAATCTCGACGCTATTCACTTCAATGCATTTCGACCGACGGTGCTGGCGTTCTACTTGGCTATTGCTCATAAGGGCGAGATCAGCGTTTTGCCTGACGATCCCTTCCCCGGAATGGCGTGGAGCGGGTTGTCTGACGCGGAGCATTACGCCATGTATGACATCCTGACTGCGTTTCTGGCGACTCCACGGGGGCGGCAATGGCAACTGAAACTGCCGCAGAAGACCTCCGATCACACCCAGGACGTCCTCAAGAAGAAGCCCCGCTTCAACGTTGATGAAGAACGCGAAAAAGCACGCAAGAACGAACAGAAGGTCGCTACGGAACGCGAGCAAGCCGCTGCGGCGATGAGGGCCAAGGATGTCGGCGACTTCCTCAAACAGGCAAAAGATAAGTTGAGTTACGGTTTCACCGATTGGGCGGTGAGGGATCATGAAGCGCTGGCGGTGCTCGACGGCATGGCAGATTTTGCGTCGGATCCAGCAAAGTTGCGCGCAATCGTCTCGGAACTCGAGCGCGAAGATCTAATAGACCGATTGGTCGACAATTTGCCCGTTGAAGCTCTTTACACCGATGTTGGAGAAAAAACGGGCGGCGGCCGGATCAATCGGCGCCGTGCCTTCCTCCAGGTCGTGGCTTTGCGCCCGCCTGCAAAGAATGCAGCCATGGTGGAGGATCTTTTGTCGCGAGGGTTCTTTGATTGGGCCATCACCGATGAAGACGCATACCTCGCTCAGCAATTATTGAAGGCTTTGCCGCCACGCTCCCGGGAAAGCCTCTTTGCTTTAGAGGGAGGCAAGTACGCCAAGAGGCTGGACGAAGAGTTGAGCTTGTCGATGAAGAAGGGAAAGACGGCAAACTTCTACCAGGGAGGCGAAGGAGGGCGCGATCTACAGGCGATCAAGTCGCAGCTGGCGGACGATGGTCTATGGTCGCTCGAGCAGATCGGTCGGTTGCGAATGCTTATTCAAATGGCGATCGCCTCCGGCGAAGGTGACTGGGTCTTTGAGCAAACAAGAGATCGATACAAGTTGTATCAGGCCTTCCGACAGCTCTACCAAGACAAAGAATTTTTTGGCCGCATCATTGAAGGCTTCAAACTCTACAAGCCGAAGGGACTGAGGCGTCCGGATGGATCGATCGACTCCGGACGGGCGGAGTACGTTGCCGAGGTCGTGACAGGAAAGCCTTTCGGCACCGATAACAAATTTTGGCAGTATGTAATCCAGGGCCTCGACTTCATTTTCGAAAGCGGCAACGTCGAATTAATAGGCGAGTCCATCGGTGGCGAAGGGCTCGACTTCGGCGAGTTTCAGGATATTAAAGGTGGCTCCTTCCTCGGCGCCGAGTTCAAGCGCGAAGAGCAGGTCTCCAAGCAAGCTGCCAAAGAATTGGCCGATAACTCCGTCCGCTGGGATCTCGATCAGGGAGTACTTCAGCTTCGCGCCGCAAGATTCGAGATTGCCAACATCCATTACCCCCTTGCGAACCTGCAATTTCAGACCGGTAGCGGTACGGTTACCGGCCTACACCTTCACTTGCAGTACCCCACGGAAGAATCGGCGCACCATTCGACGACCCTTCAATTGCGCCTCGACTCGTTGTTCTTGAACGACGTATTACTGATCTTCGCGGATTCCATGGTGGGCCTGCAATCGGTGTTGGTCGAAGGACTCACTCTGGAACTGCGGCCGGAAAATGTTCGTGAGGCCTTTGGAAACCCGCATGACGGAATGGCTGTGGCGATTCCGGTTATTGGACCACTGGTGAGTCCGATCTGGAATTTGATCAAGCTGTCCGGAAGCATCGATACGCTGGTAAAGGGTCTCCTCGAGCCGGAGTCCATCGAGGACGTCACGATGACGAGCCGGAACCTGGTGCTCAAGGGACTCACCACCAGTGGCGGCCAGTACGTCGAAGATATCTCTCTTGGACCGCTCAATCTTCGGACCCGCAACGCGCGAAGTCTGGAATTCTATGTCCGAGGCCTCAACGAAGAGAAAACGCGGCTTGAAAAACGCCTGGACGCGGTGCGGACGAAACCTGTTGGGGCCGGGCCAAGGCCGCGACACTACCTGGATCTTGACACCGAGCCCTCCCTAAAGCTGCAGTTGGAATCCATTGACCGCGAGTTGAAATATATTGAGGAAGCTCGGGCTGAGCGAACTCGGTTGACGGCATTGAAAGACAAGGGCCAGATCAGTCCGGCAGATGAGCACAAGTTGTGGAAGGTTTCGAAATACCTGGACGGTCTGGCAAAGGGCGGGGTAGCGCTGGACGTCGCCAGTGCCAAAGTAGCCGGCCTCCAGGGAAAAGTATCGGCCAAAGAAGCCGAAATAGGCGCGGTCCATGGCTATGGGCAAAGTGCGGGGGCGACCCTCGGATTCCTCTTCAGCTCCACCACAATGAACCGGATGTTGCGCGGTCGCGACTATCGCGGAACAGTGCATAGCATCGATGAGGAAGCCGAGCCACAATTCTTTCTCGAGACCAA
>Ga0157378_10003419_pt1 | contig 14084 bp, 12 predicted proteins | sample M65metaG_FD_115309 | JGI IMG/M metagenome (GOLD analysis project Ga0157378, IMG submission 115309) | Miscanthus rhizosphere microbial communities from Kellogg Biological Station, Michigan, USA - M6-5 metaG | ecosystem: Host-associated > Plants > Roots > Rhizosphere > Soil | place: USA: Michigan...
TTCCGTTGGACTGACGCGCGAAGCCAGGTAGCTGCTCATCATCCTGCCGACTTCTGCCGGCACGATTGCTGGGGGGTCGCCCTCGGCATCGATGCCCAGAATCTTCTCGCGCGCCCGGGAATAGGTCCTTTCGATCGCCATCGCCTCGGTCAGGTCCGGCGTGGCCGCGGTTGTCCACACATCGATGGTGATCGTACTGATGGATCTGCGCGATGCATTGTCCCGCAATGTGACCTGCCACTTGACGTCGTATTGGTCGGTGTCGAAGCCGTTGATGTTTCGCTTGCGCCCGGTGGGCTCCGCCTCGAGCATCGAACTCGCGATCTTGAGCCTGCAAGCCGTGCCGCGGCCCTGGTCGTCGTCCGCCGATTTTTTTGTCGGCGGCTTTCCCGCAACGCCGGGGCAAGATTTCAACGAACACTCCACGACTTTTTTGCCCTTGGGGTCGACGAGCCACGCCAGTTTGCGGTCCACGCGCTCGATTCGTACTCCCGGATTGCCGTCGAGCCAGCGGGCAACCACGCCGGTACTGCCGAGGCTGATTTCCTCGCGCTGCATGCTCGAGCGCGTATAGCTCAAGGTCGTGCTCTCGAAGGCGGGGAAGTCCGGTGTCCCCGCGTTGACCGTGTGCACTTCAAGCACCGCGGTGGGATTGATGGGCGTCATATCGGGATCCTTTGGCGCAAGTGCGGAACAGGCCGATAGAAGAAGGATCGCCGATGCGATGAGGGTTCTACAGCAAAACATGTTACTGCGCTCCGTATCAGGCAGAAGATGTACAAGCCAAACAGTTTACCCGGGCTTCGACGATCTGCGCTTTCAGTCAATCATCAATACAATAGCGGGGGAGTCGTTGACACACCGCCCTTCCCGTTGAAGGGGTATAGAAAAAAATATGGCGCAAGTCATGTCTTAACCTGGAGGAATCATGTTCAGCTTGATCAAGACCCTTACCGATTTCCTGTTTCTTCGCGCCAGCGCCTCCGGCTCCGGTGCCCAGGAAACCAGCGGCACCATCACCGTTGATGAGGCACTCAAAGCAGAGGATGCGCGCTTCAAGGCGCAAATGAGCGGCGACGGCGCGGCCATGAATAAATTGTTTGGTGACGACCTGGTCTACATCCACTCCAGTACGGTGGTGGATACCAAGAAGAGTTTCATCGAGTCCATCACATCGGGCAACGTCAAGTACCGCTCGATGAATCGCGGCGAATCGAAAGTGCGCACCTATGGCGGCATCGCCATCGTGAGTGGAAGTGCCAAGTTCGAAGTCACCGTAAAAGGCGAAAACCGCACCCTCGACCTGTTGTATCACGCCATATGGGCGAAGCGCGCGGCCGGCGCGCAGTTCGTGTCCTGGCAGGCGACTAAAAAGGGCTGATTCCGGGTTGCAACGCGTCGCGCGCGCCCTCCGCACGGGCTTTCTCGTACATGTTTCGAAACCCGTAGAACGTCCGAACGCATTGCAACGGTAGCCAGCATTGCGTGGTGCGTGCTTCAGACGAAAGCAACCGGTGCGGGGCGGAACGCCTTCCCACGCACTCGGCACTCGGCATTCAGCGCGCATCGCCCAACATTGCTGCCCGATTTTTGGCACTATGTCCCTCGCGCCCGCCCGCCAGGGCGAGCCGCAGCTGCTTGGGCATTGGAATAAATGGAAACCGAACCGGATCCCGAGAGAGACATCGCCAGCCGGCTGCTGGCGGCGCTGCAACAGGATGAATTCGTCCTGTTTGCGCAAAGCATTGTGCCGCTGCATGCGCAGCGTGACGCCGGTCTGTTTCAGGAAATCTACGTGCGCTTCCGCGAGGAGGACGCCAAGCTGCTTCCACCAGGCACGTTTTTTCCGGTGCTCCAGGAATGCCACATGCTTCCCTATCTCGACCGCTGGGTCGTCAACCGGCTGGCCAGGTGGGTGCGCAGCGGCCTGAAATTAAAACCGGGCTGGAAAGTTCCCCATTGCAATATCAATCTGTCGGATGAGACGTTGGCCGATCTGAAATTCGCGGACTACGTGCTCAAGTACGTCGACGATTCCTATCTGGCGGGCGGGATACTTGGCTTCGACATTTCCTCCGACAGCGCCATAGCCAATCGGGAGTTGTTGCTGCGTCTGATCGCGCAACTGCGTCCCTTCGGCTGTAATTTCACTGTTGCCGGTTTCGATGGCAGCGAGGCGATACTGTCGAAACTCGAGGCGTTCGAACCGGACTTCATCAAAATCAGCGCCATCAGCATCGATCCGGCCAAGGTGAGCGAGATCAATCGCATGTGCCACGGAGTGGGCGCGAAAACGATTGCGGAACACATCGAAAACCCGCGGGTTCTGGAACATCTGCGCAAATGCAAGATTGACTTCGGCCAGGGATTCGCGGTCGCGCCGGTCGAAGCGTTATAGGGGAAGCAGATGAGTGATGGATAGCAAGCGATGAAGGATGCGAAGGCGTTGCCGACCTTCGCTTTGCCTTCACCTTCGCTCCATCTCGCATTGCCCAAACCATGCCACTCAAATTCTTTTCCGGGCGCCGTTCCCGTCGTGTGTCGCTGGTGGGTGGCTGGTGGATCAACGTGCGCTTTTTCTGGCATACGCGCAACAAGGGTCCCTGGGTCGTCGCGTTTATTCTGCTGGTGTTTGTCTCGGCACTCGCGGCTCTGGCCCATTTGCTCGACACATTTCGCGCCGAGAGACGGGAATTGACATGTCTCGCGCTCAACGTTTACTACGAAGCGCGCGGCGAACCCCTCACTGGAATGCGTGCGGTGGCAGAGGTCACCATGAACCGGGTGGCATCGCATCGCCATCCCGATACGGTTTGCGAAGTGGTGTATGAAAAAAGGTGGGACCGGCTGCGCAAACGCTATGTCGGCGCATTCTCCTGGACGGAGTTCGATATCGTCCCGCATCCGGAGGGCGCGCAATGGCGGCAAGCACGCGACGCCGCCGAAGCGGTTTATTTCCGGCGGCTCCCGCCGGCGCTTGATGGCGCACTTCACTATCACGCCAATTACATCAAGCCGAGTTGGGCGAAAGACCAGAAGCCCATCGCCAGGATCGGCGGTCACATTTTTTATAAGTGAACACCGCAGCCCTTGCCATGAGCGGGTTGCCGGGACGGCAGAGGGCAGGGATGTTTGCAGGAAAGGCTGGGGCCGCCATCCTCGGTGTAATACGGCCTTTACCTTACGCAAAGGTCTGCCGTTACCTTGTTTACAAAATTCCCCCGTGCTTTTTTCCCGCGTCGGTCGTATCGTAGTTTGATGAGCTACAAGACCATCATCGTTCATCTCGATTGCGGCAAGCGCCGCAGCGAACGGCTTGATCTGGCAGTACGATTTGCCGAGGAATTCGATTCTCACCTGATCGGTATGTTTGCGCTGGACTTGTATGTCGGGATGCCAACGGCCGCCGACGCCGGCTCGATCCTGGTCGAGGCGGAATTGCAGCGCCGGGAAGCGTGCATGAGCGAGGCGGAGAGTGAATTCGCCATCAAGACCGCCCGGCGCGCAGCGAAAGCCGAATGGCGCAGCAGCGAAGAAGATGCCGCAAGAGAAGTCGCCTTTGCTGCGCGCTTCGCGGATCTCGTCATCATCGGCCAGACCCACCCGAATACCTTCCCGCAGGATGCAATTTCGGCTTCCTTCGCGGCGGACGTGGTGCTGACAGCCGGGAAACCTGTGCTTCTTGTGCCCTACGCAGGCCACTTCGTGGGTATCGGCAAACGCACCATGGTGGCGTGGAACGCTGCACGCGAAGCCGGACGTGCATTGACCGATTCGCTCCCGGTGCTGGAGCGATCGGGGGTCGTGGAGGTAGTGTCGTTCGGCGAAAGTGCTGACCGGGGCGATCCCGATGAGAAGGCGCGCGCGGCGGTGAAGACCTACTTGCAAGACCATGGAGTCAATGCCACGGTAACGCGCTACGCCGCCGATAACCTGAGCCCCGGAGAACTCATCCTGTCGCATGCCTGCGACGACGCTGCGGACTGCATCGTCATGGGCGCATTTGGTCATTCACGTCAAAACGAAACCCTGCTCGGAGGCGCGACCAAAACGGTGATGAATTCCATGACCGTCCCCGTGATCATGTCCCGCTGAGAGAATCGCTGTCGGGTCGCGACAGCGGCTGCGGTGACTTGCAGCGATCTTTCCCGTTGCTTCACGTATCCTGTTCCGGCCGGCCGGACGCGGCGACCAATTCACGCGGCCTGGCACCCGCCCATGCTGGAACCATCTCCTGCTAAAATCCGCGCCCCGGTTGTATCGAATCAACGAAAGGAAATCATGAAACTTTTCTACTCTCCCGGTGCCTGCTCGATGGCGCCACATATTGTTTCCCGCGAGGCCGGGATCAATCTCGACCTGGTCAAGGTCGATATTCCCAACAAGAAAACCCAAGGCGGCGATGATTACTGGAAAGTCAACTTCAAAGGGTATGTTCCAGCGCTGCAGCTCGACAACGGCGAGGTACTCACCGAAGTCGGCGTGATCTGCCAGTACTTGTCGGACCAGAAGCCCGAATCCGGGCTCGCGCCCAAAGCCGGCACCATGGAGCGCTACCGGTTGATGGAATGGCTCAATTTCGTGGCCGCGGAAATGCACAAGCAGTTGGGTGCGCTGTTCAACCCGAAATACACCCCGGAAATGCGCGAAGTCCAGCTGGGTGTCATTGGACGCCGCTTGAAGCCGCTGGAGGAAAAGCTGGCAGGCAAGCAATACCTCATGGGCGAGAAGTTCTCGGCCGCGGATGCTTATGCCTTCACCATACTTAACTGGTGCAAAGGCCTGAAGATCGACCTCTCGCCCTGGCCGAACATCAAGGCGTACTACGAGCGCGTCGGTAAGCGCCCCAAGATTCAGGAAACGATGAAGGCGGAAGGACTCGGCTGACAAGGGGAAGCGAGCGAAAGACGGACCAGGGTCGCTCGCTCTGCGTGCCAGTCATCCCCGATCCGATCGCCGACCACGAAGAAGTTGCGCCCGGCCCGTATCGCGTCTATCTGGTGGCCCTCGAAGCGCAAGTCATGCAGACCCGCAAGTTCGCGGAAAGAAATCCTGACTATCTGCCGGGACAGCCGTGCTACTTCGTCGATGTCACCAGCCTGGCTGCTGATTTGCGCTTCGACCAGCACATGCAGGGCATCAAGGACAACGGCTTCGTGCGCACGTATGGCATCGAATTGCGGCCGGATTTTACCGTCGATTTCGAACCATCCTCATTTCCAATCGCGGTAGAACGGCAAGCGGACATCACCCGCAGCCTGCGCCGGGAGGGGTGCGGCGTCTGGGCGCCGGCGCTCGACGCCGCGCAGACTTCGAGCGTTTATGTCATCCGCCTCGATGAGGCGGTACTGAATGATCGCCGCTTTCGCGGCGCCAATCCCGGATACATCAAAGGGTCGCCGTGCGTATATGTCGGCGCCACCGGGCTTTCACCCGAAAAGCGCTTCGCAAACCACAAGTCGGGCCACAAAGCGAACTGGTATGCGCGGAAATATGGGACAGGGCTCATGCCCGAACTTTTCCTTCATCTGAATCCGATGACACCCCAGCGTGCCGTTGCTACCGAGATTTCGCTGGCGGAAGAACTTCGCGAGGAAGGGTTTGGCGTCTGGCAGAACTAGGGCGCCGCCGCCTTTATCCTGGATGGACAACTGCATTCATGGGCGCCGGCCGGTCAGCCTGGCGCGGCCCGGCCTCCGTGAGCCAAGCTGACAGCTTGCGTCACCTTTTGCCGGGGTCGCGAGTAATCCGCCTTCGGCGCACGATCGGAATAGTGGCTCGGACTTCCCCGGACCGGCAGCATTTTTATTCCATATCATTCACTTTGCTACCACTGCGGTCGCGGTGGCATGGGGCTTGCCCTTCCCGGAGCATCGCATGCACATCCAGAATCCTGACTTTCTTCACCCGCCGACCATGCACGCAGACCCCCAATTTCGCAAGGACATCAACAACCGATTGATGACGGCCCTGCAGGAGGACGAATTTGTCCTGCATTCCCAGCCCATCGTTGCACTTGTCCCGCAAACGGATGACCGGGCGTTCAACGAGATTTTCATCCGCTTCCGGGAAGAGGACACCAAACTGCTGCCGCCGGGCATGTTCCTTCCGGTACTCAGGGAAGCCGGCATGTTGCCTGTCCTCGACCGTTGGGTGGTGAATCGCATCGCGCGGCATGTCCGCTCCGGCCTCAGGATCGATTCGCTCTGGAATGTTCCGCGCTATATCGTCAACCTGTCGGACGAGACGCTGGCAGACGATGACTTCGGGGAATACGTGCTCCAGTACGCCGACGAGTCCTACCTGTCCGGCGGCGTACTCGGGTTCGACATTTCGTGTGACAGCGCCTTGGCCCATCTGGAATCCCTGATGAAACTAATGGAAGGGCTCGGACCGCACGGATGCAGCCTCACCGTCGCCGGGTTCGATGGCTCTGCGGAGGCGCTGCCAAAACTCAAAATGCTCGAGCCGGATTTCGTCAAGGTCGATGCCAGCAAAGTGGATCCAGCCAGGATGGCCGAGATCAACCGCATTTGCCTGCAACTGGGCGCGCAGACCATCGCGGAGCAAGTGGAAAACCCGGGGTCGCTGGATCACCTGCGCCGTTGCAAGGTCGATTACGCCCAGGGGTTCGGGCTCGCGAAGGTCGAGCCGCTATGATTGGCGCGAAGCACTGACGAGGTAATTGGCGGGCAGAGATGGGGAAGATTCTCTCTGCGACAGGGCTTTCAGCAGAGACGTTGGCGTTCTGCTCTCAGTGACGCCTGGATGCGGGTCCAGGCAAGGGCTCCAGAGCGCCAGCGGATATCATCGCCGGCAGTCTGACCCTTCAATCCGGCCAAGACGCGGCCGGGTGCGTTATCGGCTAGCGCAGCCCGAAAAACGACAGGACAGCGATGACGATAACGACGGCGCCGACGATATAGACGATATTGTTCATGATGTTCCGTTCAACAGTTAAAGGATTGAATGGCGTGATGAATCGTTGGTTCCACTCGAGTCCGATTGTTCTCTACCCGTTCCGGAATCTCGGTACGCCAGCGCACACAGGGGATAGGTCGATGCGCTCAGGGGAGGGCGGAACCTCGGGGTTCAGGGCGGACTCCAATCCCCGACGTCGGGGCGTCTCCAGGGTCGGGAACCGGTAGAGAAGAGGACAACCGAATATGCGTAACATGGCATGGGCACTCACCGGCCTGACGAAGCGCCCGAGTGAGGGTCCGATTGGCTTCGCTTCCACCACAGGGAGCTTTGAATCGTCCGCTATGCGTGATTTGATGCGGGTAGCCTGATAGCGTTGAGCGGGCCAGAGACCTTCAGCCGATCGAAATGATGAAACCTGTGTTCCGCCTCCGGAACATTTCCAGACCGCCCAAGAACTGCCATGTCTGACATGTCCAAACCCGGCGATGCGCCGGCCTCAAGCGGCTTTTGGTCCGCCATCAGGAAAGCCGCAAACCGTTTGCAGGACTGGTTCGTGATCCAGTCCGTCGCCACCAAGCTATCGTTGCTGACCCTCGCCATCCTGATTCCCTTGAGCGGCGCCTACTCGGTAGTTGTCATGCAGAAGCAGGCTGCCGTGGCCGAGCAGGTCAGGACCATGTCCGCTCCGGGCAAGGGGGGCGAGGGGATTTGGACGCTCAACAGCAAGCTTCCCGTGGTGTTCGGCACGGGCTCGATGCTCAGTTTCCTGGAAACCAACACGGTCGATCGTATTACGGTGATCTACCGGCCCCTGACGTGGAACGTGTCAGAGCGCATCATCCTGATCGAATCACAGGGCAAGCAGTATGCGTATTACCCGAGCGATATGGAGACCAAGATCTTTGCCGACAAAGCAGTCACCGCGCCTTGGGGCGGCAAGCTTGCATTCGTGCCGCGCGACGAACTCAGCGCCGACAGCCTGGGATTGCTCGAGCGCCTCGACCAGCGTTTTGCCGGCGCGCGTCCGCAATCCGAGAAAGAAGGATGGAAGGCCGCCGTCAGCGGCTTGTTCTCGGCAGCCCTGACGATTGGCTTGCTTGCCTTCCTGTTCTACCAGCTCAGGAGCCAGTACAAATTGCTGAAATTCATCGAGCCGGCGCAGGTGCACGGTTCCATAGACGATCTGGTCGGCATGGACGACATCAAGGCCGAAGTAGCGCAGATCAAAGACCAGTATCAGCGCCGCGCAGAGTATGCGGAGTACGGGATCAGCAAGCCCTTCAACGTGATGTTCAGCGGTCCGGCGGGAACCGGCAAAACAAAACTCGCCAGTTACCTCGCCAAGGAGTTGCGGCTGCCCATTCTGTTCCACTCCGCGGCGAATCTGGAAACGGGTTTCGTTGCAGGAGGGTCGAATACACTCAACCGCATCATGGCAATGGCCAAGCGGCGCAAGCGCTGCGTCGTCTTCCTGGACGAGGCGCAGGACCTCTTCATGAAGCGCGGAGGCCGCCGCAAATTCGATGACGATACTGCCAATACCTTGCTATCCGTGCTGGACGGTGTGCGCAGCAAACAGGCCGGGGAGATCATCTGGATCGTGGCCAGCAACTTCAACAGCGAAACCATGCAGATGGACCCGGCCATGCTGCGCCGTTTCCAGATGAAGGTGGACTTTCGCATGCCCAACCGCGAAGAGCGGTTGGCGATCATTCGCCACTATCTGGCCGAACGCGCCGAAAAAGTGTTGCCCGACCTGGATCTGCGCCATCTGGTGGAAGTGACCGAGGGCCGCAGCCCGGCCGACCTGGAAACCATCGTTAACCAGGCGGGCATCACGGCCGTGCAGGCGGGCGAGATGATCGGCGACGGTACCCTGATGCAGGCTGCCGAGCGTCTGCTGGTGGGCAACGTCAATTCCAACACCACCAAGGAACGCGAGCGCGATCGCCGCATCATCGCCGTACACGAATGGGGCCATTTCCTGGTCGACCTTGAGCACGAGCGCAAGCTGGCCGACGACGACTGGGAGCAGATTCTGGAAGACATGAAGACCATCAAAATTTCGCTCAAGGCCAATCCGCGCAACAATGCATTGGGTTTTGTCTTTCACAAGCAGGGAGTCAATCTGCTCAAAACCAAAGGTGACATCGAGCACGACGTACGCGTGCTGCTGGGCGGCATGGCTAACGAGGAGTTGTTCTTCGGCGAGGATGGCACGACGAACGGGGCGCATAACGACATTACCCGTGTGACGCAGTTGCTGCACCATGCCGTGGGTGAGATGGGCATGTACCGCAAGACGCGCCTGAACTTCGGCGCACTGGCCAGGGACGGCAAAGGCGAGGGCCAGGAAGTGGACGAGGAAACGCGCAGTATCATGGAAGCACAGAGCGAGCGCCTGTACGCCGAGACCAAGACCGTGTTGGCCCGGCATATGCCGCTGACCGAGCACCTGGTTAACAAGCTGCTCGAGGCCGGCGAGATGAGCCTGCATGAGGCTCTGAGCGAGATTCGCAGCTTTGAGGCAGGTTGACGAACGCCTGTTTTGAGACGGCGATAGAAGGAAGGAATCTGCAGTGCGTTGGCCTCGGAGTATCCGCTATCCGGGCTAGTGAACTAACCCGGTTTGTGCCGGGAAGATGATGGGCGAGGGCGTCCTTACTTGCCTTGTTGTCGGCGAAATTCGCAATGAGACTTACTGTCGCGCTTTGCCTGTTGGTTGCGTTCGCTGCCAGCGCCGCGGGATTCGGCGCGGCCGAAAGTTCCCTGGCACTTCACCGGCTTGGATCATTATCGCCGGTGATCGAGGACCATGTCCTGCGGCGGGATGGTACCGGCCGCTACTTTGTCAGCACCGGAGTCGAGGGCCTGCCTAGCGCCGCTGCATGGGAGGTGTTGCCGAACGAGGAGTGCGCGATTCTGCGCAGCGTGCCTTCCGTCAAAGCACCCGTGGTGCCCGCAAAAGATCGATCCCTGCCCCCCTCATGCGCAACCGAGTTAGAGGGTGTGTGCACCAGCCGCGACGGACGCCTGCGCGTTTTTACCTACTTCGAGGGCACGTACAAGGCGCGAAAGGTGCGCTCGGGTTTTACGGCGGCGAGGATCCGCTGGAGGACAAATTCTATTCGGGGCGCAGGATCCTCGGGTTCGAGGACGTGGCGTCGGGCAAGCGCGCGCTTTTTGTCGAGCGGCTCAAGCGATCGCGGGGATACAGCGCGCCAAGCGGACGGATAAGCTACCTGCCAGAGGCGGGAATCGTTCTTGTGCTGGGCATCGGACCAGAAAAAAAACCGCCCGTGTCTTATTGCATTCGGCTTCCCGCGCGTGAGAACAAATAGAATAAGGTTGGCGGCTGCGTGACTGGATAAGACCTGATTCGCACCGAAAGTCAAAGGAGGCAACCATGCGATTCTTCTCCCGACGAGAGATGCTGGGCGCAATCGGTGTCACGGTACTGGGCGCCGCACTTCCCTTCCGCGCAACCGGGCAATCTACGCGCCTGCAATCCTGGCCATTGAAGACGCCGCACCGAACCGGCATTCACGACGTCGCGCCTGCGCCCGACGGCGGCGTCTGGTTCACCGCCCAGGCGAGCGGTCATCTCGGCTATTTCAATCCAGCGACAGGCAGTGCCGAACTCATCCCGCTGGGGTCGGGCTCGGCACCTCATGGCGTCATCCAGGGTCCAGACAAGGCAGCCTGGATCACGGACGGCGGCCAGCAGGCGATCGTGCGCGTCGGCTGGCCGGATCGCGGAGTCAGGTTGTTTGCGCTTCCGGACAAGACGCCCTACGCCAATCTCAACACATGCGCCTTCGATGGTGACGGAGATCTCTGGTTCACGGGGCAGAGCGGCGTAGTCGGCAAACTTGGGATGAAGAGCGGCAAGACCACGGTGTGGGATTCCCCCCGTGGCCGCGGGCCCTATGGCATATGCAGCACGCCCAAAGGCGAGATTTGGTGGTGCTCGCTGGCGGGATCATTCATCGCTACCATCGACCGGCGGACGGGCCAGTCGACGGTCGTCGACCCGCCAACAAAGAACCAGGGTGCACGCCGCGTCTGGAGCGACAGTCGCGGATGCATCTGGGTCAGCGAATGGTTGAGCGGCAACCTCTCGACGTATGACCCCGCGTCGAAAAACTGGCGGACCTTCAAAGTTCCCGGTGACAAACCACAGGTTTACGCCGTTTACGTGGATGACCGCGACCAGGTGTGGGTCAGCGAATGGACCGGCAATGCGGTATACCGCTTCGATCCGGCTACGGAGAAGTTCGAGCGCTTCGAATTTCCCCGCGCCGGCACGAATATTCGACAGATCCTGGGCCGCCCCGGTGAAGTGTGGCTCCCCGAGAGCGGCACCGAGAACATCTCCGTTATCCGGACGGCGTGACCCTGCTGCTGGCTCGCGTCGACGACGAAAGGCCAGCAGGCGGCGGCGTTTGTTTTTAGCCCTAAAGCGAGTTGCTCGAGAAGGTGTCGCAGTCCTGCGGGCGGCCTGAATCCATGCCGTGCTTGAACCAGCGCACTCGCTGTTCAGATGTGCCGTGCGTGAACGACTCGGGGACGACGCGGCCCTGAGTCTGCTTCTGCAGGCGGTCGTCGCCGATCGCCGTTGCGGCGTTGAGTGCCTCGGCGATGTCGCCGGAGTCGAGCTGGTTCATCGTGCCTGCATGATGCCCCCAGACGCCGGCGAAGCAGTCCGCCTGCAATTCCATGCGCACGGAAATCCGGTTGGTTTCCGCTTGCGAGATCCGTCCGCGCGTCGCTTCGACCTTCTGGAACGTGCCATTGAGTTTTTGTATGTGGTGGCCCACCTCGTGAGCGATTACATACGCTTGCGCGAAATCGCCCGGTGCACGGAAGCGCGTTTGCAGGTCGCGGAAGAACCCGAGGTCGATGTAGAGTTTCTCGTCGCCGGGGCAATAGAAAGGGCCGGTTGCTGATTGTCCCAGACCGCAGGCCGAGCGCACCTGGCCGTCGTATAGCACCAGCGTCGGCGGCCGGTATTGCTGGTAGATTTTGCCCCACACGGCCTCGGTGCTGCCGAGGACCTTGGCGACAAACTGTCCCATCTCATCCGTCGGCGCGCCCTTCGGCGCCTCGCGTGTATCGTGCTTGGGGGCAACTTGCTCCGCCACGTTGATCGCCGTGCCGGGGTCGAAACCGAGGAAATAAGCAATGACGGCGACGACTACTCCGCCGATGCCCAGTCCCCCTCCAATGCCCAGGCCGCGCCGATCTTCGACGTTGCCGCTTGCCCGTTGGTCGCCCAGTTGCATGGTCACTCCCGCCTGTTCGGATCTCTTGCTACAGACCGTGCGGGAGAGGCCAAGTTGCATCTTACGACCATATCAGCCGATTCTTACATCGCGCCGATCAGGCTAGGGAACGCAATGCAATCGCTTCCCGGCCGCGAACGGCGAAGACAGTTTCACCCACAGCGGAATGAACTTCGTGGCTGCATCGATCTGTTTCTTGGACGCCTTGAGATTTCCCTTGGCATCGGCATCGAGCACCGCTCTGTCGTTTTTTTTCGCATTGCCGTGACAAGGCACAAAAATTTCGCCTTGACGGAAGCCGCGATGGAGGACACCCGGCCAAGTTGCCGCCCGCCTTTGGCGGGCCCGCATGAAGCAGGTCAATGCTGACGACAGAAAACGTTTCAGGCGAGCGACTGGCCTAGCGAAGATGCTGCCGTTCTATAACTGCGAGCCCAATAGTGAGGCGGCGCGATCCCAGAATCGTTCGCTGAGCGGGCGGTGCTTCCACTGTTCCAGGGTCATCTGGCGCGAATGCAACAAGTCCTGCTGAAAAATCTCGATCTGGCGGCGCGAAAAATCTGCATCGAAATAGCTCAAATTGGCTTCGTCGTTCAAGTTGAAAGAACGCGGGTCGAAATTCGTCGAGCCCACGGTCACCCATAGGCCGTCCACGATCATCACTTTGCAGTGATACAGGGTGGGCTGATACTCATATATCTGGATTCCGGCTTCCAGCAAAGGGCCCCAGCGGGCGCGGGACGCATGCCTTACCAGCTCGGCATCCGTTTGAGCGCCGACTGTGATGATCTGCACAGTTACACCCCGCCGCGCGGCGTCCGTCAACGCTTTGATCGTCAGCGCGTCGGGAACGAAGTAAGGTGTTGACAGATGTATGGATCGGCTGGCAGCCGTGATTGCGAGCAGGTACATCAGGCGCATGCTTTCGCTACCGCCCGACGGAGAACTGCTGAATATGTGCGCCTTGCCGTCGCCGACTTGTGCCAAGGCAGGAAAATACTCGGGCCCGTGCAAGACGTCGCCGCTGACCTTGATCCAGTTGTCCATGAAAGCCGACTGCATTTGCGCAACCGCCGGACCCCTGATGCGAAAATGCGAATCGCGCCAATGCTGGGGATCCTGAGCATGGCCAGTCCATGCGTCCGCAATGCCGACGCCACCGGTAAATCCTTCCTGCCCGTCGACAACCAGCAACTTGCGGTGTGTTCGGTTGTTCAATTTGCCGAGCTGATACCAGCGCGGTTCATGGTATTTGCGTACTTGCACTCCGGCCTTGTTCATCTCCTCCAGGAGAGATTTGTCCATCTTGTTGCTGCCGACCCAGTCGAGCAGCACATGAACCTTCACGCCGGCATGGGCCCGTTCAGCGAGGGCGTCCGCAAATTCCCTGCCGATCGAACCGGACCAATAGATGTAGGTTTCAAACGTGATGGTTTTCCTGGCGCCCCGGATTGCCTTGAGCATCCCGGGAAAGATTTCGTCTCCGTTCAGCAGCACCTCGACCCGGTTCCCATCCAGGATCGCCCGACCGAGCAATTCCCCCATTGCCCGGGAAAATTGCGGATCTTCGGCCCCGTAAAGACGGGGAACTGGATGTTCAATGTGTTTTTCGCCGCCCAGGGAGGCACATCCCGTTGCTATCAGTGTAAGCAGCGCAATCGCCCAATAGCACCGGCGGTCCAAACGGAGATCAGTCATTCAGCCCTTACCAAGCAACGCGATCGGTGGGTTGCATTCCCGTGCATGAAGCTGCCTCCCTTTTGTAGCGGGGCCTCAGGATACGGGGTAGCGAAGAATTATTCGGTTCGGTTACGCACACAGGACAGCCGCCGGCACATGGTAAGTTCAAGGCCATCAGTCCCGGGCGCTCCCGAA
>Ga0157378_10003420_pt1 | contig 14083 bp, 12 predicted proteins | sample M65metaG_FD_115309 | JGI IMG/M metagenome (GOLD analysis project Ga0157378, IMG submission 115309) | Miscanthus rhizosphere microbial communities from Kellogg Biological Station, Michigan, USA - M6-5 metaG | ecosystem: Host-associated > Plants > Roots > Rhizosphere > Soil | place: USA: Michigan...
AGTCGCTGGATATCAGCCGCGCAATGGATGGAGAAGTGCTGGTGGCCTATGAGATGAATGGGCAACCCTTACCTATGCTCAATGGCTATCCGCTGAAGTTGGTGGTACCAGGATGGTACGCTACTTATTGGGTAGGTTCGCTGAGCAACATAAATCTGCTGACAGATACCTTTAAAGGATTCTGGATGACCAAAGCTTACCAGGTACCAAAGAACCCCGAGATCAATGAACGGCCGGACAGCCTGGCGAAAGTGACCATACCCATCAGCAATATTAAGCTGCATTCGATCTTCGTAGAGCCCGATACGGACCAGCATGTGACCGCCAATAAGGCCTGCGTAGTAGAAGGACTGACTTTTGATGATGGCACTCCCATCCAGAAAGTAGAACTATCTGTGGACAACGGCAAGACATGGACCGACACAAAACTGAACCCCGACCTGGGCAAGTATTCATGGCGCAGATGGACCTATGAATGGACGCCAAAGGAAAAAGGTACTTACCACTTATGTGTAAGAGCTACGGACGGTAACGGTCATACACAAACCGACAAGCAGTGGAACCGCAGTGGCTATGCACGCGGATTTATAGAACATTTAGATGTGAACGTAAACTGATAACTCATGAACAACAAGAACATCTTTTCCGTAATCATAGTGTTATTTGCAGCCCTTGCGCTCAATAGCTGCGACAAGCAAAGCCAGGCCGAAAGCAAAAAAGCGCCTGCCACGCGGGTGGGTGAGAATTCATTCACCTTTACGGGCACCGTACACGAGATAAAGACTGCGCTTGAAGTTCCGGTTTTCCCGGAGCACGAAGGTAAGAATGAGTTTATGGCCAATTGCGCCGTATGTCATTCCCTGAAGTACATCAGCATGCAGCCCGACTTTCCCCGGAAAACCTGGGACGCTGAAGTGACCAAGATGGTGGCAAAATACAAGGCGCCCATAGACTCTGTGACCAGCCGCAAAATTGTTGACTACCTCGTAGCCATCAAGACGCCTGCGACCGCTACAAAGTAAGCGCCTGCTCCACTAATTGCTGCTGCTCTATGGCATGCTTTTTGGCGAAGCCTGTTGCTGTAGATGCCCCTGCGGGCCTGCTCAGATACTGCATCTTGAAATCTTCGAGGTTCGCAAGCAGGAAGGTGAGTGCACCCATGTTGCGCGGCTCTTCCTGCACCCATGTCCATGGCGCCGATTTGTATTTCTTCTTCAGCGCCTGCAGTTGCTTCACCGGCAGCGGATAAAGCTGCTCCAGTCGCACTACGGCTACATCTTCGCGCTTATCGGTGATCTGTTTTTCGCTCAGGTCAAAGTACATCTTGCCAGTGCAAAGCAGTACCTTTTTCACTTTGTTTGCATCTGTAACATTCGGGTCGTCAATCACCTCTTTAAAGCCGCCGGTGGTAAACTCGCCTATGGCAGAGTAGGAGCGTGGATGACGTAGATTGGCCTTGGGTGAGAAGTTGACCAATGGCTTTCGGAACTGCCATGCGAGTTGCCTGCGCAGCGCATGGAAGAAGTTGGCTGCGGTGGTAATATTAGTGACCGCCATATTGTTCTCGGCAGCGAGCTGCAAGAAGCGCTCCGGGCGGGCGTTAGAGTGCTCCGGGCCGCCGCCTTCGTAGCCGTGGGGCAATAGCAGTACCAGACCGTTCTGCGTGGTCCACTTTTGTTCAGCGCTTACAAGATACTGGTCTATGATGGTCTGGGCGCCATTGGCAAAGTCGCCATACTGCGCCTCCCACAGCACCAGGTTATTGGGGTTAGCCATTGCATACCCATATTCAAAACCCAGCACCGCAAACTCGCTCAGTAGTGAGTTATAGATGTATGGCACGCCCTGCCCCTCGCCCAGCCGGCTCAGGCGATTATAAGGGTCGTTGGTATTCTGGTCATAGATTACTGCATGCCGGTGAGAGAAGGTGCCACGCTTTACATCTTCACCGCTCAGGCGCACTTCGTTGCCAGCGGCCAACAGGCTGGCATAAGCCAGCAGCTCGCCGGTAGCCCAGTCCACTTTGCTTTCTTTGCTGAATAAAGCCACTTTATCCTGCAGCAGCTTCTCTACTTTGCGCAGCGGACTAAAACCCTCTGGCCACTGCATCAGTGCATCAAACAGCTTCCTGAACTCATCTTCAGTGATCGCAGTATCGGGCGATTTTTCAAAGTCGGCATCGGTAGCCTTGCGCAGTTCCTGCCACCATTGCTCCGGTTTCTGATAGGTGTAGGGCAGGGGTTTCTGCTTCACCTCGTCCAGGCGCGCCTGCAGCTCAGCCCAGAACACCTTTTCCATGTCCTTGGCCAGATCCTGTGCATCGGGTTCACCGTCCTGCAGCAGGTATTGGGTATATACCTCGCGCGGATTGGGGTGCTTATCAATCAGCGAATACAGATGAGGTTGGGTGAATTTAGGTTCGTCGCCTTCGTTATGGCCATGCTTGCGATAGCACACCATATCTATAAAGATATCCTGGTGAAACTCCTGGCGGTAAGCCACAGCCAGGGCCGCGCAGCGTACCACTGCTTCTGCATCGTCACCGTTCACATGCAGCACAGGCGCATGCAGCATAGAGGCCACGCTGGTGCAGTAGTCGGCGCTGCGGGCATCATCGAAGTCGGTGGTAAACCCTATCTGGTTGTTGATCACATAATGTATAGTGCCGCCGGTATAGTAGCCCTCCAGCAGGCTCATCTGCAGCAGCTCATAGCCAACACCCTGGCCCGCCACAGCGGCATCGCCATGTATGAGTATGGGCAGTACCTTATCGTACTGGCGGTTATAGAGCGTATCGGCCTTAGCCCGCGCAAACCCTTCTACGATCGGGTTCACAGCCTCCAGGTGCGATGGATTGGGCGTGAGCTGCACATTTATCTCCTTGCCCTTGGGCGTAGTGATATTGGCATTGAACCCAAGGTGGTATTTCACATCCCCGCTGCCCATGGTCATATCCTCGGGCATATGTCCCTCGAACTCTGAGAATATCTGCTCATAAGTTTTGCCCAGGGTGTTGGCCAGTATATTCAGCCTTCCGCGGTGCGCCATGCCTATCACCACTTCCTCCACACCGGCATCGGCGGCATTGCTGATAATGGTATCGAGCGCGGGTATGGTATTCTCACCACCCTCCAGCCCGAAGCGCTTCTGGCCGATGAATTTGGTATTGAGGAACTTCTCGAAGATCACGCCCTCATTCAGCTTTTCCATAATGCGCTTACGCTCATCTATGGTAAACTGCCGCCGCATGATCTCCTCATAGTGCTTCTGCACCCAATGGCATTTTGTGGTATCGTTGATGTAGGTATATTCAATACCCACATTGCTGGTATAGAGCTTCTGGAGCTTAGATATGACATCGCGCAGAGGAGCATCCTTAACGCCTATAAACCGGCCCGCAAAGAAGGACTTATCAAGGTCGGCCTCAGTAAGGTTAAACCGCTCCAGCTCCAACTGCGGGTGCCGGTCCTTGCGCGAACGTATGGGATTGGTAGTAGAAGCCAGGTGCCCGCGCTTGCGGTAAGCCCTGATAAGCTCAAACACCCCTATCTCCTTCGACAGCCTGTCATCAGCTATAGGTTCGGCCTTGCCGGCAAAGCTGATGCCCATAGCCGCTGGAGCACCACTGCCATTATTCAGCGCGAAATCAAAGCCTTCAAAAAATTTTTTCCATTCAGGATCAACAGCAGAGGAGTCCTTAGCAAATTCGCTGTACAATGCTTCAACATAGGCCGGATCCGGCCCCATAACGTACGAAAAGTCTTTCATCTATCTTATGCAAACTGGGGTGCAAAGGTAGGGGATTTTGGTGGGGGAGCGCTGTAATGGTTCTTGGGCTTGAATGCAAAATCGTTTACTCAACGGGGAAAAGTCCCCTTTTAAAACGGGAAAAATACCCCCACCTATATGGGGAAAATACCCTTGTATGCTATATTTTGTTTCTGTAAAATACGCGCGAGATAAAAATTATATATTTTAAAATAAATGTTTAAAAAAGCATTGCAAAAATCAAACACTGTATTATGTTTGTTAATAGGGTTCAATTTCGTATTATTTTTTCCAAATAAAAATCTGATAATTTATATGGCCATTTCTTCAAAAAAACCTTCGCCGCTGATTAAGATAATAGGATGGATGATTGCACTCTTTGCATTTGCAATTGGATTTTGGCACACACATTTGGGGTTGAAAGAGTTTAGGGTGTTGAGTTCGGAATACGGCAGTTTGTTAGTTGCGGGAATTGTTCTCCTGGTAATGATACTCGGATATACGGTCGCCGTAAGTGGCAGGAAAGTAGGCTTGATTTTTTACGCAATATGTGCAACTACGTTCTTTATTTTTAACTTAAATTCTTTTTATCCTACTTATCTTGGAAGAACACTATTGAAAGAAGAGGCTAAATCGATAAAAGACTCAGTAACGACTTACAAATCCAGGATTGATAAAATAGTGGGTAGCTCAAACGCAGAGTATATCCAAAAGCTTCAAAATTTGACTGAACAGCAGTCGAATCTGCTGCGAGAGATCAAAGATAGAAGAGGTACTGGTGACGTATTTCGAGCTGAATTGGCCAAATTTAACTCATTGGCGAACAGTAACATTTCTGCTGATAGATGGAGAGAAACGGACAGTGCCAGGGTTACAGCACAGTACAATCACTTTAAGAATGAAACAGACGATGCTATTAAACAGTTCAAAATAAAATCATTATCCACAACAGAGCAAAATGCTTTAAAACTCGTTGAGGCAAAAGACAAGATGGACTACATTAATACTACGTATAATGACTCCATAGAAGACATCATCAGAGACAACTCCATATTGGATTTGAATTTTATAAAAACTAATCAACAGATAAAAACTCTTGAGGACGTTGTCACAAAACTCGATGATATTGCAATCACTGTTAATTCTGCGAAACAACCACCGCAATTTGCGTTGTTTAACCAGGGTAGTGAAACGATTTGCCCTAAATGCCAAAAGCTAGGAACATTCCAGCACACCATGAACTCTGTACGGGAACGATTAACGAAGACGGATACTATAGGAGTCATTTTTGTTTGTTTACTAATTGATTTTCTGGCTCCTATTGCGGTTTATTTTTTGATTCGAAGGAAAGAGGAGGACGAAAATGACGGTAATTTCTTTGGTAAATTATTCCGGAAAACCGGACCTCAATCATATTAAATAATGAAATTCAATTTCGAAATATGGAGTTTAATTTAGACGTTACCGATGGAGGCAAGCAACTGCCTGCTCCCGAAAATCAACTTAAGAATACGGAGTTTCTTGCCGATATGGATACCCACACCATAGCGAGGGCGTTTTCAACTTTCGCTGCGGAAAAGAGGACCTTAGTAATTCCAATAGGTTTTCCTCAGGCAGGAAAGTCTCTGCTACTTTCGTCATTGATGCACTATGCAATCAAAGGAAAAGATTCTCTATTCAGAGCGCCGCTGGAAGACAAGTTTCCATTTAACAATGGAAGGAAGACTGCCGATAACATGAAGCGATATTTCGAAACGGGCAAAATTTATGCCACTAATAAGACAGGAACGCTTGACCTGATTGGTATTAGAATTGAACCTGCAGCAAACAAACTGCCATTTCTTAATCTCGCTTTCTTAGACCTCGCAGGCGAGGATATTCAAAAAATGAAGACTAGCGCAGGAACAATATTTACTGATAAAATTGAAGCGGTGTTCAACGGTTTAAAAGTCGACGATACACCTATTGTATTTGCTCTTATTACACCATTTCTACCCTCGTTACGTGACGAGGATGGAGGCTCAATAGACGAGGCTCATCAGAGAGAGGATACTTTACACTATGATTTTTTAAATTATATATATCAAAATCAGCCACATCTTATGGCAAATGCTAAATTCTTTGTTATTGTTTCGCAGTGGGACAAAAAACCGGAAACTGAAAAATATAAGAAAATGGATATAGATGCCAGAAGGGCCTATGACGAAAAAGAAGTTGAAGCCTTCATTGAGGCAAAACGACCTTCGATTTACAATTATGTTAAGAATACAAATGTGGTTTGGGGACCGTACTCTATTGGAAAGATATTGGAAAGTCCGGACAAGACAAGCAATGTTATTATTCAGGAAATAGTTAGAATTAATTACGACTTCCCTGCCAGATTTTGGAACAAGCTTTATTCAATTTGCACCAATAAAAGTATGGATCGGAAGCATTGGTGGGAGAAATTATAACTGCGCATGAAAACATACCTGATATTCTTTGGTAAATCCCAGGATTTTAACTTTTGTGCCTTTGATGAAAATGGCTATGTTGATGATTTCAATGTAATAATTAAGGATTTTGACCTGTTAGAGTCAGATGTTTTTACAATAGATGATGTCAGCAATGGACAGATTTTAGCAAAATATAATTTTCAGGTAAAAGCTAAGGCCTTTTCGTTGCTGAAACTATATTCGTTAGGTCAGGCAGCGAACGGCGGCAGGATTGAAGGCAGCATTTATGGGGTTGCCTTATTATCGGAAAATGATATTCTAATAACAAAAAGCAATGTTAGTCTCTTAAAGGCTTTGAAGGAGAAATTCGCTGAACTTTCGCTTATCGGATTGAAATTCAGTAAAAGCAATTTCAAGGATGACGTATTTTCAATATTTGATGCATTCAAAAAGCAAGGATATTTTAGTGTTGTTAACCTCGGAGATTTGCCATTCGTTTCCAAAACGAAGAAGGCACGAGGGTATTTGGTCGATGATGATTTACTTGTAGCCCCTGATTCTCTCAAAGATGAGATTAATAACACGTCAAGGCTTTACTTTTCCCAAGACTTAGAGCATCTTAAACGTGCGGCCGGTAAGTGGCCAGATCAATTTTCCATTTACCACAATGAAGATGGGAAATATGTTATTTATAAAGAGAAAAGGAAGGCCGACAGTCTAATTACGGTCAGAAACGCAGACGGTGAGAACTCAATTTCGCCGGCTCTTCAAAATCAAGAATATGAAATAGAGAAACAGAAACTGCGGGATATAATAAAAGTACAGTCTGGAAGATTGAATGTACTTTTTCCGGTGACGTTGCTGTTTTTTCTTACTACGGCAGTGGGTGGGGTTATCTACTGGAAAAGTGCGACCGAATCAAAAAAAAACATCGGTGAATTTCAGGAACCACCCTTCCCAGATAGTTCTGGCAAAGTTAATAGTGCACTTAGAGTAGCTTCGACGAGTTCGGAAAATAACAAGGGCTATTTATTGGACATTCTTAAAAACAAAGACAAATTCAATATATTACTCAGGCTATGTCAAAATGTGGCACATGTAAATAACCAAGCTTCGTTGACCAAATCAGACTCAGCAATGTCCTACCATGCCATTAAACTGTGCTTATTTCAACTGGGAGCCGACTCCACTCATATAGACTTTGTCCAGCATAAGCCAGCAAAAAAAGCATTGGCGCCACGGGAATCAGTCTCGCGAGACATTGTTGGTGGAAGTAAAACCGGCAAAGGAGATGCTCAAATCAACAGTGGATCAGAAAAGGCTAGAAAAAAGACGCCTAAGGGAAAAGGGGGAAAAACGGATAAGGGGGCGAAGACCACAGATGGAGAAAAAGAGGGAACCGTGAAAAGTGAGACTAAGGAGGGAGCGGTCAAGAAAACGGAGAAGGACGGAACGGTTAAGAAAACCGAGAAGGAGGGAGCGGTCAAGAAAACGGAGAAGGACGGAATGGTTAAGAAAACCGAGAAGGAGGGAGCGGCCAAGAAAACTGACGCACAGTCAGATGCAGACCGTGGTAATGCCGATGGGCAGAAATAAATTATTATTTAAATATCCATATACCTAGCTAATGATAAGAGTGAATGTTCTTTCGGCTTTTATTTTTTGCGGTTGGGTTCTCTTCTTTTTGTCCTGCGAGGGCGATTGCAGGGTTGAAGAGATCGAAAAATACACCTGGGACACTCTTAGAGTTGAGTATAGAGTCGACACATTTGTTCAATACAGTATTACCGAGTTCAGATCGGAATACGAGTCTTTTGCGAATCAAGTCCTGCACACTGTCACAGTAAAAAACGAGAATGCCGCGTTTTCTAACATATTCGCCGTTTTGTTTAAATATGGGTACGTCGACTCAATTACTCACATAAATGAGATACGTGAGTTTGCGACAGATTCAGTTGAGATCCTGCCTAAATCTGATCATATGTTCTCGTTCTATTCACAAGCTAAATATGAGAATAATTTCAACAATGCGGTCAGTATTTTTCAAATACCGAAGTACATACGATTGTATAAGCGAAAGGATACGTTGCTGGCAGAAAAATATCAGGCGAACTCATGTAAAGAGAATATTGAGGCGTTAAAAGCAAAATACAGCCAGGTGAAGCTTCTTTTTGAGAGTAGAAAAAGCAACTAATCAGGAGCATTTTATTTGCTATTAGAAACCCAGTTATGTCGAAAAGCCTGTACAAATATAAAGTCCCTAAATCAGGAAATGAGGAAACCAATTTCCTTTTCACTAAAGGAAGAATTAGTCGTAAAGCATTCTCACTCCGTTTGTTGTTGGCTGTATCTATTTTTATAGTGTTTGATTTGATATTTAACTCTTATGTACTTCCGAAATATCAAACATATGGAGTGGAAAATAAATACGATGTCCGGTTTATATCCTCTTTTCAAAATTTCAAATTCTTCGTTTTTATTGTTTTGCCCTTTTTACTTTTCATATTTACTTCTATTCAGGCAATAAAGAGAATTCATGATGTAAACAAAAGTGGGCTCTACGTGCTATTTCCACTCTATAATCTTTTCTTATTATTTTCTCCTGGAACAAAGGGAAATAATGATTTTGGCATTGATCCTAATCCCGTGAAAGGTATTGAGTATTTCGATCAACTACCGAAGGAAATTAAACCAAAAGCATGAGAAACATTATTATAACAACGATAATTTTATTCGTTTCGATAGTGTCTGCTGCTCAGTCAACATTACATGATAGCGTGATTTTTGCAAGGGATTACATCTCCGCAAGAATAATGCTTACTTATGTCGCCCAGAACATTGGTAATGATGAGGTTGAGATTGGCAAATTCAATAACATTAAGTATCAGCTAATGGCAAATTCATTATCCAAGCCCGTTTGCAATCAAACCCTTTGCAGAATATTAAATGAATTCGAACCTAATAAATGGACTGGTAAATTTTTGCCTTGGGTTAGTTTTTATGAATTTTCACACATAACGAATAAAAAGGGTGCCGCCATTGAGATCGTTAACAGCATTTTTTCGATTAACTGTAAAGTAACCAAGAACACAAAATGCAGAAATATGAGAGACTCTTTTTTACTTGAGCTGAATACATATTTTGATGATAACTCAATAGTATACGACAGTATTATTAAGAAAAAGGTGAAAAAGATATTCGTGGATTCAATAATGCTTGATTCTTTTAGGAGAGTGTTAGAGTCTGAAGATAAAATGATATCAACGCAAGTTTTTTTATATAATAGCGAGAATAAAAAAAATAATGACCTTGAGTCTGAATTGAAGTTCACTAAAATAGAACTTAATAACAAGCGCATACAATTAATATTATTGATAATAATTATGTTTTTTTTATTTTTAGCCGCAATATATTTGGGATACGTAGTATATAAAAAAAATAAAAAATTCAATGAATTATTCAAAAGATATGCTTCTCTTGCCTTTCCTCCAGAAGATTAAATAATTATTTAAAGCATAAACATATATTTAATTTTATTAAATAAATTCTGTGGATGTATTTATTAGCTGGTCTGGGAGAAAGAGTCTAAAAGTTGCTTTTTTCTTACATTCGATAATATTTGAGTTATTTAGTAACAAAGTGAAGCCATTTGTTTCAGAAAAGGATATTGATCCAGGTGACATATGGTTTACAACGATTAAGTCAAATATTATTAAATCAAGAGTTGGTATTGTTTGTATAACAGAAGAGAATAAAAACAAGCCATGGCTGTTATTTGAAGCTGGCGCTCTTGCCGGTGGCGAGTTTCGTAATGTTTGCACTTTTTTAGTCGATCTGAAGTCAAGCAGATTAGTAGGCCCTCTCAGTCATTTTAATCATACCTTTTCAAAAAGAGACGGTATTTTTCATTTGATGAAGTATATAAATTCACGGCTTAATGATGAAACAAGATACGGGAATGACGAGTTTGAGTTGAAGCTAAGTAAATTATGGGAAGGGAAATTTGAGCGCATTTACAAAATAATGAACCGAGAAAGTCAACTTATTCCTCCACATAGTAGCCGGGAAAAAGATTTAAAACTACATTTGGATACTATACTGCGCATAGATGATGCTTACCAACAAAAAAGAGAATTGATAAAAATCAGAGGAATTATTGAAAACACTGAGGATATGTTGGAACGTGCCAAGATGCTGGACATGTTTTTTGAAACATGTGCGTTGTATTTTAAAAGATAGTGCTTAAGAAGTCCAATCAAAAGAATTGTCTCGAATAGAATGTAAAAAATTCTGTTTTGAAATCCACCCTTTTAAATTTCCTCATTTAGCATCCCTCCCTTTTCCCTACCTTCGCCCGCTAATCACACCACATGGGCTTATTCGACAAACTATTCAAACGCAATAAAGAACAAACCGAACAGAAGCAGGCGCTGGATGAGGGGCTGAAGAAGACGAAGGAGGGGTTTTTCTCTAAGCTCACCAAGGCTATTGCCGGTAAGGATAAGGTGGATGAGGAGGTGCTGGATGAGGTGGAGAATGCGCTGGTAGGGGCCGATGTGGGGGTGGATACTACCGTGGCTATCATAGACCGCATAGAAAAGCGGGTGGCTAAGGATAAGTACCTGGGTACCAGTGAGCTCAACCGGATATTGCAGGAGGAAATAATGGGCATGCTCACGGCTGCGCCGGGCAATGAGTTTGCCACGTTTGATACGCCGGCGAGCAAGAAGCCTTATGTGATACTGGTGGTCGGGGTGAATGGTGTGGGCAAGACGACGACCATAGGTAAGCTGGCCTATAATTTTAAGCGCAATGGCAAGAATGTGCTGCTGGGCGCTGCGGATACTTTCAGGGCCGCTGCGGTGGATCAGCTAACTATATGGAGCGAGCGGGTAGGGGTGCCCATCGTAAAAAAGGAAATGGGCAGCGACCCCAGCTCTGTGGCCTTTGATACAGTGGCCAGCGGCATAGCCCGTGAAAGCGATGTGATCATCATAGATACGGCAGGACGTCTGCACAACAAAGCCCACCTGATGGATGAGCTGGGCAAAATTCACCGCGTGATCAAAAAGAAAATGCCCGATGCCCCGCACGAGGTGCTGCTGGTGCTGGATGGCAGTACTGGCCAGAACGCCTTGGAACAGGCCAAGCACTTTACTGCCGCCACTGATGTGAGCGCCATAGCCATCACTAAGCTTGATGGTACAGCCAAGGGCGGCGTGGTGCTGGCCATAGCCAATCAGTTCAAGATACCTGTAAAGTATATAGGCGTAGGCGAAAAGATGGAAGATCTGCAGATCTTCAATAAAGAAGAGTTCGTGGACAGTCTGTTCAGCCTGGAGAAATAAACCTGATTATTGTTCGATGACTACCTTAAGTGTCTGCCTGAGATTTGGTGCTGTGGCCTTGATAAAGTAAGTTCCTGCGGGCGCTCTGCTAAGATCCACAAGCGCTGAGCCATTTGTAAAAGCAACCGTTCTCTTTGAAATAACCTGCCCCGCAATATTAATGATCGTCAAGTCGTAGCTTGCAGCTTCCTCAATTTGTTGGTACAGGCGCACATAACCCTTCGATGGATTGGGATAAACCGATAAAGCCTGGTCGCCATAAGGCACTGATTTAGGCGCCCCCAGCGTTACATTAACGCCACAAAATCCAATGAGCTCTCCAACGTTAAGGACTTTTCGCACACGGTTATTATAAAAATCCGGGATGAACAAATCCATATTCAGGTCGAATACCAGGTTGTCAGGTCCATGGATCATTGCAGCAGTTGCGGGCCCGCCGTCTCCTGAATAACCAGCAGTGCCTGTTCCGGTCACCGTAGATATTATGCCGGTAGGCGTTATTTTTCGCACCTTTTGGTCGTTCCAGTCAGTGGTATAGATGTTGCAGCCATTGTCAACAGCTACCGCATCCGGAAACTGCATAGATGCAGCGGTTGCCGGGCCACCGTCACCGCCTGTGCCGGGCATCCCATTGCCCGCAATGGTCCATATCTTTCCATTTGTGTCCACTTTCCTGATCACATGGTTCGCCGCATCGGCGATCATCATATTGCCAAATACATCGAAAGCCACACCAAGTGGATTAGAGAGTGTGGCATCGGTTGCCGGACCACCGTCTCCGCTATAGCCGGAAGTTCCATTTCCGACAACTGTTGTAATTATTCCGGCGGCATTTATTTTGCGCACGACATTGTTAACAGCGTCCGTAAAATAAACATTGTCCGATGCATCAACAGTTATTCTGTTTGGCCAGTTAATCAGTGCAGCCGAGGCTGGTCCTCCATCTCCATAATATCCATGTGTAGGGCTTCCAGCGATGGTTGATACTATGCCAGCAGTATCTATCTTTCTGATTCTGTTGTTGCCGTTGTCCGTGATATAAAAATTGCCATGATGGTCCTTTACCATTTCTATCGGTGTCTTGAACTGAGCAGCCGTAGCGGGACCACCATCTCCCCCAAAGCCTACCACGCCGGTCCCTGCAAAGTTGGTGATGATACCTGACGGAGCAATTTTACGGATCCTTGCGCCATCGTATTCCACAACATATAAGACATTGGGGGCCTCGAAATAAGCGCCAGCCGGATGAAATAAACCCGCTGCAGTAGCCGGCCCATTGTCGCCTGACGATGAACCAGAACCATTCCCGGCAATGGTGTTGATAGTCTGGCTGAGGGTGCTTTGAGCAAACAGAATTGCAAATGCTAGTACAAGCTTAAAGGCGGAGTTTTGCTTTTTCATGACTTGAAGATAGACACAGTTGCTGAATTGTCAAAATGTATTGTATATGATTGAGAAAGTTTATTGTCTCAATCCCAGCAGCCTCATCAGGTCCACCACTCCTTCCGTCGCCACCTTCTCAATAGGAATCACATTCTTATACCTGCTTACCGGCGGTATGTTCTTATCTATAACGTACTTGGGTACTTTTTCCTTCACGTAGTCCACGAGCCCGGCGGCAGGATATACGGCCAGAGATGTGCCGATAAGCACAAAAATATCCGCTTCATAAATAATCGGAATGGCCTCCTCTATCATGGGCACTGGCTCTTCAAACCACACTATGTGTGGCCGGTACTGCCCGCCGTCTCCTGCCTTGTCGCCAAGTGTTATGTCGCCGGTAATGGGGTAGTGCACGTGCTCGTTCTTATCGCTGCGCATCTTGAATATCTCCCCGTGCAGGTGCAGCACTTTCTTAGAGCCCGCGCGCTCGTGCAGGTCATCAACGTTTTGCGTTACTATGTGTACATCGTAGTGCTTCTGCAGATCAGCTATTGCTTTGTGCGCTGCATTGGGCATAGCCGCCGCCACATCTTTCCTGCGTTGGTTATAGAAGTCAAGCACCAACTGCGGATTGCGGCGCCATGCATGGGGTGTGGCCACATCTTCAATGTTGTACCCCTCCCACAGCCCATCGCTGTCGCGAAAGGTGCGCAATCCACTCTCTGCACTAATGCCGGCTCCGGTAAGGACTAAGAGTTTCATAAGAAATGTTCTTATTTTTTTTGCGGGATCAAATGCTACATTCCTATTCTACAGCAGAGATAATTTGCTTCAGCCATATGCATGGTTGCCCTTCAGGGGTTCAGGGGTGTACCGCCTGCATCAGCTTCTCCTTCAAATGGCTCAGCATCTCGTCGGTCATTTTATCCAGGTCAAAGCGGTGCTGCCAACCCCAGTCGGCCCGCGCTGCGCTATCGTCTATGCTGCGCGGCCAGCCATCGGCTATAGCCTGGCGGAAGTCGGGGTTGTAATCAATGGTAAAATCCGGTATCCGCTGGCGGATTGTCGCTGCAATTTGCTCTGGTGTGAAGCTTAGGGCAGCTATATTGTAAGACATCCTTGTCTTCATCTTTTCTGCAGGCGCCTCCA
>Ga0157378_10003428_pt1 | contig 14073 bp, 12 predicted proteins | sample M65metaG_FD_115309 | JGI IMG/M metagenome (GOLD analysis project Ga0157378, IMG submission 115309) | Miscanthus rhizosphere microbial communities from Kellogg Biological Station, Michigan, USA - M6-5 metaG | ecosystem: Host-associated > Plants > Roots > Rhizosphere > Soil | place: USA: Michigan...
AGGTCGAGGCCCGTCCACCCGGCAAGAAGATCAAGCGGCTCTCGCTGTTGTCGGGTGGCGAGAAGTCTCTGACCGCGGTGGCGATGCTGGTGGCGATCTTCCGGGCGCGGCCGTCGCCGTTCTACGTGATGGACGAGGTGGAGGCGGCGCTCGACGACGTGAACCTGCGCAGGCTGCTGGGGCTGTTCGAACAGCTGCGGTCGCAGTCGCAGTTGATCGTCATCACGCATCAGAAGCCGACGATGGAGGTCGCGGACGCGCTCTACGGCGTGACGATGCGCGACGACGGCATCACCCAGGTGATTTCGCAGCGCATGCGCGGCCAGGAGTTGGTCGGCGCCGCCCACTAACTCGCGGCTTGTGGGCGGTTCGCAGCGGTGAGCGCTCCAATACGCACACAACTCACCGGATTTCGGTAACCCCGCGGCGCCGTAATGCCGTCAAATTGGCCGCACCGCAGCCGTGCAGGCAGACCAGCAGTTCGTCGATGAACCGCTGCAGCCAATCCTCAACGGCGGCAGGCGATTCGATCGCGAGCGCCAGCAGCGGCCGGGCCACCGCCACCGCGTCGGCGCCCATCGCCAATACCTTGGCGGCGTCCATGCCGGTGCGGATACCGCCCGACGCGACGATCGACACATCGGGCAGCGTGTGTCGCACCTCCAGCAGAGCATCCGCGGTCGGGATGCCCCACTCGGCCAGCGCCGGGTGGCGGATCTCGCCATAGCGCACGAATTGTTCGACCCGTGCCCACGACGTGCCACCTGCGCCCGCGACGTCGACAGCCGCGATCGGGCAGTCGACCAACTCCGCAGCGGCCGCCCCGCCAATGCCGTGGCCGACCTCTTTCAGGATCACCGGATAGCCGATCGAGCCCGCGATGTCGCGCAACCGCGAGATGGAGCCGGAGAAGTCGGTGTCCCCCTCGTGCTGCATGGCCTCCTGCAGCGGATTGGTGTGCACCGCAAGGGCATTCGCGCCGACGCGGTCGAGCGCCTTGACGAGGTCGGGGACCATGACCTCGTGGAGCTGCGCCAGCCCGATGTTTCCGATCAGCAACACGTCGGGCGCGACGTCGCGGACGCTGAACGACGCCGAGGCCGAGTCGTTGTCGAGCATGATGCGCTGCGAGCCGAGCATCATGCCGACGCCGAGCTGCTGTGCCGCCGCGGCCAGATTGCGATTGATGGTTCCCGAGAGCTCGGCCCCGCCCGTCATCGCGCCGATCAGCACCGGCGCTCGCAACCGCGTGCCCAGGAAATTCGAGGCCAAGTCGACGCTACCGAGATCGGTCTGGGTGAGCGCGTTGTACGGCAAGCGGAAACGCTCCAGCCCGGTCGTGACGGTTTGATAGTCGACCGCCTCGGACAGGCATACGTCGATGTGGCGCCGTTTGCGGGTTTCCATGCCGCCGGGGTCGAGCGTCACCGCCTGACCACCCTGAGACAATGGCGTCGTGTCGGAAGCTCTGTGGATCGCAATCGCGGTCATCGCCGTTCTGGTTTTGGTCGCGCTGGTCGTCGGGCTGGTGCGGTACCGGCGTCGACGGATCAGCTTGTCATCTGCAGACACTGCCACGCCCATCGACCGGTCCGGCGGGTATACCGCGTCTTCGGGGATCACGTTCAGCCAGTCAGCGCCTGCCGAGCCGGTGGAACGCATCGATACCAGCGGACTGCCCGCCGTCGGCGACGATGCCACCATCCCGCGCGACGCGCCGAAACGACCCATCGCCGACGTGCAGTTGCCTCAGGCCCCGGAAGCGCCGCCACCAGCTCTTGAGCCAGAGCCAGCTCTTGAGCCAGAGCCCGAGCCAGAGCCAGAGCCAGAGCCTGAACCCGTCACAGCCGCGCCGGTCGAAGAGATAGCGCCTGCTGCGCCCGATATCAGCGCCATCGCGCCGACGGAAGGCAGGCTGGACCGGCTGCGCGGCCGGTTGGCCAAATCACAGAACACGCTGGGCCGCGGCATGCTCGGCCTGCTCGGCGCCGGCGATCTCGACGAGGAGTCCTGGGAGGCCGTCGAGGACACCCTGCTGATCGCCGACCTGGGGCCCGTTGTCACCGAATCGGTCGTGACCGCGCTGCGGTCCCGGATGGCCACCAGCCGTGTGCGCACCGAGGCCGACGCCCGCGCCGTCGTTCGCGACGTACTGATCGAGGAGCTGCAGCCCCACCTCGACCGCTCGATCAAGGCGTTGCCGCACCAGGACAAGCCGTCGGTGCTGTTGGTCGTCGGCGTCAACGGCACGGGTAAGACGACGACCGTCGGCAAGCTTGCCCGTGTGCTGGTCGCCGACGGCCGCCGCGTGGTGCTCGGCGCCGCGGACACCTTCCGCGCAGCCGCGGCCGACCAGCTGGAGACCTGGGCATTCCGGGTGGGTGCGGAGGTGGTGCGTGGCGCCGAGGGTGCCGACCCGGCATCGGTTGCATTCGACGCCGTCGACAAGGGCATCGAATCCGGTGCCGACGTAGTGGTCATCGACACCGCGGGCCGGTTGCACACCAAGACCGGCCTGATGGATGAACTCGGCAAGGTCAAGCGCGTGGTCAGCAAGCGCGCCGTGGTCGACGAGGTGCTTCTGGTGCTCGACGCCACGATCGGGCAGAACGGGCTGCCTCAAGCCCGGGTGTTTGCCGAAGTCGTCGACATCACCGGTGTCGCACTGACCAAACTGGACGGCACGGCAAAGGGCGGCATCGTCTTCCGCGTGCAGCAGGAGTTGGGTGTTCCGGTCAAGCTCGTCGGTCTTGGTGAAGGCCCCGACGATCTCGCTCCGTTCGAGCCCGCGGCGTTCGTCGATGCGCTGCTCGGGTAACAAACACTCGCCAAGAAACGCGTGATGTAACACCGTCGAAACGAAGACGGGCTATCCGTTCACACGAGCGAAACGCCGCAGCGTCTTAGACGAAACAACCACTCAGCATTGTCTTGCAACAGGTCAACGGTCGTAAATGTGCGCGGCCGTGGCATGTCGAAGGAGGAAACTGCGAGTGGATGGATTCCCGACTCTCGGTATACCGGACACCGGTGATACCGCATGGATGCTGGCAAGCTCAGCGCTTGTCTTGTTGATGACGCCAGGGCTGGCCTTCTTCTACGGGGGCATGGTCCGTTCCAGGAGCGTCCTCAACATGATCATGATGAGCGTCAGCGCCATGGGTGTCGTCACGGTGTTGTGGTCGCTGTACGGCTATTCGATGGCCTTCGGCAACGACGTCTCCAACCTGTTCGGCAATCCGACCCAGTACTGGGGTTTGAAGGGGCTGATCGGCGGCACTTACCTGCAGCTGCATCCGACGGATGCCGCGGTGTCAGTTCCGCTGGCAGGCACCATTCCGCAGACTGTGTTCGTCGCGTTCCAGCTGATGTTCGCCATCATCACCGTGGCCCTGATCTCGGGCGCGGTGGCCGACCGGTTGAAGTTCGGCGGCTGGCTGCTGTTCGTGGCCTTGTGGATCACGGTGGTGTACTTCCCGGTGGCGCACTGGGTGTTCGCGTTCGACGGCGTGACGGGTGAGCACGGCGGCTGGATTGCCAACAAGCTCAAGGCAATTGACTTCGCGGGTGGTACCGCGGTGCACATCAACTCCGGTACGGCGGGCTTGGTGCTTGCGCTCTTCCTCGGCAAGCGCCTCGGGTGGCCGACGAGCCCGATGCGGCCGCACAACCTGCCGTTCGTGATGTTGGGTGCCGGCTTGCTGTGGTTCGGTTGGTACGGGTTCAACGCCGGTTCCGCGGTGGCCTCGAACGGCATCGCAGGCGCGACGTTCATCACCACCACCATCGCGACAGGGACGGCCATGTTGGGCTGGCTGCTCACCGAGCGCATCCGCGACGGCAAGGCCACCTCGCTGGGCGCCGCGTCGGGCATCGTGGCGGGCCTTGTTGCGATCACCCCGTCCTGCTCGTCGGTCAACGTGGTCGGCGCCCTGGTCGTCGGCTTGTCGGCCGGTGTGATCTGCGCGCTGGCGGTTGGCCTGAAATACAAACTGGGCTTTGATGATTCACTCGACGTGGTCGGTGTGCACATGGTCGGCGGTCTGGTCGGCACCTTGCTGGTCGGCCTGGTGGCCGCGCCGGAGGCGCCCGCGGCGGTTACCGGTCTGTTCTACGGCGGGGGATTCGACCAGCTGTGGCGGCAGGCGGTCGGTGCCGGTGCGGTTCTGCTCTATTCAGCCGTCGGTACCGCTATCGTGGCCTTGATCGTGAAATACACCATCGGGCTGCGCATTACCGAGGAGGACGAGTCGTCTGGCATCGATGAAGCCGAACATGCCGAAACCGGATACGACCTCGCGGCCGTCATCGGTGGCAGCTCGGTACTGGCCCGTCACGGCGCGGAGGGATGAGGAACATGAAGCTGATTACTGCGATCGTTAAGCCGTTCACGCTCGAAGACGTCAAGACGGGCCTTGAACAGACGGGTATTCTCGGAATGACCGTCAGCGAGGTTCAGGGCTATGGCCGCCAGAAGGGTCACACTGAGGTGTACCGCGGCGCTGAGTACTCCGTCGACTTCGTGCCGAAGGTGCGGGTCGAGGTCGTGGTCGATGATTCCGCCGTCGACAAGGTAGTGGATGTCATCGTCCAGGCCGCCCGTACCGGAAAGATCGGCGACGGCAAGGTGTGGGTCAGCCCCGTCGACACCGTTGTCCGGGTTCGCACCGGAGAGCGGGGCGCCGACGCCCTTTGAGCCGCAACTGAAATGAGACGTCGTCTCCCGGACGTGCACCGTGAGCGTTTATAGGTAAGGCCGGGGGAGGAGTCGAAATGACAGAGCAGACACCAGATCCCGCCGCTGGCGCTCCCCATGCAAGCAGTGGGCCCTCTCGATGGGTGGGCCCACAGCCTGGTAGGGGAGCCCCGGCGGCGGGCTCGTTGCGTCCCGCGACCGACCTGGTGGCCGCGACCGAACAGCTGCTTTCGGGTGGTGCCCGCCAGCTGGATTCGGCTGCACTGCGCGAAGCGCTGCTGGACTTGCACGACTTCTGGCTCACCACAAAGGCCACTGAGATCGGCATCACGGCGACAAGTGGGTTTGCGATCGTCGCCACCGGTGGACTTGGTCGTGGCGAGCTGCTGCCGTACTCGGATCTCGACCTGACGCTGCTGCACGACAACATGCCCAAAGAGGTCGTCAGTCAGGTCGCCGAGGCGCTGTGGTACCCGTTGTGGGACGCGAACATTCGCATCGACCACAGCGTGCGCACCGTGCCCGAGGCGCTGAAGGTCGCAGGCGAGGACACCTCCGCGGGCCTGGCCATGCTGGAGGCGCGACACATTGCCGGCGACTCAGACCTGTCGTCATTGCTGATCGGTGGGGCCCGTCGGCAGTGGCGTACCGGAATCTCGCCGCGTTTCGACGAACTCGTCGAACACACGGAGGCTCGGTGGCAACGCAGCGGTCAGATCGCTCACCGCGCCGAACCCGACTTGAAGTGCGGCCGTGGCGGTTTGCGCGATGTGCAGCTGCTCAACGCGCTCGCGATCGCGCAACTCGCCGACGTCTATCCGAGCCATTCGTTGGCCTCGCCGACCGGCACGCTGGGCGAGGCGCATCTGGCGCTACTCAACGTGCGCACCGAACTGCACCGGGTGTCCGGCCGCGGCCGCGAACTGCTGTTGGCCCAGCACGCGGACGAGATCGGCGCCGCGCTGCACATCGGTGATCGATTCGACTTGGCGCGCATGCTCTCCGACGCTGCCCGCACGGTCAGCTACTACGTGGATGCAGGGCTGCGCACCGCGGCAAATGCACTGCCCCGCAGGGGATTGGCGGCGTTCAAGCGACCCGTGCGCCGTCCCCTCGACGAGGGCGTCATCGAGTTCGCCGGCGAGGTGATCCTGGCCCGTGACGCCCGGCCGGAACGTGACCCCGGCCTGATCCTGAGGGTGGCCGCCGCATCGGCGACCACTGGGCTGCCGATCGCGGCGTCGACGCTTGCCCGGCTCACCGAGACCGCGCCGGAGTTGCGCACGCCGTGGCCGCGCCAGGCGCTCAAGGATCTGCTCGTGATGCTGGCCGCGGGCCCGACTGCGGTGGCCACCATCGAGGCACTGGACCGAACCGGGTTGTGGGGCAGGCTGTTCCCGGAGTGGGGCGCGGTGCGTGACCTGCCTCCGCGCGACGTCGTGCACATCTGGACCGTCGACCGCCACCTCGTCGAAACCGTTTCGCGGGCAAGCGCATTCACTACCCGGGTGTCGCGCCCAGATCTGCTCGTGCTTGGTGCGCTGTGCCACGACATCGGCAAGGGCAGGGGCGGCGACCACAGTGTCATCGGCGCCGAGTTGGCCACCCAGATCGGAACTCGGCTCGGTCTGTGGCCGTCGGATGTCGAGGTGCTGTCGAAGATAGTGCGTCACCATCTGCTGTTGCCGCACACCGCGACCCGCCGCGATCTGCAGGACCCGAGGACCATCGCGGCTGTCATCGACGCCCTCGACGGCGACCCTGTGCTGCTCGAGCTGCTGCACGTGCTGGCCGAGGCGGACTCACTGGCGACCGGTCCCGGTGTGTGGGGCGACTGGAAGGCGTCGCTGATCGGCGATCTGGTACGGCGCTGCCGGTTGGTGATGGCGGGCGAACCGCTGCCGACACCCGATCCCATTGACCCGCGGTATCTTTCGTTGGCACAGGATGTCGGCGTGCACGTCGAGATGACCCCAGGCGACAGCGCGCACATCTACAACGTGACGATGATCGCGCCGGACGTTCGGGGTCTGCTGTCGAAGGCCGCCGGAGTCCTGGCGCTCAATTCGCTGCGCGTGCACTCGGCGTCGGTCAACGGGCATGAGGGCTCCGCCATCAGCACCTTCGTGGTGTCGCCGCATTTCGGTTCGCCTCCGGCCGCCGAGCTGTTGCGCCAGCAGTTCATCCTGGCACTCGAGGGCGAACTGGACGTGATGGCGTCATTGGACAAGCGCGACGGTGACGCGGCACATCACGGCACGAGGCGTGCAGGGGAGGTGCCCGACGCGGTGCCGATCAACCATGCGCCGGCGCCGCCGAAGATCCTGTGGTCCGACGGCGCCGAGCCGGGTGAGCTGGTGGTGCAGATCCGCGCCACCGACCGCGCGGGCCTGCTGGCGAGGCTGACGGCGGTGTTCGAACGCGACGGCGTGGACATCGCGTGGGCCAAGGTCACCACACTGGGGTCGTCGGTGGTCGACGTGTTCGACATCACTGCCGTCGGAGACGGCAATTCGGCTGGAGCGCCGCCCGCGTTCAGCCGCTCCATCCGCGACGAGCTGGAGCACGACCTGTACGCCGTGCTGCCCGCTGCCGCGCCCGCAAAGCCTGTTTCCGAAGCCAGCTAGGCTGAACGGCGTGTTTGAATCGCTGTCCGACCGGTTGACCGGCGCCCTGCAGGGGCTGCGCGGCAAGGGCCGGCTGACCGACGCCGACATCGACGCGACCGCCCGCGAGATCCGGTTGGCGCTGCTGGAAGCCGACGTCTCGCTGCCCGTGGTGAGGGCCTTCGTCGCCCGCATCAAGGATCGCGCCAAGGGCGCCGAGGTCTCCGGTGCGCTCAACCCGGCCCAGCAGGTCGTCAAGATCGTCAACGACGAGCTGATCGGCATTCTCGGCGGCGAGACCCGCCGACTGGCGTTCGCCAAGACGCCGCCGACGGTGTTCATGCTCGCCGGTCTGCAAGGCTCAGGTAAGACCACGCTGGCCGGCAAGCTCGCGAAATGGCTTCGGGACCAAGGACATACGCCCCTGTTGGTCGCCTGCGACCTGCAGCGGCCCGGGGCAGTCAACCAGTTGCAGATCGTCGGCGAGCGCGCGGGCGTGCAGGTGTTCGCGCCGCACCCCGGCGTGTCGACCCAGGGCTCAGAGGAGGCGGGCCACGGCGATCCGGTCGCGGTCGCCTCTGCGGGCCTGGCCGAGGCCAAAGCCAAGCACTACGACGTGGTCATCGTCGACACCGCGGGTCGGCTCGGCATCGACGAGGAGCTGATGGGCCAGGCGGCGGCGATCCGCGAGGCGGTCGACCCCGACGAAGTGATCTTCGTGCTCGACGCGATGATCGGCCAGGACGCCGTCACCACGGCCGAGGCGTTCCGCGAGGGCGTCGGCTTCACAGGCGTGGTCCTGACCAAGCTCGACGGTGACGCCCGCGGTGGCGCGGCACTGTCGGTGCGCGAGGTCACCGGGGTGCCGATCCTGTTCGCGTCCGCGGGCGAGAAGCTCGAGGACTTCGACGTCTTCCACCCCGACCGGATGGCCAGCCGCATCCTCGGCATGGGCGATGTGCTCACGCTCATCGAGCAGGCCGAGCAGGTCTTCGACGCGCAGCAGGCCGAGGCTGCGGCCGCCAAGATCGGCTCGGGTGAGCTGACCCTGGAGGACTTCCTCGAGCAGATGCTGGCCATTCGCAAGATGGGCCCGATCGGCAACCTGCTTGGCATGCTGCCCGGCGCGGGCCAGATGAAGGACGCGCTGGCCGCCGTCGATGACAGCCAGCTCGACCGCGTGCAGGCGATCATCCGCGGCATGACGCCGGCCGAGCGGGCCGACCCGAAGATCATCAACGGCTCCCGCCGGCTGCGCATCGCCAATGGGTCGGGCGTGTCGGTCGGCGAGGTCAATCAGCTCGTCGACCGGTTCTTCGAGGCCCGCAAGATGATGTCGCAGATGGCCGGCCAGATGGGAATGCCGTTCGGCCGCAAGTCATCATCACGTAAGGCCGCGAAGGGCAAGGGCAAGAAGGGTAAGAAGGGCGGCAGGGGGCCGACTCCGGCGAAGGCGCGCAACCCGCTCGTCCCGGACAATATGCCCGCAGGCTTCCCGGACCTGTCGAACATGCCGAAGGGTCTCGACGAGCTACCGCCCGGCCTCGGCGACATCGACTTGTCGAAGTTGAAGTTCCCGGGTCAGAAGTAAGGTGCAGCGCCCCAATCTTCATATCCGCGGCCTTGGTTTGCCTGACGGCGAGCCGGTTGAGTGGTGGATCGTCGACGGCACGCTGAGCGCAGAACCGGTCAATGATGCCGACACCGTGTTCGACGGCAGCTGGATCGTGCCCGGCCTCGTCGACGCGCACTGCCACGTCGGGTTGGGGCCGCACGGCACCATCGAACTCGGCGAGGCGATCGCGCAGGCCGAAACCGAGCGTGACGTCGGCGCGCTCCTGCTGCGCGACGCCGGGTCACCGACCGACACCCGCAGCTTCGACGACTACGACGATCTGCCTCGCATCATCCGCGCCGGGCGGCATCTGGCCAGGCCGAAGCGCTACCAGCGCGGGTTCGCCATCGAACTGGAGGATGAGTCGCAGCTGCCCGACGCGGTGGCCGAGCAGGCCCGCTGGGGCGACGGCTGGGTCAAGCTGGTCGGCGACTGGATCGACCGCGACATCGGCGATCTGTCGCCGCTGTGGTCCGACGAGATCCTCAAGCAGGCCATCGACGCCGCTCACGACAACGGCGCGCGGGTCACTGCGCACGTGTTCAGCGAGGATGCCCTGCCCGGACTGATCAACGCCGGTATCGACTGCATCGAGCACGGCACCGGGCTGACCGACGACACCATCGAGCTGATGGTTCAACACGGCACCGCGCTGGTGCCGACGCTGATCAACATCGAAAACTTTCCCGGCATCGCCGACGCGGCGGAGAAGTATGCGACGTACGCACGGCACATCAGGGACCTGCACGCCACGTGCTATCCGCGCATCGGTGCGGCGCGCGAGGCAGGCATCCCCATCTACGCGGGCACCAGGGTCGCACACGGCCGCAGCGCCGACGAGATCGAGGCCCTCAAGGGCATCGGGATGAGCCCGACCGAGGCGCTGGGCGTTGCCAGCTGGACCGCGCGCGAGTGGCTGGGACGACCCGGTTTGGAGCACGGGGCTCCGGCCGATCTCGTCTGCTACCTCGAGGATCCGCGCTCGGGCCCAGAAGTGATCAACGATCCGGACGCGGTGATCCTGCGCGGTCGCGTCTTTTAGGGCGAAAATAGGGCTATGCCAAAGGTTTTGTTGCTGACCGGCGACGCCGCCGAGGATCTCGAGGTGATGTACCCCTACCAGCGGCTGCTGGAAGAGGGATACGAGGTCGACATCGCGGCACCGACGGTGAAGAAGCTGCAGTTCGTCGTCCACGACTTCGTCGACGGGTTTGACACGTACACCGAGAAGTTGGGCCATTCGTGGCCTGCCGACATCGCGTTTGCCGACGTCGACCCGTCGGATTATGTCGCGGTCGTCGTGCCCGGCGGGCGGGCGCCCGAGTACCTGCGCAACGACCCCGACGTGCGCCGCATCCTCAAGCACTTCTTCGACGCGGATGCGCCGGTGGCGGCGCTGTGTCACGGCCCGCTGATCCTCGCGGCGGCCGGTGTGCTGGAGGGCCGTCGTAGCTCGGCGTACCCGGCGCTTGCGGTCGATGTCGAGACCGCGGGCGGGACGTTCGTCGACGCTCCCGACGTGGTTGACGGCAATCTGGTGACGGGGCGGGCATGGCCGGATCATCCGCAGTGGTTTTGGGCGTTCATGGAGCAGCTACGTAAGGCGGCTCCTGTCAGCCGTATTGGCTGAAGCCCCAATCCAGCAGGCCGATCGCCTGCCCGTACATGTCTCCCGAGCCGTACATCTGCACGACGACCAGGCTGTGTCCGTTGCGCTGCGCCGCCCCGACGAACGTGTGCTGCGCGAGGTCCGTGAAGCCGGTCTTGCCGACCAGTGTGCGGGGATAGCGCGTCAGCAGTTCGTTCTGATTGACGATCTTCTTCGGTCCGTCGTCGGTGGGGAAGAGTGACGAGGGCTGGCGCACGATCGCGGCGAAGGCCGGATACCGAAGTGCGGCACGGTAGATCACCGCCAGATCGAACGGCGTCGTGACGGACTCCATGCCGGGACCGTCCAGGCCCGACGGCGAGGAGGCGTGGGTGTTGCGCGCGCCCAGCGCGACGGCCTTGGCGTTCATTCGCGCGACGGCGGCCTGATAACCGCCGAGCCCCTCGGCCAGGGTGTTGGCAGCGTCGTTGCCCGACACCAGCATCAACCCGTCGAGCAGCTGGCGGACGGTGTAGGCCCGACCATCCTTCACCCCGACACACGAGCACTCGACATCCGTGTTCGTAGGCTTCACGACGATCACCGCACTGAGTGGAAGCTGATCGAGCACGACCATCGCAAGCAGTGCCTTGATGGTGCTCGCCGGTGCGTGCGGGTCATATGGGTTGCGGGAAGCGAGAATTCGTCCGCTATCTAGGTCGGCCAGCAGCCATGCCTGTGCGGGACCCTGCGGGATATCCACCGCGCCTGCGGGTTCCATGCCGGGCTCGGCCCGCACCGGGCCAGCAGCCGGTAGGGCCGCGGACAACGTGATGGTCAACGCGGCCAACAACTTTCGCACGGCCGCCGAGCGTACTCAGCGCGTCTGCCGGTGAGGTCTCGGATGCGTTGCGATTCAGCAACTTAAAGCGAGCCGACGCTCGCCGTCGGGTCCTGCGCGAAGCCCCAGTCCAGCAGCCCGGCGGCTTGATCCCAGTAGGTCGGGCCGCCCTCCTTGATCAGGCCGTACATCATCGCGATCACCAGTCGGCGCCCGCCCCGGTCAGCGGCGGCGACGAATGTCTTCTTCGCCGCGTCGGTGAAACCGGTCTTGCCGCCGATGGCGCCGGGGTAGCGGTGCAGCAACTCGTCCTCGTTGGCCAGTGGCTTCTCGCCCGCACCGGACGGAAACATGGCCACCGGCTGCGAAGTGATCTGGGCGAACGTCGGATTGGCCATCGCGGCGCGGAAGATGATGGCCAGGTCCCGCGGCGTGGTGAACCCCGAGCCGCCCGGCCCGTCCAGCCCAGACGGCGTCGACGCGTGCGTGTTCACCGCCCCGATGGACGCAGCTTTGGCGTTCATCTTCGCCACCGCCGTGTCGTAGCCGCCGATCATGTCGGCGAGCGCATTGGCCGCGTCGTTACCCGACACCAGCAGCACGGCGTCGAGCAGGTTGCGTGCCGTGTAGGTACCACCCGGTTTGATGCCCGCGCAGTTGCACTCGACTTGTGTGTCGGCCTCGGTGCCGACGACAGTCGCGTCCAGGTTGGGAAGTTCGTCCAGTGCGGTGAGCGCAAGCAGTGTCTTGATCGTGCTTGCAGGCGGATGCGCGACGTCCATGTCGCGGCCCGCCAGCACCTGGCCGGTGTCCATGTCGGCGACGATCCACGCCGGAGCGGGGCCCTCAGGGACCGGCACGCTGCCGACGGGTTGGATGTCCGGCTCGGCCGAAGCCACAGGCGCTCCAGGCAACAGGACCAGACTCAGACAAGTGGCGATGACCGCGACGAATCTCCCCATGGAATGAGCAGCCTAACCCTCGCGCCTGAATGCGGCCTGGCGCGGTGTTGAATCAACCGCATGTTGAGCCTGGCGGAGATTTCGGACCGGTTCGAGATCCAGCAGCTGCTGATCGACTACTCGACGGCGATCGACACACGACAATTCGACGACCTCGATCACGTGTTCACCGCCGATGCTTATATCGACTACCGGGCCATGGGCGGCATCGACGGCCGCTTTCCCGAGGTGAAGGCTTGGTTGGCGCAGGTGCTGCCGAACTTCCCGGCGTATGCGCACATGCTCGGCAACTTCGACGTCCGGATTGATGGCGATACCGCGTCGTCACGGACCATCTGCTTCAACCCGATGGTGCTCGGCGGTGAGCAGAACCAGATCCTGTACTGCGGGTTGTGGTACGACGACGAGTTCATCCGCACCGCTGAGGGTTGGCGCATGAGCCGCCGCGTCGAGACCAAGTGCTTCGACAAGGTCGTCTGACTCAGGCCGTCCGCCCTGCTCGACCTGAACGCGCGAATTCTGCAGTGTCGCAACGATTTCGCCGACGGGACGGATCAGCATGCTCATCGCACGAGCAGGCGCGCCGCCCTTCCGGCCGCCTTCTTGATCCGGTCCGAGAGATAAACAGAGACGAAGGCGTTGAAGATGTCCTCCCGCAGCCGGGTCAGCTTGGAGCTGGTGATCCGCCACTGCCCGTCGACCTTCTCGTAGGTCTCGTGGTAGTGGCCGTAACCGCGTAGGTTCACGCCCGGCGCCAACCGGACCACATCCTCGAGCGCCCATATGCCTCGCGCCGTCGTCGCCGACGTCAGCTCGATCTCCGGCGCGTGCACTTGGTGCGCGGTGGCGCGCTCGCCGACGCCTCTACGGGTGAAGGCGACGAATTCATCGGCCCCGCGGATCACCGTGCCGCCCGCCTGCGAGGTGTCGCTGAGAAAATCGTCGATGAAAATCCCCCGCCACATCAGCCAGTCTTTGGTATCCAGGTATCGGCAGTAGCGGGCCTTCAACTGCTTGATCGCCTCGATCTCGAGCAGGGAAGCGGCGTCGTCCATTGCCGAAGCGTGACATTGTGACCGGAAGTTGTAAAGGTCAGCGAGCGGCCGAAGGTCACGGATTTCCACCAGTAGCCGCTGTTCTGGCACAATGGTCGGCTGTCTGCCGCAGGACTACGGCCCCGCGGCGGTCACACACGTAAGGCAAAACCGGATCCGGGTATCCCGCCCGAGGTCGCTGAATTGCAGCGTGGCAATCATCAGGAGAGATCGCTTCACCATGGCTGTCAAGATCAAGCTCACTCGGCTTGGCAAGATCCGCAATCCCCAGTACCGCATCGCCGTCGCCGACGCGCGCACCCGCCGCGACGGCCGTGCGATCGAGGTCATCGGCCGCTACCACCCGAAGGAAGACCCGAGCCTCATCGAGATCGACTCGGAGCGGGCCCAGTACTGGCTCGGTGTCGGCGCCCAGCCCACCGAACCCGTCCTCAAGCTGCTTCAGATCACGGGCGACTGGCAGAAGTTCAAGGGTCTGCCCGGCGCGGAGGGCACGCTGAAGGTCAAGGAGCCCAAGCCCAGCAAGCTGGATCTGTTCAACGCCGCGCTGGCCCAGGCCGAGGGCGGCCCGAGCACCGAGGCGACCACGGCCAAGAAGAAGAAGGCGCCCGCCAAGAAGGCCGCTGAGACGGCAGAGGCTGAGGCTCCCGCCGAGGGAGAAGCGCCTGCTGAGGCTGAGGCCCCCGTCGAGGCAGAAGCGCCTGCTGAGG
>Ga0157378_10003432_pt1 | contig 14069 bp, 11 predicted proteins | sample M65metaG_FD_115309 | JGI IMG/M metagenome (GOLD analysis project Ga0157378, IMG submission 115309) | Miscanthus rhizosphere microbial communities from Kellogg Biological Station, Michigan, USA - M6-5 metaG | ecosystem: Host-associated > Plants > Roots > Rhizosphere > Soil | place: USA: Michigan...
CCCAACGCCCTTCTCGCCAGCGGGGCCTTGGTCGTCCGCGATGGGCAGGACGTCCTCGGCGCGCTTCTCGGGCCGAGCGGATCGTAAGCCTCGACATCACCCGGTGACCACCGGGCCGCGCACATACCGGGCTGGGCCGGTATCCACCGTGCGATCGGCCCCTCAGTTCTCGGAAACCCGATCCGACATGGACGAGCGCGCGACAGTGACGATCCGCCAGGCCGAATGGTCCGTCGATGCGCTCGAGCGCATCTCGGAGCTTCGTGTCGCTCGCGGCCTCATCGAGGAGATGATGATCGAGTCCGTCCGCGAACGCCGGCGGGGCGGGAGGATCGCCAGCGTCGAAGAGGTCGACGGTGAGACCAAGCGGGGTGAGGTTCACGTCCCGATCAGTTGGGGGCGGATCGGCAGGGCTCTCGGTGTATCGAAGCAAGCTGCCCGAGAGCGTTTTCGATCAGAGGCGGAGGGGTGCCGGGGTGATTCGAGTGGCCCCTGAAGAGGTGGAGGAAGTCGGCGACGGCTCCGACCTGATGGCAGCCAGCGCTCCTACCGAGGCGTCCTCGGATTCCTCACCCCAGCCTGGCACGCGCCGGCCGTGCGTCAACCCCAAGGGGTTGCCCTCGCCTTCGGCTCGGTGACGCCCGGCCGGTCACGCGCCCTGGCTGAGCTCGTCAACCGAACACCTCTCAAAGGAGGAAGCGAGATGTCAGCTCAAAACGTAAACGTCGTCGTGATCACCGGGAACCTGACGAAGGACCCCGAGGCGAACCGCTACGGCGATACCTACGTCTGCCAGTTGCGGGTCGCGGTCAACAGCCGCCGCAAGCAGGACGAAGAGTGGGTCGACAAGGCCAACTACTTCGACGTCACCGTATTCGGAGGGCAAGCCGAAAACTGCCACGAGCACCTGAAAAAGGGACGGCCGGTCGCAATCGAAGGCCGCCTCGACTTCCAGGAATGGGACGCCAAAGACGGCAGCGGCAAACGCTATCGAGTTCAGATCATCGCCAACACGGTCCAGTTCCTCGGATCGAAAGACGGGGCCAGCCCGAGCGGCAGCGGAAACGCCGCTCAGGCCGCCACTGATGAGGTCAAGCCGGAGCACGAGTTCGCCGGGGTCGGCGCCGGCGGGACGAAAGAAGGCATTCCCTTCTAACCCGATTTCCTCCCCACCCCGAAGGGGCGCTCGCGAAAGCGGGCGCCCCTTTTTTTGATCCCGCTGAGATCGACCCTGAAGATCAGGCCCAAGACAGAGGCGCATCGCCGCTCCGGACCTTCATGCTGCGCGTCACCGTTTTTTGGCCGGGAGGAGGGGTGCTCACTTGCTGACCAATTTTACCCCGGACGGGGAACCCCGCAAGGTCGCTTCGCTCCCTTCCCCTCGCTCCGCTCGGTGCGTGAACCCCCTTACCGGGGGTGGTCAAGGCCGCAAGTGCGCAACAGCCCTTGAAGGGCGAGCGAAAGGAGCGGTGCAATGAATGAGATCGAGACGAGGATCGAATCGAAGGCGGTCGCCAAGGTGACGAAGAAGCCCGAGATGACGCAGACCGGCGCAGGCTTCCCGATCTGCAGGTTCACGGTTGGGACCGAGGAGGGGCCTGGGAAGAACCCGGTGATCCTGCCGGTCTACGTCTTCGGTGGGCCGGAGGAATCCCAGAGGAAACTGGCCCTTCGCTGCGGCGAGCTGCGAATCGGCGAGCTGGTGCAGGTCACGGGCCTGCAGCGCCAGCGGGCTCTCCAGACGAAGCGCGGGGAGCGCTGGCGCGAGAACACGCTGCAGGCGATGGATGTTCAGGTTCTCGGCGACGATGGGCGCCCGGTGAATCGCAGCGTCGAGGAGCGGCAAGGACTGCTGAGAGGACTGGTGGTCCATTGCATGAAGTCGCCGTATGAGGTCTACATCGGCCGTGGCAAGGACCCGGAGACCTACGAGCCGAGCGAGTGGGGGAATAGGTACTCCCATCGCGAGAGCAAGTTCGAGATCGTCCGCGTCGCCACGGCCGAGGAAGCGGTCGCCCGCTACAAGGCCGAGTTGTGGGAAAGGATCACGAGCGAAGAGCTCTCGCTGGAAAGGCTCGCGTCGCTGGCGGGGAAGACGCTCGGTTGCTGGTGCGCTCCGGCCTGCTGCCACGGCGACGTACTGGCGGGCGCTTCGATCTGGGCCGTGGAGAAGCTGGCGCGGGAGCGGGCCGCCTGCTGAGCCGAATCAGGCTACGAGGTGCGGGGCGGCCGAGAGGCCGCCCTTTTTTTGCTCGGCGCCTTCTACCGCCTTTGGGTCGCGCCGACATGCAGGCCGCCCGAGCTTTGCGGGCGCGGAGCCCTCCTGCAAGCCCTCGCAAGCTCGGGCTCGGCTGACGCCGCCCTTCGGGTGCAGTCGGGCTCCGCGCCCGCTTGCGCCGGGTCTGGCCCCACTTCGGATATATCCTCTGGACAGGACCTGCCTGATCCAGTTAGCTCCGTTCCATTCCCCGCCACAGAAGCGTGACGAACTTGACGTTTGCGTAATGGAGATCACTGCCCGGATCGGATTCACTCCTGCCCAGTGCCCCGCCACGAAGACCAACAGCCGGGACTCGGGTCAGCTATTCGCTTCTTTCGCAGGGAGGCGAAGATGACGCAGGTAGCTCTGGGCAGTAAGGCCGGCATCCATCCGACCTGGCTCTCTCATATCGAGTCGGGCCGAATCAATCCGACCTGGGCCAATGTGCGGCGGATCGCGGGCGGCCTGGAAATCGCTCTGGGCGATCTTGCCGATGCTGCCCAGAGAAACGAAGGTGACGCGATCACCCTTCGCACACGCCCCGGCCCACCGACGCCAGCGCCGCCACGGCGCTCACAGCGACCAAAGCGCCCCAAGGCCGGGGAGGAGCCCGACGACTGGATCGAGCAGACCATCGCCCTGCGAGATCGAGCCGAGTAGACCGTCAGCCGGCGGGATCTCGCCGGGAGCCGCCTGACGAAGGCCCAGCCCACGGTTGCAACCAGGGGGCGCACGCGGAACGCGAATCAACTCAGCGCACCGGCTTCGGGATCGAACACCGCGCACCTTCGAGGGAATCCGACCCTCCTCACTCCAGGTTGGCACTCGCCGGTCCCGCTTCAACCCCCTTCGGGGGTTTCCCTCCGACTTCGACATTCGTCTCAGTCTCCGGTTCCGCGCGCCCGGTCGAGCGCCCCTCCTGGGTTCGTCAATCGAACCACCTCGAAGGAGGACACCATGCAGGACATCAACCCAAGCACCGCAGGCCCCACCGAGGACGGCGAGGTCCACGACACCGACGCTGAAGTCACCGACTACTCCGACTGGACGAACGACGACTACGACTGGGACTATGCCCTCGCGGTGCAGGAAGACCAGGCCGAAGAAGACGCGAGGTCCCGCAGCCAATCCGAATAGCCCGAAGCCGGCGGCCACCTCCCTAGAGCATCCATCACTCTACAAGCAGACCGGTCGCGGCCGGTCTGCTTGTCCCTGAACTCGCGCCCCTCCCTCAACCCCCGGCCCGCTAGCTGACGGCTGGCGCGCTTTCGCGGCAGCTGGCCGCCGAGCCGTCCGGCAACTCCGCATTGCGGCGTCCTGTCCGACCGGCTCGCCGCTCGGCCCTGCGCCCCGGTCGCTCCGCTCCCTCTGCCCTCGCTTCGCTCGGGCGGCGCGGGCCTTGCGGCATCGCCGTCGAAGCAGCGCCCGTGTCCTGCCGACCGCCCAGGGTCGCGGGGCTCACCGGGGTCGTCTCGCGCCGGCAGTCGCTCCGCTCCTGCTCCCTCGCTGCGCTCGGGCGGCTCTCGCCTCCCCGGCATCGCGACGTCCTGCCCGACAGGCTCGCCGCTCGGCCCTGCGCGACGGTCGCTCCGCTCCCTGACCTCGCTCCGCTCGGCCGCGCTGGCCTCTCGGCCTCGCCGTCGAAACAGCGTTGACCCGTCATCAGACGGGGGACACCACCTTGCCTCAAGGCCGGCGGGCCGGGCAAAAGGGCTTTCTCCCTAGTCCCCCGAGAAGACCAGCACGAGTTCAGCGCCGATCCCACATCCCACCATTCCCGAAGCCCAGCTAGGTATCAGGCCAGCTCCGCTGACCCCAGGCCCTCTCTTTTCTCCTGCCTTCGGCTTCCTAGAGGCCGGCCCCAAGGGCCAACCTCTAACGCCGACACACTACGAACCCTCCGGTTCGCCCCGTGCAAAACCCCGGCCGCGGTGGCAGTAATGGCGTGGTCGGAGTCACGAAGATCGGCAGAAAGAACGCCAACTACTGGATTCAGGCGGTCGCCGAAGGCGGAGACGACTACTACTCGAAGCCCGGCGAGGCGCCCGGACAGTGGAAAGGGGACCTTGCCACTCAGCTTGGGTTGGAAGGCGAGGTCGACTCCGACGCCTATGCCGCCGTGCTTGCCGGCAAGAACCCGGTGACGGGCGAAGTCCTCCTCAATCGACCGGAGCCGCGCGTCTTCGTCGATGCCAGCGGCCGCACCCGTCGCAAGGAACCGATCCTCGGCTATGACATCCGCTTCAGCGCTCCGAAGTCAATCTCCGTGCTTTGGGGCGTGGGCTCCCCCGACCTGCAGAAGGCGATCGAGCGCAGCTTCGATCAGGCGGTCGACGCGGGGATCTCCTACCTCGAAACCCACGCCTGCTACGTCCAGCGCGGCAAGGGCGGTGTCGAAATCGAGCCCGGTGAGGGGTTCCTCTCGATGAGCTTCCTGCACCGCTCCTCACGGGCGGGAGACATGGCCCTCCACGCCCACGTCGTCACCGCCAACATGACCCGCGCCGAGTCAGACGGCAAATGGCTGAGCCTCGCCAACCCCAAGAGCCAGTCACCGCTTCTGGCGGAGGCAAAAGGCGCCGGCTACGTCTTCCAGGCGGTCCTGCGAGAGGGTCTGACGCAGGAGATCGGGGCGACCTGGAAGCCGGTCGTCAACGGCTACGCCGATCTGGATTGGGTCGGCGATCCGATCCTCGAGCACTTCAGCCGACGCCGCGCAGAGATCGTCGCCGAGATGGCCGAGCGCGGCACGAGCTCTCCGGCTGCCGCCGAAGTTGCCGCCTACCGGACCCGCGAGGCCAAGGACTACGGCGTCGATCCCGACAGCCAACGTGCGGGGTGGCGGGCACAGGCCGCCGAGTTCGATCTCACGCCGGAGGTAGTCGACGCCCGTCTTCGCCGGGCAACTCCCCGCGAGCCCAAGGCGCTCGGCGCGGGCGACATCTCCGCTGCGGTAGAACGGCTCGAAGCCACGCACTCGCATTTCGACCGTCGCGAACTGCTCTGCGCGATCGCCGAACAGATGGGGGAGGGCACCTCTCTCGACCAGCTGGAGGCCGCGGTCGCCACCGCCATCCGCAGTTCCCGCCTCACCGAGATCTATCACGGCGAGGAGCCCCTCGCCGTGAGCTATTACTCGACGCCGCGACTGTTGGCGATGGAGGAGCGCATTCTCCAAAGCGCCGTCTCCGGCAAGGGCCAGAGCGCGACGGTTCCCGATGCCACGCTTGCGGCCGTCCTCGAGCGCCATCGCTACCTGAGCGCCGAGCAGATGGAGATGGTCGCCCGCATCACCACGGGCGGCGAGCGGATCGTGGTGGTCTCCGCCCGCCCGGGCACCGGCAAGACGACCGCGCTGAGTGCCGCCCGTGAGGCATTTGCCGAGGCGGGCATCCCCGGGATCGGGGTCGCCACGGCTCGCAGCGCCTCCGGGGAGCTTCACGATGCCGGTGTTCCGTCGATGTCGATCACCGCACTCCGCATCCGCTGCGAAGAGGCGATCGCAGCCGGCAAGGCCCCACTGCCGCCGAGGACGGTGGTGGTGATGGACGAGTCCTCGACCACCTCCACCTACGACATGTTTTTCTTGGTGGAGCTGGTCGAGCGGTGCGGCGGACAGCTCGTCTGCATCGGCGACACTCGACAGATCGGCGCGGTCGGCCCTGGAGGCGTCTACGGGCGCCTGGCCACGGTGACCGATGCCGTCGAGTTGAACGAGATCCGCCGCCAGCGCGATCCCGAAGACCGGCGGATTGTCGAACTCGCCCACGAGGGGCGCGGTTCCGACGCGATCGACCTCCTGCGCGCGAACGATCGTCTCGTGATCGCCGACACCCACGACGACGCCTTGGACGCGCTCGCCCTCGACTGGCATCAGAGCTTCAGCCAGGGCAACGACTCGGTGATGATCGCGCGGCGCATCCGCGACGTGGCCGAACTGAACGATCGAGCCCGCGAGCTGCTCCAAGCCGATGGCCACCTGGGGGAGAAGTCAGTCGAGGTCGGCGGCCAGGAGTTCGCGGTCGGCGACCAGATCATCACCCGCGCCAACTCCAAAGACGTCTCCAATCGTGAGCGCTGGGAAGTCGTCGCGGTCGACATGGCGGAGACCCACTTGCAGCTGCAACGAATCGGCGGCGATGAGCGAAGCGTGATCCTCACGCCGCGCTACCTCGAACGCACGACCGACAACGGCGAGCCCGCGATCCAGCACGCCTACGCCCTCACCACCTACGCAACCGAGTCCAAGACCTTCGAGACTGCCCACGCGCTGCTGGATCCCGGTATCTCCCGTGAGGACTTCCTGGTGGCCGTCTCCCGCGCCCGGGGCCACACGACGGCCTTCGGTGTCGCCGCGAGCGAGTTCCTCGACGCCGATCTCGGACCCGCGACCCGGGAGGTTGTAGACGAGGCCCACGACCTTCGCACCGGCTCTGAGCGCGTCGCCTCAGAGTTCTCGGCGAGCGAGGTTCCAGAGCGAAAGCACCTCGATCGCCTGTCCCCCCAAGAGCTGGCCGCGCGGCGGGCTGAGTTGATTCGCAAGAGCGAGGCCGGCGACCGGACCGCACCGCACGAGGAGCGCGGAGCAATGATCGAAGGCCGCCTTGCCGAGACCCGTGAGCGGCTTCAGGAGATCGTCTCGGCCGAGGACTCGCTTCTGGCAGAAGCGCGCCCCGATGCCGACAAGGTCTCCCTGCTGCAGAGCACCGCTCGCATGACCCGCGGTCAGATCGACCGCCTGGAGGCCGAGCTCAGCGAACTTCCCAACCGCAGCGCCACTCAGACTCCCACCGATCCCCTGAGCACGGAGGAGCGGATCGAACTCAGCCACATAGACGACCGTCTCCTGCAAATGCGGCGCCGCGAAGTCGGCGCAGAGCGAATTGAACCCTCTCGGATGATCGTCGATGCGATCGGACCCCGGCCAGAGGACCCGTTGAAGATCGCCGCCTGGAACGAGGGAGTCGATCTGATCGTCGGCTATCGGCAGCTGAACGGCCTCGCCGATCAGGGGGGTCATCCCCTCGGTCCCAAACCAAACGATGCCGCTGCCCGCCAGTCGCGCCGAGAGGCGGAGCTGCGCCTGCAACAGATTCAGCGCGCCCTCGCGCTCGAGCGGGCACGTAGCGCCGAGCGGGCAGCAACCCTCGTTCGCTGAGCCATACAGACCTTTAAGGCAGATGGACGTCCGATCGCCGGGGAATATCTGAGGTGGTGGCCGATCGAGAGCCGTCAATTACTCGTGTCATCTGCGTACGGGATAGATTCGGCGCTGTGACGGACGCTTCTTCGTCGAAGTTCAGCGCCGCGGGGCCTGCTCTCGGCTATCTCGCTCAGGTCGACTACGCCCTCTTGGCCGCGTTGGAACGGATGGACTCCGAAGACGACTTTGCATTGAGCCTCGAGACGCTCGACGACATCGTTTTCCACAACGCCGAGACCGACGACCCGACGGAGAAGCTGCAGAGTAAGCACACGATCGACTCCAACAGGACGCTCTCTGATGCGAGTCCCGACCTTTGGAAGACGTTTCACAACTGGCTCGTCGAGCCGAGCGGTAACAACGTGCGACTCGTGCTGTTGGCGGTCGCCGATGCAGGAACCGCAGCCGCGAGGTTGCGCGTGCGCGATGGACGTGATGTGGCCGCTGCGCTTCAAGACCTAGAACGCACCGCACGCACGTCGACTAGCACTGAGAACGCCGAGTACTACCGCGTCTTCCTGAACCTTGATCCCGCGGCTCGGCGGGCATTTCTAGATCGTGTCGATGTGGTCGATGGGGCAGCGAGCGCCGTCGATTTGCAGCCTGCCCTTGAACGGGCGGTGCGCAAGAGCGTCAAGCAGCAGAGGCGTTCAGCCCTAGTTGATCGCCTTCGAGGGTGGTGGCATAAGCGGGTGGTCGCTCACCTCGACGCGATTGCTCGTCAGGAGCAGGATCGAATTACGGCGGGCGAACTCGAAGACCAGCTCCTAGAGATCGCGGACTCTCTTCGCGATGAGAGTCTTCCGATCGACGTCCTAGATATGCCCGAACCAACTGACGAGGAAGTCTCCGAGAGCGATCGCATCTTCGTCGCGCAGCTGCGATTGGTAGCTATGGCTAGTCAGCGGCTTCGCAAGTGCATCTACGACCACAACCGTGCTTTCGCGCAGCGCTCGATCTGGCAGCGAGACCGCCTCCTCGAGGTCGGGGAGCTTGGACGTTACGACCAGGAGCTGAAGGAGGCGTGGGAGCGGTTCTTCTTGCCCAGTGGCGACGATGAGCCCGCGCCGGAGGAAAGCGAGGTGCTTCGACTTGCGCGGGAGCGGTTTGTCGAACTCGATCGCAGCGACCTCCCGCCGATTCGCCGCGACGTTAGCCACGGTTGGGTTGCGCGCGGATCACTTCACGTAATTGCCGATCGACTTGAGATCGGCTGGCATCCCGTCTGGCTGGAGCATCTTCGTAATCGCTTGGCGGAGGTGCGCCAAGACTCCGCTACCGAGCAGGCAGCATGAGCGCAACCGCGGCCGACACCCGTCCCTTCGAGGAAGAAGCACTCTTCAACGCTGCGTTCTTGGCGCTCGTTGTCCGAGATGCAGCGGCCGAGCATATGAAGCGTTCACAAGGTCAAGGGCTACCGACGATGCTCGTCTACGTGATTACGCCCTTGGCGCTACATGGGCCGACCCGGAGAAGTCTGCCCAGCAACGTGACGGCGCAGATGGGGGAGTGGGTTCGTGGTCATCCCGAGGCGTTGATCGGCCTCGGCGATCGCGCCCGAGCTCTGCGTCCCCTCGTCTCGGCCGGGGTCCGGCTGGGACTTTCACACGGACTCTTGCGATCAGCGGGCGGGACCCTGAAAGCCGCGCCCCTCGGGCGCCGACCCCGAGGCATGGCACGCAGCGAGGATGTTGATGCCTGCCTCGCGAAGTCCAGGTTTCTCGGTCGCTGGTTCGCTGAGCAGACCGACCCGATAACTGCGATGGCTTGGTGGGGCCTCAGACCATGATGCAGATCGACGAACTGATCTTCTACAACCGCGACGGCGACACCAGGCCGATCAAGCTGCGCGCCGGCAAGCTCAATGTCATTACGGGCGATTCCCGAACTGGCAAGTCAAGCCTCATCAACATCGTCCGATTTTTGCTCGGCGCCAAGAGGCCAGATACGCCGCGGGGACCGATTCGCGATTCGGTGACTTGGTACGCCCTGCGCGGCCATGTAGGCGAAACCAAGTTCTTCATTGCCCGAGAGGCGCCGTCAGGCGACGACAGCACCAACGAGGCGATGTTAATTCTCGGCGACATTATGCCTCCGCCACTGGAGGACCTGAAGGCAAACACCTCCCGCCAAGCGCTTCGTGACTATCTGGGTGGCCTCCTGGGTGTTGAGGACAACCGCAACGTCCCCAACCTCGGCCAGACCCGACATGCATTGAGCGCGTCCTTCGTTCACTCCTTGATCTATTGCTTTCAGGGCCAGGGAGAGATCGCCAACCCCGACATCTTGTTCCATCGCCAGAACCGAGAGTGGATGCCCCAGACCATTCGGGACACGCTCCCGTACTTCCTCGGGGCCCAGGGTGCCGAGGATCTACGACGGCGCGAGGAACTTGCAGAGCAGCGCCGGGAACTCCGACGACTCAACCAGCGACTCAGGGCCGCCGAGGGTGAACGATCCGCAGGATTGGATCGTGCTGGCGCCCTCGTTGCCGAGTCCGTCGATGTCGGATTGCTCTCCGAGCCGCCGGAGCTCTCCGATCTCGCCGAGGCCCGCGATCTCTTGGCGGGCATTCTCAGTCAGCCAGCCGCTATTGCCCGATCCGTCGAGAACGGCGGGGAGTTCGATCGGCTGCGAGGACGGCGCGCTGAGCTTGCGGCCGAGGTTCGTGACATCGGAGAGCAGATACGTGCGCTGGAACAGTTTGCCGATGCCGACACCAGCCATGCCGGCGAGCTGGCAGAGCAACACGCCCGACTGGCTTCCATAGGCCTGATACCCGAGGAGACGCACTCCGCCCATTGTGCGCTTTGCGAACAGCCGCTAGGCGAGCCGGACTCTTCGAGCCGCGCAGCTCTCCAGCAGGCGGCCGGACGGGGGGAGCGTCGGCTAGACCTTGCCCGTCAGGACACCCCCAGGATCGACAAGGCACGTACCGAGCTTCTCGATCGCCAGCGCGAGGGTCGAGACGAGATCCGCGACGTGGACCAGGCCCTCAATGCCCTTGCGAGCCAGGACGAGATGGTCCGTCGCACCGAGGACGAGATCAACCTGCAGAGCTATGTCCGTGGTCGCATCGCGCAGTACCTCGACACTTCAGCTGAGGTTGGAGACCAAGAGCTTGAGCAGCTACGAGGGGAGGTGGCTACCAAGACGAAGGCGGTTGAGGAGCTGGCTGAGTCACTCGATGTCGACACCGTTCGTTCCCGCACGACGTCGCTGCTACGAAACGTCAGTCGCCAGATGACGACCTGGGCGGAGGAGCTCGACCTAGAGCACGCAGAGGATGGCGTCCAGATCGACTTGGACCGACTGACGATCGTCGCGGACACTCCCGGCGCTCCTGCGTATATGGATCGCGGCGAGATAGGCAGCGGGATGAACTGGGTCGGCTACCACCTCACGGCATATCTGGCGCTCCAGCGCTTCTTCATCGAGCAGAGGCGGCCGGTCCCGTCCTTCCTCATCTTTGATCAGCCAAGCCAGGCGTTCTTCCCTCGCGATCGTGAGTCCGGCGGGGATCTCGACGAACTCACTGATACTGACCGCGAGAACACGCGCCGGCTATATGAGCTGACTTTCGAAGTTGTCCAGCAACTCGGCGGCAAGTTACAGGTCATCGCTCTCGATCATGCGGACTTTGACGATGACTGGTTTGCTGATTCAGTCGTCCAGCGTTGGCGCGATGGTAAGGCGCTAATTCCTTCGGAGTGGCTCGACTCAGGCGACTCTGCAGCGCGAGATTCTGAGTAGCGGCGAGCATTCTGCCAACCGCGGGTTTTGCACTATTTGGCGTTGGTGAGGCAGGCGGCCCGATGATCGCACGCTCCGCGTGCGGGGCCGCCGCGTGCCTCACCAACGCCAAATCGCTTCATGTGGTCGTCCCCGGGCGGAGATCCTCGACCAGGTGCTCAGAGAGCACCATCGGCTCCTCCTGCACCGCGCCCGCCTGCATTCCTCCGATCCCGCCGACGCCGAGGATGCGCTCAACGAGGCTTCCCTAGCCTTCCTTCGCAACTACAACGGCCCGCCGGGCGAGGACGCCCTGAACTGGCTGAAAGCTGTGACCAAGTACACCGCATGGTCGATTTCCCGAGATGCCGCCGAGCGGCGCCACCGCCTGCGGGACCATGCCGATGTACCGGACACCTCTGTTCGGGCTTCCGAGGCCGAGCAGCCCTTTCGCACCAGAGAAGCTTTTGATGTTCTGGTTCATCACCTCCGCCAGCTAAAGCCCGACGAGCGGGCCGCCCTGGTCCTCCTCGGATTCGGCTTCAGCTACCAAGAGATTTCTGAGTTGCGCTCTTGGTCAACTCGCAAGACGACGCGCGCCATCTACGAGGGTCGACAGCGCCTCCGCAGCCTCGCCCGACAGGCGGACAGCGAAGAGGGGGGGTCAATTCAATGACCAACCGCCCTTTACAGACCATGACCAGCTACCGGCCAATAGAGCCCCGACAGGCGCTTCTTCGACTCCAGGTTCTGCTGAACAGACCTGTCAAGGTCGAGGTGAACGACTACGGCTCGTTCTTCGGCTGTGCGTTTCGCGGGACTCTGGAGCAGGTCGAGGTGCTCCCGGCGTCGGAAACCGCGATCACCGTCTTCCTCAGCGGCGGGGGCGGATTCTTCCTCGACTTCGACTCGGCAGACGCCTTTCTCGTTCGCGAGGGCGGCGGTCCGCCCTGGCTTGAGTTCCGGCGTCGCGACGGCGGACCGACGATCGAGGTTCAACCGGCTCGCGAGCTAGGGAGCCACCTGCCCGGCTAAAGCACTGTTCGGAACCCAATAAGGGCTAGGGGCCTCCGAGGCAAATCGCGACGATCTCGCCTTCGGCCGTCCCGCCAGAATTGCTCGCGAACCTTCCCGAAACGCTATCCCCGGTACCGCTCAGGACGGGAAGGGCCTGCAGCCACGTCACTTCTCGATTTCCTGGCTGAACCATCGCGAAACCAGTGCCGATGAGTGCTTCTCCGGGACCACAGACGGCGCTGCCCGTATCGCCCGCCGTCCATTCCGGGTTCGAGGCAACAGAGTCGCTGTCTTTGATCGGGGTTATGTGGAGGTTTCGCTTTGCCAATGCCCCTCCGTAGACCGAACCCGGAGCGATTGCCCCGGCCGTCACTGCATTTGGCGCGATCGCCTTCGACGTGACGACTGCTTTCTTCAGCACGCGCTTGTTGACGGCTCCGTCGCCGAGCTTCGCTGAGGTCACCGCTTCTCCAGCAATCGCGCGCGAGCGGACGGCCCCGGGCGCCAACGCCTTGGCAGTCACCGCGCCAGGTGCGATCTCGCCCTTGTGGATCAGGCGGGCCCCGTTGGACGCTGCACCTGCAATCCCGGAGAGCGAGACAACCAGAGCGGCGAGCCCGGCAGCCATGCCGATCGCGCCCATGACGGTGCCTGGACTTAGAAAACGATTAAGACCCTCATCAACTCTCATCTCGACCTCCCGGGTTGAACGCCAGCCTCAAATTGTCCGCCACCGACTGATTTCAACTTATCCCCTCACTTCGACCAGGACGGGTTTACCGTGGCCGCCCTCCCAGGGCCACCCTTTCTGCTTGGGGGCAGACGGCCGAATCTTGTAGATGGTCGTGACCGTCGTCGCATCGAAGACTTCCCTTGCATGGAATACGCCGTGGCGATTCGTCGTGGCCTTACCGAACTCGTACCACTTGTCGGAGTGGAGGGCGGCGGCTTCGAGAATCGCGACGCGCCCGCCCGCCCGCGGACCCGGCAGCTTCCCCCACATCTTGATTTCCCCGCCGTTGGAGAGCCGCCCGCGGTTGATCTTGAACTTGATCTTTGCCCGCGAGAAGGCCCGAATCGACCGACCGACTTGCACGGTGTCGTGCCGGTATCCAAGGAAGACCTTGCGGTTCGGTCCGGGCGGCACCTTGTAGGCGAAGTGCCCGTGCGCGTCGGTGCTCGCCGTTGCGGCCGGTTGGAGCCCCTTGCCCGAGCCCTGCGTCTGCATCTGGACGCAGACCGTCGCGCCGCTGATCGGGTCCCCTGCATTGTTGGTCAGTTCACCAGTGACCTTCGCCGCTCGCCCGAAGGGCAAGACGATCTCATCCCTGTGGGTCCGCGTGAAATGCGCGCTCAGGTTCTCGCCGCCGGGCACCGCTGACTCGGTGCAGGAGTTGTCGACCGTGAGCGCCTGTGGGGCGCTGCAGGTCCGGTTCGCATCCGTGATGGTCGAGAAGTCACTGGCGCAGACCTGCACGGAGTTTTCGCCGTTTTGGAACGGATAGGCAGCGGTATCGAGCAGCCATTTGCCTTTCAGTTTTGACGGACACGGCGATGCCGTCACCGCGACGGTCCCTTCGTAGCTCGGGTTCTTCACCGAGGCGACGTTGCAGCTGCCAACCGTCGGACTTCCGGCGGGCAGCCCGTTCACCAGCACCTCGAGGTTGCTGATACCGCCCCCGGCATCCTTGGCTTCAAGGGCGATTTCGTGGTGGCCGCGCAGCACTCCGGGGTCCAGCAGTGAGCCGCCGATGCTCGCGAGGAAGGGCGGATTCGGATCTACCTGGGTGACGACGATGTTGTGGACTGCGAGGCTTCCGCCGTTGCATGGACCCACGTTCCCGTCGCAGGTAACGA
>Ga0157378_10003433_pt1 | contig 14063 bp, 14 predicted proteins | sample M65metaG_FD_115309 | JGI IMG/M metagenome (GOLD analysis project Ga0157378, IMG submission 115309) | Miscanthus rhizosphere microbial communities from Kellogg Biological Station, Michigan, USA - M6-5 metaG | ecosystem: Host-associated > Plants > Roots > Rhizosphere > Soil | place: USA: Michigan...
ATCTCGACGCGCAGAAAGACGGCCTCGTCTCGCCGCTGGGCCTCGAGCACGTCGTGCTGCTCGTGAACGACGTCGAGAAGTCGCTGCCGTACTACCGGCTCGTCTACGGCGACGACGTCGTCGCAGCGCGACGGCTTCAGCGGAGCGGCGAGCGTCTCTGGCTGAATCTCGAGAAGTCCACGCGCATCGGTCTGGAAAAGGCTCCGGACGGCCTGCCGCGCATCGGGCACTACGCGATCAGGGTGGCGCCTTTCGATCGCGCGGCGCTGACGAAGCGGCTGCAGGAGATTGGCGGGGAGGTCCTGCCGTCGCCCGACGAACCGGAGGTCCTCCGGTTCGCGGACAACAACGGCATCGTCGTCGAACTTACTTCGGCGCGGTGATTTTGATGGCTTTCAGCGCGTCGGAGTCCGCCGGCAGGTCGGCCGTGGCCAGCGGGTACTTGTTGAAGTTCAGGATGAACACGACCAGATCCGCGACCTGATCGCGCTTCAGACTGCCCGGGTTGTCGGCGGGCATCGTCGCGCGGATGCGCTCGAAGAGCGACCCCACGTTTTCATCTTTCCAGTTCGCCGAGAAGTCCGTGCCGGCCAGCGCGGGCGCCGTGCCGCTGCCGGCGAGCTGCGCGTCGTGGCAGGTCGCGCACTGCCCCGAATAGACCTCGGCGCCGCGCTTCACCTGCGCGTCCGTGCCCACGCCGTCGGCCGTGGTCTTACCCTGCGCGTAGAGCGTCGCCGCGGCCAGCGTGGCGGCGGTCAGAAGAATAAGAGCGGGAGTTTTCATATGGAGATATTTTACCGGTAATTCCCGAAGCTGAGCGAGACGCCGAAATCGTGGCCCCGCAGATGCTGCATGGCGAGCTGCAGCTCGTCTTTTGACGGCGACGTGACACGTACCTGTTCGCCCTGAATGGACGCCTGGACTTTCTTGAACTTCTGGTCCTTGATGAACTTGACGATCTCGCGCGCGGCCTCGATCGGGATGCCCTGCTGAATCTCGATCACCCGGCGGACCTTGCTGCCGGCGGCGGGCTCGGACTTCGCGTCCTTGAAGTTCTTCACCGGCACGCCGCGCCTCGTCAGGCGGCCCTGCACCATTTCCCACACGGCGTTCATCTTCATCTCGTCGTCTGTCAAGAGAGTCAGCGTCTTCGCCGAGGCGTCGAGGGTGATCTCCGCGGTGACGCCCTTGAAGTCATAGCGCTGGCCGATTTCCTTGCGCGCCTGGTTGAGCGCGTTCTCGACTTCGGCGAAGTCGACCGGGGAGGTGATGTCGAATGAGGCGGTGTCGGCCATAGGGCGATTCTATCGAATTGCAGGATGACAGGATTGCAGGATGGCAGGATTAGAATACGCGCCATGCCGACCGTGGGATCCGCGTCTTCCGCGCCGCTGCTCTCGAGAGAGCGCATCATCGCGTCGCCCGACTTCAACCGGTGGATGGTGCCGCCGGCCGCGCTCGCAATTCACCTGTCGATCGGCATGGCGTACGGATTGAGCGTCTTCTGGCTGCCGCTGAGCAAGGCGATCGGCATCACGCAGGCGGCGCCGGATGACTGGAAAGTCAGCACGCTGACGATCACCTTTACGCTGGCGATTTTTTTCCTGGGATCGTCGGCGGCGCTCTTCGGCCGGTGGGTCGAGACCGAAGGCCCGCGCAAGGCGGGGTTCGTCGCCGCGTTGTGCTGGGCCGGCGGGTTCCTCATCGGGGCCGCGGGCATCTACCTCCATCAGATCTGGCTGCTGTGGTTCGGCCTCGGCGTTCTCGGCGGATGCGGCCTCGGCCTCGGCTACATCTCGCCGGTCTCGACTTTGATCAAATGGTTCCCCGATCGCCGCGGCATGGCGACCGGCCTCGCGATCATGGGCTTCGGCGGCGGCGCGATGATCGGCAGCCCGCTCGCCGACTTCCTGATGAAGCGGTTTGCCTCGCCGACATCCGTGGGCGTGTGGCAGACCTTCGTCGTCCTCGGCGTGCTGTACCTCATCGCGATGATGGCCGGCGCCTTCGGCTACCGGCTGCCGCACGCGGGATGGACGCCCGCCGGATGGACGCCGCCGGCGGACAACCACGTCGCGGCCGACACCGGATCGGTGCCGGTGGGGCTCGCGTGGAAGACGCCGCAGTTCTGGTGTCTCTGGGGCGTGCTGTGCATGAACGTCACGGCCGGCATCGCGGTGCTCGCGATCGCGTCGCCGATGATTCAGGAGATCTTCAAGGGCCGCGTCACGGCGTCCGCCGCCGCGGGCTTTACGAGTCTCTTGAGCCTCTTCAACATCGGCGGGCGCATCTTCTGGGCGTCGCTGTCGGATCGCATCGGGCGCAAGACGACCTACAGCATCTTCTTCGCGCTCGGCATGCTGCTCTACGCGTCGGCGCCGTCGGCGGGGAAGAGCGGAAGCCTCGCCCTGTTCGTCGCCATCTACTGCGTCATCCTCACGATGTACGGCGGCGGCTTCGCGACGATTCCCGCGTATCTCGCCGATCAATTCGGCGTCGGCAACGTCAGCGCGATTCACGGCCGGCTGCTCACGGCGTGGTCGGTGGCCGGCATCATCGGCCCGCAGCTCGTCAGCCAGCTCCGCGACGCGCAGCTCTCGCGCGGCGTGGCTCCCGCCGACGCCTACACGCTCACGATGTACATTCTCGTGGCACTGCTGGGCGCGGGACTCATCTGCAACCTCGCCGTGCGTCCGGTGGCGAGCCGGCTGTTCACGCTCGCCCCGGCTGGACAGACCTCACAGGCCGGCGGCCCCGCGGCCGCGGATCGTCCCGGCGAGTGGGGCCTCGTCGCGACCGGCTGGCTCCTTGCGGGGATTCCGATCTCCTGGGGCATCTATCGGACCCTCATTCTCGTGAGTCAGATGTTTCGGTGAGTCAATTTGGCCTCCTTTCATCACGAAGGCACGAAGTGCACACGAAGATCACGAACGGCTTCCTGTACGAAAGAGATTCGTGCCCTTCGTGTATCCATCGTGCCTTCGTGATGAGCAAGCGACGGAGTTGGACATGAAGGTCGTGATCGGCGCGGTCGTCGTTGCAGCTTGCACGGTGGGCCTGTCGGCGCAGTGGCTCGATCGTCAGACGCCGAACATTCCGCGTCTGCCGAACGGGAAAGCGAATCTCTCGGCTCCGACGCCGCGCAAGCCGAACGGCCAGCCGGATCTCGGCGGCATCTGGCAGGTGCCGGGCATCAAGTATCTGCTCAACATCGCCGTGGATCTGAAAGACGTGCCGTTCCAGCCGTGGGCCGCCGCGATTTATAAGGAGCGCGTCGAAAACAACGGCAAGGATGATCCCAACGCCCGGTGTCTGCCGTCGATCACGCCGGAGAAGATCGCGGTGACCTCGCCGTGGAAGATCGTCGAGACGCCGGGCGTGACGATCGTGCTCTACGAATCGCGGACGATCTTCCGCCAGATCTTCACCGATGGCCGCGATTTCCCGAAGGACATGCAGCCGTCGTGGCAGGGTTACTCGGTCGGCCGCTGGGAAGGCGACACGTTCGTCGTCGAGACGAGGGGATTCAACGACAAGGGCTGGCTCGACACCAACGGGCACCCCGTCACCGACGCACTGCACGTCACCGAGCGCTACACGCGCAAGGACTTCGGCCACATGGACGTCGCGATCACGATCGACGATCCCAAGGCCTATACGCGCCCGTGGACCGTCGTCGAGCCTGCCGTCTATCAGCCCGATACCGAGCTCATCGAGTGGATCTGTGAGGAGAACAACAAGGACGTCCCTCACATGGTCGGGAAGTAGAAAGGCGGATTGGGTCGCTCGGCGATCTGGTGATTTAGTGATCGGCACTCGCGCGCAAAGAGCGAAGTGGCGGGCTGAAGTACATGAGCTGAAAGCCGAACTACGTAAAGGCTCGTCTATCGCGTCGAACAACATCGCCGCTACGTATCGTCAATTGCATGAATTCCGGCACGCGTTCCGGTGGTGGGAAAGGACTGCGGAATCACATGACGGCGAGGCGTGGCTGGAGGTTGGCTACTGCCTCCAGTACGGAATCGGAACGCGCAAGTGCCCTGCACTAGCAATTAGGGCCTACCGACGGGCGCTCCGGGCAACGATGAGCGCGTTCAGCCGTGAGGAAACTCGGTATCTTCTCGCAGTCGCCCTTCTCGATCGCCGAAAAGCTGGTGATGTGGCTCATGCGGTTCGACTTTTAAAGCTTGCGTCTGCGGATGACGACTATCCACAAGCTGCGTCGCTCTTGGATCAATTGAAACAGCGTACGAACCTGCCGATTTGTCGTTGCCGTCGGAAACTCCCGCGTCGACTCGGTGGGAAGGCGCATTGCGCCATCCACGGCCGTCATTCAATCTCGACACGGCACTAGATCTGCTTACGTCCCGTCGACGTGAATGAACAAGCGGAGCAACTTCAAGAACGTGCGATGCGGTTCGCGGTCGATGTCTGCGGATTGCTGAAACTGCTGCCGTCCTGGGAGCCTGGCCCGACGGTTCGATACCAGTTGGCAAAATCTTCGACATCTACCGCGATGAACTATCGCAGTTCCCGACGCGCGCGGTCGCACGCGGAGTTCACGTCGCGAATGGGGACGGTCGCCGACGAAGCAGATGAGAGCCTTGGCTGGCTGGAGTTCATCGAACGCGCGAAGTTGCTACACACGCCGGAACTCGCACGTCTTCTCAACGAAGCGACAGAACTACGGAACATCTTCGCGGCATCTGCAGGCACGGCCAGGCATCGGCAACGCACGGAGTTTCGTCGGTAACGGAGGTTGCCAGGGCGCGATCGCAACGTGACAGCCCATCACCGAATCGCCGAATCACCGAGTGTCCCAATCCAGTAGACTACGCCGCATGAAACCGACTTGGCTTGCGCTCGCGGCGGCGTTGATGATGGGGCAGACGGCGCGGCCGGATAATGCGCAATCGCTTGCGCACGTCGAGGCGGCGAGGAAGCTCGCCGGCGATGACGCGTGGCTGCAAGGGCCGTTCAATTTCTATTGCGTGGCGGGGAAGGCGCGGCCGAACAGCACGACGGCGCCGGCGATGGAGCCGGCGAAGCTGTTCGACAACCTGTACGCCGTCGGCAACTCCGAAGCCACCGTCCACGCGATCGTCACCTCGCAGGGCATCATCCTCATCGATTCCGGCTACGCCGATCGCGTCGAGAGCGAGGTCGTCGCGGGCCTGAGAAAAGTCGGACTGGATCCGGCGAACGTGAAGTACGTGCTCGTCGGGCACGGGCACGGCGATCACTTCGGCGGCGCGTCGTATTTTCAGGAAAAGTACGGCGCGAAGGTCGGGCTGACGGAGCTGGACTGGGACGTGATGTATCCGGCGAACCCGCCGGCGAACGCGGCGAACCAGGTGAAGCCGAAGCGCGACCTGGTGCTCGCCGAAGGGCAGCCGGTCACGCTCGGCGACACGACGGTCACTGTCGTCGCCATTCCAGGGCATACGCCTGGTTCGATTGCGTTCATCTTTCCCGTGAAGGAGGGACGCCGGAAGCATGTCGCTGGCCTGTTCGGCGGGACGATACTGACCTCAGATCGCATCACGACGCCGGGCCTCCAGACCTACGTGCAGTCCATCAACCACTATCTGGACGTCGCGAAGCGGATGAAGGTGGACGTCGAGGTCCAGAACCACGCGATCTTCGATATGACCCCGCAGCGGCTCGAAAAACTCAAGGCGCGCAAGGCCGGCGAGCCCAATCCGTTCCTCGTAACCAACGCGAATTACGTGAAGTTCTGGTCGATTGTGTCGGAATGCATTCAGGCCGAAATAGCCCGCCGGTAGGGCAAACGGCTGCGCTAAGATACGCCGTCCCCAGTCAGCCTAACCCCCAGGAGGCTTCTATGAAGCGTGTGTTTGCGGCGGCAGTATCGGCGGCTCTCGTGTTCTCCGGCGTGGGCCTCTTGGCCCAGGCGGAATCGTTCATCGGTACGGTCAAGTCCGTCACCGGCTCGTCGGTCACGGTCGAGCGCGGCGCCCTGACGGGCGTGTTCGCCGTCGACTCGAAGACGCACGTCGGCGTGGCCGGCGCGACGGCGAAAACCAAGGAAGCGCAGGCGGCAGGCAAGCCTGGCATCACGGTGGCGGACGTCCTGCATGTCGGAGATCAGGTCCGCGTGCGCTACGTCTACGCAACGGCGACGAACAAGATGACGGTGAGCGACATCACCGTGATGAAGTCGCTGAAATAGCAGGCAGAAAGACGAAGGCGGCGCCTCCGCCGCCTTCGCCCCCCCGACGTCCGGCCGATCATTTCATCGTGCGCGGCGACCTCCGGAAAACCGGTAAAATAGCTCTAAAGCTGAGGTAATCGCATGACACGTAGAGCGCTGGTGGTCCTGGCCGCCGTCTCGGCCGTCCTCGTTGGCTCGTCGTTCCCCGCCGTGCGCGCGCAGTCCGCCGCGTCGGATTCGCCGACCTACACGCGGGACGTCGCGCCCATCCTTTATAAGAACTGCACCGGCTGCCATCGTCCCGGAGAGATCGGGCCGATGCCGCTGCTGACGTACGCCGACGTCCGCCCGCGCGTCCGCGCGATCTCGACGCGCGTCTCGGCGGGGACGATGCCGCCGTGGCACGCCGACGGGGCGGCCGGCGAGTTCCTCAACGATCGCCGTCTCAGCGAGAAAGACAAGGCGACGATCCTGAAGTGGGTCGAGAACGGCGCGCCGGAAGGCGACGCGAAAGATCTCCCGCCCGCGCCGAAGTACACCGAAGGCTGGTCGATCGGACAGCCGGACGCCGTCGTGAAGATGGGCGAGGACTATCCCATTCCCGCGACCGGCACGATCGCGTACCAGTACTTCGAGGTGCCGACGAACTTCACCGAAGACCGCTGGGTGACGGCGTACGAAGTGCGCCCGGGCAATCGCGCGGTCGTGCATCACGTGATCGTCTACGCGAAGACGCCGCCACCGGCGGCGCCGCCGCAACCGCAGCCGCGCGTGGACGGACAGCCGGGACAACCTGCCCGGCCGCGTCCGGTGCCCGTGCTCTCGATGCCTGAAGAGCAGACGAAGATTCCTGCCGGCCAGACAGGCGGAGAGCCGTTGCCTGAGGATCAGCGCAAGCCCGCGGGACCGAACGATCGTCCGGCGCCGCGCGGCCTCGGCAACTCCATCGGCGGGTACGTGCCGGGCAATGGCGCCCGTCTCTATCAGCCGGGCACCGCGATGCGGCTGCAGGCGGGCGCGACGCTCGTCTTCCAGATGCATTACACGTCGATCGGCAAGCCGACGACGGACCGGACGAGCATCGGCTTCATCTTCTCGAAGGAGCCGCCGAAGACCACGCTCGTCGGCACGGCGCTGATCAACGGATCGCTGCACATCCCGGCCGGCGCGAAAGATCACCGCGTGGACGCGGAGATGACGTTCAACCGCGACGTCACGCTGTGGGCGATGCTTCCGCACACGCACGTCCGCGGAAAGCGCTGGAGCTACGAGGTCGTGTATCCCGACGGCCGCACGCAGACGATTCTCTCGGTGCCGAAGTACGACTTCGACTGGCAGACGGACTACGAATTCAAGCAGCCGCTGAAACTGCCGAAGGGCACCAAACTCCACGCCGTCGCGTGGTACGACAACTCGCCGGCGAACAAGTCGAATCCGGATCCCACCAAAGAGGTCTGGTGGGGCGATCAGACATTCGAAGAGATGATGTTCACCGGCCTGACGTTCAGCGTCGATCCCGCGCCCGCTCCGCCCGCGGTGGCCGGCGCGCATTAGTCCGGCGGGCGCGGCGGTGACCCGCGTGCTGCTGCGCTTCTATCTGAGCCCGGACCGGCCGCTCGGTCCGGGCAAGATCCGCATCCTGGAATCGATTCGCGACGGCGGGTCGATCAGCGAGGCGGCCCGCGGCATGCGGATGTCCTATCGCTCGGCCTGGCTGCTCGTGGACAGCATGAATTCCCAGTTCAAAGAGCCGCTCGTCAACACCACGACGGGCGGCCACGGCGGCGGGTCGGCGACGCTGACGGCCTTCGGCGAGAGCGTGATCCGGCGGTACCGCGCCATGGAGCGCTCCGCGCGGCGGGCTGTCGCCAAGGATCTGGCCGCGCTCGAGCGCGATCTCCGTTCCGCCCGCCGGCGCAGGAAAGCTCCCTCGAAGTAAGCAGCCGTTATAGTCTGGAAGATATGACGAAGGCCATCAGGGCCGTCGCGCTGGTCCTGCTCACCGCAGCCGCGGCCTGCCGGTCGCAGACGCAGGTGATCCGCATGGCCACGACGACCAGCGTCGAGAACTCGGGTCTGCTGGCCGCCATTCTTCCGGCATTTTCCGCGCAGACGCGCATCACCGTCGATGTCCTGGCCGTCGGGAGCGGTCAGGCGCTGAATCTCATACAACGCGGAGATGCCGCCCTCGCCCTGACGCACGATCCGGCCCGTGAAGCGGCCGCGCTCACGGGACGCGTGATTACGGGCTATCGAAAGATCATGTTCAACGACTTCGTCATCGTCGGCCCGCAGGCGGACCGCGCGCATACCGCGCAGGCTGTGGACGCCGTCGATGCCCTCACGAGGATTGCGGCCGCTGACGCGACGTTCGTCTCCCGCGGCGACTCGTCAGGCACGCATGCGCGCGAGCAGGAGTTGTGGGCGCTGGCGAAGCGCCGGCCTGCGCCGCACCGGCTTCTCGAAACCGGTCAGGGCATGGGCGGCACGCTCCGGGTCGCGAACGAAAAGGACGCCTACACGCTCAGCGACCGCGCGACCTTCGAGCAGTTTCGAACCTCGCTGCGTCTGACGCTGCTGTTCGAAGGCGGATCGTCATTGCTCAACACGTATGCGGTGTTCCTGCGGCCGGGACTCACGGGCGCCGATCGCGCGGCCGCCGAGACGCTCGCCGGCTGGCTGGCCGACGGAGCAGGACGGCCGCTCATCGCCGGCTACGCCATCAACGGACACCCGGCGTTCAATCTCTGGCCGTCCGGCACACCGCGGGAATCGCCGGCCGATCTCCCGTTGCCTGCAGTGGCGCATGCTCGCTGAAACCGGGCGCGCCCTCGCGCTCATCGCCCACCGGGACGTCGAGGTCTGGCAGATCGCCGGCGTCTCGCTTGTCGTGTCGGTGGCGGCGCTCGCCGCGGCCCTCGTGCTCGGGCTGCCGCTCACCTACGCGGTCGCGCGTTCGGGTTCGCGCGCGACCCGCATCGGTTTGTGGGCCGCGCATTCCTTCGCCGCGCTGCCGACGGTCGTCGTCGGCCTCACGCTGTACTTCGTCCTCTCGGCCGGCGGGCCGCTCGGATGGACGAAGCTGCTCTATACGCGCACGGCGATGGCGGTGGGACAGTTCGCCCTCGCGCTGCCGCTGCTCGTCGCGGTCGTCCTCGGCGCGCTGCACCGGCTGCCGGAGTCGGCGAGCGAAGCGCTCCTGACCCACGGCGTGACGCCTGGCCGTCGCATGGGCTGGCTGCTGTGGGAGGTGAAGACCGCGGTAGCCACCGGCGCCTTCCTCGCGTTCTCTCGCGCGTTCACCGAGCTCGGCTCGGCGCTGATTGTCGGCGGCAACATCCGCGGCGCCACCCGGACGCTGACGACGTACGTCGCGCTCGAATACAACCGCGGCGACGACGCGCGCGCCATCGCGCTGGGGTTGATTCTTCTGGCCGTCGCCCTTGCGGCGAATGCGTTGATGCACGCGTTCACGGCCGAACAATGACGGGCGTTGAAACCACCTTGATTCGTGCTCGCGACCTGACGGTGGGGTATCCCCGCGCGGCCGAAGCTCGCGTGCCCGATCTCGATCTCGCAGCGGGCATGGTGTGGCATGTCACCGGCCCGAACGGATCGGGCAAGACGGCGCTGCTGAAAACGCTGGCGGGACTGCTGAGGCCAATCGCCGGCCGGCTCGAGCGGAACGTCGGACGGGGCCCGGGCGGCGCCATCTACGTCCATTCGACGCCGTATCTGTTCAGCGGTTCGGTCAGGAGGAATCTCGCCCTCGCTCGTCCGTCGCCGCCGCAGATGGACGGTGTCGCCGCGATACTGGGGCTGTCATCGATGCTCGACCGCAACGTCGGCGAGCTGTCGCACGGCGAACAGCGCCGCGTCGCGCTGGCGCGGGCCATCGTCTGCCGTCCGCATGTGTTGCTCGTCGACGAGCCGGAAGGCGGCCTCGATGCCGAAGCGCTGGCTGCGTGGAAGACGTGCATGACTCGCGCGATCGAAGACGGCGACACCGCTCTCGTCGTCGCGACGCATGCGCCGGTCTCGTTCAATGGGATTCCCGTGCGGGAAATCCGGCTCTCGCCGCACCAGCGATAATGACCGGACGGACACGCGACGCGGCGGACGATGTGCGGATGCGCGGCTTCGCGCGCCGGCACACGGTCGAGGCGGCGCTCGAGCTGCTCGACGCGCAACTGCATGTGCTCGACGTCGAAGTCGTGCCGCTCCAGGAGGCCGCCGGCCGCGTGCTCGCGGAGGAGGTCGTCAGCGGCATCGACGTCCCTGGATTCGATCGCGCGACGATGGACGGCTACGCGGTTGACGCGGACAGCACGGACGGCGCGACGGCGTACAACCCGCTGCCGCTGATCGTGGTCGGCGATTCCTTTCCCGGACGTCCGTTCCGGGGCGCGGTCGTCCCGGGCGAAGCGGTGCGGATCATGACCGGCGCTCCGCTGCCCGATGGCTGCAACGCCGTGCTGCCGGCGGAGTGGATTGGCGAGACGGGCGAGGCGGCGCGCGTCACCGCGCTGGCGGCAGTCTCGCCGGGAAAACATGTCGGCCATCGCGGCGAAGACATCGTTCGCGGCACGGCGGTGCTTCAGAGCGGCCGCGTGCTTCGGCCGCAGGACGCTGGTCTCTTGAGCTCCATTGGCCTCGCGCAGGTGCCGGTGATCCGGAAGCCGCGTGTTCGTCTGCTCGTCACGGGCAACGAAATTCTTCCGGCGGGATCGCCGCCGCACGGACACTCCATCGCCGACGCCAACGGACCGATGCTGGCGGCCCTCGCCGCGCGCGACGGCGCCATCGTCAGCTTCCCGACGCCGGTGCCGGACGATCCGGCGGCCATTCTGGACGCGCTGCAGGACGAGGCCGACGTGATCGTCGTTTCAGGCGGGTCAAGTGTCGGGGCCGAGGACATCGCGCCGACGCTCGTCGCCAGGCACGGCGAGATCGTCGTGCACGGCATCGCGATGCGGCCGAGCAGCCCGACGGGTTTCGGCCGGATCGGACAGCGGCTGATCTTTCTGCTGCCCGGCAATCCGGTCTCGTGCCTGTGCGCGTACGACTTCTTTGCCGGCCGCGCGATTCGCGCCCTCGGCGGCCGGACGAAGGAGTGGCCGTATCGCGCCATCGACGCGGCGCTGTCCCGCAAGATCAGCTCGCCGATCGGCCGTCTCGATTACGTGCGGGTTCGCCTCGCCGGCGGTCTCGTGGAGCCGCTGGCGACCGGGAGCGCCTCGGTGTTGTCGACGACGACACGCGCCGACGGATTCGTCATCGTGCCGGCCGACAGCGAGGGGTTCCCCGCGGGCGCGGGCGTGCGGGTCTGGCTCTATGAGTGAACAGGAACAGTTTCTCGACGTCGTCGATCGCGACGAAGCCGAACGGCGGTTTCGCGCCGTCGTCAACGTCGCGCCTCGGGGCGTCGAGCACATCCCGGTTGACGCGGCGCTCGGCCGCGTCCTCGCCGCCGACGTCGTCTCGCCGGTGGACGTCCCGTCGTTCGATCGATCGAACGTGGACGGCTTCGCCGTCGTCTCCGGCGACACGTTCGGCGCGTCGGAAGAAGCGCCGCGCGCGATCCGCCTTACCGACGAGACGATTCACACCGGAGTGGTGCCGCGCACCGGCGTCCGCAGCGGTCTGGCCGTCGCCATCGCCACCGGAGGCATGATGCCGCGTGGCGCGGACGCCGTCGTCATGGTGGAGCACGCGCACGTGCGGGATCGCGAGGTGCTCGTGACGCGCGCGGTAACGGCAGGAAGCGGCGGCTCGTTTGCCGGCACGGACATCACCACCGGCGAGACCGTGCTGCGCCGGGGTCATTGGCTCACGAGCCGCGACACCGGCGTGCTGGCGGCTGTCGGCGTCGCTGGGGTAGACGTCTGGCGCAAACCGGTCGTCGCGATCCTCTCGACCGGCGACGAAATCATCGCGCCCGGTGAACCGATGGCGCCCGCGAAGGTGTACGACTCGAACGCCCGGATCCTCGCCGATGCCGTCCGCGAACTGGGCGCCGAGCCGATGCCGCTCGGCATCGTGCGCGACGACGTGGAGGCCTTGCGCGAGCGGCTTCAGCATGCGATCGCCGTCGCCGATGTCGTGTTGCTGTCCGGCGGCACGAGCAAAGGCGCCGGCGACATCTCGTATCGCGTCGTCGCCGAGCTGCGCGATCCGGGAATCGTCGCGCATGGCGTGGCGCTGAAGCCGGGCAAACCGATCTGTCTCGCGGCCACGCGGGGCATCCCGGTCGTCGTCCTGCCGGGTTTTCCGACATCGGCGATCTTCACGTTCCACGAGTTCGTGGCGCCCGTCATTCGCGAACAGGCCGGCCGCCGTCCGGAGACTGCCGCGACCGTAACGGCGCGGCTGGCGGTCAAGGTCAACAGCGAAATCGGCCGCACCGAGTATCTGCTCGTCAGCCTGGTCGAGCGTGAGGACGAACAGACCGGCCTCCGGTCTCTCGCCGCGTATCCGATGGGGCAGGGCTCGGGAAGCGTGACGACGTTCAGCCGGGCGGACGGCTTCGCCACGATCGGCCGGCACGAGGAGATCGTCGACGCGGGAACACCCGTCGAGGTGAAGCTGCTCGGCCGCGAGCTTCAACTCGCCGACCTGGTGGTGATCGGCAGTCACTGCATCGGCCTCGACTACCTGCTCGGCGAGCTTCAGCGCCGAGGCGTTCGGACGAAATTTCTTGCCGTGGGCAGCACGGCGGGGCTCGAGGCAGCCAGGCGGGGCGAGTGCGACGTCGCGAGCATTCATCTGCTCGATCTCAAGACCGGCGAATACAACCGCCCGTTCCTGACGAGCGCGATGGATCTCATTCCCGGCTATGGACGCGTGCAGGGCGTCGTCTACCGTCGCGGCGATGCGCGTTTCGAGAAAAGGACGGCAACGGACGCCGTGGCGATCGCGAAACAGGACCCGTCGTGCGTGATGGTGAACCGCAATCAGGGCAGCGGGACGCGCGTGCTCATCGATCGACTGCTCGACGGCGTGAAGCCCGCAGGCTACGCTGTCCAGCCCCGGAATCATCACGCCGTCGCCGCCGCCGTCGCCCAGGGCCGCGCGGACTGGGGCGTGACGCTGGAGACCATCGCGTCGCAGGCGGGACTCGGCTTTCTGCCTTTGCAGGACGAACGCTACGATTTCGTGACGCCGGAGTCCCGTGCGGACCGTCCTGGAGTGCTCGCGTTTCGCGCGCTGCTCGACGAGAACGCCACGCGGGACGCGCTGTCACGTCTCGGTCTGACGGTCGGCGCGCTCTCATCATGACCGCCGCCGGCATCGTCCTGTGCGGCGGCCGATCGACGCGGATGGGAACATCCAAGGCGCTGCTGCCGTTCGGTCCGGAGACGATGCTGCAGCGGGTCGTGCGTCTGCTGGGCACGGTGGCGTCGCCGCTCGTCGTCGTCGCCGCGCCGGAGCAGGAGCTGCCGGCGTTGCCTGACTCAGTCGCCGTCCGTCGCGATGAGCGCGAAGGCCGCGGCCCGCTCGAAGGGCTGCGCGCCGGGCTCAAGGCGCTGCCTGCCGGCGTCGAGGCCGCGTACGTGACGAGCTGCGACGTGCCGCTGCTCGTGCCGCTGTTCGTGGAGCGGATGGTGGAGCTGCTGGGCGATCACGACATTGCCGTCATGGAGATCGACGGCTTCACGCATCCCCTCTCGGCGGTGTACAGAGCCTCGACGCTTCCGCATGTCGAGGCGCTGCTGGCAGCCGATCGTCTTCGGCCGGCATTCCTGTTCGATGCGGTGAAGACCCGCCGCGTGCAGCCGGCGGAAATGCGGACGGTCGACGCGGAGCTGCTGACGCTCCGGAATCTGAACACGCCTGAAGACTACCGGGAAGCGCTGGAGGCCGCGGGATTGAACAGGTCCGCCTGAAG
>Ga0157378_10003434_pt1 | contig 14057 bp, 15 predicted proteins | sample M65metaG_FD_115309 | JGI IMG/M metagenome (GOLD analysis project Ga0157378, IMG submission 115309) | Miscanthus rhizosphere microbial communities from Kellogg Biological Station, Michigan, USA - M6-5 metaG | ecosystem: Host-associated > Plants > Roots > Rhizosphere > Soil | place: USA: Michigan...
CCGATCGAACAACGCGAGCGTTTGCGAAATGAAGATACGTTGACCCTCCCGGTCGGCACGCCTCTCGAAGAGGTCGAGCGTCAGATGATCATGCGGACGCTGCAGAAGACGAAGAACAATAAAACTCGCGCGGCCGAACTTCTCGGCATTAGCCTCAAAACTTTACACAACAAGCTGAACCTGTACCGCGAGCGTGGACTCATCCATGAAGAGTAGTTCAGTCGTTCTGTTCTTCATTGATGGACTCGGCATCGGCGAACGCGGCAGTTCGAACCCGTTGGATGGTCTTCCGAACGCAACACCACTCGCAATTTTCCAAAACGAACTTCCGGAAACATTTCTAGACGGCGTCGTTGTTCCAACCGATCCGACTTTGGGTGTTGAAGGACGTCCACAAAGCGCTTCCGGCCAAACGACGATTCTCACCGGCATCAACGCTCCGTTGACGCTCGGAAATCACAAGCAGGGGTTTCCAAATAAGCCTTTGCTCGAAATCCTCCAACGCCACTCAATCTTTCGACAATTGAAAACTGCTGGCGTTGGCCCAATCACTTTTGCGAACGCCTACACCAGTTGGTTCTTTAATGAACGGCCGAGGTGGGTTTCAGCAACGACCGCCGCAGTCGAAGCAGCAAACATGACGTTCAGAACTGTCTCAGATCTTATAAATGACAATGCGGTCTACCAGGACTTCACGAATCGAATCTTGATCGAGCGCGGCGAACCCGTGTCGGAAAGAACTGCGCTCGAGGCGGCGACTGTACTAGCCCACATCGCTAGCGAGCATCGATTTACACTGTATGAATACTTCATTACCGACAAGATCGGTCATGCTCAGGACATGGCGGCCGCAAAAACGACGCTTGCCGATCTCGCTTCTTTTATTCGCCACTTCCTAACCAAACTTGATCTCGCACAGACGACGGTTATACTCACCAGCGATCACGGCAACATCGAAGATCTTTCGTCGCGTAACCACACGCTCCATAAAGTTCCAACCATCATCTGGGGTTCACATCGCGAACGTGTCGCAGATCGAATCAACAGTCTGGTTGATATAACCCCTACCATCGTCGATTTATTAACGGAGACTACTAACTGATTGAACGTCGCATCTTCCCTCGACGCAGCTGTAACTGAAATCAAGAACGACCCACGCGAGATCTTCGGTTGGAAGATGTACGACTGGGCCAATTCCGCTTTCTACACGACGGTTGTCGGCGCTTTGTTTAGTCCATATCTTACGCGTCTGGCGCAGACAGCAGTCGGTGAAAACGGAGTTGTTCTTCACTTGGGATTCTTCGGTAACGTGACAGCGAAATCGCTGCCTACACTTTGCGTGTCAGTCTCCGTCGGGTTCCAGGTGTTTCTGTTACCGATCCTCGGCGCGCTCGGTGATTACTCCGATCTGAAAAAGCGCTTGATGGCGTTGTTCTGTTACATCGCCGTGCTCGCTAATTGTCTCCTCTTTTTTGTTCACGGCAATTTGTATCTTTTGGGCGGTCTTCTCTTCATCATCGCGAACGTATGCTTTGGTGCGGCAAATGTCTTTTACAACTCTTATCTGCCGGAGATAACCACCGAAGTTCAGGCCGACAAGGTATCAAGCCGAGGCTTCGCGTATGGATACCTTGGCGGAGCACTTCTGCTCGCATTGAACTTTTTGCTTGTCGCTGTCGCTCCAAAGCTCGGTCTCACCGAAGGGATGGCAGTGCGACTCTCTCTATTGTCGGCCGGCATCTGGTGGGGAAGCTTTTCGATCATCACATTTTTGCGCCTGCGGCCTCGACCAAAACTGAAACGATTGCCAGCGGGAAAAGGATACGCCGGGGCAGCGTTCTCAGAACTATGGTCCACCATGCGAGAGCTCCGGCGGCTGCCACTTACCTTTCGGTATCTCGTTGCCTACCTGGTCTACAACGATGGCATTCAAACGGTGATCTTCGCGGCGAGTGTCTTCCTAGAACAGGAGCTCTTTCCTGAAGGCAATCCCCTGTTCTTGCTCGAGATCTTTTTGATGGTCCAGTTTGTGGCTGTTGTCGGTGCGCTGTTCTTTGAGAGGCTCGCCTATTTAATCAAGACGAAGAACGCAATCGTGCTTTCACTCGTGATCTGGTCAGGCATAGTGTTCTACGCGTATCGCTTCCTGCACACGGTGACCGAAGCTTGGATTCTTGCGGCGCTGATCGCGATTGTACTTGGCGGTTCACAAGCTCTTTCGCGGTCACTCTTCTCACGCATGATTCCCGAAGGTAAGGAAGCTGCATTCTTCGGCTTATACGAGGTGTCCGAACGGGGAACATCGTGGATGGGACCGCTTCTGTTCAGCATTGTCGTCGCGAGCACAGGTTCATATCGACAAGCATTGCTGTCGCTGACCGTATTCTTCGTCGTTGGATTGCTGATACTGGTGATCACGAATACTGAGAAAGCCATTCACGACGCAGGACATCGCGTGCCGGAGGAGGCGACGTAAGCCACTGAAGTTAAGGAACGGAGCGGTGGGTGGTATCCTAATCTGAAGTTCATTAGAACGATCAACTTCTCTGCGTAACCTCGCGTCCTCGGCGTCTCGGCGGTTTATCTCGCATCTCGCATTCGAACGGAGGAGATGGAACTCACGGAGAGGAGAAAGGGTAAAGAATGGAAGTAGAGGTTATATCGACTCCGGACGCACCGAAAGCGTTTGGGCCTTATTCACAAGCGACTCGTGCGGGCGGCTTCATTTTCTGCGCAGGGCAGGGTGCGGTGGATCCTGCAACTGGTAAGCTCGTCGAGGGTGGCATCAAAGAACAAACGCGTCAGGTGTTTCGAAACCTCGGTGCTGTGTTGAAAGCGGCTGACAGCGATCTAAACCGCGTCGTGAAGGTCACCGTGTTCCTGCACGACTGGCAATACTTTTCTGAAATGAATGAAGTCTTCGGCGAGGTCTTCACTCGTAACCCTCCAGCGCGATCGACAGTTCAGGGTGCGCGCTGGCCTGAAGGATCGTTAGTATCAATCGAGGCGATCGCATTGGCATGAGGAAAACAGTCACTACCGAAACGCGGTAGCGTCGGGTCCAAGTTTCAATTGAGGTGTCCTAACCGGAACACGGACCCGACGCTACCGCGTTCGGTACCGATTGTTTTGCCATCAGAATTGAGTACATTACGACGATAAATTGCCCAAAGATTCCCAACAAACTCAACTATTAATCGACGCGTGGCGGACCAACCATAACGTCACGACTTACCTCATCAAAAACCTACCACCCGATTTGTGGCCCATGAATTTGCCTGGCAATCCTCGCCGCACCGTTCGTTCGATCGTGGCGCACATTCACAACGCCCGCTGCATGTGGATCAAGATGATCGGTGGGCGCCACGGCGTTGTTGTTCCCAAGCTCGTGGATCACCGTACTGTTCGGCCGGCAGAAACCTTGCGGGCGCTCGAACGTAGTAGCCGTGGGATGATCGAGTTGATCAAACTCGGAGGGGCCCGGGGTGGAAACATTCCTCCAGCTGACTGGCAGAATTTTCCAACTGATCTTGTGCACTTTCTGAGTTACTTTGTCGCGCATGAAGCACATCATCGTGGACAGCTTGTGATGCTGGCGCGGCAATTGGGTCATAAATTGCCGAAAGATGTGACGGCTGGGTTGTGGCAATGGAACAAGCGGAGTAAGGAACGATGATGAACGTGTGAGGAGATATTATGTCCTCGCGATCGAGATTAGCGGTGGTCCTTACAGGGATAGTTGCAATTAGCGCACTTTTCTATTCAACTTCACGGCCACACCCGACTCAGCTGGATGGACAGCTGAATGTTGCAGTCGTTACTCCTCAGCTTGGGCAAAACTCCGACTTACCGCGCCCCGTGAAAAAGTTTTCCAATAACCCACGATCCGCTGAGATCGAATTGTTTAGTTTTGAGTTTGAGCGGCCCTACCTTGGACGTGAAGGCCCCAATTTTACTGAGCTCGAGGGAGAGCCGTCTGCAGGCGCAGAGTATCTCGCAACCGCAGAACTGTTTCGCGAGGAGGCAGTCTCAACCGCTAAATTCGAACTGGTAGACGAAGAAGGCCGGACTATCCAACCGCTCTACTTTTACAAACGGGACAACTCACTTGAATTCGCTAAGTTCTTCGGGTCCGCGAAAATCCCCGACCGGCCATTTCGCGTCGCCGTTAGCGGAGTCGGCATTGATGGACAGCAATACCGAAGCGTTTTTGAACGTCTCTTCAGACCCACGAGACAGGCACCCGCGCCGCCGCTCTTGCCGGGTAAGCTCTCGCCTCGCGAAGCCAGTGACATCGCCACCATGTTGAAGCAAATGGAGACGGAAGCGTTGGCACAGCTTGCCGAGCGTGCGAGGAAAAATCCGGACGGAGTGATTGTGATGCCCCGCATAGAGATTTCTAACGTGACGCACCAATCCTTCGCGTCTGAGCGTGGAAACAAGCTGGGTATACTGCTTAGTTACGACATGAGCTTCGCTACGGATGGTGACTATGCTCATTCTCTTCAGGTTTTCCCGTTCTATGAAGATGATGATATGCGCGGTCTAATCAACATGCATGTTCTTAGCGAAGAGATAAATCCGAAACCGGAGCCGCCGTCTTATGCAACGCCTGAGATTTATGTTGATTTAAAGACACTCGTCAGTTCTGGCAGTGAGGCGTTTTACAAGCGCGGAGTTGTTTATCACTTTACTATTAAGCTGGTTCCTGATTTTGTGGGCCAGAACAAGGACAAGACCAGGTTCTGCGTAGATGAAGAAGAATTTAAAACAAACCCAAAATCACAACAGCTATGGCAGAAGATGAAGCAGGATCCCAGACCGATCGCCTATCGAATCTTTATGTCCCAGGTAGCCTGGGGTGGTGAAACGCAGCCGGCCGACCCACCAAAAATTTACTACGAGGGTTTCCTCAAAGACGGCGCCGTCAAATGTCTGCCGTATAAGAACTCCAATTTCTAGATAAGGTTTGAGACCACTGACTGTCGAATGACAGAGCCGTTTAAGCCCAATGAGGATCGGCGTCAACGCCGGGTTATCGTGGATGACAGTGGCCCATCAAGAGGTCCTACGCGGAGGTGTTTCCTCGGGATGGCAGCTTTATCGGCCGCGGGATCTCTAACCGTATCACGAGCCGCTATAGAGAAGAGTAATCTCAGCACGAATGAGGGCACGAGCTTGACTATCCAGGATGCCGCTGAGCAACTTCGGAAAAAACGCATCTCTCCGGTTGAGTTAACGAAAGCCTGTCTGAATCGGATTGAACAGCTGAACCCGACGCTCAACGCATTTATTACGATTATGAGCGACTCGGCGTTAGCGACCGCGCGAGAAGCTGAAGCTGAGATTCAGCACGGACGTTGGCGTGGTCCACTTCATGGCATCCCGATCGCGCTGAAAGATCTCGTCGATACGGCTGGAGTACGCACGACTGCTGCCAGCGGTGTGTTCAAAGATCGCATCCCAACACAAGACGCTGACATTGTCCGTCGACTCAAAGCTGCGGGCGCAGTCATTCTCGGAAAACTCAACATGCATGAGTTCGCGTACGGTGCTAGTTCGGTTATTAGCTACTTTGGTCCAGTACGCAATCCATGGGAACAAAGCTACAGCACAGGCGGTTCTTCAGGCGGATCCGCCGCCGCTGTAGCGGCTGAACTCTGTTACTGCGCGATTGGTTCTGATACTGGTGGTTCGATCCGCCAACCTGCTGCTTACTGTGGGATCGTTGGACTCAAGCCGACTTATGGGCGAGTCAGCACGCAGGGAGTTGTTCCTCTGTCTTGGTCTCTCGATCATGTAGGTCCGATGACTCGCACCGTGATGGACGCAGGCTTAACGCTTGAAGTCATCGCTGGCTACGACCCCGACGAAAAACCAGTCCAGGATTTGACCGCCAAGACGTCGACCTTAAAACTGGGTATACCTCGAGCGCTTTTTTACGAAGGACTACATCCGGAGATCCAGGCAGCAATCGAAACCGCTCTATCTGTGCTACAAACACTTACATCGAATCAACGCGAAATTGAGATTCCGGCGGTCAATGACATTGCGCTCATTGTGCAACGAACTGAAGCATATACGTATCACTGGGAATACTTTTCGACGACGCCCGAACTCTATCACCCGGATACTTTGAAAAGACTCAAATCGGGAAAAGACATCACAACCTCAGAGTACGATTCTGCGCGGAGGAAATTCGATGAGCTTCGCCGATCAGCCCCGAATCTATTTAAAAGTGTGGATCTCATAATTACTCCAACTGCACCAGTCCCGCCGTTTACCATTTCGGAGCTACTCGGGGATCTGGACCAACTTCGTGCAAAGGAGCTCATCACCGTACGTAACACTCGACCGTTCAACCTACTCGGCTTACCGACGATCTCCATTCCTTGTGGATTCACTAAAGCGGGTTTACCAATCGGTATGCAGATAACTGGACCAGCTGGAGGTGAGGCAGCCGTTCTTCGACTTGCGAATGCTTATGAAAGAGCAACAGAGTGGCACAAACGCCGGCCAACGCTCGTCTAATGTTTATGGAATTCGATGAGCTCGATGAATGAAGAGACGGTCGAACTGGCCATCGACTAATATGATTTGCGAACACCTCGCACCACTGGAGCGGACTTTGATTGATCGTGGGCTAGCTGTCACGTTTCGTGGACAAGCATGGTCGATGAATTGTCGGGAGTGGGTTTACTTCGATTGTTTCCTTGACGTTCCTGCTATTCGCAAAAGGCATTCTTTGCCCGAGTGTGTGCACGACCATTCGCACCGTGGGACACACGACGGTCAGGAGCTCGGACTAGTTTGCTCTATCTGCCATGATGGGATAATGGGATTGTATGAACCCGTCCCCGGGAAACGAATCTTTGAAGGTTGACGATATGAAATCGCTACCACGTTTCGTTTTTACGTTCGTAACCTCGACGCTTTTCGCAAGTGCTGTCTTCGCGTGTACCTGCGCGGAGAATAGTGCACGATCCGATTTCCGACGAGCGAAAGCAATTTTTATCGGCGAGGTTATTTCGAAACCACGATGAGTCCGACGGGGTGAAGATTACGTTCAAGATAGAGAAGCAATGGAAGGGACATCAACGAAAAGAGTTCACCGCATTGTGGGAAGGCCCTGGACCATGTGGTGGATTTCTGTTTGAGAACGGCCGAACTTACCTCGTTTATGCGCGTAGTGACAAGATGTGGGTGGACACTGCGTGTGATCGAACAGCGAAAATCGAGCAGGCGCACGACGACATTCAGAAATTGAATAGCGTCTGGTTTCGATTTTATGCGGTTAATTCCCTTCTAAACTACACGAGCTTATGAAAGACGTGCGCATTCGATCCATACTGATTTCATATTTCTTCTTTTTGTTCATCCAATTAGCTGTTGCAGGCGGAACAACGTTGGCGGCGGATGCTCGTTTCTCTTCGGGAAACAGTGCACTAGCGATTCCCTTCGAAATCGAAGACAACTTGATCTACCTCAACGTCAGCGTCAACAACTCAAAACCTCTTTCATTTATCCTCGATACTGGCGCTTACACACTTGTGGATTTGAGTCGAGCGCGGGAACTGGCCATCGACCTCAAACTGACCGGCAAGAGTGACGGCATTGGAGATGAACAACAAGACGTGTTCACTGGAACCAGGAAGGTCGCGTTCGGGTTACCAGGCGTGACGCTTTCCGATCAGCGACTACTGGCAGTGACGCTAGAAAAAGTAGAAGAGTGTGTGAATCTTTTTGTTGTTGATGCGACCGGGAGAGATATCTCGGGCTCCAGTCCGTCTATCGCACGAACGCGGAAGGTCGACGGGATTCTCGGTAAAGAATTCTTCAGCAACTTTGTCGTCGAAATTGATTACGCCGCTCGAGTCCTGAATGTCTACGAACCTCGCAGCTACAAGTATTCGGGCCGAGGAGAAAAACTGCCACTGGAAATAGAGCCGCAACATATTTTTGTATCCGGTCAAATCTCTGGCGAAGGACAGCCACCTATTCACGGACGCTTCATGGTCGATACGGGCAGCTCGATGGTTGCGACTCTCACGAAACGCTTTACCGACGACCATAAACTTTTGCCACCTAGAGACCAACTGAGCACCCTGCCGGTTTGCGGATTGGCGGGCATGATGACAACGAAATCCTTGGTCGGTAACGTTGGAGCTTTGCAGCTAGGGACTTTGAAATTCATCACCCCGGTCGTCGAATTCCGCCAAGCTGGTGATTATGATTTCGATGGTTATATCGGCGGCGCACTACTTAGAAGGCACAAAGTTATTTTCGATTATTCACGCGGCGTAATGATCCTCGAACCGGTCTCATAAATCTATCACCTCATGTATCCATCGCCATTGAATGATAATCACTTCGCTGCCCGTTTCCTCACGGTCATCGCGCTCATTGCATTTCCGTTGAGCTTAATTGCCGCCCAAAAATCATCCGGCCCGCCAAACGGCACTCTTATCGTCGATGGCGGCGGCGCAACCGAACCGATTGTGCGTCGGTTTGTCGAACTTGCGGGTGGCGCTCAAGCGCGAATCGTGGTGATCGCAACCGCACCATCTTCAATTCGCTTTGGACCTGAAAACGTCATCCTCGATCCCGATTGGCCGAGAGATCGAAACGAGTGGCAACAGTACCGCGACTATTTAAAAAGCTGGTTCGGCGTCGATCATGTCGAGATCATTCACACGCGTGATCGGCATGTCGCTGACTCGGAGGTGTTCGTAGCGCCACTCAATACTGCCACTGGCGTTTATCTCGCGCCGGGGAATGCCGGTCGTCTTGCCGACGCGTACCTCAACACGCGGACTTTGACTGCATTGAAAGGGCTGCTCAATCGTGGTGGAGTTGTTTTCGGAAGTTCTGCCGGCGCGATCATCCAAGGGTCGTTCACAGTGCGTGGGCGACCTGACAAACCTTTGCTGATGGCTCCGGGGAAAACCGAGGGGTTCGGGTTTCTCAAAAACGTCGCGATTAATCCACATCTAACTTCTGCGAAACGCGATGCAGAGTTGGTAAACGTTGTCGATGCACATCCTGAACTACTCGGTATCGGCATTGATGATGACGCCGCGCTGCTCGTTCGGAAGAATGTCCTGGAAGTGATTGGTGCTGGCAGAGTCGCAATCTACGATAACATTCGGCGTGAAGGATCCTGGTACTACTGGCTCAAACCAGGTGACAAGTTTGATCTCTCAACTTGGACGAAGATCCACTAGTCTTTGGAGTGCGGTGGCCCGCCACCGCTTTGTTGTCGAACGTTTTTCCCAAGCCGCTAGATAACAAAGCGGTGCCGGGTCACCGCGCTCCAAAGCGGTTGCGCTCTTAACTCAAGTGCGGAAGACTCTTCTAAGATCACTCGTCGGTGCTGCGTTCGGAGCAATCAGCGGCGCAGCGTTGTTGGCCTCGCCTGTTTATTTTTCGACAAAGACAGGATTTCTAGGGCCGGAGAGTGCCTGGTGGCCGCTCGTCGCGATTTTTGGTGGTTTCTGGGGATTCGTTGCAGGCGCGCTGATTGGATTCCTGGTTGCAAAATTTCAGACGAATAAACTGATTGGTGCGATCGTCGGATCCTGTGTCGGCCTAAGCCTCATCGCTGCACACTTGTTTTCCGCATACCATCCTTTTGGCGATTTGCAAATGTTGTTGACTGTGCTTGCGTGTATTCCGATTGGAGCGATGATCGGCGTCATTACTTCAGGAACAAACAAACCCGTTGGACCGACAGCAAACGATTCATCCACATCGTCAGCGCCATCGGCACCGTCATAGGTACCCAGCCGCTGAGGGTGCGATGTTTATTCCTCGCGGCTGAAACCATTTCCACGATGATGCGTATGCTCCTTCAACTTCGCGCAATGCGGCACTTCTTACGAGTGCTGTACGAATTTTTCAACCAGACACCCGAAAAGGTAACCACAATGCCAAAACTTCGAACTCTTCACCTTCTTGTGATGTCGGCGATTTTGTTTTCTACGTCGATGACTCTTGCTAAGGACGTTTCCTGGCCGCAGTTCCGTGGACCGGATTCAAATCCCGTTGGTACCGACACACGTCTGGCTGAACGTTGGTCCAAGACTGAGAATGTGGAGTGGTCGCAGGAGATACCCGGACGTGGATGGTCATCACCCATCGTCACGGGCGGCCGCGTCTATCTGACCACCGTCACCACCGATGGCAAATCGAAGCCGCCGCAGACTGGAACGGAGTACAGCAACGAATATGTCGCGGAACTCCAAAAACAGGGCCTCCCAATGGCGGAGATTATCAAGCGCGTGACAGAGCGCGACATCGAGTTGCCGCATGAAGTGAATCTGCATTACTTCCTGTATTGCCTAAACATGAAGAGCGGGAAGGTTGAATGGACCAAAGAATTCTATACAGGTCATCCTCCCGGCGGTCGTCATCGTAAGAACAGTTTTGTTTCAGAGACTCCGGTGACGGATGGAAAATCGATTTATGTCTATGTAGCAAATCTGGGCTTGTGGGCATTCGATCTCAAGGGGAAACAGATCTGGACCACGCCGATGGAAGCGAATCCGATTTATCTCGACTTTGGAACTGGCAGTTCACCTGCCTTGGCAGACAATCTTCTCGTCATCCTGAACGATAACGAGAAACAGCAATTTATCGCAGCCTTCGATAAACAAACCGGGAAACAAGTATGGCGCACGAATCGAGAATTCGGTCCGCAGGGTCGTAGATCTGCGTGGGTTACGCCTTTTGTTTGGCGTCATCAGTTGCGTACTGAGATCGTCACGGTAGGACCCGGAGTCGTGGCCAGCTACGACTTGGGGGGCAAGGAATTGTGGCGTATGTCTGGGATGTCTGGGGCGCCAGTTCCCATGCCTTTCGCGTACGACGGTTTGCTCTACATAAACGGGGGGCGCGGAGGATTGCTCGTCGCGGTTAGACCAGGTGCAGCAGGCGATATTTCACTCAAGGCAGATGAAACCTCGAATCAGTATGTCGCGTGGTCGGTCGCGCGCGCTGGTACCTATCTGCCCTCTCCTGTTGCTTTCGAAGGTGCTGTGTACTCACTGACTGAGACCGGCATCCTCACGCGTTTCGACGCAAAAACAGGAAAGCAAACATACAAGACACGGATTGATCCTTCGGCGACGGCTTTCACAACTTCGCCCTGGGCCTACAACGGAAAGCTCTTTTGTCTGAGCGAAGAGGGTCAAACGTTTGTTGTCTCAACGGGCGAGGAGTTCAAGTTGCTGCACGTGAATGCACTAGACGACTTTACACTCGCGTCGCCTGCTCTAGTGGGCGATCGACTGTTGCTACGGACGGAGCACAAACTCTATTCGATCCGTCGCAAAGCGTAGGTAGCACTCCGCTAGGGCTGCCATGTTTATAGCCGGTGTAGAACAACCACCCCGCACTCCTTTAGGAGTGTGATGTCTAAGTTGATGACACCCGATATGATGCGGAACTATAACGGGAGCGAAGCGACCCATCGCAACTGACGGTATACTCATCGCATTTGAAATCGGTCGCTTAGCTTCCGTTCTTTAGTTGTTGAATCCGATGAGAGGGATTGTCATATCAGTACTTGTCGGCTCGGCGATTTCAATTGCCTTCCCTGCCGCTGCCGCTCTTATTCTGTCTAACGGGAACACCGGGTCGATCTTACCGGTGCTTATTCTTTGGCCGCTTGAGGTAACAAACCACCTTGGCATGACTCTCAACTGTGCCGACGCCAACAGCGTCCACGAGAAGCTGACTTGTATTCGTACCGCCTTCTTTATTGACGCTCTTCTCTATCCAGCAATTATTTGCGCTTTCTCGTATTTGGTATATCGCATGTGCTTCGACGTAGCGTCGGGCGCGCCGATGTCAGGAGCAGTGAGGCATGAATAGCTGCGTAATTCATCTCGCCGAGGCCCAAACGGATATCCCCGGTCCGTACGGTGAGCACGCGACGACCGTGTTGCAACGCGGAACCGTTGACGTGGCGTTATCCATACCAACTTCTCCAGTTCACCAAACACCACACGCGCGGGATGAGATCTACGTCATCATTCGGGGCAATGGGATTGCGATGCACGATGGTAAACGCGAGACATGCGCAGCCGGTGACCTGGTATTCATTGCTGCTGGCATCGAGCATCAATTTGAAGATACAAGCGAGGATTTTGCCGTATGGAGGATCTTCTACGGACCCGACGGTGGCGAGGTCTCGACATAGTGGCGTACAGTCAGCAGACCGCCGTTTACTTGACCAAAAGGCAATTGATCGTCAGCTACATTCCCGTCTACGGCTTTATTCTTCGTTCGGTGCGTTGGCATATTTCGGAGTACGGTGGAAATTGATCAAGCTCGCGTCTAGACAGCCGAAGCCTCAGCTTCCTAAGGCTGAAAGCGAGGACGATCCACGAAATCACACGAATCAACACGAAGCTCGGTAATTTCCGGATCGACTTTTGAGGAACAAGCTTTCTCTCTGCACGCAACATCGATCATTGCGATACGGTGATATCAACAATGTCCAAGCTCTCTCCCACAATGACGCTTCGCGACTTTGAGAACGGCTACTGGTATGCCGGTGAGTTGAGAGACTTCGCGTGCGAGATCGGAATTCCCGGCGCGAAGAAACTCCGCAAGGATGAGATCGAAAAGGCGATCGTCAATTTTATCCGCACGGGCAGAGTCGCGTCGCCGACAAAGCGTGCATTGCGCAAGACAGGCGTGAAAGATCTCGAGCGCGGTTTGTCGTTGGACCTAAGGATCGAACATTACACAAGCAATCGGGAGACAAAGGACTTCATCGTGAGCCAAGCCAGGAAAGCTGCTCCAGAGGTTCGCGAGAAGTCGGGTGTCTGGTATCGCTTGAACCGTTGGCGTGAGGAGCAGCTAACGAGCGGCAAACATCCTACCTATGGTGACCTAGTCCAGCACTACATCACTCTGAATCGATTGGAGCGATTCGAGAAGATACCTCAGGTCCGTTACATCAATTTTCTCGCCGAGTTTCTCGCACAGGAGAAGAATGCCACGCGAGCTGATGCCATTGCGGCGTGGAAGACAGTCAAGGCATTGGACCTCCCGAACACCTATGCTTCCTGGGTGAAAGCTCGATCTAAGCGCGCGAAGAGCCTTGGTGAGGTCGACTAAACCACATGGGAATTATGTGTCAATTCTCGGCGCACCTCGGCGTTCTCTGCGTCTCGGCGGTTATGTGAGTTGAGAGCGAAACTTTAAGAGACGCAGAGAACGCCGAGGTTGCGCAGAGAATTGATACTGAATCAGCTCCCTTGGTTACCAGCAGAAGATTTGGAGAATCAAAGATAATGGCCGATGGCTACAGCAAGAGGATCAAGAAGCCTCAGACCCGCAGTCGTTTCTGGACGTCCTTCATCGGTGTTCCTGGCAAGGGCCGTGCAATTCGTGGTCTTCAGGAAGAAGAAAACCCAGAACATCGCGCGCGCGTCGTTTATAACAAGCACACTCTCCTCGTCCACGTATCAGACGAGCGTGGTCCAGGTTGGACGACGATAGCAATCGACCGGGCGACAAGAGAGTGGGCGGTAGCCCAAAGGACGAATCAGAACGAGTCGGCCGAAGCTGCATGTTCGCAGCTGTATATTTAGCGCGCGCGTCATGATTTCATTCTGCGGTCCGTTCGTCCGTTAGAACTGCGCGCTAAATCTAAATTTGACTTGCCTCCCAACGAGGATTAATCTCACCACGCGTCGCAGGGTGCATCCCGTCCGCGGAAAGGGCCGAGCCCACCTGTCCCGTCTGTAGAATTTGTTCGATCTTCTTTCAGCCCGTCGTGCGGACGCGGGCGATCCTCGAAAGGAGATCGTAATGTCAGAACAACCGTCACTCCCTGTACGACCATCACTCGAACAACTAAAGAAGCAAGCCAAAGATATGATCCGCGCGTATCGCGCCGGTGATCCGACGGCTCTTGGTAAACTCCGTACGCACAAGCCAACAATCTCTGGACCAAACGGACACCATCCCGCAACGCTCGCCGATGCCCAATTTACGTTAGCTCGCGAACACGGTTTTGAAAGTTGGCCCAAGCTGAAGCGTCA
>Ga0157378_10003435_pt1 | contig 14052 bp, 5 predicted proteins | sample M65metaG_FD_115309 | JGI IMG/M metagenome (GOLD analysis project Ga0157378, IMG submission 115309) | Miscanthus rhizosphere microbial communities from Kellogg Biological Station, Michigan, USA - M6-5 metaG | ecosystem: Host-associated > Plants > Roots > Rhizosphere > Soil | place: USA: Michigan...
AAATTTTGAAGGAAATGTTGAGTGACTTTTTCCAGTCGTCATTGTTCCTGTCCTTGCGCTTAGCCTTAGCGGTTAATTTACCGTCCTTAGCTTCAATTGTAAGATCATAGTCTTCAGCAAGGCGCTTTTGGATTTCGTCTTTGGAAATGTTATTCCAGCTGTTGCCATTGCCGGTGATGATTACATCTATTTTGGGGTCACCCTGGCTATTACCATTAACTGAAATGCTGCCCCCGGAAGTTTGTGCTTCAACATTCTGGACTTTCACTCCGGCAAATGTTTTGGTCATGTAAGGCTCCTTGTCGTTTTGGGCCATTACTGAGAAACCGACCAAAAAGAAGAATAAAGAAATTGCTGCTTTTTTCATGATTATGTTATTGAAATGGATTTAAAATATAAAGACTACTCGTTTCTTAAGATGTTGCAGGGTGGGTGTGAATGGCCCAGGCAGCCAGCAACATCTTGTTTTAATTTAACCCGGTGCACGCTTATCCAGTGTGCGTTCCGGCCTTACTGTTGGCTTCTCATTCAATGGGTATGCCATTGTCCAATGGCCTTATTGACAAGGGTTTCAGGAAGAATGGATGATGGGCTATGTCCGTTTTCGAACACAGGATGTTCATTTATGAAAGCACAAAGGCGAAAGGTCAAAGGTGAAAGGGAATCATTCGCCTTTGAGGCTCTCTACGAAAGCCGACGCTCACTCAGAGCGAAGGCTTTTTACTGGATTCGCTAAAGCCGCCTTAATTGCCTGGAAACTGATTGTGAACAATGCAATAATCGCCGACATAATTCCAGCCACGGCGAATAACCACCAGGGAATATTTGTTCTGTAGGCAAAATCATTTAGCCAATTGTGCATGGCATACCATGCAATAGGAAATGCGATCAATGCAGCCAAACCAACAAGTTTCAGGAAGTCCTTCGACAACAGTTGCACGATGGATCCCACATTTGCACCCAGCACCTTCCTGATCCCAATTTCTTTTATGCGTTGTGTGATGGCAAAGGCCGACAAACCAAAGAGGCCCAGGCAAGCAATTAGAATAGCGATGGCAGCGAAAATGGTGAACAGGGTACCTTGTCTTTGTTCAGAAGTGTAAAGACGGTTAAAGTTCTCATCAAGGAAGGTGGATTGGTAAGGCGTCTCCGGAAGGAATTTTTTCCAGACATTCTCTATGTGTGAAAGCGCTCCCTGGATATTGTTACCCGCAATCTTAATGGAAAGGCGGTTATAGTTATTTGCATTCACGGGTAATACCATGACCATGGGCACAATTTTCTGGTGAAGCGACTCGAAATGAAAATCGTGAAATACACCCACCAGTTTACCGTCTCTTCCTCCATATCTGAAATTCTTTCCAATTGCACTCTCATTGCTCTTAAGTTCCAGCGCCGCCACTGCGGCTTCGTTGATCAAATAGGCTGATGTATCCGTCCCGAAATCGCGGGAGAATGCTCGTCCCGCTACCATTTTAATATTGAATGTCTTGATGAAATCCTGATCCGTTGCCAGGTATTTGATATCAGAATTGATTGGCGTGAGTGAATCTCCGCGATCGATGGCTGCGCCCATATTATCCAACAACCGTCCGGTTGGAATTCTTGATGAGCGCGCCACGTCCTTAATGGATGCGTTTGACAACAAATCATTTCTAAATGCGTCATAACGGTCGGCCAGGGCGCTGGTGTAAGCCATTGTTACAATGTGATCCCTGTCGTAGCCCAGATTCTTGTTTTGCATATAGCGCATTTGCAAGAACACGATGCCTGTACTGATGATCAGAATAATTGAAATGGCGAATTGCACAGTCACCAATACTTTTCGAAAAGAGATATTTGCGCCGCCTGCCTTAAATAATCCTTTCAATACGGAAACGGGCTTAAATGAAGACAGGAAGACGGCGGGATAGATCCCTGAAAGCAGACCCACTGCCACCGGAATCAAAATCAGCGACGCGATGAACCTGGGGCTGCGGAAAATAGACATCGACAGTTCCTGTCCCGATACCTTGTTCAGCGCCGGCAGCAGGAGAAAGGTAAGTCCGATGGCCAGTATCATCGACGTAAAGGCTATCAATACAGATTCAGTTAAAAATTGAGTGATTAATTCCTTTCGCTCGGCACCCACTACTTTTCTGATGCCGATTTCCCTGGCACGCAGTGCCGACCTCGCCGTGGAGAGATTCATGTAATTGATACAGGCAATCAAAAGAATGAAAAGTGCAATGGCCGCAAAAATATACACGCGCTTGATGTCGCCGTTCTCTTCGGCTTCATAGTCAAGGTGAGAACGCAAGTGGATATCTGTCAGCTTTTGCAGGTGAAGATCTGTGCCAGCACTCTTTGCGTATTTACCATAATAGCCCGCGGGCATCTGGCGATCGATGAAAGCCGGCAACTGTGCCTCGATAGTCTTTGCTGTTGCATCATCGGGCAGCACGATATAAGTCAGGAATGAATTATTTCCCCAATTCGTACGCAGGTTTTCTTCCCCGTAGATCGCGGAATCGCGTAAGGTGTTGAATGCAATGAGCAATTCGGGATGAATATGGGAATTGGCAGGAAAAGACTTGAATACGCCTGAGATTTTGCAATTGAACTGGTTGTCCAATTTCACTTGCTTATTGATGGGATCTTCGCTTCCAAAATACTTTTTCGCTATCTCCTCACTCAACATGACAGAAAAAGGATCGGTGAGCGCCTTGTCAGGATTTCCCTTCAACACTTTTACGTCGAATACATCAAACAAGTGCTCGTCGGCGAAATAAGAATTGGTTTCGTTAAATATCTTGTCGCCGTAGCGCATACCGATGTTACCATTGGGTAACATGACCGTCATTTTCTCGATCTGCTTAAAATCGTTCTTCAGCAAAGGCCCGAATGGCGGAGCAACGGTGCCAAGCTGAAGCGATATGGCCTTTGTCTCGGGATTCCGGAACGTCCGCGTCACGCGATAAATTTTGTCAGCCTGTTTGTTATACCTGTCGAAACTTAGTTCGTTTAAGATATAAGCCAGGATGAGCAGGCAACAGGTCAACCCAATCGTCAAACCAAACAGATTGATAAAAGAGATGAACTTGTATTTGCGCAAATTGCGCAATGCGATGATGAGATAATTTTTTATCATGATTTAGAATTCAAGATTATAGATTGTGGATTGTGGATTGTTGCTTGTGGATTGCCATATCTACAATCCACAATCCTCAATCCACAATCTCTAATTCATTCCGTTCTAAGACTCTTAACCGGATTCATCAATGCCGCTCCGATGGCCTTGAAACTCACTGTAACAAGTGCAATGAGCAGCGCCAAAAAGCCCGCAATGACAAAAACCCAAACGCCAACATTTACCCGGTAGGCAAAATCCTGCAGCCATCTGTTCATGGCCCACCACGCCACCGGAATTGCAAACACCAGCGATACTGCAACCAGCTTGAGAAAATCCTTCGATAACATCGAGACGATGTTCCCGCCACTGGCGCCCAGCACTTTCCTGATGCCTATTTCCTTAATACGTTGCTCAGCAGCATAAGTTACGAGCCCAAACAATCCCAGGCAGGCAATAAATATGGCGAGCGAAGCAAAGCTCACGAAGATCCTTCCAATTCGCGTCTCATCTTTATAAATATTGTTGAAGTCATCATCCATAAAGGAATACTTAAATGGCATACCAGGCACCATTGCTTTCCATTTGCCTTCGATCTGGCTCACGAGCGATTGAATGTTTTTTGTATCCACCTTAAACGCCATTCCACTCCTTTGTTCGCGCAACTTGAGCGCCATTGGGCTCACCTGCTCGCGAAGCGAGTTGAAATTGAAATCTTTTATGACGCCGATGATGTGATAAGGGAAAAGCTTCTTGTCAGGAAAATTATCCCATGAATAAAGATTCTTTCCTACTGCGTCCTGGAAGCCGAGAAGCCTGGCTGCTGCCTCGTTGATGATGATCGCATTGGAATCAGTTGGCATGTCTTTGGAAAAATTTCTCCCCTGCGCCATTTGCATACCCATTGTTGGGATATATCCCTCATCGATATTCCAAATCTGCATAGATGCTGCGTGTTTTTCGTCGGGCACGGCTTCGGTATATAGCGCATTGTCGGTTCTCCAATTATTGGTAGGAAGGAATGCCGTCATGGTCGAGTTCTTTACGCCCGACATGTTTAAAACTTCCTGCATGAAGGCCTTGGCCTGATTGCCAAGCGGGTCTGTATCCTGCAGCACCAATACCTGGTCGCGATTGAATCCCAGGTTTTTGGTTCTGATATAATTCAGTTGTTTATAAATGACGGCGGTTCCAACAATCAGAATAATGGAAACGGCGAATTGAAATACCACCAGGCTGCTTCTTAGCCAACCACTCTTGAATCCCTTTGCCAGTTTGCCCTTCAGTACCATGATGGGCTGGAAAGAAGAGAGGTAAAAAGCCGGGTAACTTCCGGCCAGGAAGCCGACCACCAACACCAGGATAACGAGTGAAGGCAACACCCATGAATTGGTGAGCAGGGAAATACTCATCTCTTTACCCGATAACTGGTTAAAGAAGGGAAGTAACAGGATTGCAAAAGCCAAAGCCAATACAAGGGCAATACAACTGATGAGCATGGATTCTGTAAGAAATTGCCACACCAGGTTTTTTCGCATCGAACCCAACACTTTTCGCACCCCTACCTCCTTCGCGCGATTGGACGATCGTGCTGTTGATAAATTCATGAAATTGATGCACGCTATGACAAGTATGAAAATAGCAATGGCAGAAAATATGTAGACGTATTGGATACTTCCATTCGCATCGAGCTCAGCAGTTTTGTTGGAGTAGAGATGGATTTTTTTCAAAGGAAACAACAAGTGCTCGTCCCTGTTACCACTTTTTTTGAATTCTTCCATGGTCACCCCCAAAAGTTGTTTGGCCTGTGGCCCGATGTAACGATCGTTCAACTCTGCCAGTTTCTCTTCAAATTTTTTTGGATTCGTACCAGGCTTGAGCACGATATACGTATTCAGGTTATTGCTGACCCAGTTGCCTACTTCCCAGGGTTCGATGGAACCATTTAGGGAAATAAAAAAATCATAACGGAAATGGGATTCTCGGGGGATATCCTTCATTACACCGGTGACCTTAAGACTTGACGTATCATTGATGACGAGTCTCTGCCCCACTACATTTTTAGTGGTGTTGAAATATTTTTTGGCCATCGTCTCCGTAATCACCACGCATTTGGGATCTACGAGTGCCGTCCTGGGATCGCCCTCAATCATCGGAAATGTGAATACATCAAAAATGGTGGAGTCCACATAAAGGACCATGCCTTCCATGATGTTTTCGTTGCCCTTCTTGACCAGCATGCCGCCGTAGTTGCGCATACGAACTTGTTGCTCCACTTGTGGGTAATCTCTTTTTACAGCCGGGCCCATGGGTTCCGGACTTACGGCCAATATGAAATGCGTTCCTCCGAATTTGATATCGTTGTCAATCCTGTAGATCCTGTCGAGCTTCGTATTGTATTTGTCATAGCTCAACTCGTCCATCACAAAAAACAAAATTAACAGGCAGGTGGTGAGGCCTGTAGCAAGTCCGATGATATTGATGGCGGTAAATCCTTTGTTCTTCCAAAGATTGCGAAATGCCACTTTAAAGTAGTTCCTGATCATTGTAAAAAAATTAAGCGTTTACAGAAAGAGGATTGCAAGAGACAGCCCTGCAAAACTCCGCACCCTGGTCTCGCTCTTTCTTCTATAAACCTTGTTGTCGATCTCACTCATTTCTCAATGATTTCACAGGATTTGCCAATGCCGCCTTGAGCGATTGGTAGGAAACGGTTGCACCCGCAATCAAAATGATCAGCACCAACGGAACCAGGAAGAACCACCAGCCAATCTCTATATGAAAAGCGTAATCGTTTAACCAGTTCCTGAGTAAATACCAAGCTGCGGGAATTGCTACCAAACCTGCCAGCAATACCAGCTTCAAATAATCTTTCGTGATTAGTGAAACCACCTGGAAGATGGATGCGCCCAACACCTTGCGGATGCTGAGTTCCTTGGCGCGCTTCGCAACGGTGAACAATGAAAGTCCGAACAGGCCCAGGCAGGCCACGACGATAGCCAGGGCGGTAAAAAGCAAAAGTACGGTTGAAAACAGCCTGTCGTTTTTGTATTGCGCATCGTAGCGCTCATCCAGGAAATTATAAGTGAATGGACTTTCAGGGAACCTCGCTGTCCAGGTCTTCTTTACAAATGACAGCAATTGAGGCATGTTGGAAGTATGAACTTTCAAGGAAAAATTACCAAATTCATTTTCAACACCCGGATAGAATACGATGGGATCATAATTAAACTGAAGTGATTCCTGGTGATAATCTTTCATCACACCAATGACGGTAGATGTTGTTTTTCCGGCGTGCAATTCCTTTCCAAGTATTTCTTCGCTCTTGCCGAATCCAAAAATTTTCGCCGCTGTTTCATTCACGATTACATTGATGCGGGTGTTGGCATCGGTGGATTTTGGATCCTTATCGAAAGCACGGCCGGCCACAATCTTTAGGCCATACGCATTGATAAACTGGTCGTCGATTCCGAAAACCCGGCATCGTTTTTCGGCAAGGGAAGTGCCCAGCGTAAATCCTTCGGAGCCACCTACCTCGCCTCCGGGAACGGAGGTGGATGCGGTTACGGATTTTATGTCCGGGTTTGATTTCAGGTCATCGATAAACGATTGAACAGAAATAATCTTGCTGCTGTCGAGCCCGATCGTTTGATTCAGTACCAAAGTCTGTTGAATATCCACGCCCAGGTCACGATTGCTCATATACCGGAGTTGTTGGTAAAACCCGATGGCCCCCGCGATCAACACGATCGCTGCGGAGAATTGAATGACCACCAACGATCTCCTCAAAAACTGCTTATTGGTACCCTTCCCGGAAAATCCGGGGGAGGATTTCAAAGTCTGTATAGGTTTAAAGGAAGACATCACAAAGGCGGGGTAGAATCCTGCCAGAATGGTTCCCACAAAGAAGAGGGCCCCGATCATTAGCCAGAATTGCGTGCCCATCATCTTTAGGTCAGCTACCTGCTGCTGCACCAATGAAGAGAAAGGTATCAGCAAAAGACTAAACAAAACAATTCCTATTGCGATTGAAAGAACATTGATAAAGACAGATTCCGTCATGAATTGCCTGATCAGCTGAAACCGATTCGCTCCAATCACCTTCCGCACACCCACTTCTTTCGAACGGTCAAGCGCACGCGCAGTTGAAAGATTGACATAATTGATCCAGGCGATAAACAAGATGAACAATGCCGCAATGGCCAGGTATTTCAAGTAACTGAGATTTCCATTTCCTTCCAGCTCATAATCATAATTCGAACGAAGATGAATGTCTTTGATGGGCTGCAGTTGCAGACTGAGTTGGTAACTGCGCTCCTTCATATCCGCACCGCGATATCTATCGACCATGGGCGGGATCTTTGCCTCAAGCGCCTTGGCGTTTGTACCCGGTTTTAGCAATACGTAGGTATAAAAATCACTCCAGCCCCAACTGCCATCCGCATCGCCTCCATTCTTCTTAACGAGCTGAATGTATTTCTGAAAATTGAGCAATACGTTAAAATGCAGGTGGGAGTTTGCCGGCAGGTCCTTCAGCACGCCCCGTACAGTATAATCTTCGTCATTGTAATGCAGCTGCTGACCCACGGGATCTGCATTGCCGAAGTATTTCTTAGCCGCTGATTCGGTAATCACAGCATCATTAAGTTGGGCAAGGCCGGTTTCACCGTTGCCTGATTTAAAAGGGAAGGAAAATATTTTGAAAATAGCGGGATCCACATAATACAATGTACCTCCTTCCAGGAATTTATTCTCGCCTGAGCGCACAACGCCATAACGCTTTCTGAATCGCACCGTTTCCTGTATCTCGGGAAAATTTGACTTCAATGCCGCCGCAACCGCCGGATAGGTAAAGGCAAAGGTTTGAACCTTGCCATCCTTCTCTCTAACTGTCATGGGTACCCTATAGATCCGTTCTTTGCCCGCCAGGAAATCATCAAAACTGTGTTCAAAACGGATATAGTTCATGATCAGCAGGAAAGCTGTAACGCCGAGGGCTAGTCCAACAATATTGAGTGCCGAGAATCCGCGATTGCGCCAAAGATTCCTCAGTGCTACCTTAAAATAATTTCTAAACATGGGAATCAATTGAAAAGTCAAAATTCAAATGTGTTTTTACTTTTGAATTTTTAATTTTTAATTTTTAATTATTCCGATCGCAGACTCCTCACAGGGTTCTGTAACCCGGCTCTCACCGCCTGGAAGCTTATGGTTGCAAGCGCTATCAGCAAAGCCAGCAAACCCGAAAGCAAGAACACCCACCAGCGAATCGGTACGTGATAGGGGAAGTCCTTCAACCAGGCATGCATGCCCCACCAGGCGATGGGTGTGGCAATCAAAATGGACACAAAAACCAACTTCAGAAAATCCTTTGACAACAAAGATGCAATGCCGGTTACAGTTGCACCCAGCACCTTCCGAACGGCAATTTCCTTGATCCTGTTTTCGGCCATATAGGTCGCTAATCCGAAAAGTCCAAGGCAGGAAATAAAAATGGTTAGCCCGGCAAAAAGGGCGGCCAATGTTCCCGTCTTCTTCTCGTCGTTGAATTTTCTCGCGTACTCCTCATCCACGAAATTGTATTCGAAAGGATATTCAGGATTGTATTTCTTAAAAATGGCTTCTGCCGCCTTCAGGTTTTCAGCCGTCGTCCGGGTATGATTGAATTTGATGTGCATCACATTAAACCATCCCTTGGCACCCATGATTACCATTGGCTTCATGGGCTGATAAGGAGACTGAAGAATAAAATCTTTGATCACGCCAATGACGGTCCAGTTTTGGTCATTATTCTTGAGCGTTTGTCCGAGGGGCTGTTTGAAATTCATGGCTTTCACGGCAGATTCATTCAGGATCATGGCGTTGGAATCCGTAGGGAATTGTTTGAGGTCAAAATCTCTTCCGCTGACCAATTTGAAACCGGCCGTTTTCACGATCGATTCATCCGCACAGTACATATCAAAATCAGTCTTGTCGTTCGGATCTTTACCAGGCCATTGAACCCCCCAGGTATCGCTCCAGCCCTGAGTAATGGGTGCGCTGCATTTTGTAACAGAATTAGCAATCCCATTACTCATCAGTTCATTTTTTACCAATTGATAATTCTTGTCCAAATTCCCCGTAAGGAAATGATAAATGAGGTCGTTTCTATCATAGCCTGACTCACGCTTTTGAGCGTAGTCAATTTGTTGCTTTACGATTATTGTAGCGATGGTGAGCAAAATGGCAAAACTGAATTGAATGATCACCAACACTTTCCTTGGGGTTACCAGGGCTTTAACGGGCCGAAATGTCCCTTTCAAAACTTTCACCGGGTGGAAGGAGCGGAGATAAAATGCGGGATAGCTTCCGGCAAGCACCCCGGTAAACAAAACGAAGCCCAAAGCCTTCATCCAGAAAGGCACACTTGACCAGTCAATGAATAATATTTTCTCGGTGAGCTTATTAAAAGCCGGAAGACTTAAAACAACGATGATCAAAGCAAGAATGCCAGCGATCAGGGAAATCATAACGGATTCACCAATGAATTGTCCAATCAACGATCCCTTGTTCGCGCCAACCGTTTTACGAATACCTACTTCCTTTGCACGCTTTTCACTTCTTGCCGTGCTCAGGTTCATGAAATTGATACATGCGATAAGTAAAATGAATGCAGCGATCACACCAAAGAGTCTCACAAAAACGATCCTACCACCTTCTTCAACTCCTTTCTCGAAACTGGAATACAAGCGCCATTTTTTCATCGGGTAAAGAAACATTTCACCTTCTTTATCCTCCGGATCATACTTTCTCCTCAGGTCCCTCACTTTGGGTGCAATGGACGCAAGGGTGGTATTGGGTTTTAAAAGAACATAGGTACGCGTGGAGTTGTTCCCCCAATTGGTTTCGGTGTCAAAAGCCCAGGAGCGCCTGTAAGCCCACGGCAGTAAATATTCAAATCTGAACCTTGTGTTATCCGGCAGATCTTTTAAAATGCCCGTAACGGTGAAGTTATCCTTGTTGTCAATCTTGATCACCTTGCCCATTGCATTCTCATCGCCGAAGAGGCTCTTAGCAAATTTTTCTGTCAGCACAATGCTATGTATATCATTAAGACAAGTTTTGGGATCACCCTGCAAAAGAGGGAAACTGAACATCTGAAGGAAACCAGAGTCAACGATGTTCCCTTCCCTGGTAAGTCGGTTTTCCCCTGCGGTAAACAAGTAGTGGCTGGGCCAGTTCACCCTCACTGTTCTTTCAACTTCCGGGAAATCCTTTTGAACGGCTGCCGCCATCGCTGTGGGGGTGGTGTTCCAGCTCTGCAATTTCCCGCTGAATACCGCGCGGTTCCAACCCTCGTAAATGCGGTCCCGCTTTTCATGAAATTGATCATAGCTCAATTCACTCTGGATCCAGAGCAGGATCAATATTGCGCTCGCCATGCCCACGGCAAGGCCTGTAATATTTATCAGGGAAAAGGCCTTGTTCTTAGCAAGGTTTCTCGTAGCGATTTTGAAAAAGTTTTTTAGCATAGTATCCAAGATTCAGGATTCAAGATTCAGCATTCAGGAGTCCTCAATCTTGAATCCTGAATCCTGAATCTTGAATCTCGTTTCACTCCGTTCTCAAACTCTTTACCGGACTGGTCAACGCCGCTTTCACCGCCTGGAAGCTGATCGTCATCAATGCGACAATCAATACCGACAAAGCGGCGACCGCAAATATCCATGGGTTGATATTGATCCGGTATACAAAATCCTGCAACCAAACATGCATCGCCCACCATGCAAACGGAAATGCAATGAGCGAAGCGAGTAACACCAGCTTTAGGAAATCTTTTGAAAGCATTTGAATGATCTGGGAAACTGAGGCACCCAAAATCTTCCGGATGCTGATCTCCCGGATTCTTTGTTGCGTTGCATAGGTTGCCAGACCAAGCAAGCCAATGCACGCTATAAAAATGGCCATGATGGAAAACGCGGTAAACACTTTCCTCGTGGTTTGTTCGGAATGATATTGCTCAGCCAATTGCTGGTCAAGGAAATCAAAATGAAAGGGTTTCTCCTTTACAAATTTCTTCCACACATTTTCCATGTCCTTGATTCCCTGTCCGAATTGGCTCGCTTCGAGCCGTACCGCAGTACTTGGACTTGGAAATGGAAATCTACCGTTGTTGATGAATACCAGTGGGGCGATCTGCTGGTGAAGCGATTGAAAGTGAAAATCTTTTACAACGCCAACAACAGTATACATGATGGGAACCCCGTTTCTCTTAAACTGGTCATCGTTCGTGGTGAGCTGGGCACCGATCGGATTCTTCAAACCGAGGTCGGCAACCGCCTTTTCATTCAACACAAGAGCTAAAGAGTCACTCCCGAATTCCCTGGAAAAAAATCTTCCCTGGGTTAATTCAAGATTCAGGCTCGATCCATATTCTTCGTCAACTATTACTCCCCTGCCGGTCATGGGTTCTTTGCTACCGGGAACGAAAAAGCTTACGCCGAAGAAATTTTGCTGACCGGGCATGGCGGTGGATCCCGAAACATTTTCAACACCTTTCACCTTTTTCAGATCATCCCTGAAGGCATCCCACTGCTTGTCCAGAAGATCGGTACGTTGAATCAACACAATATGATCCTTCCTAAATCCAAGTTTTTCACCCAATACATATTGCAACTGCTTATTCACGACAATCGTTGCCACAATCAGGAAAACTGAAATGGCAAACTGAAAAATCACCAGCCCATTGCGCAAAACCAATCCGCGCGTAGTTGTTGTGAATTTACCCTTCAAGACCGTGATCGGTTTGAAGGAAGACAAAACGAAGGCAGGGTAAATTCCGGCAACGAGTCCCACAAACAGGGCAAAAGCCGGCATGAAGAAAATTTCCGGTGAATGGAAAAAATCTGTTATCAAAAATGATTTGTTTGCAAGTTTGTTAAAGAAGGGGAGGATCAGCCATATCAGCGCAATGGCAATAAAGAGACTGACAAAACTCACCATCAGGGATTCAAACAAGAATTGCCTGATGAGTGATCCCTTGTCGGATCCAAATGTTTTACGAATGCCTACTTCTTTCGCGCGCTCTACAGATCTTGCGGTTGAAAGGTTGACGAAGTTAATACAGGCAAGTGTCAGGATAAAAAGCGCTATGACGCTGAAAACATAAATCACCTTGATACTTCCATTGGGCCGTAGCTCGGCTTCCAAATTAGACGTTAGGTGAATTTTAGTGACGGGTTGCAGGTAATAATGATACCCATTGCCCGCCGCCTGGAACTGTTTGAAAGGCACACCGAAATTTTGTTCAACCGGACCTGCAACATATTTCTCAATGAAAGCAGGGAATTTCGCCTCCAGTTTTACAGGGTCAGCTGAAGGTTTGAGGAGCAAATAGGTATGTGCAGAAAAACCGATGTAATTGGGCTGTAGGGGACCAAAAGTTGTAGTCGAGACGAGCAGATCGAACTGTATGTGAGATTGCTCAGGCCAGTCTTTTATCACACCGCTAACGATCCAGGTATTTCCTCCGTCCAGCTCCAGCGTCTTGTTGATGGCAGCCGAAGCTGACCCGAAATATTTTTTCGCAGTCGTCTCATTTAACACGACCGATTTAGGCTTATTCAACACCTCGTTTGGATTGCCCTCAATAAAGTTCGCGCTGAAGACATGGAAGAAATTTGAGTCTGCAAACAATACGTGCTTCTGTTCAAACATCTTGTCGCCAATGCGAATAAAGGTGATGCCGTTATTGCCATTCTGATCAAAGATGCGCGTGCATTCCTGCACCTCAGGGTATTCTTTCTGAATCCCTTCGCCAATGGAAGATGGGATGATGGCGTAAGAGCTTGCACGACCTGGATATTTCCGTTCCAGTGCCACGCGGTAAATGCGATCGGCTTTTTCATGAAACTGATCATAGCCCATTTCACTCTTAATAAAGCGAAGAATGAGCAAGCAAACGGCCATGCCCGTGGCAAGGCCTAAAATATTGATCAGGGAATAAACCTTTCGCTTGAGAAGGTTTCTAATGGCGATTTTGAAGTAGTTGCGGAGCATATGATGGTTTGAGACAGGATTCAAGATTCAGGATTCAAGATTCAAACGCTGAATCCTGAATCCTGAAACCTGAATCCCTTTGATTATTCCGTTCTGATGCTCTTCACCGGGTTTGCCAACGCCGACTGCATCGACCTGTATCCAACAGTCAGCGCAGCGATCATGAAAGTGACAAGGATAGCGATAAGGAAGATACCTGCACCAATCGGAATCTGGAACTTGAAATCCTGCAGATACTTCTTCATTACCCACCATGCAATGGGTGCGGCTATTGCAAAAGCGATAACGAGCAGCTGTGAAAATTCTTTTCCAAACATCCAGAGAATACTGCCCACGCCTGCACCCAAAACCTTGCGAACGCCAATCTCTTTTGTTTTTCTCAGCGCCATGAATGATACCAGTCCATATAGTCCAAGACAGCCAATTAAGATGGCAATGAGCGAAAATCCTTCGATCAGTTTAAGCATGATATTATCCATCTCATAAAACTTTCCGATCCTTTCGTCAAGGAACTCGTAGTTGTAGAGGTACTCGGGATAAGTTTCATTCCAAATCTTTTCCATAGCCGGCAACAAGGACCTCGCGCTCTTCATATTGATCTTAATTGCGCAATTCCGGTATTGCTCAACATTGGTTGAAACAACAATCGGATAAATGTTTTCGCGGAAGGAATAGTTGTGAAAATCTTTCATCACGCCGACGATCTGCGCACTTTGGTTGCCGTTTATGGTGAGATTCTTTCCTATTACATCCTGCGGTTTTAGCGTGGGATATTTTTTTACGAAAGCCTCATTCACCAAAAATTCACGCATGGTATCGGAAGGATAAAGATTTCTTCCGGCCACCAGCTGAATGCCAAAGGTGCTGAGGAATTGATCGTCCCCATCCTTTACATTGATGCCCCA
>Ga0157378_10003436_pt1 | contig 14052 bp, 13 predicted proteins | sample M65metaG_FD_115309 | JGI IMG/M metagenome (GOLD analysis project Ga0157378, IMG submission 115309) | Miscanthus rhizosphere microbial communities from Kellogg Biological Station, Michigan, USA - M6-5 metaG | ecosystem: Host-associated > Plants > Roots > Rhizosphere > Soil | place: USA: Michigan...
TGCATAGTTATAAATAATTCTCCATAACAGGAAGATCAGCCGGCAGAAAATACAATATTTGTCAGCACTTTACCAGCAACGGCCATGTACTTGTTCAAAATATCAGCCGTTTGAATCAATTTAAACGGTGCCGGTGGAATTCGATGTCGATGATATTCTACCGGCAATACAGATTGAATGTAACCGGCTAAGCAAATATCTGACTGTTCAAATGCCTGAAAGCTTCCATGGCGCCCATGTACTCACAGGTTCTTGCACCCGCTTTATTGGCGTTGGCTACGATATGCTTCCATTCCGGTAATGATAAATGCCGGATGGCCTCAAGGGTTTTGCTGCTGAGCTGATACAAAACAGCGCCTACAAATGCATCGCCCGCACCCGTGGTATCTACCGGTTTTACGGGAATGCTTGACACTATCGAAGTGCTGCCGTCAAAACCCAGCATAGTACCCTCTTTACCGAGCGTAATCGTGAATATGGCAGTGGTTTTTTCCAGCAAAATGGCAGCAGCATCGGCCAGGGTTAGTGCGCCCGTTATCAGCAGAGCTTCCTCATCGCTCAGCTTAAAAAAATGACAGCAACCAAGAAAGTTCCAGGACTGATCAATAAATGTCTGCGTATTGCCAGCAAAAAGCAAATGCCGGTAATTCGGGTCAAAACTGATTAAAATATTTCTTTGAAGGGCTTTCTGTAATAAACCCTGGTAGGCAGCCTGCAGCGGCCCGGGTAAAAACGCGGTAGCAGAGCCAAAATGAATGATGGATACATTATCGAGATCAATGGATTCGATTTCCTGCCGCGTCAATTGACCGTCTGCTCCTCGATTAAAAACAAAATCCCGCTCGCCATCTTTCATCAGCGATACAAATGCAAACGTGGTAAAATGATCATTGTCCTGCAATACCCACCTGGTAGAAACGCCGAATGCCGACATTACATCAATCAAATGTTTGCCAAAAGGATCATTGCCTACTTTGGCGGCCAGTTCTACCTCACCACCCAGCGCAGCAATAGCAGCCGCCACATTGGTAGGGGCGCCACCCGGTTTTTTTAAAAAATGTTGCCCGTCAGATAAAGAACTGCCTTTATCGGTACAAATCATGTCTATCAGTGCTTCACCGATGCAAATAATTTTCATACTTTATTTTTTTAACGTGCGCGGGCTGCCATTTCATCTTTCACCTGAATTAAATATAGTGCGAAATGAGGGGAACAATAAATTTATGATCGTTGCTGCCAGTGGGCCGGCAGGGCGCTTTTTTCTATCTTGCAGCTTCAAACAGCGTGTATGATCAAAGATATCCTGGCGGCGCTTCAGATAAATTCAACCAATGATGGTGCGGGCACCGGTTCAAACTGGCTAAAGAGCAGTGGAGCGGTTCTGCCATCCTATTCGCCCGTGGATGGCCAACTGATTGCATCTGTTGTAACAGCCGATAAAACATGCTATGAAGATATAGTCATAAAAGCGCAGGAAGCGTTTACAATATGGCGGCAATGGCCAGCACCCAAACGCGGGGAAGTAGTAAGGCAAATTGGGGACGCGTTGCGCAAACAAAAAGAAACCCTCGGTCAACTGGTCTCGTACGAAATGGGCAAGAGTCTGCAGGAGGGCTACGGCGAAGTGCAGGAAATGATCGATATCTGTGATTTTGCGGTTGGCCTTTCACGTCAGTTGCATGGTTTAACGATGCACAGCGAACGGCCCGGCCACCGTATGTATGAACAATACCATCCGCTGGGCATCGTGGGTATTATATCGGCATTTAATTTCCCGGTAGCCGTATGGAGCTGGAATAGTATGCTGGCCTGGGTTTGCGGTGACGTTTGCATTTGGAAGCCCAGCGAAAAAACACCCTTGTGCGGCATTGCCTGCCAGCAGATAGCAGCAGCCGTTTTCAAAGAAAATAAGGTTCCGGAGGGCGTAAGTTGTTTGCTGGTGGGCAATCGTGAAGCCGGTGAATGGATGAGCCATGACAACCGGATTGCCCTGGTATCGGCAACCGGTTCTACCAAAATGGGAAAAGCCGTGGGTGCTGCCGTGGGTGCACGCCTCGGCAGAAGCCTGTTGGAACTGGGCGGCAACAACGCCATTATTATTTCAAAGGATGCCGACCTCGACATGTCTTTGATTGGTTGTGTTTTTGGTGCAGTAGGCACTGCCGGACAGCGTTGTACCAGCACCCGGCGCCTGATCATTCATGAGCCGGTATACGATGCCTTCAAACAAAAATTAATTGCCGCATACACACAATTGAAAATCGGTAACCCATTGGATGCAGACAACCATGTAGGTCCGCTGATTGATAGGGATGCCGTTTCCATGTACATGGCTGCTATCGAAAAATGCAAAGCAGAAGGGGGGCAATTTGTGGTAGAAGGAAAAGTGCTGGAAGGTAAAAATTATGAAAGCGGTTGCTACGTACAACCTTGTATCGCCGCAGCAAAGAACGATTATTCGATCGTTCAGCACGAGACATTCGCACCTATTTTATACCTGATGAAATATTCTACCATTGAAGAAGCAATTGCATTGCAGAATGCCGTACCGCAGGGATTATCATCTTCTATAATGACCGTAAACCTGCGGGAAGCGGAGCTGTTTTTATCGCAGAATGGTAGCGATTGTGGCATCGCCAACGTAAATATTGGTACCAGTGGCGCAGAAATCGGCGGTGCTTTTGGTGGCGAGAAAGAAACCGGTGGCGGCCGTGAAAGTGGCAGCGATGCCTGGAAAATATACATGCGGCGGCAAACCAATACCATCAACTACACCGATAAGCTGCCCCTGGCCCAGGGAATAAAGTTTGATATCTGAAAACAGTCTTTTTATTGAAGGCCGGCTGCAAAATAAAAGCCCTCAAAACGCGTTGATCAATTCTAATTAAAGCGCTCTAAATAAATATCCTATGGCAAAAAATTACTTTTTGCTTCTTTTGCTTTTAACTGCTTATACCTCATTTGCCCAGGTAAAAATAGGGCTGATCGGCGGTCCGCAATCGGCTAAGATCACCGAAAAAAATGATATCCCCGGTTGGGATACCGCCACCGGCAGGTATTATTCCCCAAAGAACGGTATCCATATTGGTATTGCGGCAGAGATCCCGTTCGGCAATGAATCACGGTTTTATTTTGAACCCGCCATACTTTATTCCGAAAAAGGAAGAACGTTTAAAAAAATATTTGATGCCAGTCGTTCCGACAGCTTTTACTCCTACAACACTACCCAAACCCTTAACATACAGTACATCGATATCCCTTTAAATATCGCATATAAATTACCGCTGTCTCACAAAAAAAGCAGCAATTTTATTATCTCAGCAGGTCCCTATCTTTCCCTGTTCTACAATGGAAAGAAAACCATCAACCAGAACGACCAGTTTATAAGCAGTACAGAAAGTCATAACACCGTAGTTAATAAATCCGAGGAATTACAGGTAGGCAAAAAAGACGATAGCTACCGCACGTTTGGTTATGGCCTGAATGGCAGGGCTGGTTTTGAATTGGGAAACGTTACCCTCACCGGCTTTTACAGCCAAGGTTTCGATAATCTTTACTATGCGCCGTACAAAAGCACTTTTAAACATACGGTATATGGCGCCTCGCTGGGAATATGGTTGGGGCAAACGAAATTGCCGGTTGTAATAAAAGATAAGGATAAGGATGGTATTACGGACGATAAAGATGCCTGCCCGATGTTGCCTGGAACCGCCATTACCAATGGATGTCCCGATAAAGACGGGGATGGCGTTGCCGATAATAAAGACAAGTGTGCCGATGTTGCGGGCCTCGTTAAATATGAAGGTTGCCCGATACCAGACACCGATAAAGATGGTATCAATGATGAGCAGGATAAATGCCCGCTCCTGGCCGGTATTGCCAAATATGACGGTTGTCCTGTTCCCGATAGCGATAAAGACGGCGTCAATGATGAAGAAGATAAATGTCCTTCCGTTGCAGGTCTTGCTAAATACAATGGCTGCCCGGTGCCTGATAAAGACAATGATGGTGTAAACGACGAATCGGATAAATGCCCTGACCAGCCAGGCACGGCCGAAAATAATGGTTGCCCTGTAGTCAAAGAGGAGATTAAGAAACAAGTAAATTTTGCGGCAGAAAATATCTTTTTTGCTACCAACAGCGCCGAACTACTAACCAAATCATACCAGCCGCTTGATACAGTAACTGCTGTGTTGAAGAACAATCCGTCGCTCACACTAACGGTTGACGGCTACACAGACAACACTGGCACTGAAGCCGCTAATCTGGCCATTTCGGCAAAAAGAGCTATGGCCGTTAAAAACTACCTGGTGAAAAAAGGTATAGCACCCGAACGGATTACTACCAACGGATACGGGCAGACCCGTCCGGTGGCAGATAACAAAACGGCAGCCGGGCGCAGCAAAAACCGCCGGGTGGAACTGACTTTACAATAACAAGAACGGCTTTTGATTAAAAAATTGCTAAATCGGACCAAATGTGGAACCCGGCCCGATCTTCCATGTTCTTTACCATGTTGTCATAGCTATCTTTTTTATATTTTTACCGGCTATAAACTTTTGTTCATCTTTTAATATTGTTTAATGAAAGACATGTTGAAATTGTGCCTGGCGACTATTTTTTTGTTAATTGCCCAAGTCTCGTTTTCACAAGGTACCAGCTTTAAAAGTATACCCAAAGGCTGGCACCTGATGGATAAGGATAAAGACGGTTATTACGGAATCAGCCTCGATAAAGCCTACGAATTTGTTCGTTCCAAAAAGCTGAAAAGCAAAACCGTAATTGTGGCGATTATCGACTCTGGCGTAGATACCCTGCATGAGGATCTGAAAGGTATACTTTGGAGCAATCCCAAAGAAATACCCGGTAATGGCATCGACGATGATCACAACGGCTATATAGATGACGTATATGGATGGAATTTTATTGGCGGTAAAGACGGCAGAAATGTAAAGGATGATTCTTATGAGGGTGCAAGGGTATATTACCGGTTTAAAGATCTGTATAGTGGAAAAACGATCGATACCAGTTCAATGAATGAAGATGAAAAAGAGCAGTATAAAATGTGGAAGAAGGCAAAAGTAAATGTAGAAGGTGGTGATGAAGAGGGCGGCGAGCAGGTAGACCTTGTTTTTTTGCAGCGTGCACTGGATGCAACACTTAAAAGCGATAGCATTATGCAGGCGGTACTGGGTAAAAAAGAGTACACTGGTGCAGAGTTGCAGGCATATATCCCAAAAACAACGGAAGAGTCAAAAGCAAAAAGCGGTTTCTTGTACCTGTATAAGGCCACCAAAAGCGAACTGGAAACCAGTAACAAAGAACTGGCCGACGGATTCAAAGAATATGTAACCGGCCAGGTACGCAAAAAAGAAGCCGCCAGCAAAGCGCCGGAAAATTTCAGGGCCGATATCGTCAAGGACAATGAAGCTGATATTGAAGATAAATACTATGGTAACAATGATGTAATGGCCAACACGCCTTTTCATGGCACTTTTTGTTCGGGCATTATTGGCGCCAACCGCAACAATAATATTGGAGTGAACGGCATTGCCGATAATGTGAGAATTATGATGATTCGCGCGGTTCCCGATGGAGATGAGCATGATAAGGACATTGCCCTGGCTATCCGGTACGCGGCTGATAATGGTGCCAATATCGTGAATATGAGTTTTGGCAAAAGCTTCTCCCCTGAAAAGAAATGGGTGGATGAGGCGGTAAAATATGCAGAGAGCAAAGGGGTATTGTTGGTACAGGCCGCTGGTAATAGCTCCGCCAATATCGATACGGCCGATAATTTTCCCAATCCCAGGTTAAGGGCCACCCATACTGTTGCTTCCAATTATATTACGGTGGGCGCCAGTGGCGATCCCACCGATCCCCAGGAAGGCGGGCTGGTAGCAGCGTTCTCCAATTATGGTAAAAAGAATGTAGACGTTTTTGCGCCGGGTGTGAAAATATATTCTACCACGCCGGGTGGCAATACGTACAATAATTCACAGGGCACCAGTTTTTCATCGCCCATTGTTGTGGGTACTGCCGCGTTTTTCTGGAATATTTTCCCGGCCTTACTGCGCAGCAATTGAAATATTGCATTGAAAAATCTGCAAAGGCACCTGGCGTTAAAGTTAAAAAACCGGGTACCGATGAACTGGTGGACATGAGCGAACTTTGCAAAACAGGTGGTTTGCTCAATGCGTATGAAGCGGTTAAAGTGGCGGCGGCATTGACTACACCGGCTAAACCAACAAAAAAATTACCAAAGTCAACATTAAGGAAAGAGAAAAAAGGATAATAGCCTGTATGATTTATATACAAATAAAACAGCCCCAGTTATGGGGCTGTTTTGTTATACAGTTATTTGCAGTCGTATGTAATACTGGTTGCGCCGAACCATCTAAAATATGCAAACACCAAATCAAACCCATTTTTCGCAGGATACGTTAGTGGAAGACCTGAACTGTTATAGGTTGCGGCGGGTACGGAATTGTTCACACTGTAATCCCTGTCGATAAACATCCATACCTTATTGGTACGGTGAGGGTTTAATTTATCATCGTATGTGTTGCCGCTAACAAGATTGCCGTCCGCCCGATAAGGATAATATATAATCCAGGATTGACCATTCTGCACCACAGAATCCTGGACAATGCGGTTAAGGTTATCGTATGCCGGGTAAGAAATTCTTTTAAAGGCATAACTCTCCGGAACACCATACTCGCCAAAAATATACATTGTGTCTACTACTATTCTTTGCTGGTAATAAGTGTACCGGTGCAGAAACTCGTAAGAATCGAATTCCAGGGCCGCGAATTCCGTCAGCCTTCCCCTGTTGTCATATTTAAAAAAAAGATTGGGGTTTCCGGTACCCACGCTGTCGTGAATATAACTGACAGGATCATTGTTTTTATTGTAAGTAAATGAAATCCCGTTAATACTGTTAACCCGGCAACCCGAGTATACATTATTGCCATCCCGCGGATCAAAATCTTTCGGGGGTTTGCTGCAGGAAAAATAAAGAAACAGGCATATGCCCATGAACGGAATGCACAGAAACGTAGCTTGCTTTTTCATAAAAAAGTTTGAGGTTTGAAAAAAAGAATAACCGCTACGCTTCAATAACCGGTCAACGGTGAAGGATCCATGGGGGAAGAATGGCCAGATGAAGGTAGTGCAGTTCAGTCTTTGAATATATTCTTTTAATTTCTGCTTAGTTTTGTCAAAAAACATGGTTACCAAAAAAGATATTATTGCTGCAGGTCCTTTCCTGAACTATATCAACAAAGCCGCCGATCTTGAAGTAGCTGCTGCCATTAAACAGAACACCCTGGCATTTGTACAATTCCTGGAGCATATTCCGGTTGAAAAAAGAGAACATGCTTATGCCGAAGGCAAATGGACCATCAAAGAAGTATTGCAGCATATTATTGACGCGGAAAGGGTCTTTGCTTACCGCGCCTTACGGATGGGCAGAATGGACGCTACACCTCTGCCTGGTTTTGATGAAAATGCCTGGGCCAGTGCAGCCAACAAAATCGACCGTAACTGGGCTGATTTGATCAACGAGTTTGCCGCCGTGCGGGCTTCAACGGAAATATTATTCAGCAACCTGGGAGATGAAGAACTGCGGTTTGCCGGAACGGCCAGCAACCGGCCCCTGAATGCGCTGGCCATGGGATATGTTATCGCCGGGCATGTGCAGCATCACATGGATATCTTCAGGGAACGTTACCTGTAAAACTCCTGGATCAACTGGTTTTCTTCGTAGGCCCGTTGTAAGTAAAATCCCGTAATTCTCCTTTACAAAATCATAAAATTACTTCGAAACTGCTTCTGGCATCGAAATTGTCTAAAAGCTTTTACCGGCATAAAATAATTATTTGCTGCCGGCGTTCTTATCTCTATACATTTAACCACAGCCAAGCACCAGGCCTATATGAAAAACCCTACTAAAATCTTTTTCTTCTTCATCGCCATTACCTACACCATCTTTTATATTATTGCTGCTATTGTAGGTTAATCTTTTTATAATTACGGACCGCGCTTATTTTTGCCAGATGTTACAATCCGGCAATATTGTTATAAGGCCAATCCAACCACAGGATAATGCTGCACTTGCCGTCATTATCAGAAACGCACTTGCTGAATTTGGCGCCAACAAACCCGGTACGGTCTATTTCGACCCCAGCACGGATGCGTTGTACGAACTTTTTCAAACACCCGGCAGTATTTACCTGGTAGCAACAGAAGACGATCAATTATTGGGAGGGGCCGGCATTTTCCCTTCTGCAGGCCTACCGGCTGGCTTTGCCGAACTCGTCAAAATGTACCTGCACAAACCGGCACGTGGCAAAGGGCTTGGCAGGTTACTGATCGATCGCTGCCTGCAGGAAGCAAAACAAATGGGGTATAAAAGCATCTACCTGGAAACCATGCCCGAGCTCAGCAAAGCAGTAAGTGTATATGAAAAGTTTGGGTTCCGGTACCTGGATGGCCCGATGGGCAATACCGGTCATTTTGGATGTGATGTATGGATGCTGAAGGATCTTTGATATGCGTCAGATCGACTCCCTTGGGTTATAATGCTGCGCATTGCATCACTCGCGGACTGCGCCCAGGTTATTTATATTCAGCCTTGCAGGCTGGAATGCTTATTTTGTGAAGCTAAAAAACTCCGAACTCCGACTAACGACTATTGACTCCAGACTAAGAACTATTTCCTCACCTGGCTTCCTAACAAATACACCTGGAACCCCAGCTTGAATAAAAAACCGTTTTCAGCACTTAACCCCTGTACCTTGGTATGATTGAAACCGGCCACCGCTTCCAGCGCTACATTGTTGTTAATGAAAAAAGCGCCGCCGGCTCCCAGCAAAAAATTACCTATCGTATTGGAGCTTTTTGAATCAGGGAATTTTGTAACGATATTGCCGATATTATATTCGGCATGTAAAAAAGGTTTGAAAGAAGGGCTTTTCACGTCAAAATAATAACGGACAAAAGGTCCAACTGACTCGGACGTTGTCTTTTGATTGCCGGTTTTACCAAAGTCTAAGGAGAAACTGGCACCAGCAACAAAGTTTTTTGCAAAAAAATACCCGGCAGAAGGTTCAAGCGCAAACTGGCTATAATTGGTTGCCGTACTGATGGTCATACTGCCTCCTATCATCCAATCACCTTTTTCCGTTTGTGCATGTGCTGATGAGATAACTAATGCTGCCGCAAAGAGGCTGACAAAAAATTTTTTCATAAACAGTTTTTAAGCGTATTCTTTGGTTTCAGACAAAGGTTGTTCCTTTTCAGACAATATTATACCTCCTGATGTTGCATGCAATGTATTTTCAGGATACTTTCTTCACTTCATAAATAGGGCTAAACAGGTACAATTTACCGGTTTTTACTTCGGTGCATTGGAAACGTTTTCTAAGTCTTTGCCCTTTCTTAAATATTTTGCCGTCATCCAGTACGAATAAAGCGCCTTCAGGCAACTCTTCCACCAGCAGCATGCCTTCTTCTTTTTCATCGTAACGGCGCAATACACGCATCAGGCCTTCGTCAGCACAACTGCTGGCAGGCAAATTATGTAAAGAAGATCGAAGTGACGCCAGTATATCTGCCGGGAAAATATGCATTTCCAGGAAACGGGTCAGCAACATTTTATATACCTGTTTCCATTCGCGGCCATGCGCCTGTACACGGTGACCATATTGAAGAAATGTAACCAGGTGCGCAAGTTCATGTACCAGTGTTATTAAAAACGCATAAGGATTGAGGTTACCATTTACACTGATACGGTGCGCAGCGTTCTGGTGCGCATGCCGGTAATCGCCCAGTACTGATTTTCTTTCTTTGGTAATGGTCAGGTGCACCTTGTATTGCTGCAACAGGGCCAGTACCGGCGAAGCCGATGCTTCGGGCAAATAGTTCTGAAGATAGGCCAATGGAAATTCCTGCTTAGGCATTCCGGCGGGCTTAGTTACACTGCATCAGGCTGCGCATTTCGAGCAGGGTATATACAAAATATAAAAAAACACAGATAAATATTCCCTGTTTATTGACATGCTCACGATCAGTTAATACATACGCTGCAACTGCAATGGCACAAACCAATAATTTCAGGAACAAGCCGCCATAGGTATTACGGAGGAATCCCATAGTAGTAGGATGCGACATTGCCCGCCGGTACAAAATAAAAGACAGCAGGCTTACAGCAAACAATATTAAATTACCGATGCTTACGACCTTTGGGCTGACGCCCCATTGCAATAATTGATTTTTAGCTCCCAGGCACAGGGCTGTTACCAGCAGGAAAAAGATGATCAGGGGTAATGCCAGCCTGTTTGCCTTTAGCTTTTCATTAATGCTCATTATTTCTTGGGGCCGGTTTCTTTTATAACCTGAAATATTATGGCGGCCAGTACCAGCAAAGGTAATAACCACGACAATATCGGGAAAGAAAGCTTCAGCCATTTATCGGCTTTGAGTCCAAGAAATACGGCAATGCCCAGGCTCACCAGCATTTGGGTGGCAAGTCCGGCATAGCGCATTAAGTCTTTGTTGTTATTGGGCGATGGCGGCATTGTTTTTATCAGCAACCCTTTCATCGGCTTTTTTCTCTTCGTTTTTTTCAGTGGCTGACGAAGGAATGTTCATATGGCATTCACCATTAAAAGTAGCCGTGGGTTCAACCTGCAATTTACCCGCATGTATATTGCCCTTTATCATGCTGCTGCCTTTCAACTGCAGCAATTCTTTCACTTTCACTGCACCCGTCACTTTTCCGAGGATATCGGCCTGCTGGCCCTGGATATCACCCTGGACAACGCCGTTGGCGCCAATGATTACTTTGGCGGTACTGTTGATGTTACCAACAAGGGTACCATCAATGCGCAGATCGGAGTTTGAATTAATGTCGCCGGTGAGTGTGGTGCCGGCGCTGATAAGGCTGGCGGCATTGCTTCCGCTGGTTTCAGCGAAAAATTCGGATTTGGATTTTCCTTTAAACATGGTATCAGATTTTAGTCGTTTATTTTTTCCGGGGCGGGCAGGTTCAACGCAGTTGTATCCAGCTTAATAGAACTGCTGCCACCCTGTAATACACCCTTGATCCCCTGCAGGTACTCATCTTTGTACCGTACCGCATGCTCTAACGAATCAGTCCGTATTTTTAGTTCACGGAGCTCCCTCGTATTATTCACATCTCCATATCCGGGTATATACAGCTTCAGTGGCGTAAACACGATCAAAGCCACTGTAAGCCCGGTAAGCACAACAAAAATTGTGCTCAATAATATATAAACGCTCATCCTGGACAATTTAAATGTTACCACTTCTTCGTAAGTGTCGTCATTCATAACCACCAGCCGGTAACGGTTGCGCAATCTTTTCAGGGTAGTATCGGCGTCAAATAATTTGGCCATAACAGGAATTATGCGTTAAAGTTAGCTAAATAGGTCAAAGATTGCTGATTTGGCGATTGCAGGATTTCAGTATTGAAAAAATCTCAAAATCTCAAAATTCCAAAATCAGAAATAACAATAATTTTGCTGAAAATCAGTTATTAAGAGTTTAGCTTGCGGCGCAATGATTTATAAGAACCTGACAAGGATAACAGCTATTATATTTTTCTTTGTTCTGCCCCCGGTTGTGCATGCGCAAGTGGGTGGTCTTAGCTTTGATTTGCCCCATCCCAAAAAATTTGAGAACCGCAAACTGCGCTCGGAAAAAACTGGCGACAAAAAATTTACCATCCCGCGCCGGTTTATGCAGAACACGACCACGCATTACAATTTCTTTTTTAATGCCAACGAAAAAATAAAAGAAGTTATTGCGAAAGCCAAATACGCGCACAAAGACGATTATACCAAACTTCTCTCCTTTTACAATTATAATTTCGACGAAACATCCCGGTATAAAAACGAGCTGGATTCTGTTATTTACAAATCCACCGCCGGTATATTACTGCATGATCTGCGCAGCAACTGGGTGGATAACCTTTACCTGCTGATGGGCCGGGCTTATTACCTGAAAAAAGATTTCGATTCCGCCTATCTTACTTTCCAATACCTTAATTACGCATTCTCGCCCAAAGAAAAAGATGGTTACGATAAAGTGATCGGCAGCAATTCCAATGAAGGTGGCACCGCATTCTCTATTTCCACGAACGAAAAAACAAACATCGCCAAAAAACTATTGTCAAGACCACCGAGCCGGAACGAATCGCTGGTATGGCAGATAAAGACTTTTATTGCCAACGATGAATTTCCGGAGGCGGCAGGGCTGATACAAACACTAAAATATGATCCGCTTTTTCCCAACAGGCTGCAGGATGATTTAAACGAAGCACAGGCCTGGTATTTCTACAAACAGCAAAATTGGGACAGTTCGGCCCTTTACCTGGAAAAAGCATTGGGGGGGGCATTCAACAAGCAGGAAGCCGCGCGCTGGGAATACCTGATAGCGCAGTTTTATGAAGCAAGCGGCAAACACGAACAGGCAAAAGATTTTTATGACCGGGTAATTAAACATACCATCGATCCGGTAATGGAAGTATATGCTGTATTAAATTCCATCCGCCAGGGCGAAGGCACAGATGATAGGGCAATCCAGCAGGCAATTGATGCGTTGTCGAAAATGGGCAGAAGAGACAAATATGTTATTTACCGGGATATTATTTTTTATACGGCTGCCCAGATAGAATTGGATCGGAAACAGGATTCTGCCGCCAAAGTTTTTCTTGAAAAAAGTATTAAGTACAGCACCGATAATCCAAAGCAAAAAAGCCGTTCCTTTCTTTCCCTCGCTGATATAGATTACCGTGAAAGGGATTTTATCAATGCCAAACGTTTTTACGATAGTACCGATGTGAACAGTATTGACCCCGAGGACCGGGAAGCATTTATGGCACGTAAGAACGCGCTTGCTATCGTCGCCGGACAGCAGATGATTATCAACCGGCAGGACAGCCTGCAGCGGATCGCCGCTATGCCGGAGGCAGAACAAACAGCATACTTAAAAAAATTATTAAGGCAATTACGCAAACAACAGGGACTTAAAGAAGACGATGCCAGTTTCGGTAATACAGGCCCGGGCTTTACGGGAAACAATAATAACGCGCCGACGGATCTTTTCAGTTCTTCCACAGCAAAGACAGATTGGTATTTTGCCAACGCTTCGTTGAAATCAAAAGGATTCAACGATTTCAAAGCAAAATGGGGCAACCGGCCCAATGCAGACAACTGGCAGCGCAGTGCCGCTATTAAGCAGGGCGCCGCTTCAAGAAACAATCCATCTGATCCAAACCAGCCCGGAATTGACCAGGCAGCAGATTTGAAACCATTGAGCATTGAATCGTTAAAAGAAAAACTACCGCTTACGCCAGAAAAAATTCAGGTTTCCAATGATTCTATATTGAATGCGCGCTTTCATCTCGCAAGAGCTTTGCAGGATCACCTGGAAGAATACGCAGATGCGATTGAAGCGTATGAAAAACTGCGCAGCCAGTTCCCCGCTTCACCCCTGGAAGAACAAACGCTGTTCAACCTGTACTACTGTTATAAAAAGATCGGCAATGAGCAAAAAGCAGCGGCAATAAAAACGGAGATGGAAACAAAGTTTGGCAAAGGCAAACTCACCGCTATCGTGGAAAACCCTGTTCCAAAAGATACCGGCCGCAAGCAGGAAGCAACACAGGTATACGATGAAGTGTACAATCTTTTTATTGAAGGAAAATTTGATGAAGCGTTAAATAAAAAACATGCCGCTGACAGTTTATATGGTAAACATTACTGGAGTCCGCAATTATTGTACATCGAAGCCGTCTACCATATTCACCAACGCAACGATTCAGCTGCAAAAGCAGTACTGAATAATATCAATACGCTTTATCCCGGCACCCCGATGGCGGCCAAAGCAAAAACAATGATAGATGTACTTGGCCGGCGCGCGCAGATTGAAGATTATTTAACAAAGCTGCAGATTGAAAGGCCCAAAGATGATAGTGTTAGCCTGCCTGTGGGAACACCCATGACCCAGGGACCTGTTGTAAATAAA
>Ga0157378_10003438_pt1 | contig 14045 bp, 11 predicted proteins | sample M65metaG_FD_115309 | JGI IMG/M metagenome (GOLD analysis project Ga0157378, IMG submission 115309) | Miscanthus rhizosphere microbial communities from Kellogg Biological Station, Michigan, USA - M6-5 metaG | ecosystem: Host-associated > Plants > Roots > Rhizosphere > Soil | place: USA: Michigan...
CGCGCTCACCTGGAACGGCGGCGGACGGATGACGCAGGCATTGGCCGGAGATCCTAACACCTTGATGTATCCCGTTGCGATCACCGGTGCGCTCACCCGGAGCGGAACCGGGGCTTGCATCATCGAGCTCTCCGATGCGGGCATCCTCCCAGGCCGGACCTACACCTTGATGTCCTTCCTCAGTAACTCCGGCTTCTCGCTCTCCGATTTTACCGTCACCGGTCTCTCCGGCACACTCTCACTCGAAGCGGAGGCGCTCAAATTCACGACGGCATCCCTACCGCCGACCTACGATGTATCGATGTCCGTCGCCAAGGGGAAGGACCGCGCGACCTTCACGATCACGAACCTCGGCAGCACGACCACCGGCTTCCGCCTCGCCCGGCTCATCAAAATCGCAAACTCCTATCGCGGACCAAAACCCTCGAAGCCCGGCAAGTCTCCCTTCAAGATCGTTTACACGCTCGGCGGGGCGGACATCACCAGCGCCATCGAGGCCGGCACCGCGATCGCCAACATCTCCGCCGGCGGCAGCATCCAGATCCTCATGAAGATCAAGGTCCGCGGGGGCAAGACGGTGCATTTCAAACGCAGCATCCGCACCACGCTCAGCGCCACCAGCCAGGCCGCCCCCTCGAAATCGGCCAGCACCACCGTGAAGCTCGTGCTCAAAGCCACGAAATAATCCGCGGCCTTGCCACCCCCCGTTGCGGCCCCCCGACGCCGCCGTCCCCGGGGTGGACGGCGCGATTCGCGTATTCGGCGCTCCCTCCATGCCGCCGCCTCCCGGGCAGGGGCGACGGGCCACCGCTGTTGCGGAATTGGCTAAAAAGCAACTTTCCCTTTGAATCGGCGTCGAATATTTACTTCCGCCAACGATCTGCATCCGTTTTGACCGCGCCTTTCCATTCAATTCCATGAAAATTCGCCGCCTTCTCCTCCTGCCGCTTCTTGCCCTTTGCGGTGCCTATCCCACGCACGCGAATAACCCGCCCCTCAACTGGGTCCTCACCACCGTGGACGCCACCGAGGGCACGGGCATTTCCAATTCGCTCGCCCTCGGATCCGGAGGCCTGCCTTCGATCGCCTATTCCGATTTTTCCGCCGGCGACCTCAAATACGCCGCCTTCGATGGTTCCGCCTGGACGCTTACGACCGTGGATAGCGCCGGGTTTGTCGGTCTCACGCCCTCACTCGCGTTCGACTCCGTCGATCATCCCTCCATCAGCTATCTCGATGCCACAAACGGCGACCTCAAATACGCCGCCTTCAACGGTGCCACCTGGACTCTCTCCATCGTGGACAGCGAGGGTTTCGTCGGCTCCTACAGCTCGCTCGCGTTCCATTCCGGAAATCTTCCGGCCATCAGTTATTGGGATGTCACGAGCAACGACCTCAAATACGCCGCCTTCAACGGCACCACCTGGATCATCACCACGGTGGATACCACCGGAAACGTCGGCCAATTTTCCGCGCTGGCGTTCGACTCCTCCGACCATCCCTGCATCGCCTACTACGATGCGTCGAATCAGGCTCTCAAATACGCCACCTTCAATGGAGCTACGTGGATCAAGACCGCGGTCAGCAGCGTCACCATCGCGTCCCGCCTGTCTCTCGTGATCGATGGCGCGGATCACCCCGCAATCGCTTATCAGGACAACAACACCAGCTCCCTGAAATACGCGACCTTCGATGGGACGACCTGGACGATCTCCACCGTCGTCGTTGGGGATTGCAATATCGCCACCGCGCTTGCCCTCACGTCCGGCGGCCTGCCGCGGATCGCCTACCAGAGCAACTCGTTGAACCTGAAATACGCCTCCTTCGACGGATCCAACTGGAGCACTTCCACCGTGGATGCCAGCGGAACCGTCGGGCCCGGCAACGTCTCCCTCAAGCTGGACGCAGCCAACACGCCCTCCATCAGCTACTACGACCAAGGGAGCAGCGTCCTCAAATACGCCACCCTGGCCGACGCGCCCGCCCCTCCGGTCAGCACCGGCGTGGCAGTCTCCGTCACTCCGAGCCAGCGCAGTGCCAGTTTCACCGTCAAGAATACCGGCAGCGCGACTGCAACGATCCGTCTCACGGTCTCGAACCGCGTGATCAATAGCTTCAACGGCCACAAGCCCTCGCAGCCCACTCGCAACGACAACATCGTCACCTACACCCGCGGCGGCGCGAATATCACCCGCGACCTCCTCGCTGGCACCGTCACCGTCACCCTCGCACGTGGGGCCAGCACACAAATCGAGGTCAAGGCCAGCACCCGCCGCGCGCTCAAGTTCAAACGCACCCTCCACGTCATCCTCACCGCCGCGTCCCCCGAAAAATCCGCCTCCGCCGAGGCGATCCTCACGCTCAAGGCTGGCTCGAAGTAAATGGCCGGGGCGCCGCGCCAAAACTTTTACCGAATCTTTACAAATTTGGCGGCCCGTTCACACACGGGCTTAACACGGAGGTGCTGGAATGACGCTCGTTAAACCAAACACCACCATGAAAACCAAACTCCTCACCACCCTCCTCGTCGCCGCCGCATCCACCGCGCTTTACGCCCAACAACCACCGCCCTCCGGCGGCCAGGGCGGCCAGCAAAATGGCGGCGGCAACAGCGCCGGCGGTCATCGCCCGCCCAAGCCCCCCGCCGTGATCGCCGCACTCGATACGGATCGCGACGGCTCGCTCTCCGCCGACGAGATCGCGACGGCTTCCACGGCGCTGCTCACGCTCGACAAGGACGGCGACGGCACGCTCTCGCACAAGGAACTGTGCCCCCGCGAGCGCTTGAACGCCGCCCGCTCGAACCGCGACAACACCAACGACGGCGACAGCGGCAGCAACAGCGGAAACTAAACCTCCCTCCGTCGTCATCGCCGGCCGCGCCATCACCGCGCGGCCGGCACTTTTTTGTCTAGGCGGAGAAGCGGATCGTCACCTCGAAGCCGCGAGGGCTAAGGTTCCGGCACTCAACCGTGCCGCCACACGAGGCCGCGCACGTCTTCACGATGGCGAGGCCCAGCCCCACGCCGCCCAACCCATCGCTGGAGCGGGCCCGGGAGGAATCCACGCGGAAAAAGGGATCGAAGAGCTGCTCGATCATTTCGGCCGGCACCCCGGGCCCGCAATCCCGCACGGAGATCGCCACGGCGCCGTCCGCCGCCTCGCCCAGAATCGTCACCGGCCCGTGGTCGCCCGCATGGCGCAGCGCGTTGCGGAGGAGATTCGCCAGGGCACGCTCGAGCAGATCGGGATCCGTCAATACCACCAGGTCCTCCGGCACGGCGACCTCGATGTGCGTGAAGCCATTCGCCTCGCGCTGCACGGCGCGCTCCGCGAGCGGGCGCAGCTCCACCGGGCGGCGTTGCGCGGTGGCGCCGCCCAGCGATGCCTTCGAGAAGGAGAGCAATTCGTTCACGAGCGCGGCCATGTGATCGATCTCCTCGCGCAGATCGGCCAGGCGTTCCCCCTGCGCCTCGTCGGCGCGATCCTCGAGGATGCCGAGCGCGAGCTGCATGCGGGCGAGCGGCGCGCAGAGTTCATGCGCGATGTCGCCGAGGAAACGGCGCTGTCCGGTGACGTAGCCGTCGAGCCGCGCCGCCATGCGGTTGATCGCCGTCGCAAGCGCGCCGAGTTCGTCGCGCGAACGCACCGGCGCTGGCTCCGCAAAATTTCCCTCCGCGAATCGCGCGGTGGCGTCGGACATTCGTCGAATGGCCCGCGTGATGCCGCCGACGAACGGCAGCCAGAACAACGCCGACACCACCATGCCGCCCGCCGCGAGGGCGAGCCAGGGCCGCGGATCGAAGAACAGGCCGCCGGCGCTGAGTGAGGACGATTCGATCACCAGCGATCCGGGCGGCGCGGGCCGGGGCATCCCGGGCAAATCGACTCGGAGGATCGCCCAGTAGCGGAGAGGATTCGCCGTTTGCACGAGGGCGCGCGGTGGCTGGGGGCGCGGCGGCGGTGCCTTTCCGCTGGGGGCGGCGTCCGGCGGCGGCGGGCGGCGTTCCAGCTGGGCGCGCACTCCGGGCGGCAGCTCGTGCAATCCGCCGGCCAGCCATTCGCCGCCCGGACCGTAGATGGTAAACGTCACGTGGTAGGCCTGGTCGTAACGATGCAGGATGGCGCTCCATTGCTCCGGCGGCTTCCCCCGCAATTCGTCGAGGATCAGGCGGGCCGACGTCTCAACCTGATCGCCCGCTCGCCCGGAAATAAGCGCGTCGAGCCCAAAACCGAAATGCGCCTGCACGAAGAAAATCGCGCCCGCCCCAAGCAGCAGCAGGTTCAACAGGAACCAGCCGAGAATCTTGACGTAGAGCGGCAGACGCATTGCGGGCTTCAGGCAATGTCGGGCCGCCGCAGTAGATAGCCGGCGGCGCGGACGGTCTGGATGAAGCGCGGCTCGCGCGGATCGTCGCCAAGTTTTTTGCGCAGGGCGGAAATGTGGACATCGACCGAGCGATCGAAGACTTCGTAGTTGCGGTCGCGAATTTCCTCGAGCAATTGCTCGCGCGTGCGGATGCGGCCCGGCGCGCGGGCCAGCGCCGCGAGCAGGTCGAACTCGACGGGAGTGAGCGTGAGCGGGCGATCGTCGATCACCGCGACGCGCGTCGAGAGATCGAGCCGCAGCGGCCCGAGCACGATCTCTTCCGCCGCCGCTTCCTCGCCGGCCCGGCGCACGCCGCGGCGGGTGACCGCACGCAGCCGCGCAAGCAGCTCGCGGGTGGAAAACGTCTTCGGCAGATAGTCGTCGGCGCCGAGTTCCAAACCAACAATGCGGTCGGCCTCCTCGCCGCGCGCGGTGAGCATCAGCACCGGCGTGTCGTGCGTCTTGCGCAACTCCTTGAGCACCTCGAAGCCGTCGAGCCCCGGCAGCATCACGTCGAGCAGGATGGCGTCAAACTTCTCCGCCCGGGCCGTCTCGAGGCCCTCGGGCCCGGTCACGGCGAGCGTGACCGCGTAACCCATCGGCTCGAGATATTCGCGGATCAACCGGCCGAGTTTTCGGTCGTCGTCGATCACAAGCACGCGATGCGCGGAACTGGCGGGGGCGGACATTGACCAAGAAATAACGCGACCGCGCCAAAAATTGCGCCCGGATTTACAAAAGATTTACAAAATTCCGTCATGCGGACACACGCGCTTAACAAGCGTGTGCGAGATTCGCGGTGATGAAAACACCACTCCTCCTCACCCTCCTGGCGGGACTCGCCTGCCCGCTCCTCGCGCAGCAGCCTCCACCGCCTCCCCAGCAGGGCCAAGGCCAGGGACAGAATCAGGGCGGCCCGCGCAACGGTCAACGTCCACCACCGCCGCAGCTCCTCATCGCGCTCGATACGGACAAGGACGGCGTCATCTCTGCCGACGAGATCGCCAACGCAAGCGCCGCGCTGAAGACGCTCGACAAGAATGGCGACGGCGAACTCACCCGTGAGGAATTCGGACCGCCGCCTCCGCCGCATCGGCCGAAGAATTCGAGCGACCAAAACTCCGACAATCAGAACTCGTCTTCGCAACCGTCCGGCGAAAACTAAGGCTCGCTTTCCTCGACCGGCGCGATTGATCGACTCGCGCCGGCCGGCGTTACCGCTCCAGAATTTGCTGAATTCCGCGCAGGGGCACGCGCAGCCAGTCGGGACGATTGTTGAGCTCGTAGGCGATTTCGTAAACCGCCTTGTCGAGCAGATAGGCGTCGAGCAACACTGCCAGGTCGCCCGGATCGCGCGGCAGGAACGAACGCTCGCCCGCCGTCGCGAGGTAGCTCTGGAGGAAGGTGCGACTCACGAATTCACACCACAGGTCGGCCCACGGCGCGGCCGTCGGGACGTCCATATCGCGGACGGTGGTCTGCTGCACGAGGCCCGTGTAGGCCGCGTAATGGAACGAGCGCAGCATGCCGGCGACATCGCGCAAGGCGGAACGCTTGAGACGGCGCTCGCTGATCGGTCGCGCGGGTTCCCCTTCAAAGTCGATGATTACGAAGTCGCGGCCGGTATCGAGCACCTGCCCAAGGTGGTAGTCGCCGTGAATGCGAATCTTTTCGACGGCAATGCGACGCCCCATCACGCGGGCCATCCGCGCGAGAATCTCGCGCTCACGGCCCAGCATGGCCTCGATGCCGGGGTCCTTCGCGGTGCGCTGGTGCCTGGCGAGGATCTGGAAGGTGCGGCGGAGGCCGTTGCGCATCGATTGATAGACGGAGCGCTGGTAGAGCGCGCTGAAGGCCTCCGGCTTGAAGGCGGGATCGATGCGGTCGCTCGCCAGCGCGAGGTGCATCTCGGCGGTGCGCTGCCCGAGCTGACGCACGCGATCCGGATAGGCAGTGCCGAGAGCATGAATGAACTCGGGCGGAAATTCCTGCACCGCGTCAATGTCCGTCAATGGAGGCGGCGTGCCGCTCGGGAGCGGCGGCTTCTCGATGAGGACGCGTTCGAGATACTGCGCGACGACATCGAGACTGAGCGACCAGGCGTCGCCCTGGTTCTGCACCATCGTCTGCATCATGCAGATCATCCGCTCGTCGCCGGCGGGGCCGCAGTAGGCAATCGCGCCCGCAAATGGCGGCACCCCTGGGAAGCCCGCGCGTTCGGTGAGAAAACGCGTGATCTCGACCTCGGGATTCAAACCCTCGTCAAGCCGACGATAGAGCTTCATGAACCATTCCCCACGAAAGGCGGCGGAGGTGTTGCTTTGCTCCGCACGTAAAATGAGCGACGGCATCGGCTCTCCACGGCCGACAGCGGCGCGAAGGCGCTTCGTGGCCTCGCCGGAAAGCGCGCCGTGTTGTCCCCGGGACGATTGGTCGCCCATCATGACCCCGAGCAGCGCGGAGCGGAAATTCGCCTCGTAGAGCGCGTCGAAGAGGATGGTCGCGTGGTCGCCGTCCTGAAACTGCGCGATGATGGCCTGCGGATGATCCTGCCGGAGCGCGTGCGCGGCGTCGCCCTCGGCGATGGCGATCGGCAGCACGTAGGTCTCGGCATTTCCCTCGACGTAATTCACGTCGAAGAGCAGCACGCGGGCGTTGCAGTTCTCGTTTTCGATGTGGAGCACGTCCCGCAGCTTCATCTCGCGCCACGCCCGGGCCTTGCCGCCAAACCACCGACAATTCACCACGTAAGCGGGCAGCACGTCGCGCTCGAGCAGGCGACGACCTTCTGCGCCGAGCAATTCGCGCCACGTGAAACGTCCCGCAAAGGCGGGCGTCGGGCGCTTGTCCGGCATGTTGGTGAAATCGGCGAGCGTCTCGAGTTGGAGCCAATAGTGGCCGTGCGGCCCGAGCGTGAGCAGATAAGGCGCGTCCTTCACGATCGGGAAGCGATTCTGACTGAAGAGCTCGGTCGGCGTGTGCCCGGCGAAGGCCGCCAGATCAAGCTCCACGATCTGCGAGTAGCGCGAGAGATTCACGACCACGAGAATGATCTCACCTTCGTATTTGCGCAGAAACGCGAGCACCTTCGCGTTCTCGGGGAAGAGAAATTCAATCGCACCGCGCCCGAATGCCTTGAAGCGCTGGCGCATCGCAATGGTCCGCCGCATCCACCACAGCAGCGACGAAACGTTGCGCTCCTGGTTGTCCACGTTGACAGCCTCGTAGTGATATTCGGGATCGATCGTGACGGGCAGGAAGAGCTGCTGCGGGTTCGCGGCGGAGAAGCCCGCGTTGCGATCCGGGCTCCATTGCATGGGCGTGCGCACGCCATTGCGGTCGCCGAGGAAGATGTTGTCACCCATGCCGATCTCGTCGCCATAGTAGAGGATCGGCGTGCCGGGCAGCGACAGCAGCAGGATGTTGATGAGCTCGATCTTGCGGCGGCTGTTGTTCAACAGCGGAGCAAGGCGGCGGCGAATGCCGAGATTGATGCGCGCTCGCGGATCGGTCGCATAGACGCGATACATGTAGTCGCGCTCCTCGTCGGTGACCATCTCGAGCGTGAGTTCGTCGTGGTTGCGCAGGAACATGCCCCACTGGCACGTCTCGGGAATCGCGGGCGTCTGCTCAAGGATGTCGATGATCGGGAAGCGATCCTCCATTTGCAGCGCCATGAACATCCGCGGCATCACCGGGAAGTGAAAACACATCTGGCACTCGTCGCCCTGCTCGCCGAAGTAGGCGACGGCGTCCTCGGGCCACTGGTTCGCCTCGGCCAGCAGCATGCGATCGGGAAATTTGGCGTCGATGTGCGCGCGGAGTTGGCGAAGGAACGCGTGCGTCGCCGGCAGGTTTTCGCAGTTCGTCCCCTCGGCCTCGTAGAGATACGGCACGGCGTCCAGCCGCAGGCCGTCCACGCCCATCGCGAGCCAGAAATCGATGACCTTGAAGAGCATCTTGTGGACGCGCGGATTCTCGAAATTCAAATCCGGCTGGTGCGAGTAGAAGCGGTGCCAGTAATAGGCGCGCGCCACGGGGTCCCACGACCAGTTCGACGTCTCGAAATCCTGAAAAATGATGCGCGCGTCGGCGTAGCGGTCCGGCGTGTCGCTCCACACATACATGTCGCGCTCGGGCGTGCCGGGCGCGGCGCGGCGCGAGGCCTGAAACCATGCGTTCTGGTCCGACGTATGATTGAGCACGAGCTCGGTGATCACGCGGAGATCGCGTTTATGGGCTTCGCGCAGGAAGTCGCGGAAATCCTTTAAGGTGCCGTAGCTTGGATTCACGCTGAAGTAATCCGCGATGTCGTAGCCGTCGTCCTTGAGCGGCGACGGGTAAAACGGCAGCACCCAGATCGCCGTCACTCCCAGATCGCGCAGGTAATCGAGCTTGCCAATCAGCCCGCGGAAATCCCCCACTCCGTCGCCGTCGCTGTCCGCAAACGTCTTGATGTGCGTCTCGTAAATGACGGCATCCTTGAACCAGAGCGGATTTCCCGCCGAGACGGGGCCGGCGAATTGTTTCGTCATCATGAGCGTTCGAGGCGGGGGCTACGCTTGGCCTTCACTAAATCTTCGGATGCCGGCCGCCGCAAGGCCGGGAGTGGTCGTTCCCGCGATTTACGCGGCCGCCTGCACGGCGCGCAATTTCACGTCGCCGATCTCGAGTTCCAGCGCCTCCTCGGCGACGCGCAGAAATCCTTCGGTCGCATCCGTGAGCGCGACCTGCAACCCGCCGAGCTGAAGCGGCGGCGCGGCGAGCGATCGCGATTGCAGGATCTCATTCACCGCCAGAGCGCAATTCTGCGCCGAGTCCACCAGCGTGACGCCCTCGCCCGCCACCCGCGCAATGGCCTCGCGCAGGAGCGGATAATGCGTGCAGCCGAGCACGAGCGTATCCACACCCTCGGCCAGCAACGGATCGAGGTAACGATGCAGCACTTGATCGGTGATCGCATCGTCGAACCACGCCTCCTCGATCAGCGGCACGAGCACGGGCGTCGGCTCGGCAAAGACCTTCGCGTCGGGCATCAGCGCATGGATGGCCTGCTCGTAAGCGCGGCTCGCAATCGTCGCCCGCGTGCCGATCACGCCGATGCGGCCATTGCGCGTCGAACGCACCGCGGCCGCCGCGCCGGGATCGATCACGCCCTGCACGGGGAGATTGAAAAGTTGCTTCAGCCGCGGCACCGCCAGCGCGGAGGCCGTGTTGCAGGCGACGACGATCAGCTTCGCCTGCTCGGCGAGCAGCAGCCCCGCGATCTCGACGCTGTAGCGCTCGATCGTGCGTCGGCTCTTGCCGCCGTAGGGCACGCGCGCGGTGTCGCCGATGTAGAAAATGCGCTCCGCCGGGAGCAGACGCTGCAACGCGGCCACGACGGTAAGCCCTCCAATGCCGGAATCGAACACGCCGATCGGCCCCGCGGATGGCGGCGCGCCCGCCTCATCCGCGACGCCCGGCAAATCAGGTAACTCCATGGCCAGGACGATAACCAACGCTTGCGCTCCCCACAAGACGCCGCCACATTTCCCCGAACTGCATGGCGAAGCGAATTAAAGCCCACCTCTGGATTGTCGGCCCTCTCGGCCCGGCCCGGATGGGATTTGTCGCCCGCTAATCGCCTCGCACAAACCTTCATCTTCCGTCGCCCGCCCGAGAGCCTCTCTCCGGCGGGCCTTTTTTTGCCCATGAAACCCACCGACTCCCCTTCGCCCACGCCGCCATCCGCGGCGCGCCTCGCGACGTATGCCATCATCGCGACGAGCTCGATCCTGTTCTGCTCGAAGGGCGTCGTCGCCAAGCTCGCCTATGCGCATGGCGCGGACGCGCTCACCGTGCTCACGTTGCGCATGGGGTTCGCGCTGCCGTTCTTCCTCGCCATCGGCCTGTGGTGGTCGCGCGGCCAGCGCGCGCTCGAGGCGGGCGACTGGGCGCGCCTCACCGGCCTCGGCTTCATCGGCTACTACGTCTCGTCGCTGGTCAATTTCACCGGTCTCCAATATGTCACCGTCGGTCTCGAGCGGATCGTGCTCTACACCTATCCCTCGATGGTGCTCGTGCTCTCGGCCTTCGTATGGCGCAAACCCGTGCGCCCGCTCACCTGGACAGCGTGCGCCATCGCCTGGGCCGGCATCGTCGTGGCCTTTGTCGGCGAGACACACACGCCCACGCGCAACGCCCATACCGCGCTGGGCGCGGGCCTGATTCTCGCCAGCGCCTTCACCTACGCGCTGTTCATCCTGCTCAGCGGCGACGTCATTCGTCGCGTGGGTTCGATGCGCTTCACGGGATTCGCCGGCGGCTTTTCGTGCCTGTTCATGCTCGTTCATTCCGCCGTCGCCCGCCCCGCAGCCGCGATGCTGCACCTGCCAGCGGCGGTCTATGGCGAGGGCGTGATCCTCGCGGTGCTCGGCACCGTCGCGCCCACGCTGCTGCTGAGCGTCGGCCTGCGACGGACCAGCCCGCAGCAATTCGCAATCATCGGCACGGTCGGCCCCGTGGCCACCTTGCTGCTGGCGTGGGCGGTGCTGGGCGAGCGCCCAAATCTCGCGCAAGTCCTCGGCTTCGCGCTCACCGTGGGTGGAGGCCTGGCGGTCAGCTTGATAAAGACCACCCCATCTCGGCCTGCGAAAGAAGCCACTTGAGTCGTCGCGGAAAACTTCGCAACCGCACCGTCGCAACCGAGTTACATCCCTGCCTATGAAACGCCTTATCCTCCCCTCGCTCTTCACCGCACTGGCCCTTTCCACCGCGTGCAAGCCGAAACCCACCCCCGTCACGCCTCCCCCCGAAGCCGCCGCCACGCCGGAAGCCGCTGCCGCGACCCCAGTTGCCGCCGCAACCCCGGCCCAGACCTCCAACGCCCCCGGGAATCCCGGTGGTCCCGGCGGCAATTTTCAGCAGCGGGCCGCGGAACGCATGCAACAGATGAAGACGGAACTCGGCCTCACCGACGACCAGGCGGAAAAAATTCGCGCGATCCAGGAGGCCCAATTCGGCTCGCTGCGCCAGAGCATGCAGTCGATGAGCCATGAAGATCGCCGCGCCGCCTTCGAAAAAGCCCGCGACGCGGCCAACGCCCAGATCACCCAGATCCTCACTCCCGAGCAGCAGCCGAAGTGGCAAGCCTGGCAGGAGCAGATGAGGCAGCGCCGCGCGCAGTGGTCCGGCGGCCAGGGAGGCGGCGCCCAAAATCGCGGCCCGCAGTAAACTTCGCTAGCGAAAACGCAGTTCCACTTCCGGCCACTCGTGCGTGCGGTGAAAATCGAGTTCACCGTGCGCGGCCGCGGCGGAAAGCACCGGCCGCAAACGACCCCGCGTATAATCGTAGCGGGCAAAATTCACGCGCAGCCGGCTGCCGTTCCACGGCGCGCTTTCCTCGAAAATCCGCCGCAGCGGAATCTCCGCGTGAACTTCCCATCCGGTGCGCCCGATCTGCGTCCGCGCCCGCATCCGCCAGCGCGCAACCTTGTAGGCACGCAGCGGATCGGCGGGAGCGGACCAATCGATCGGCAGCTCGCGCATCGGTCCCGGCCAGCGCAGCTGCAGGAGCGCCGCCCCGGGCGTAACGTGAAACTCGTAGTAGGCCGCCTGCCCAACCGGCTGGAGAAAAATTTCGAACGTGTCGCCGTGCGGAAACGCCGGCACCCCGAAATGCGCGACGGGATTGAACACATCGCGATCCCGCAACGTCGCAAACACCGCCAGCGACATCCCGTCGAGTGCCACGCGCACCTGCCCCGCGGCGAAGAGCGGCTCGACCTTTGGCCTCCAGGCCTGGCCCAGCGCCAGGGTGGCATGGCCGCGAAACCGACGACGAAGCGCCTCCCAATCAGGCGCACCGGGGGGCGGTAGCGGCGTGACCGGGAGAACGTTCATTCCGGAAATCTCACAGAATCCAACGGAGAGCATTTCCTCTCCGTTCGCTCTGTTCCCTCCTGTTCAAATCCTCCATCAATCCAAAGCGACGACCGCCTCGATCTCGACATCGAAGCCGAGCAATTGAGCCCCGAGCGTCGTGCGCGCCGGCTTGTGCTCGCCGAAAAACCGCGCATACACGCCGTTCATTTCCGCGAAATTTTCCTTCGTGAGTTCCGCCAGATACACGCGGCATTGAATCACCTGCGCAAGCGTGCCGCCGGCGGTGCGGACAACGCGCTCGAGATTCGTGAGCACGATTTCCGTTTGCTCCGCGACCGTGCCGCGCACGATGCCGCCCGCGGCGGGATCGAACGGAATCTGGCCCGAAATGAAGAGCGTGCGCCCGGTTGCAATGATGGCGGGCGAATACGGCCCAATGGCCGGAGGCCCGCCGGGAATGACGGAGAGAAGTTCCAATGACATCCCCTCCGCTTTACGCGATCGGGAGCGCGGGGTCGAGCGGCTTGACGCCCCTGCTCAGGCCCCGCGTTTGCGCTTCAAGGCACCGGCAATCTCCGCGAGCGGCAGGCAATTGATCACGTCGTCTCGGGTGAGCCAGCCTTTGCGCGCGATGCGCACGCCGAAGGCGAGGTCCTGCAGGCCGCGCGTCGAATGGGCATCCGGGTTGATCGAGCACTTCACGCCTTTCTCCTTCGCGAGCGGCCACCAGCGCCAGTCCAGTTCCAGCCGGCGCGGATTCGCGTTCAATTCGATGATCGTGCCCGTCGCCGCAGCGGCCTCGATGATCGCCGGGACATCGACCTTATAGGGATCGCGCGTAGTAAGCAGGCGGCCGGTGAGGTGCCCGAGCATGGTGACGTGCGGATTGGAAATTGCCTTGATAATGCGCTTCGTCATCTCGGCCTCGCTGAGCGTGAACGACGCATGCACGGACGCCACGACGTAATCGAGCGTGGCCAGCACCTCGTCGGGAAAATCGAGCGAGCCATCCTTCAGGATGTCGCACTCGGTGCCGGCAAAAAGGCGAAATCCGTCGAAGTCCGCGTTCATCCGTGCGATCTCCGCGCCTTGCTCGGCGAGTCGTTTCGCATCGAGCCCGTTCGCCTGCACGGAGCTTTTGCTGTGGTCGGCGATCCCGAGATATTGCAGACCCAGCTCCTGCGCCGCGGCGGCCATTTGCTCCAGCGTCGCCCGGCCGTCGCTGGCCGTCGTGTGATTGTGAAAGGTGCCGCGGAGATTGTGCAGCTCGATCAAACGCGGCAGCGCGCCGCCTTCCAGTCGGCCGACCTCGAATTCTCCGCGATCCTCGCGTAGCTCGGGCGGAATGCAGCGCAGCCCGAGCGCCTTGTAAATATCGGCCTCCTCGCGCACCTCGGGCAGCGGCGCGACGAGTTTGCGGCCCTCCGCCTCGCTGAAGCGGTATTCGTTGAGCGACCATCCGCGCTCGAGGGCGCGTCCGCGCAGACGGACGTTGTGCTCCTTGCTGCCGGTAAAATATTGGATCGCGAAGGGAAATTCCGCGGCGGTGACGACGCGCAGATCGCATTGCAGGCCGCTGCGGAGGACGACGCTCGTTTTCGTCGCGCCCGCCGCGAGCACGCGCTCGACGAGTTCGTGGCCGGCGAAGTCCTCGCTCACGAGCTTCGGCTCCCGCGTGGCCACAATGAGGTCGAGATCGTGAACGATTTCCTTCGCGCGCCGATAGCTACCCGCAATCTCGGCGTGGAGCACCTCGGGGTGCGACCGCAGATCGTCGAGCAACCGCTGCGCAATCCCGGCGACATCGCCG
>Ga0157378_10003439_pt1 | contig 14041 bp, 9 predicted proteins | sample M65metaG_FD_115309 | JGI IMG/M metagenome (GOLD analysis project Ga0157378, IMG submission 115309) | Miscanthus rhizosphere microbial communities from Kellogg Biological Station, Michigan, USA - M6-5 metaG | ecosystem: Host-associated > Plants > Roots > Rhizosphere > Soil | place: USA: Michigan...
CTTTTGCACTTCCTTGATCAGCGCCGCCTTGGCCAGGCAGTGGGCCTTGCGTATGTCTTCCAGCGGAATACCTATCGCATAGCGCATATACGCGTTGTCACGGCGCCATTCCGGAATTTCTCGATCGAATAGCTCCTGAAATTGCGGCGATGCCCAGGTAGCTGCATGCACCCCATTCGTGATGGCATGAATTGGAAATTGCGGGAACATGTGCTGAGACACTTCGCCGTGGCGCATGGCCACTCCGTTCACGTAGCGAGAAAAGTGAATCGCCAGGTCAGTCATGTTCAGCATGTTGGCATTGGCAAAACCCGCCTGCTGCAATAATCCCGCCCTGTATTCCCCAAGCACCTGCCGAACGAGATCCCAGGGAAAACGGTCATGTCCCGCCTCCACTGGCGTGTGCGTCGTGAAGACACAGCGACGACGCACGACTTCGATGTCAGCTTCCACGGCCACTGTGTATTTGCGAAGCTTAAGCTGTTCCTCCAGCATGGCCAGAGTCAGGAACGCGGCATGGCCCTCATTCATGTGGTAACTGCCGATATGCGACACATGCAGGTGCCGCAGCAAGGCGATGCCGCCGATACCCAGCAATACTTCCTGGCAGATCCGGTAGCGCTGGTCGCCCCCATACAACGAATCGGTCAAGGTACGGTCGTAATCGGAATTCTCGGGTAGGTCGGTATCCAGCAGGTAGACGGGCACAATAAAACCGGAAAGACCGTGGACGCTGTAACGCCATACGTGAACGTGGACGTCGCGATCCTCGATGCGAATGCTAAACGCTGCTTCCACAGTGGGAAGCACGGTTTCCGGTTGCCACGGGTCGGGTTCCTCAATCTGATTGCCGTCGTGATCCAGCCGCTGCCGAAAATAGCCGTTCCGGTAGGCCAGCGAAATCGCGATCATAGGCAGCTCCAGGTCAGCTGCCGAACGCAACATGTCGCCCGCCAGAATGCCTAGGCCTCCGCCGTACGAAGGAATCGACGGGTCCAGAGCGATCTCCATGCAGAAATACGCAATTTTGGGTACGCCCTTTTCTGTCACCATAGGGAAATCATAGCACCAGGGCCTCCATCCCAGTTCAATCCGATGTCTGCGGACGTTTCCTAATCTACATTGACAGAGAGAGGGTATCCCCAAAGGAAAACAGTCTCAAGAGCTCACTTTTTCAGAGGCGCTCTCAAGCGGAGTCGCTTACTTCCTTGGCAAGCACGGCGTACAATAGCGCTTCGGCGGAGGTCGTTCGCGTTGGAAGCGGGTCACTTCCTGCGGAAAAGTCGCTCAATTCGCTGAAGTTACCGCGTTGAATGCATCGCCATTCTTAGGTGTTGCGGACGGACCATCGTCAGAAGTGGATTTGTTTCCAAGAGCGCTTCGTTCGAAGCCGGAGATAACTTAAACGGACCGGGAGGAAATGATGCGTCACGCGATTTTGGGGGCGGGCGGCGTGGGAGGACTTATCGGCGTGGCCCTGGCCACGTCCGGCGAATCCGTCACAGTGGTGTTGAGGGCCGAGGCACTGGAATCTTATCCGCCCGAACTTTGGCTAGAAAGCCCGCTTGGCTCGTTCACCGCCCGCGTGGAGCGTACCGCGAGCATTGCCGTGCCGTACGACGTGTTGTGGATCACGGTGAAGGCCACCCAGCTTGAATCCGCGTTGCGCAGCGTAACTGTGGAACCCGAGAAGCTTGGCGCTGTTGTTCCCTTGCTGAACGGGATTGACCATGTCGCGCTGCTACGCGCACGGTTTGGCCACGATCGGGTTATCCCAGCCAGCATCGGGGTGGAGACGGAGCGCGTTGCGCCCGGAAGAATTATTCATCGCGGAATGACGGTCCGGCTTTCGTTCGCTTCCATGGGCGAGGAGCGACTGGCGGCGACTGCCGAGGAGTTCCGAAAGTTCGGTTTTACCTGCCAGTTCGTTCCGGATGAGATGAAGATACTCTGGACGAAATTGTCTTTCCTGGCTCCCTTCGCGCTGACCACATCGGCCTCAGGTCTGACGATTGGAGAGGTGAACCGCGACCCAATCTGGCGAAGTCGCCTGGAGGCGGTCGTCCGTGAGGTCGCCGCCGTGGGCACGGCAAGCGGTACACGGCTGGACGCTGCGGCGATTCTGCCCTTCTTTGATAAGACGCCGCCGGGCGGGAGAAGCTCCATGCAAAAAGACGTCGCGGCTGGAAACCCGCCGGAAGTGGACGGCATTGCCGGACCAATCTTGCGGCGGGCGGAGGAACATCGCATAGACGTGCCCGTAACGAGAGAACTCGCCGATATGATCCATGGAAAGGCGGCGGGCGCGACGAAACGTTGAATCAAGGAGCGGTGAACGATCTGGGAACGCCATCACGTGCGTGCCGGATGCGCTTGCAAGCTTCACGGTGCGCATCCGGCGCGATCAAGATTGGGACTATTCTCCTGACGACGCGGCTTTCGCCTGTTCCGGATGCAAAAGCGGTACGGCTACCAGGTGTTCGGAGAGAAACCAGACCTGCAATTCGTTGCTGCGAATCACGTCGCTCACCAGCAGGTCGTTGGTTCCGTCGTCTCCCACCTCGGAGGCTTCCCGGGCCATGGTGCGCGCTTCTTTCAAAATAAATTCGTGCGCTTCGAGAAGACGGGAGATCTGTACGGCGACCTCTTCCCTTCCACGGGGCGGACGAGGAATGATGGTGGTTTCCGCAACGTCCGCAGCCATGGCGAGACTCACGCCGCCGAGCAGCTGAATGCGTTCCGCGATGGAGTCCACCAGTTCGTCCTGCTCGGCGTGATGTTTGTCAAAAAGCAAGTGAAGCTGGTAGAACGTAGCGCCAGCCACCTGCCAGTGGTGTTTCTTGTACATGTCGCGAAGCGTCATGGTATCCGCGAGAATCTGATTCAGGTTGTTGATGCTCGATTCGCAGGCCGTCTCGTCGAGCGCGATGGACAATTTAGCGATGTGTCCAAAGGGTTGGATTTCTTTGGCGTGCTGATGCAAGACCGGTTTCGCGCGCTGCGAGCCCGCTTCCAACTGATTGATTCGTGCTGTGGTCTCCCGCTTCTTCGTGCTCATGGGCGCCTCCTCGAATAATTGCGGACGTGGACAGGTTCACTCCCGTATACGCCCGCGCCTGTCCCAATGTCAAGCAAGGCAACCGTGGAAAAAAGCGCCAGTACCACCGGGGTACAGGGAAACGCCTCTCTACAAAATCGTTACGCCGGGCTGTGGTTTATAGAGAGGTCGCCGTTTTTGGGCGGACAGCGGTTAGCGCCATTGAAGTTGAATCAGTTCCGCCAACCGGCGGCATGCGGATTTAGTGAGCCGAACTCAATCGCGTGTTATGATTTGTGGATTACCACGCAGCGATTCTTAACATTTGAGGGGTGGAGGGATGGATGCGTTTGTATCAACGGTACATTTTCTGGTTTGCTGCACTGGCTATCGTAACTTGGACTGTTCCGCGGGCTTTTGTATTCGCCGAGGATAAGCCTCCCCTGAAATTGGTGAAAACGATCGAGCTGACAGACATTCGCAGCGGCGAACCTGACGTTTCCTCCGACCAGCTTTCCAAGAATTTGACCACCACTCGCATGGTGGGCGTGGCCAACCATTTCGACCATCTGACGCCCGATCTGAGAAGCAACCGCATCTTCGTCGTGCCCGAAGATAACAAGTCGATCGAGGTCTATAACATCCACACCGGCAAATTCATTCACAGCATCAAGGGAATCGGCGTCGGGCATTCCGTGGTCTACCGCGCGGATACGGACCGGATCTTCGTGACCGATGGCTCCGACGGTGACGTAAAGATGTTCAACGGCACCACGTACGAGTTCATGAAGAAGATAAAACTTCTTGAGGATTCGGATGCCACCGGGTACGACCCTGTAACGCATTACCTGTACATCGCGGACGGCGGCCTGGACGCAAAACTGAACCACACGTTTCTGGAAATCATAAACACGGATACCTTCGAGAAGGTCGGTCAGATCAAAATTGATTCCAACCGACTGGAGGCGATGGTCGTTGAAAAAGGGGGATCCCGCCTGTTTCTGAATATGACCGAGAAGAATTCCATTGGCGTGATTGATCGTAAGAAGCAGGCCGTAGCCGCCGTCTGGCCGCTCACCTGTAAAGTGAATGCCTCGGTTGCCATCGACGAAAAGAATCATCGCCTGTTCGCCGCGTGCCGCGATGGAAATATGAACGTGCTCGATTCGGACACCGGAAAAGTGCTGCAGAATCTGCCGATTTCCACGGGCGTCGACGATATGGTCTTCGATCCTGCGAGCCAGAGGGTATACGTGGCGGCAGGCGAGGGATTCGTCAACGTTTTTAAAGAGAATGATCCGGATCATTACAGCGTGATCGGGAAGGTTCCCACCGGACCGCTGGGCAAAACCGGTCTGCTCGTGCCTGCCTTGAGTCAGTATTTTGTCGCGGTGCCGCCTCACGGGGCCAAATGCGCGGAGGTCCTGGTGTTTGCTGTGCAGTGATTCGTGTTACCACATTTGTCTCGGGCCCTAGTACGCGTGGGGCTCGGGTTCAAAATATCTAGGTGGGCTAACGGTACTGCTCTAAGCTTCGCCGCCGACCTCGACTTCCCCGCTTCCTTCGCACTTCTGACACTCGCCCGTGCCGCTGCAGGAAGCGCAGGACACCTCATCGCCGCGCTCGAAGGTGCCGGCCATGTTTGCGCCGGGAAGTTTTCCGATTCCGTGGCACACGGCGCAATTTCCATCGCCAGGGGAATCGCAATCGAGGCACATGTGGTTGGGCATAGCTGCACCTCCGGACCGTTTCGGTGAGTCTGATCGCGTTGCGCTCTAAAGTCAAACCTGGGGAGGTTTTGGTGGCGCAGGGTTCAGCCTGTGGATTTTGGTGCTCGCAAGGAATAAAACCCGCAGACTGAAGTCCGCTCCACTCAAACCAGTCGCTTCTCGGCTTCCTGAACGGCTTCGTAGATTTGGTCGAAATTCTCAATCGCGAAGAGCTTCTTCTGTAGCTCATCGACCTTCACAGGCGTTTCCAGGACCTCATCGAGATTAAAGTCCCTAATTTCGCATCCGCGCTCGATTACATTGGTGCACTCGCGGTGCGAGCTAATCACTCCGCTGCCGTAGACTTTGATTTCTCCGTCCTGACGGATCAGACCGAATTCCACCGTGTACCAGAACAAGCGGCCCAGGCGCTCCAGGATCTCCGCGTCCTTTGCTGTTGCGCAGATGCTGCCGTAATGCTGCAGAAAATCGGCAAAAACGGGATGGGCGTGCATGGGAACGTGCCCGAACACATCGTGAAAAATGTCCGGCTCGGGAATGTATTCGAGCGAATCGTGGCTGCGCAGCCATGTGGTGGTGGGAAATTTCCGCGCCGCGAGCATCTCAAAAAAAGCCTCTCCCGGGAGAAAGCCGCTTACGGGCGTGGCACTCCAGCCCGTCCGTGGGCCAATTCGATCGCTGATGGCACGAAGATTCGGGAGGCGGTCATCCTGCAAACCGATGATTTCATATCCTTCGAGATACTCGCGGCAGGCATGCGCGTTCACCTGCGGACGCCGGCGGCTCACGAGTTCCGCCCAAACCGCGTGGTGTTCAGGGGTGTAGTCCAGGTATTTCTGTTCGATGAGATAGGGTGCCGCTGCCACGAGAGGTTCAGCCGTCACGATCGTCCTCCTCTCGCCGTGGGAACTTCTTCAAGTTTATCAAAATTTTCGAAAGGAGATACGGCACAGAGTGAAGCGCGATCCCTCAACGGATACTCGAGCCCAGCGCTGCCCCCGGTCGCTACGTCGCGAGCAAATTGGGCAATGCTATTTAAAGCGTTGGTCTTAAGGGTTCAAGGAAGTCCGACCTTCAGGTCGGACAGCCACGGTTGCATGAGAAAGGCCTTCAGGCCCTCAAGTTTCAGGGGCTAAATCCCGGAAGAAAGCAGTTCTGAGCGTCGGGTCTGAAGCCCCGACCTCCGCAATCTGCAATCCGAATTGACACAACTCAGTATCTTCGATTCTCAGCCGGAAACTTTTTCCCGTGTTTTCACTTCGCGGAAATTATTACCGCACCCCGCCCACGTTCTTGACCGGGCCCGTGTAGGCTTCGAAACGCTTTCTTAATTCTTCCAGTTGCTTCGTGTTCGTTAGAAAAGCGCGGTATTGGTTGACTACTTTGTACGAAAGGATGGGTTTCCAACCGTAGGGAGGAAGGACGTCGGAACGCGGCGACCAGTTCCCTGTTTGGGACTGCACTTCGGGAGACAGGTACCACGACAGGAAAAGTTTGGCGGCGTTCGCGTGTGGCGCGGATTTGAAGATGGCCGCGGTGAACGGCCAGATCGGAAGTGGGTCCGATTGAGGGAAGTCTACTGCCTGCGTCAGGCCTAGATTCTTTTGGTCCGTGCTGATGCTCGCAATCGTATCGAATGTGACGAGATTTTCGCCGGAGGCAATGCTGCGCACGACCCCCAGATGGCCCTGAATGAAATTCGGCTGATTGGCCATGTAGCGGTCCATGTAGGACCAGCCATATTTCTGCACGATGCTGTAAAAATCGTAGAGCGTCGCATCATCATCGGCAGGATAGCAGGATACAACCTTGCCTTTGAAGCGCGGATTGAGGAAGTCCAGCGCCGAGCGCGGCACGTCTTCGGACTTCACCAAATTGGGATTGTAGGCGTAGGCATGAGCATTCACCTGAACTGCGACGAAGGCTCCATCTGTATCCTTGAAGCTGGCGTCAATTTTCTCGAAGCCCTCCGGCTTGAATTCGAGCAGCACGCCTTGCTGCTTCCAGTGCACAAAATCCTGCAGGGTTTGGAAAACGGCGAGATCGACTTCCAACTTGCCGGCCACGAGTTGCGCGTCGATTTTCTTATCGAGGACATTGCTGAAGCCGCCGGTGATAGAAACGGCAATGCCCGGATAGCGCGCGGAAAACTCCTTGGCGGCAGCGTCCCACGGCGCGGTAGGGCCGCCGGTATACAGTACGAGCGCGGCTTCAGTTTTCGCTTTTGCGTAGATCTCGTCCAGCTTTTGCGAGTGTGCCGGTTCCAGGAACAGAACCAGAGTCAGGAACAAAAACAGCACGAACGAGCAAATGAGTTTCCAGCCGAGATCTGCACGCATGCGTTTCCCCCCGCAAAACACGAACCGTGCGCGCGACTACGCTCCCGCGGCGCTCTGCGTTCCGAGAATCGCGTCCCTGTGGCTGTGCAACCAGGTTCGAAAGTCTTCCAGTTCGGGATTTAAGGACTTCGAAAACGCGCGATCCCGCATGCCGCAAAAATAGTCGTTAAAATCGCGCTTAAACTGAAACATGTTGCCCAGATCATCCGCGCCGGGGAAACCGAGGGCCCGGTAGGCCTCTGGAGAAATACTGTTGTAACGGACTTCCTGGCCGAGGAGTTCACTGAATCCAGCCGCCATTTCCGCGCCGGTCAAATTTTCGCCGGCAATCCCCACGGTTTTGCCAATGAATTCGTTGCCTCGTTTGAAAATACCGTATGCGCACTTGCCAATGTCTTCCGCCGCGATTCCCGGCAGCTTTTTGTCGCCGATCGGGAACGTAATTGCCAACTTCCCGTCCGGCCCTTTTTGAGGACCCATGCCGAAACTGATGAAATTGTCCCAATAAAACGAGGTCAGCAGAAAAGTCGTCGGCACGCCCAAATCTGAGAAGTAGTGATTTGATTCCCCCTTGCCGTCGAAGTGCGGCACCTTGTATTTGGCATTCAACACAGGGATTGTGGGATCGGACAGGGGCGACCATTTTCGAGTGTCTTCGAGCGTGGACCAGATCACATGCTTCAGCCCCGCATCCCTGGCAGCTTCGGCCATCTTCTGTGCCTCCTGCATTTCCTTTTCCGGTGAGAAGTGCGCCCAGAAAAATGTGACGAAGTAAGCCCCGTTCGCGCCGGCGAGCGCTTTGTTCACGCTATCGGGATTGTCGATGTCTGCAGCCATAACTTCAGCGCCCATTTTCGCGAACTCTTTTGCTTTACCGCCATCTGGATGCCTGGTGATTACGCGCGCGGCGAAACCTCCCTCGGGATCGCGCAAAATTGACCTTACCAAACCGCCGCCCTGCGCGCCTGTTGCCCCAAAAACCGCTATGATCTTTTTATCGGCCATATTACCCTCCGTCGCGAGTGGAACCGCTCGTTTCGATACGCCCGCATATGTACAACCGGATCATATCATTTCCAGGTCTGGGGGTTTCTGTGGCGTTCCCGTCGGGCGGGCGAGCAACTACGCCGGATGTACCCGTCTGAAGGAGGACGCTACAGAATTTGAATCTTGCGGCCACCGGGGCAATCTTGCGGTTCTATAACGATAATCTAATATTAAAATGTTATTAATTATACTTGCGTGTCTTATCACAAATCTGTTATATCTTGCGCGTTACGAGGCAGAGGCGGCGTACCTTACTCTCAAGGTAGACTAACCCAACCGCCTCTGCCTTTCTAGCTTTTTGCCTCGCCGCCGTACTGGTTGTGGAAAACAGCTCCATCGACCTTCCTGCTTCCGGTGCTTTAGACCCACATTGAAAGTCTTCCCTGTTCTTGCAGGGGCGGCGCCAGGTCAACGGCGACCCCATTCATTTTTTGTAACGCGGGAAGGCGTTTTTTCTTCTAAGATAGGGATCGCTGCACCCTGCGGGAGGGCTTATGTCTGCTAAATCAATTTTGACTTGCGCGATGGCGGCTTCCTTACTATGCGTTTTGCCTGCGTGGGCACAGGAGCAAAGCTCGGCTGTCCAGCTGCCCGACGGCGACGCCAAGGAGCTCGTCTCGGACGCTTGCTCGGCATGTCACAGCCTGAACAACATCACTAACTCGCAGGGGCATACGCCCGAAGAGTGGAAGACGACGCTCTCCATGATGCTCAACGTCGGCGCCGCGATACCGGACGACAAACGCGACATGGTGCTGAATTACCTGGTAAAGAATTTTCCGGCAAAGCCCGGACCCGCGCCCAGCGTGATTCCCGGCAGCGTCGAAGTAGCCTTCAAAGAGTGGAAACTGCCAACGCCCGGAACGCGCCCGCATGATCCGCTCGCCGCGCCGGACGGCACGATCTGGTACACGGGCCACATGGCCAATCTACTTGGCCATATCGATCCGAAGACGGGAGACATCAAGGAATATCGGACGAACAAGGTCATGTCCGGACCCCACGGCCTGGTGATGGACAAGCAAGGCGACATCTGGTTCACAGCGAATTTCAAGGCTTACATCGGCAAATTCGATCCGAAGACCGGAAAATTTACCGAATATCCGCTCGATCCCAAAGCACGCGATCCACATACTCCGATCTTCGATCAAAAGGGGACGCTTTGGTTCAGCGTGCAGGGCGCCAACATGGTCGGACGGCTGAACCCGGAAACCGGCGAGTCAAAATTGGTCACTTCGCCGACGCCCAAGTCGAATCCCTACGGTATGGTCGTCACCACCAAAGGAATTCCATATTTTGTTGAATTTGGAGCCAACAAAATCGCCAGTATCGATCCGGAAACGATGGCAATCCACGAATATCTTCTGCCCAATGAATCGGCCCGGCCGCGGCGCGTGGCCATCACGCCGGACGACGTTCTCTACTATTCCGATTATGGCCGCGGTTACCTCGGCAAATTCGATACGAAGACAGGACAATTCGTGAAGGAATGGCCCTCACCGAGCGGGCCTCAATCACGTCCCTACGGGATCACGATCGTGAACGGTATCGTGTGGTACAGCGAAGCCGGAGTGAAACCGAATACGCTGGTTCGCTTCGATCCCAAGACCGAGAAGTTTCAAACCTGGACGATTCCCTCCGGCGGCGGCGTGGTGCGAAACATGATGCACTTCGCGGACGGCAAGCTGGTGTTGACCGAAAGCGGAGAAAATGTTGTTGCCCTGGTTACTGTGAAGGGCGGCGACAAGATCGCGATGGACTCGAAATAGCCGCGAAGTTTATGAGACGAATCTAGAAAGTGCGGAGAATTCGCACCGCTCCAGGCCGTACGGCCAGACTTGGCTGTGCTATTTTCCTGCACGTTGATCGGCGGCCGATCCTGCAAGATAAAAATAGCCGACACGATTGTTAGCCTGCGAACCCCACCAGATGCGCCCATCCGCGTCCTGAAAGAAATCACGCATACCATTTTCGGGAAACAGGAACGGGTAAAGCGTGATCTTCCCGGTCGCGGGATCGAGTTCGGAGACCGTGTCCATTTCCATCGACGAAAACCACACGTGGCCGGTGTTTTTGTCGATCACCAGCGCGTAAGGTGTGGGCCTGCCGCCAGGCAAAGCATATTCCTTGAACATTTCAGTCCTGGGATCGAAGCGCCCGATTTTCCCTGTCTCGTATTCGCAGAACCAGACGTCGCCCTGCCCATCGATCTTCAAGCGGCGCGGCCAGGAGCCGGCGGTCGGCTGCTGGTACTTGATGACTTTGCCGGTTTTGGCGTCGACTTTTCCGATCTTGCCGTCCTTTGAAAATTCGGAGAACCAGACGTTGTCATCCTTATCGAGCGCGAGACCGTAGGCGTTCGGAACTTCCGGATAGTCATGAAAAGTGTTCGTCTCAGGATCGAAGCGTGTTAAAGGCTCGCCGGTACCCCACACCATTCCTTTGGCGTCGACGACCAGCGTGTGTTTCGTGCCGCGGCTGGGTTCTTTGTAACGCGTGATCTGATGCGTCGCCGGATCCATCTTGCCGATCGTGTCGGTGGCCTGCTCCGAGAACCAGATCGTACCGTCGCCGCCCACGATCACGGAATGGATGGATGCCTGGTCTACATTGGGCACCGGATATTCGCTGATGACGCCGGTCTTAGGATCGAGTTTTCCCAGCCAGTGGCCGCGATACTCCCAGATCCAGACGTTTCCGTCGCGCTCCGGCTTGGCGGAACCGGGAAAGCGATTTGATCCGGGCATATCAAATGTTACATAAACAATCTTCATCGCGTCGTCGCTGAAGGCAGGCAGCTTGGCTTCCGCGTATCCCGGCAATTCCGCGGGGGAAGGCGCCAGAGGCGAGTCGGGCCCGAAAAATTTGGTGAGATAAGCGGTGACGTCAGAACCGTCCTTCTCATTTACGTCACGCAATAAATAACCGAAGCTGGTGCGCATGTAGTTGACGCGGTCGTGCCAACCGGTTTCGTCGCGCACCTGCGCAGCCATGCGGCTCTGAAAACCGTGGCAGCGGAAACAAGCGGTGGTCAGCTTGTCTCTGCCGCGCCCCTGAGGCAAAAGCTGCTCGCCCTGGTAGATCGAAAGATCGGTCCAGTGCACAATTCCCTTCTCCAGGGCAACGTCATACGAAGCGTTCTGGCTGGCGGCAAGTTGAAGATCAGTGCGCGGCTCGAAGCGGTATCCGACGGCCCGCACCACTAACTGATATTGCCCCTCAGGCAAATTTTCGATGCGATAGCGGCCATCCTTGTCGGAAAGAACATTCGTCGCGATCCGAGAATCCATATCCTGGGCCTCGACAAATGCGCCCTTGAAAGGTTTTCCGTCAGGTCCCTTCACGGTGCCGGAAATCGTCGCACCGTAGGCGAACGAACCAAAAAAAAGCACGAGCGCAGTCAAGGCTGAGATTCTGTACGCTGGACGCATTAACCCTCCTCCTTATTCCCCTATTTTCCAGCGGCACGGTGCGACTTTCATCATTGCGAAGACAATATTCAGGTGATTTATAACGCGGAATCTAGCAGGAAAGGAAGCGCGTTGCAATGATGGCGACGCCATAATTCATTTCACTGAACATGTGCAGATCACAAGACTAGAAGATCTACCACCCCATGGCATTCGCCGAGAAGACGTCGCTGCAATCTATCGATTTGTTAGCCCGAGAGGGCAGCCTTGATTCGCTCCGGCGTGAACGGCACTTGGCGAAGGCGCGCGCCGGTCGCGTCGAAGATGGCGTTACCGATTGCGCTTGCGACCACGGTGATCGCGGTTTCGCCCGCTCCCGTAGCTGGCACGTCAGAACGGTTGAGCAGCACAACGTCCATTTTGGGGACGGAAAATCCCAAAGGCAGCGAGTGGTAGGTTCTCCAGTCGATCGACGTTACGTTGTGGTCGTCCCAAGTAACTTCTTCGCCGAGGGCACGGCTCAGGCCTTGCAACGCGCCGCCTTCACTTTGATTACGCAGGCCGTCGGGATTTGAGATCGGACCAGCGTCGATGGCAACGACGATTCGCTTCACCGTGATTTTTCCGGTCGCCAGATCCACTTCCACCTCGGCCACCATGGCGGAAAATCCGTTGTCGCCTTCGTACGCGACACACGAGATTCCGCGGCCGCTTGCCACTCCCGCGGAAGCTGTTCGAGCTTTGGGCGACGGGCGAGGGTCCCAATTTGCGCCCTTCGCAGCGGCTTTCACGACGTCGATCATGCGTGGTTCGCTCAAATGGCGCAGCCGGAATTCCACGGGATCGGCCTTCACCCGAGCCGCAAGTTCGTCCATGAAGGATTCATGAGCGAATGTATTTTGGAGGCGCTGCGGTGAGCGCAACGGGCCCGTCCAGAACGGAGAGACGACGTTGTGCAAGAGGGCGCGCTCGGATCTCACCTTGCCCGCACCATGGTCTGCCCCCGCAACGTGTCCCACAACGTAAGACGGAATCGCGTTGCTGTTGTTGCTGAATGTCGTCGGTTCCGGCGCAGGAGAGCGCGGCCTGAATTCTTCCGGCTGAAAACCCGCCAGATATCCGGTGATGACGTTTCCGGGATACGTGTAGACCGGGCGATTCCCCAGCACCGGCGACCACGCTTCGTGATCCCAGGCGATGATATTTCCCTGCGCGTCGAGGCCGGCGCGCTCGTCGATCGTGAACGCGAATCCGTAATTCTCCCAGGCCATTTCGTCTTTTCGTGTCAGCTGCACGCGCACCGGCTTGCCGACGGCCTGCGAAAGAAGCGCAGCGTCATAGGTGACCGCATCGGCTCCGTTGATTCCGTAGCAGCCCGAGCCGCGGCGAAAAATCACGCGCACATTTTCCGCCTTCAATCCCAGAAGCATGGCCAGCGTGGCGCGCTGGTGCCAGACTCCCTGCGTTGGAGACCACACCGTGGCCTTCTCTCCCTGCACGTCGGCGACGGCGCAGGAACTGGCGATCGATCCGTGCATTTGGTACGGATGAAGGTAGGTCGCCTTAACGACGGTTGCGGCTTCGCCCAGTTTCTGGTCCACGTCGGTGGAATTCACGAGTAGCGTGTCGCGCGTCGGCTTCTGATTTCGCAAATGATCGTAAAAAGTTTCCTGCTTCGGCAGTTCCGGGCCCGGCGACCAGGTGACATCTAATTTTCCGGCTATCTGCACCGCCTGCCAGGGCTTTTCCGCCACGACGCCGACGAAATTCTTTTTGATGACCACTTTCACGAAGCCCGTCATGCCGGACACCGAACTCTCATCCACTTTCAAAAGAGTTGCGCCAACCGCGGATGGCCGAACCACCATGCCGTGCAACATGCCGGGCGCGCGCACATTGTGCGCATACTCAAATGTGCCGGTGGCCATCTGCGCCATGTCGGGACGGCCTATGGGTTTTCCAAGAACGGTCCACTCGCTCGCGGGTTTGCGTTTTGCCGCTGGATCCACTTTCAGATCGAATTTCTTGCCGGCGAGCAGTTCAGCGTAGGTGACCTTTTTGGAAGCATCCGTTTTTGAGCGAATCGTTCCAGCAACAGCGGTGAGTTGCTCAACCGGAATATTCAGATGTTTCGAGCCGAGTTGGAGCATCGCCTCTCGAGCAGTAGCGCACGCGCCCCCCAGGTTGCTGTGATTAAAATTCGCGGGGTGTGACTGGCTGCCGGAAGTGACGCCCTGATCCGGGGTCATGGACGTATCCGCGACGATCAGGTTGACGCGCTCGAAGGGCACGCAAAGTTCCTCGGCCACCAGCTGCATCTGCGCCGTGGACATGCCCTGACCGAGTTCTTCCTTGCCGGTGTAGGCGGTTACCTTCCCGTCCGATCCAATGGCAATCCAGGAATCGACTTGGTTGGCAGGCGGGGAATCCGCTGCCGCATTTTCGCCAAAAGCGCCCGCGCGCGTTTGCGCCTGGAGC
>Ga0157378_10003440_pt1 | contig 14040 bp, 13 predicted proteins | sample M65metaG_FD_115309 | JGI IMG/M metagenome (GOLD analysis project Ga0157378, IMG submission 115309) | Miscanthus rhizosphere microbial communities from Kellogg Biological Station, Michigan, USA - M6-5 metaG | ecosystem: Host-associated > Plants > Roots > Rhizosphere > Soil | place: USA: Michigan...
AGATTTGGTCCCCCCAGGTGGCCCGAAGTTCGGAGACGCCAGCTGCCGCAGGGTCGAGCGCATGTCGAAGAGCATCAGGGAAGCGAGGGCAAAGCGGTCGGTCACCGTCACCGCGGCAAGGCCGGCGTTGCGGACCGCGAAGACCTCGCCCTGCTCGGTGGCGACGTGGACCTGCTCGACCGGCGCCCCCTCGGCCCCATCGGCGACCGCGAAGAGAGCGGCGGCATCCTCCCGCCAGCGCTCGGGCTCCTCCCCGGTCCCGGCCAGCACCTCGCCCCCGGGCCCGAGGATCGCCGCCCCGCGCAGGTCCGGCGACATCTCGGTCAGGAACTCCAACGCCGCCCCCGCGGACTCCTCGCTGGGGACGGTGGCGGCGGCAGCGTCGGGCATCTGCGAAAAACTACCGACAGTGACCCTCGCCCGAGCCTCCTGGATCATCACGGTCGTCATCTGCGCGATCGCCGCGATCCTCTTCGCCTTCAGCGGCTACACCGGCTACGCGATCACCCTCGTCGCCGTCGGCCTCGCCGCCGGCGTCAACCTGCTGCCGCCGGCATAGGGCCTGTCGCCTTTTGCGTCCACACGGACGCATAAAGCGACACACGCCTCACCCCGAGCGGTAGGGACCGCTTTCGCGCTCGCGATAGGAGGTCTCGGGCTCGACGTGGATCAGGACCTCGGCCTGGGGGATCTCGGCCTCGATCGAGTCCCGCATCGTGTGCGCGAGCTCGTGGGCGCGCTCGAGGCTGGTCCCCGAGCGGTACTGGACGTGGAAGTCGATGTGGCGGCGTTTGCCGGCGCGGCGGGCCCGGAGCTTGTGGTAGCCGGCGACCTCGGGGGTGCGTGCGGCGGCGATCGCCCGCTCGATCCGGTCCAGCTCCGCGTCCGGGAGGGTTTCGTCAACGAGCACGCCGGAGGAGCGACGGATGATGCTGATCCCGGCCCAGCCGATGGCGCCGGCGACGACCAGTGCGGTGATCGAGTCGAAGGCGGCGGCGCCGGTGATCTGGACGAGCGCGAGGCCGACGAGGACCCCGAGCGAGGTGAGCGCGTCGGTGCGCAGGTGCGCGGCGTCCCCTTCCAGCGCCGGCGAGTCGTGGACCTTCGCCTGGCGGTAGAGGACGCTGGAGACGAAGAGGTTGGCGATCACCGAGAGGCCCATGACGGCGATCCCGATCCCGAGCGATTCGACCTCCGAGCCGACCACCAGGCGGTGGGTCGCCTCGTAGACGATGATCGCGGCGCCGACCAGGATCAGGATCCCCTCGATCGTCGCTGCCAGGTTCTCGACCTTCTCGTGGCCGTAGGGATGCTCCTCATCCGCCGGCTCGTCAGCTTTGCGGACCGAGATGAAGGCGATCACGGAGGCGACGAGGTCGACCAGCGAGTGGATCGCCTCGGTGACGATCGCGATCGAGCCGGTGATCGCCCCGGCGGCCAGCTTCAGCGCGATCAGGATCGCGTTGGAGGCGATCGAGAGCGCGGCGGCGCCGGATTTGGTGCGGATCATGGCCCCGCCCCGGCCTCCAGGCCCAGATGCCGCGCCAGCATCCGCGCCGCCTTGCCGCGGTGGCTGATCGCGTTCTTCTCCTCTGGTGGAAGCTCGGCCATCGTGCGCTGATCTGAGTGCCCCGTCTCGTCGGGGACGAAGGCCGGGTCGTAGCCGAAGCCGCCGCTGCCGCGGCCCTCTCGCAGCAGAGTCCCCTCGCAGCGGGCCTCGAAAACGTACTCGTGTCCCTCCGCTTCGATCAGGGCGATCGCGCAGACGTAGGCGGCGCGGCGCTCGCCGCCGGCGGCGCTGACCTCGCACAGCAGCTTCTCGAGGTTGGACTCGTCGCTCGCGCCCTCGCCGGCGTAGCGGGCTGAGTAGATCCCCGGGGCGCCGCCGAGGTCGGCGGCTTCGATCCCGGAGTCGTCGGCGATCGCCGCCTCGCCGGTCGCCGCGTGGGCGGCGCGCGCCTTGATCAGCGCGTTGGCCTCGAAGCTGTCCCCGTCCTCGGGCGGCAGCGTCACCTCGGCCGGCAGCGGCTTCAGCTCGACCCCCGGCAGCAGCTCCGCCATCTCCCGCACCTTGTGCTGGTTGCGGGTGGAGAGGACGAAGACCCGCTGCGCAGCCCCTTCCCCAGGGCTCACGAAGCCGCCCGCTCCTGCACCTCCCGCAGGCGGCTGATCCCGAGCTCGGCGAGGCCCAGCAGCTCGTCGAGCGAGGCGCGCGAGAGCGGCGTCCGCTCCGCCGTCGCCTGCACCTCGACAAGGCCGCCGTCGCCGGTCATCACCACGTTGGCGTCGACTTCGGCGTTGGAGTCCTCGCCGTAGTCGAGGTCGCAGAGGGCGCGTCCGTTGACCATGCCGACGCTGACCGCGGCGATCGTCCCGGTCAAGGGCAGGGCGTCGAGCGCCTTCTTGTCAACCAGCTTCTGGAAGGCCTGGCGCAGGGCGACGAAGCCGCCGGTGATCGCCGCGCAACGGGTGCCCCCGTCGGCTTCAAGCACGTCGCAGTCGACGTAGACGCTGCGTTCGCCCATCGCCCTGAAGTCGACGACGACTCGCAGGGAGCGCCCGATCAGGCGCTGGATCTCGACCCCGCGCCCGTCCTGTTTGCCCTTGGAGATGTCGCGCTGCTTGCGGTCCCCGGTGGAGGCGGGCAGCATCGCGTACTCGGCGGTGACCCACCCTTTCCCCTTGCCGTTCATCCAGCGCGGCACCTGCTCCTGGATCGAGGCGGTGCAGATCACCCGCGTCCGCCCGATCGAGATCAGCGCCGACCCGTCCGCGCTTTCCACGAACCCCGGATCGATCGTCACCGGCCGGATGTCGGCCGGTGCCCTGTCATAGCTGCGTGAAGCTGGCATCGCGCGAGTTTCTCATGCGAGCGCAAGCCACGGCCGAGTGGCGCTTTTGTGGACGCAGAGGCCACAAAAGAGCCACCGGCGCGACCGAGCTATTTGAACGCGACTTTGTCGACCGCCTCCTTGATCTTGTCGACGATCACGTCGGCGAGCTCGGTTCCCTGCTTACCGTTGAAACCTTTCATCGCCGCGACCATCCCGACCATCAGCAGCGAGACGAGCAGGATCAGGCCGACGTACTCGACCGTCCCCTGCCCCGCCTCCCCAGCCAGGCGGCGGATCTCCTCAACCCGGCGGGTGAAGTGGGCGTGCACGTACCCCATCAGCGCGTAGAACATCGCTTCCTCCTTGGTTCGATTCGGAGCGGCGATGGTCCGAGGCGACCGCGCACGGAACAAGACCTAAAAGCGCCGGAACTGAGGCGGAAATGGAAAGGTTCTTCAACCTCGCCGCAGTTACCGCAAAGCGGGGATTCACGCTCAAGGGATCTTTGACGATTCAAGCGGGGTGAACGTCCACGGCATCATCCCGGCCCGCTGGGTGACGCTGGGGATGCTGCTGCTCAACCTGGTCGTCTGGCTGGACGCCGCCGCCCAGCTGGCGAGCTGACTAGCGCTGGATCTCTTCCAGATCGAGGGCCTTGACGACGGCCTCGGTGCGGGTGCGGGCGTCGAGCTTTTCCATCGCGTTGCGGATGTGGGTGCGGACGGTCTCCGGCGAGAGCACGAAGCGCTTGGCGATCTCCTCGCCGGTCAGGCCCTGGGCAAGAAGGGCGAGGATCTCCGACTCGCGGCGGCTCAGCGTCTTCGCGAAGCCGTTGCCGTTGCCGTTGGTCCCGTGGGCGGCGAAGCTGCGGTCGAAGTAGCGGCCGCCGCGCCAGACCTCGCGCAGAGCGTCGACGAGGACGTCGAGGCCGGCGGGCTTCGCGACCAGGCCGCGGGCGCCGCTGCGGTATGCCGCCTCCAGCAGGTCGGGGTCTGTGAGCCCGGTGTAGATGAGGAACTTCGGGCAGGGCGGGTAGTCGTTCAGCCGCCGCACCAGCTCGGTCCCGCGCTCGTCCGGAAGGTCGATGCCGACGACGGCGACGTCGGGCTGGTGCTCGGCGATCACCTCTTCCCCCCGCTCCGCGGTGGTGGCGCAGCCGCGCACCTCGAAGCCGCGGCGCTCGAGCAGGACCGCGAGGCCGTCCCGCAGCGCCTCATGCTGCTCCACCAGCACTAATGAAGGGCTCCCGCTCGCCTCCATCTCCTCCTCCTACCCGTAGGCCGTACGGCGTCTGGCGAACGATCAAATACCCGCGACCGGACGGAGGAAACGCAGGGGTTTTCCGAAAGGCCTGAATCCCCGTCACGGCGCCGCCGATCACCAGCGCGTGGACGTCGGCGGTTCCCTCGTAGGTGACCACCGACTCGAGGTTGTTCATGTGGCGGATCACCGGATACTCCAGCGTCACCCCGTTGGCGCCCAGCACCTGCCGAGCGCTCCGCGCCACCTCCAGCGCCCCGTTGACGTTGCCGAGCTTGCCGAGGCTGACGTGCTCGGGCCGCAGCGTCCCGGCGTCCTTCATCCGCCCCAGGTGCATCGCCACCAGCGTCGCCCGGTTCACCTCCAGGACCATCTCCGCCAGCTTCTGCTGCTGGATCTGGAAGGAGGCGATCGGGCGGTCGAACTGGGTCCGCTCCAGCGCGTACTCGAGCGCGGCTTCGTAACAGGCACGCCCCGCCCCGGCGGCGCCCCAGACGATCCCGTAGCGGGCCTCGTTGAGGCAGGAGAGCGGGCCTTTCAACGAGCTCACCTCGGGCAGGACCGCGTCGGCGGGCAGGCGCACGTCGTCGAGCAGCAGCTCGGAGGTGATCGAAGCCCGCAGCGAGAGCTTCTTATGAATGTCCTGGGTGGTGAAGCCCTTCGTCCCCTTCGGGACGAGGAACCCGCGCACGCCCTCGTCGGTCTGCGCCCAGACCACTGCCACCTCGGAGGCCGAGCCGTTGGTGATCCACATCTTCTGTCCGTGCAGGATCCAGTCGGAGCCGTCGCGGCGGGCGCGGGTCCGCATCGAGCCGGGGTCCGAGCCGGCGTCGGGCTCGGTCAGGCCGAAGCAGCCGAGCGCTTCGCCTGAGGCCATCCGAGGCAACCACGCCTGTTTCTGCTCCTCCGAACCCCAGCGCCAGATCGCGTACATCGCCAGCGACCCCTGGACGGAGACCAGGCTGCGGATGCCGCTGTCGCCGGCCTCCAGCTCCATGCAGGCGAGTCCGTAGGCGGTCGCCGAGGCGCCGGCGCAGCCGTACCCCTGCAGGTGCATCCCCAGCACCCCGAGCTTGCCGAGCGCCGGCGCAAGCTCCCCGACCGGGACCGACGCCGTCTCGAACCACTCCCCCACGTTCGGCACGACCTCGTTGCGGACGAAGGCGCGGACGGTGTCGCGGATGTCGCGCTCCTCGTCGGAGAGGAGGGCGTCCAGCGCGAGGAAGTCGTTGGGGCGGATCGGCGGCGCGGCGGTGGTGGATGACATCGGCGACCTCGAATCGGTGGCGGGTTTCTGAGATCGTGACCGAATGGCCGACTCGGCGCTGGGACGACTGCGCATCCTCGACTTCTCCCGCGTCCTCGCCGGCCCGCTGGCGACGATGACCCTGGCCGACCTCGGCTCCGAGGTGACCAAGGTCGAGCGTCCCGGCAGCGGCGACGACACCCGCGCCTGGGGCCCGCCCCACGACCCGCAGGGCGAGGCGACCTACTTCCAGGCGGTCAACCGCAACAAGCGCAGCCTCGCGCTCGACCTGCGGGATCCCACCGACCTCGCCGAGGCGCGGCGGCTGGCGCTGGAGAGCGACGTCCTCGTGGAGAACTTCCGACCGGGACTGATGGCGGAGCTCGGCCTCGACCACGAGAGCCTCGCCTCCGAGAACCCGCGCCTTATCTACTGCTCAATCACCGGCTTCGGCGACAGCGGCAGCGGCGCCGAGCTGCCGGGGTACGACCTCCTGGTCCAGGCCCTCGGCGGCCTGATGAGCGTCACCGGCGAGCCCGACGGGGAGCCGCTGAAGGTCGGCGTCGCCCTCGTCGACGTGATCGCCGGCCTCTACGCAGCCGTCGGCATCCTCGCCGCACTCGAGCACCGGCGCGAGAGCGGCGAGGGGCAGCGGGTCGAGGTCGACCTTCTCTCCACCCTGCTCGCCGGCCTGGTCAATCAGAGCTCGGCCTACACCCAGGCCGGCGTGGTCCCGGGGCGGTTGGGCAACCGCCACCCCAGCATCGCTCCGTATGAATTGCTGCGCTGCGGCGAGGGAGAGTTGGTCCTCGCGGTCGGCAACGACCGCCAGTTCACCGACCTCTGCGAGGTGATCGGCGAGCCGGACCTCGCGGTCGATCGACGCTTCGCCAGCAACCCGGCTCGCGTGGAGAACAGGGACGAGCTGCGGCCAGAGTTGGAGGGGGCGCTCGGGAAGAAGCCGGCTATCGAGTGGGTCGACCTCCTCCGCCCCCGCCGCGTCCCCGCCGGCGTCGTCAACGACATCGGCGCCGCCTTTGAGTTCGCCGAGCGGATCGGCCTCGCCCCGACCGTCGAGATCCCACGCGACGAGGGTCCGCCGGTCCGCCTCCCCCGCAACCCGATCAAGCTCTCGAAAACCCCGGCCAGCTATCGGCTGCCCCCGCCGCGGTTACCCTGACGCCGGTGCGGGTTCTCGTCGTCACCAACTTCATGCCCGACGCCTCGGCTCCGCAGCGGGGACGCTGGGTTCGCGATCAGGTCGACGAGGTCCGCCGCCGGGGGATCGAGGTGGACGTCTTCGAGTTCGCCCGCGGCCGCGACGAGTACCTGCCGGCGACGCGGCGGCTGCGCTCGCTGCTGCGGCGGCAGCGCTTCGACCTCGTCCATGCCCATTACGGGCTGGCCGGCTGGGTCGCGCGGCTTGCGGGGGCGAAGCCGCTGGTCGTCACCTTCCACGGCACCGATGTCCGCCACCACCTGGTCGGCCACCTCTCGCGCCGGCTCGCCTGGAGAGTCGATCTCGTCGCCGGGGTCTCGCGGGCGCTGTTCCTCCCCGAGGACGGGCGGGCGGGACTGCCCGCCGTCCCGGGCTCAGCGGTCCTCCCCTGCGGGCCGGACCTGCGGCGATTCGAGCCGCTGCCGCGGGCCGAGGCGCGGCGGCAGCTCGGGCTCGACCCCGAGGGCCCCTACCTCTTCTTCCCCGCCAACCCGGCGCGACCGGAGAAGCGCCACGACCGCGCCGCCGCCCTTGCGGAGGCCTGCGAAGCCGACCTCCTCACCGGCGGCTCGATCGAGCCCGAGCAGATGCCGCTCTGGATCAACGCTGCCAACGCCGTCCTCGTCACCTCCGACTACGAGGGCTTCGGGATGGCCGCGGTCGAGGCGCTCGCCTGCGAGGTCCCGGTCTTCTCGACCGACGTCGGCATCGCCCCCTACGCCCTCGGCGGGATCGACGGCTGCCTCTGCGCCCCCTTCGACGTCGATGCCTGGGCCGCCCTGGCGCGGCGGCACCTGGCGGCGCCAGACCCCAGAGTCGGAGGCGCCGCCCGCGCGGCGACCCTCTCCGCTTCCGGGATGGCGGAGCGGGTGATCGAGGCCTACGAGACCGTCCTGAAGAGGTGACCGTTCCGGGCGAGCGTGGCCAAGCAGGTCAAGGACGCAGGGAGGGATGTGTGCTCTGCACACGACCGACCGAGGACGCAGAGATGCGCCGCGCCACGCGCGGCCGGAGAGATAGATTGAGAGGCGATGAGCGCTAAACCGGGTGCAGCGAGCGAGGACCTCGAGAGCCGGATCCGCGAGGCGGAGCGGCGCCTGGACGAGGCCGCGACGCTCGCCGCCGAGGCCGAGAAACGGGCCGAAGCGGAGATCAAGGCGCTCGAAGCCGATCTCGAGCGCGAGCGTGAGGAGAAGGAGCAGGCGCTGGCGGCGGCCGAGGAGCGGCTGGAGGAGATCGAGTCCCAGGTCGAGGCGGCCGAGCAGCGGGTCTTGGAGGCGGAGCGCCGCGCCGGCAACGCCGAGGAGACGATCGCCGACGAGCTGGCACGGGCGCGCGAGGGCGCCGCGACCTGGCTGCGCGGTCAGCTGGAGGCGCTGCGTCGGGAGGCGGAGGGCCGATAGCGGCGGTCGGCGAGTTCGACGTCGCCGTCGTCGGCGGCGGCGCCGCCGGTCTTTGGAGCGCGCTGAGGGCGGCCGAGCAGGGCGCCCGCACCTGCCTCGTCTCCCGCACCCCGCTTTCGCAGAGCGCCAGCTACTGGGCCCAGGGCGGGCTGGCGGCGGCGCTCGAACCCGACGACTCCCCCGAGCGCCACGCCGCCGACACGATCGCCGCCGGCCGCGGGCTCTGCCGCACCTCGGCGGTGCGGGCGCTGGTCGAGGAGGCGCCGGCCGCCGTCCGCGACCTGATCGCCCGCGGCGTCGTCTTCGACCTCGACCACGAGGGACGGCTGGCGCTGGGGCTGGAGGGCGGCCACGCCCACCGCCGCATCGTCCACTCGGGCGGCAGCCAGACCGGCTACGAGCTGACCTCGAAGCTGGCGAAGTGGGTGGCGGAGGAGGAGCGGGTCGAGGTGATGGAGCGAACCTCGGCGGTGGCGCTGTGGAGCGACGGCGAGCGCTGCCACGGGGTGATCACCGAGGAGGGCGCAGTAGCGGCCCGGGCGACGATCCTCGCCACCGGCGGCGCCGCGGCGCTCTGGCGGCGGACGACCAACCCGCGCGGGGCAATCGGGGCGGGACCGGTACTGGCCTCGCTCGCCGGCGCCGACCTCGCCGACCTCGAGTTCTGCCAGTTCCACCCGACCGCGCTGGCGCTGCCGGGGACCCCGCACGACGGGGTCCTGATCACCGAGGCGATCCGCGGCGAGGGCGCGAAGCTGCTGGGCGCCGACGGCGAGCGCTTCACCGACGAGCTGGCGCCGCGCGACGCGGTGACGGCGGCGATCCTCGAGCAGATGCGCGTCGAGGGAATCGCGGCGGTCGACCTCGACCTGCGGGAGATCGACCCCGCCCGCTTTCCCAACGTCTTCGCCTCGCTAGCGAAGGCGGGGCTAGACCCGCAGAGCAAGCCGGTCCCCGTCGCCCCCGCCGCCCACTACACGATGGGCGGGATCGCGGTCGACGTCGACGGCCGCTCCTCGCTGCCCGGCCTCTACGCCGTCGGCGAGTGCTCCTGTACTGGCCTGCATGGGGCCAACCGCCTCGCCTCCAACTCGCTCAGCGAGTGCTTCGTCTTCGGCGGCCGTGCGGCGACGGCGGCGATCGCCGAGGAGGCGGCGCCGAGCCGGCCCGACCCGCCCGGGTGGCGCTTCGAGCCGCCGAGCGACGAGACCCGCGACGCGGTCTGGCGCTATGCCGGCCCGATGCGCAACCCCGACGACCTGGCGCGGCTGATCTCCAACCCCTATCCCCTTGCCCGGGCGATCGGCGCCAGCGCCCTCGACCGCCGCGAGTCCCGCGGCGGCCACCTCCGCCGCGATGCCCCCGATACGGACCCGGCGCTGGACGGGGTCCATGTGGTGGTCCACCCAGATGCCAGCGTCACCGAGGAGGAGTGGCACTAGCTCATGTTGTTAGGGGTCGACGTCGGCGGGACGTTCACCGACGCGGTCCTGCTCGACGGCGGCGACGTCCACAGCGCCAAGGTGCCGACGACGCCGCGGGAGGAGTCGGCCGGGGTGATGCGGGCGGTGGAGGCGGTGCTGCGGCGGGCCGGCGCTGAGGCAAGCGACGTTGACGTCTTCGCCCACGGGATGACGGTCGGCACCAACGCCCTGCTCGAGGAGCGGGGAGCGGCGACGGCGCTGATCGCCACCCGCGGCTTCGCCGACCTGCTGGAGATCGGCCGCCAGGACCGGCCGCACCTCTACCGCCTCTGCGCTCCAAAGCCCTCGCCGCTGGTCGCGCACGAACGGCGCTTCGAGGCAGGCGAGCGGGTCGGCCCGGAGGGCGTGGTCGAGGCCCTCGGCGAGGACGAGCCCGAGCGCCTCGCCGCCGCGGTCGAGGCGAGCGGCGCCGAGGCCGTTGCGATCTGCCTCCTCTTCTCTTACCTGGACCCGAGCCACGAGCGGCGGATCGCCGGCCACCTGCGGGAGCGGCTGCCGGGCGTCCACGTCTCCGCCTCGCACGAAGTCCTGCCCCGCTTCCGCGAGTACGAGCGCTGCTCGACGACCGTGATCGACGCCTACCTGAGCCCGGTGCTCGGGCGCTACCTCGGCGCCCTCGGCGAGGCTGCGGCCGGCGCCGGCCTGCCGCAGCCGCTGGTCATGAGCTCCTCCGGCGGCGTCGCCCCGGCCGAGGAGGCGGCGCGCGCCGGCGCCTGGAGCGTCCTCTCCGGTCCCGCCGGGGGAGCTGTCGGCGCCGGCCTTCTCGCCGAGCTGAGCGGCGACGGCAACGCCCTCGGCTTCGACATGGGCGGCACCTCCTGCGACGTCTGCGTGATCGAAGGCGGCGAGGTGCGGCGCACCGACGGGCGCGAGATCGACGGCCGCCCGATCCAGCTGCCGATGGTCGACGTGCACACGGTCGGCGCCGGCGGCGGCTCGATCGGCTGGCGCGACAGCGGCGGGGCGCTGCGGGTGGGGCCGCGATCGGCGGGCGCCGAGCCCGGGCCCGCCTGCTACGGCCGCGGCGGCACCAAGCCGACGGTCACCGACGCCAACCTCCTGCTCGGCCACCTCGGCGGCGGCTCCGAGCTGGCGGGCGGGGTGGCGCTCGACGCCGAGGCCGCCGAGCGCGCGGTCGGGCAGCTAGCCGGCTCGCTCGGCCTCGACCCGCTCGAGACCGCCGCCGGGATCCTCCGCGTCGCCGACCAGGAGATGGTGCGGGCGTTGCGGGTGGTCACCGTCGAGCGCGGGGTCGACCCGCGCGGCTTCGCGCTGCTGCCCTTCGGCGGCGCCGGGCCGATGCACGCGGCGGCGATCGCCGAGGAGATGGGGATCCGGACGATCCTCTGCCCCCGCGCCGGCGGCGTCCTCTCCGCCCTCGGCCTCTGCGCTTCCCAGCGCCGCCGCGACACCGTGCGGACGGTGATGCTGAACGCAGGGGAGATGAGCGCCGAGCGCATCGTCGCGGTGGTGAGCTCGATGATCGAGGAGATCGGCGACGGCCTCAAGGACGCCCAGCCGCGCCTCACCTACAAGCTTCGCTACACCGGTCAGGCCTTCGAGCTGCCGGTGCCGGGGCCCGCCGATCCCGACCCAGGTGAGCTGGTCGAGGGCTTCGAGCGGGCCCACGAGCAGCGCTACGGCCACCGCGATCCGGAGGGCGAAGTCGTCCTCGTCGACGTCGAGCTGGCGCTGGTCGTGCCGGGACCGACGCCGCGGCCGGTCGCCGCCAGCGAGGGAGCGGTCGAACGCAGCAGCCGCCGCGTCTTCTTCGACGGCGAGTGGGTCGAGACGCCGGTCCTGCGCGGCGAGCCCGCCGCCGGCAGCGCGGCCGAGGGACCGGTTGTCTTCGAGCTGCCCGAGGCGACCTTCGTCATCCCCCCCGGCTGGAGCACGAACGTCGACCAACACGGAACGATCGTGAGCCGATGGACCCGATAGCCCTCCAGGTCCTGGTCGGCGGGCTGCGCGCCGCCTGTGACGAGATGGGGGCGACGCTGATCCGCTCCGCCTACTCGGCCAACATCAAGGAGCGGCACGACTGCTCGACCGCGCTCTTCGACGCCGCCGGGGAGCTGGTGATGCAGGCCGAGCACATCCCCGTCCATCTCGGCTCGATGCCCGACGCCGTCGCCGCCGTGCTCGGCGAGGAGCAGGAGCCCGGCCGCAGCTGGATCCTCAACGACCCCTACCGCGGCGGCACCCACCTGCCGGACATCACCCTCGTCTCCCCCGTCTTCGCCGGCGAGGAGCTGCTCGGGTTCGCCGCCAGCCGCGCCCACCACGCCGACGTCGGCGGCCCGACCCCGGGCTCGATGCCGGCCCTCTCCCGCACGCTCGAGGAAGAGGGCGTGGTCATCCCCCCCACCGTCTTCGACAAAGAGACGCGGCAGCGGCTCGCCTCCCAGATGCGGATGCCGCGACAGCGCCTCGCCGACTTGCGCGCGCAGGAGGCGGCGAACCGGGTCGGCATCCAGCGCCTTGAAGAGCTGCAACAGCGACTCGGGTCCGCGGAGCTGCGCGAGGGGTTGACCGAGATCCTCGCCTACACCGAGCGCCGCGCCCGCGCCGCGATCGCCGAGCTGCCCGACGGCAGCTACCGGGCCGAGGATGTGTTGGAGGGCGACTGGAACGGCGAGCAGCGCGACCTGCGCCTGCGGCTGGAGGCGACGATCGCCGGCGAGCGGCTGCGCCTCGACTTCGGCGGCACCGAGAGCCAGGTCGACGGCAACCTCAACTGCCCTCTCTCGGTGACGAAGTCGGCCGCCTTCTTCGCCGTCCGCGCCCTCACCGATTCCGACGGCCCACCCTCGGCCGGTGCCCACCGCCCGATCGAGGTCCTGTCGCCGCCCGGCTCGCTGCTCAACGCGCGCTTTCCCGCTGCGGTCGCCGCCGGCAACGTCGAGACCTCGAGCCGGATCGCCGACCTCGTCCTCGCCGCGCTCGGACAGGCCCGGCCGGGACCCGCCCAGGGACAGGGGACGATGAACAACCTCACCCTGGCCAACGACGAGTTCACCTACTACGAGACGCTCGGCGGCGGCCAGGGCGCCTGCCCCGACGCCGACGGCCCCAGCGCGATCCACGTGGCGATGTCGAATACCCTCAACACGCCGACCGAGGCGCTGGAGACCGAGTTCCCGCTGCGGGTGCGGGAGCTGGCGCTGGGCCGGGGCAGCGGCGGCGGCGGCACGCACCGGGGCGGCGACGGGATCGTCCGCGAGCTCGAAGCGCTGGCGCCGATGCGCTTCAGCCTGATCACCGAGCGCCGCCGCCACCCGCCGCGGGGCGCCGGCGAGGGCGAAGACGGCGCCCCCGGGCTCAACCTGCTCAACGGGTCGTCGCTGCCGGGCAAGGCGGCCGGCGGCCTGGCTCCAGGAGACCGGCTCAGGCTCGAAACTCCGGGCGGCGGCGGGTGGACTTAGATCACACTGCGTCCAGATTTCGCAAATTTCGCGGTTTTTTAGTTGAGATTTCGCTGCACTTCTCTAGAATGCGCGCCTCCGGGCGGGCGGAAACGGCCTCAGAAGGCCAAGTTCAACGCGTCCAGCCCCGACTGCAACTAACGAAACTCGCTGGATCTACTTCAATGCCGATCGCTCTCAAGGAATGGGCTGTAACGGTCCGCGCTCTCGCGGAGGGTGAGCAGCTGCTCACCCTGCGCAAGGGCGGCATCCGCGAGGAGAACAAGCACTTCGAGCTCGAGCACGAGCGCTTCTTCCTCTACCCGACCTTCGACCACCAGCGGAACAACCTGGTCCGCGAATCCCACCACCCGGAGCTGCGCCGCGCGCTCGAGGAGGGTGTCTGGCCCGACGAGGAGCCGCCGCCGAAAGCGCTGCTTCAGGACGGCGGCATCCCCCAGCCGGACCGCGTCCGCCTGCGCGCCTGGGCCGAAGTGGTCGACCACGTCACCATCAACGACCGGCGCAGCCTCGACGCGCTGTCGCCGTACTACATCTGGACCCCGGACTACGCCGAAAAGCGGCTGGCCTGGAAGCGCCGGCACCCGCTGCATGTGCTGCTGCTACGGGTCCACCGGATCCCGCGCCCGGTCACGGTCCGCGTCCGCGACGAGTACCACGGCTGCCGCTCCTGGGTCGAGATCGACCGCGAACTGCCCTTCGAGGGCACGCCGGTGATGGCCGACGAAGAGTTCGACCGCGCTCGCGAAGAGATTCGCGATAGATGCGACCAGGGCGAGCCCGCCCTCGTCTAGTCAACCTCTCCGCTCGCTAGCCTCGCCTCGATGAGCTGGGTCGAGACCGAGTCCCTGTCGTTCACCGCCAGGCACGACTCCGACGACTCCTCCTTCGCCGAGCGCACGCTCGACCGGCTCGAGGAGCTGCGGCTGCGGCTCGAAGACCGCTTCGAGCGGGTCCCGGAGGAGGTGACGATCGTCGTCCACACCAACCCGCTGTGGCTGACGGCTGCCCACCCCTTCCTCCCTGCCGCCCGCTGGTCGGCGGCCCCGGCCGGGCGCCGCTACCTCGCCGGCTGGCCGATGTCGACCGAGCTGCACGTCCTCAACGACCCGCACATGGAACGCCGCGCCGCCGGCGACGACTCCTACGAAGCCCTGCGCGGGACTGCC
>Ga0157378_10003442_pt1 | contig 14039 bp, 12 predicted proteins | sample M65metaG_FD_115309 | JGI IMG/M metagenome (GOLD analysis project Ga0157378, IMG submission 115309) | Miscanthus rhizosphere microbial communities from Kellogg Biological Station, Michigan, USA - M6-5 metaG | ecosystem: Host-associated > Plants > Roots > Rhizosphere > Soil | place: USA: Michigan...
GGGCCTTTGCCTCAGCTGGCCCTTTTCCACTACGATACGTCCTCTGACAGCACGTCTGGAACTGCCCCCTTGTCAGCTTCGGGAGTGGCATCCGATACGGGAAAATTTGGGAAGGGAATTTATCTTCAATCCGGAGGCCGCCTCTCGTATCCGACAGCAAATACATTCAATCTGTCGGAAGGGACTATAGAGATGTGGGTCGCGCCCCGGTATAACGGGAACGATCCCGTGTTTATGAACGCTGGTTACGCCGTTTTCTTTTATGCGGCTCCGAACAGCGACTACTTTTCGATGGGAGAGGTTACCCCGGGACACACGATGGCCGCGGGCGCATCTGCAAGCGGACAATCGGTCGTCGCATATAACAGCTCGGCCGGCGACATCATCGGCTGGAAGGCCGGCGAATGGCATCATATTGCCGCCACATTTTCTGCCAGTGCCAATCATATTAAGTTCTACCTGGACGGTGTCCAGATTGCGGACACCAGCCGGTACGTTCCGCCTTCAGCATCGGGCGGGTCTTTTGACATCGGCTCCGCGGTTTTCACGATCGATGAACTGCGGATCTCTAAGGTAGCGATGCCCGACTCCGCCATCGCATACGATGCGGCGCATACGGGTCCATTCCCAGAAAACGAAGTGCTCCTGCCGCTGGTCGGCGCTACTCCTGGCGAGTTGAACTATTCGGTGGCCGGCTGCGGAACAGCCACGTATAGCTTCACGGGCATCCCGATCAGCAACCTCGATCCGCCGGGCGGCCTGTTGAGGGCCGGCAGCACCAGCTTCGCAGTTTCGTTTAATACGCTCCAGGCGACCACTTGCCGGTATTCGGTGGGGATCATACAGGACTACGCTTCGATGCAGGTGCTCGACACCGGGCCATCGACGGCCATTCACAGCGCCACGATCCAGGGCGTATCTTCCGATCCCCGCGTGATCAATCGAGTCTATTTCCGGTGCGCCTCAAACCCCGATTATTTGCTCAGCGGCACGTACCGGACATTGGCCCCCCCGGGACAGCCATTCCCGAGGATCGGGAACATCTGGTTAGGAGGATATCTCCTGAACAATGCGCCCGACACCGCACGGAAAACGGAACTCTTTGTAGGTGCGAACTCCAGCGATCCGAGCGCCCCAGGACGCGTGGCCCAGCTCCGAAACACGAATCCGAGCGTATTGAATATTCCGGCAATGATTCCGGTGGGGACGCAGCCCGACGACTACTCCCTCAAAGACGTCCACGGAAACAAGATCGCCAATTGGTGCGTTCCCGAAATTTACGTTCCCAATCAAACCAAACCCGAGGTCGCCGAGTTCTTCGCGCGGACGGCCTACCAGCAGTTAGCGAGTACAAACTTTCTGGCGGACGGCATCTTCTTCGACCAATTCAATACGACGATTCAGCAGCCATTTACTGATTGCCACGGCAACAAAGTGCAGATCGATGCCGACGGCGATGGGATAGCGGATGATCGGGCCGCCCTCAATGCCGCCTGGAAGGCGGGCATGTACGCGATGGTGAACTCATTTCGACGTCTGGCGCCCAACGCGTACGCGATGGCGCACATCGTGCAGACTCCTGCCGCGCCTGAGGATTTGGCCGCCTTCAACGGCATCGCCCTGGAGTTTTTCCCCCAATCCGTCCGCCAAGGCCAGATGCCGTTTGGAGCATTGTGGGATTTGTACCAAGCATGGGAGTCGCGAAGCGTCTCCCCTGCCATCAACCTGGTTCAAGCATGCCCTCCGGACCAGTTGAGTTATGGCTATGGTTACGATCCGACCAAGGGGATGCTCCCATCAACAATTGCGTTCGCGCAAAGCTCCTACGCGAATATGCGTTTCGGGCTGGGATTGACCTTGATGGGCAACGGATTTTTCGGGTTCGATTTTGGGGACGCGCCCGTGCCGGTCACTTGGTGGTACGACGAGTACGATTTCAATCTAGGTTATCCAATTGGCCCCGCAGTGCAGATCGGAGCGCAAACAACCTTGTATCGCCGTGACTTCACGAACGGCGCCGTATTGTTGAACGGCTCAGCTTCGCCGCAGACCGTCACGCTGGAGCCTGGCTTGAAACGGTTGAGTGGGGCCCAGGCTCCCTTGCATCAGTACATGGTGGATGACGCCGATTCTGAATTTAGTGCCTCCGGCTCATGGCGGACCGCGGTCTATGACACTGGCACCCAATACGGAAATGGAACCGGCCCCTTCTATCACTGCTGGAAGGCGTCATGCCATCAATCCGATGCAGGCACGGGCCAGGCGCAGTGGAAGCTCAAAATTCCGGCGGACGGACAGTACACGGTTCAAGTTTGGCTCCCGGCGGCGCCTGGGGCAGCAACCTGGACGAAGAACGCCATTTATGAAGTGATGGCCGGAGAGAACGTCTTGGCCTCAGCGACAATCGATCAGACTTCTGCAAGTGCGGGAGATGCTTTACACCAGGTAGCGACCCTGAACTTAAAGGCGGGCGATGCGCCATTTCTGCGAGTTCGCAACGGCGGCTCCGGCGCCCTGATCGCCGACGCGGTTTATGTGACCTCGACGGCGCGATACAACGATGGCTCCCCGGTGCAGCAAGTTACGGTGGGCGCCTTCGACAGCATTTTGCTACAGCTGGCGGACCCACCAGGCTGTAGCTACTCCTTGAGCCATTTCGGTCAGGCATTCGCCGCACAAGGGGGCACGGGCACAATTACGATCAACACTGGGGCGGGCTGTACGTGGACAGTGGGAACACTTCCAGCTGGCGTTATATTAACCAGCGCCGGTTCGGGTGTCGGCAATGGCAGCGTCACATTCCAAGTTCTTCCAAATGCGGGCGGAGGTGTTTCCACCTCTTTCACCATCGCCCGCCAGACCTTTACGATCGAGCGGTCAGCCTCCTCGATTCCCGGGCTGGCAGCTGGAGGATCGCTGGGTCAAGTGGCTTCTCAGGGAACATGGGATTTCACTCTCGACGCCATCAATCTGGGATCTTCCGCCACCACTGCCCGATTCACGTTCGCCGATAACTCCGGCAATCCCCTGGCGCTGCCACTGACCTTTCCGCAATCGCTTCCGGCGCCGGGTCCGCTGCTAGCTGCGACGCTCGACCGAACGCTCAACCCGAACGCGCAGATTGTGATGGAGAGCACGGGCCCAGACAGCGCCGCTACGCTGATCGGATCGGGGCAATTGCTTAGCAATGGTAACGTGAGCGGATTCGGAATCTTCTCGAATCCCAAGCTCAAGTGGAACGCGGTGGTGCCGCTTGAAACCCGCAACGCGAGTAAGTATATTCTGGCCTTCGATAACACCTCGCCACTCACCACTGGAGTGGCCGTCGCCAGTCTCGCGGCACAAGCGCAGAACGTGCCCATCATCATACGAGACGACACGGGAACGCAAATCGGCAATCCGACAATCTCCTTAAGCGCGCTGGGGCACACGTCGTTCATGCTGAACGACCCGACATTGGGATTTCCAGTGACAAACAACAGGCGTGGCACCATCGAGTTTGATACACCTGCAGGTGGACAGATTAGCGTTCTGGGTCTGCGGGCCAACGGAGCCGCGCTGACGACACTTCCGGTGCTCGCGAACGTAGGAACGGCGGGCGGCTCGATCACACATGTAGCGTATAACGGCGGCTGGACCAGCGTCTTCTACATGGTCAACACAGGAAACGCATCGGCGCAGTTTACACTGAGTTTCTTCGACGAGAACGGAATTGCGCTTCCCGTTCCGCTGCTGCTGCCGCAATCTGGGATGACGGTCTCGACGGCGGCATTAACGCAAACGCTGGCACCCGGAGCGATGCTGGTGGTCAACACCCAGACCCAGGACGCACAGACGTTGGTGATCGGCTCGGCGCAGTTGGCGACCACCGGCAATATCAGTGGGTTCGAGATCTTCCGCTGGACCACGTTCGGCCAGGAAGCCTCGGTGCCGCTGGAAACACGTGCTCCGAACGGTTTCGCCCTGGTGTTCGACGATACCAAAGGTCTGACCACCGGAGTGGCGCTGGCGAATCTGAACGCCGCGGCAGCGACTGTGACGGCGCGGATATACGATGACACGGGTACGCTGCTACAAACAGTATCGATCAATCTCGGGAGCCGCGGGCACACGTCGTTCATGCTGCCGGACAGCTATGCCGTGACCGCCAGCAAACGTGGCATGGTGGAATTCGTCGTCCCGCCGGGGGCCAAGATCAGCGCCATCGGGCTGCGAGCCAAGAACGATGGTACGCTCACGACCATCCCGGTACTCGCTAAATAGTCTCCCAGACTGGCGCGTCAATCGGGCCCGGCTGAGGGCGTCCGTGTTCGAGACGGTATCGCGTTCCCTACCTGCTCTTTTTCGGTGCAGCAGGAAATGCGTCATTTTGCTGACAAAAATGTGGACAGATGAGATCGATAAGACGAACGAGGTGCGCAAGTGACTGAAAACATGGAGCCACCCGCCGGGATCGAACCGGCGACCTGCTGATTACGAATCAGCCGCTCTACCAACTGAGCTAGGGTGGCTAGAATCAACGACTTACAGACATTCTGCAAGACCCAAAAACTCGAATCAGAAGCTCTAGAATTCGCTTCGATTAGAGCCTCGAACTACCGTTGTCCAGAGTATCACGAGACGGTCCCATAGTCGAACACGCGAAGCGAGTTGCTTTCGCTTAGATCGTGATTTTCCCAACCAGCTCCAGGCTCCTGCGCGTATGCTCACGCGATTGCAAAACGTCTGCTTCGGCTTGGGTGTTCTTCCCGTCTTGGATCGCTTTCTCTGCTGCTTCTAGATGCTTGTCAATCTGAGTCAGCAGAACTCTGAGCTGGTGCTGGATGCTTTCGTTCGTCATCGTTCATCCTCGTTGTCGGTCGGTTTCTTCATGCCGCTTTTCTGCTCGTACTGCTCTCTGAAGTGTGGATCAGCGGCGAGACCAACGCCGACGGTTAGCGGAAAGAAGGCGCCTTTGCCATGAACCGCGTCGTATTCATCAGCCACGATATTGTAAGCGGCTTGCTGTGAGTCTGCCTCGACGTGTCGGGTGTGTTTCTTGCCTTCGTCGTCCACGTAGATCACAACGTAACGCATTGCCGGAAGTGTATCACCGCGCAATCGGGTTGGCGAACGATCCGGCGTTAGAATCTGTCTCCTGGAATCGCCGCGAAGATTTCACGGAGCCGCGTATCGATGCGATCAGCAAGCGCAAGCGCTGACCACTGCTTTTCAGCGGTGTTCGATTGACTAGCATCCGGCGTCGGCGGAACAGCGGTTTGCGTCCCACTGCGCCTTCTCGCAAGAGCGCGTTTCAACTTGGGAGACTGAATTGTCATCTACTGCCCACCTCTTTGTCGGGCAGGTGTAGGCTATGCGCTCCTGGTAGGATCGAAGCCGATTATCCGCCGCTATACCTGCTTGGTTGTGTGCCGGATCGCGGAGTCGGCTTTTCGAGACTCTGTGAAGGTCACGAGGAACTCGGATGATCCGGTAGCGAGGTCGATGGGGACCATTTGAAAATCCTGGCAAAAATATTTTCCGAGTCGTGACTCCCCGTTTACGGCAAGCGCGGACTCAGCACACAGTCAAAGCGATCACTTGAGACCTCTGTTGGAGAAGAGATCTCTTCGCAGGACACTGTCGATTTACCGAATTCATTGTGAGCTGAAGGCGGGGGCATAGTCCAGGAAGCGTAGGGATCGGCTAGGAACGGTCACTAGCGACTCGATGCGGCAAGAGTGCTGAGAACCGACAGAGCCGCCTAGAACCGCTCAGCGCGTGTCAGCGAGTACGACGTTCGGCCTTGTGCTTCTTGGACACTCCCGAAGCTGGCAACGGCTCAAAAAGCATTGGAAGCCTACTTCCAGATCCTAAAAGCTAATTGCTCTTTCTCAAGAGACAAGTTATCGTCGGATTCATGGATACAGTTAGCATGCTTGCCGAGTTGCGGCAAGAGCGAGATCGACTTGGAGAGGCAATTCTTGTCTTGGAGCGCTTAGCAAGTGGCGGGCACAAACGACGGGGACGGCCACCCAAGTGGATGACAGCGGCATCACAATCGAACGACAGCACGCCGGGCAAACGTAAGCCGTTCAGCGCTGCCACCAGGAAAAAGATGGCAGAAGCTCAGAAGCGCAGATGGGCTGGGGTTCGGAAGGTTGAAGCGAAGGGTTGAAAGGTCGCCGGGCGAATTGGCGCGGATTTGATGGCGATTGCTCAACACGGTTCAGCAGGAGCCAGACCTGTTCTCCTAGCCCTGTATCACTCATTGCTGCCGAGTCAACTTGGCATCGTTGAGTATTTACTGGCTCGTATCCAAAGCAAGTGGCGGAAGACACAGGCCGCCTAAAACCTCATGCTGACCAGCAGGTGCGATGCTCAGCGAACAGCATAACTCGCCGCTGAACGTGTCCCGAATAAGCAACATTCCGAAACGCTCTGCATCGGACGTTCGCTAACTAGTGCTCCTCTCGCCAACTCGATAGTGACCGTGCTTCCAGCCCTGTGTGCTCCGCCCTTTGAGACTCCCCTCCCACCAAATTCGCTCGCCAGAGTCATTCTCCTTGACAGTCACATTCGCCAGATAAGTTTTTTGAAACTCAATTTCCCAACGAATGAGCAAGATAGCGAAATCCGTAAGTAATGCTACTTATCGGGGGACTGTAGAGAGGACACACTTTTGACGCTAACCATATTTGGAACTACAAATAAAGAAACCGAGGATCAAATATCATGCAACTTCAGACGCACACCCCGGAGTTTCACGCTGTGAAACTAGGATCGATAACAGTGCCCAGCGCAAACGCCGCACCACGTATCGACCTCAGTCTTGATGAGACGCTGGAGGAGTTAGCGGATCAGATAAGACACGCGTATGCCCGCCAAATTCAGTCGGGTAGCAAGACAATCGAGGAGATTCTTAACGTAGGCGGTTTGTGTCAGAAGGCGCGTAACTATATTGCAACGTTGGGCAATGAAACTCCGCGAGCCGCGCAACTGGAGGTGGCGATACGCTTCTCCAAAGGCAGCATCTCCAGATACTGCAAAATCGTTAACAACTCCGTCATTACCAATCCGAAGAATCACGACAAGCTACCAAGCAGTGTGTTCAGTCTTCACGCGCTCTGCGCCATGTCGGATCTTCAGGAACGCATAGATTCCGGCGAGATCAATCCGACTATGCGCCGACATGCGATTACAGAGTTGGTGGGTGCCCCTAATGGCGACCATGCCGAAGAGCCTGCCGAGACCGTGTCGCCGTCCGACACCACAGTTGATGCCTTCACGGTCTCATTTCCATCCCAGACGTGGGAGGAGAGCTACGGCGGATTTGAGAACCACCTTCGTGAACTCTTGAAGCGTTATGACGACGCTCATTTGAGCTACGGCAAACCAGTACACCAAGCCAAAATCGAGGTGTTAAGGAAACAAGCGCAAGAACACATTGAGAGACTCCTTCCAGAACTCCCAGAAGAGACGCGGAAGCAACGGGATCTGATCGATAACGCTCTCTACGAGTGTGACGAAAAGAGGAACGGAATCCCAGTGTTCATTAAAGAGACCGGCAAGAACGGATTTCAACTGTTGCCAGACTGGGCGTTGCTTCCGAATCTCTGTGAAGCGCTAGACCTGGACCCAACCAAACCGGTCTACCGCTCAACGATTATCAAGCAAGCAAGGGCGAAGAAAATCGTGTGTCGAGTGATTTCGCTGGCCTCACTGAATCGGGAAGTTGACTTATGGATTGCACTGCTGAACTTTTGCGAGGACAACCAGCGCCCCACCCAAGTAAAGAAACTACATTCGAAGACCGTAGAAGTTTTGGAAGGGGCCAAAGCGACTCCAGAGGCGGAGCGGATCAAAGAGATCGCGGGGAAGATCTACGCGGACGTGAGGTATCTGTGATGAAAAGAGAACCTTACTACTACACCAGAAACTCCCTCCCAGCCAGCGACCTCAACTGGACGTTCGAGAAGCTTCACTACGCCTCCGACGGCCAGTTCGCAGAATGGGTGAAAAACGTATGCGCGGAGGTACTGAGAATCTTTGACGAAGAAGGGATGCCACCGAAGGCCGGGAAGACCGAGGAGGAACTATTCGAGGACTTCCGCAAGCTCGTCAAGCTCGATGTGGAAACCCAGCATGGAGCGCTGGACGAGCATAACGGCGATTACCATACGCTGCTCAACACGGTTCGAATCTCAGCAGCGGATCATTTCTTTCCGAACATCTTCTTAGCCCAAGACAACATTGGCAGCAAGCAGATCTCGGTAATGGATAAGTTCAGCAGGCCTGGCTTGATGGTTGCGCTATTCCGTCGAAACTTAAAGAACGATGGCTACTTCGACTACTCGCCTTTAGTCAGTGACAAGCTTTCACTGGTGAAGTACCTGGAGCAACGATCAACCGATGTCGACGTCTGGTTCTATCATGCGCCGAAGAGGGGAGAGCACACCTACAAGAAACTGAGAGCCAAAGTCTCAGAGGTTAAAGCGCTAGTGAAGCAGGGAACCCTCCATTCGAGGGTACTTTTTGACATCGAATCCGTCCCTGATTCAGAAACAGTGTTCGTAAGGGAGTTCAAGACATCGACACGACTGTTTCCAAAGGCGTTTCGATCCTTCCAGACTGGGCTCGTATCAGCACCGACGAACTTTCCCGCGGCGGTCGCCAAAACTATCTACACGATGTATGGGAGGCCAGCTAAGAAGCCGATCGTTATCTTCGATCCGTCGCTCGGTTTCGGCGGGCGTCTGCTGGGTGCGTTGTCTCTTGTGGATAGGGACATTACATTCTTGGGATGCGATCCCAACACCCTGAACGTGAGGAAGGATGGTTTGAAGCGCTACGAGGTGCTCGAATCGTTTTTCAAGATCATGGTGAAGGGTCGCACTGACCAAAACTTTCGCGGCAAGTATTTCGTCTGCGGGAGCGAGGTGGTTCACGAGGAGCCAGAGTTTCAAGCATACAAGGGCAAAGTAGACCTGGTGTTCACCAGTCCGCCATACTTCAATGCTGAAATCTACTCTCCCGACCAATCGCAGTCATCGGCGAAGTTTCCCACTTATGAACTGTGGCGTAAAGAGTTCCTGGCTCGAACGCTCCAGACTGCGGCTGAGTGGCTAGCGCTCGACGGATACCTAATCATCAACATCGCCAGAGTCACCAATGGCGACCAGATCTATCCGCTTCAAGAGGATACAGAACTGATATGCGAGGCTCTGGGACTACGCTACGTCGAAACTAAAAAGATGGTCTTGGCGCATTCACCTGGTGCCGGCCGAAAGGCAGACGGGATGCCAACAGCCTGGAATTTCGTTAAGGTCAACGGGACTTACAGAAAGTGCGAACCCTGTCTGGTTTTCCTCAAAACCAAGCCCGTTCCCGAGCAGCCACAGTTCGTCTTTTCGGATCTCTACACGCCAGGTAAAGCCGAACGCGGGCAAATCAGGAAGGCTGCCTAGACTATGGAAAATACGATACGGTTGGCTGAGATTTCCGAGTTGAAGGGAATCGTTCACATCTTTCAATCTTGGCGAACAGTTTTTCCCCACGTTCGTCAGGACTATATCAGGCGCAAGATCCTGGCGAACGAATGTGTTTATCAAGAGGGCGTCGTCATCACGTTCAACAGATACAAAGTGAAAGTCACTCTGGGAACGGTGACGATTCCCAAAGGGTCGTACATCATCCACCAGATTGTAAATGCCAAGCAAGGCAACGGGTGCGCATCACGCATAATAGATCGATTGTGCGATGTGGTTGCCAGGAACAACGAAGACGTTTACTTGACCGTCAGAGCAGACAACAAACTAGCTCGTTCATTCTATTGCCGCAAGGGATTCGAGGAAGCCGGGGAGATCACCTGGGCAAACGGCACGTTGCCCGGAGTGATCTATCGGAAACCGCTTAGCAGAGGTTCACAGGCGTGAAACTGACTTGGACGCGTCAGGGATCATCGGCGGAAACGCGCGTCGTGGATGATTCCACCGACGCTTATGCTAGAGCCTCACCCGAGATCTTGGAGACCAGCAAATGGAGGTCGGTGGGCTGCGTGTCTTCAGGCACTGCTATACACTTGATTCTTATGGCCTCTTGTGGAGTGGAGGACTCCTGTTTTAACGTAAGTGAGATGCGAAAGTCCCCCAAATGACCCGTGCCCGCACAACCACCCCTGTCGATTTTGATGAATTGTCGATCACGAATCCTAAACGTGATCCGAAAAATGTCAGCGGGCGTGAGAGTTGGTATCCCTACTACGCTGGCTTTTCGCCCTTGTTCGCGCGCGGCTTTTTCGAATCGTTGCGCCTCGATCCGCGCAGCCGGGTGATGGATCCATGGAACGGCAGCGGTACCACGGTAGAGGCGGCGGCCCATGCAGGACTCGAAGCGAACGGCTTTGACATCAATCCCGTGATGGTGGTAATTGCGCGGGCTCGTATGCTGAGCGACGCCAGCCGCAGCAGCATTGAACCTATTTGTGCCGCCATTCTTGACCGGGCCCGTGCACTAGATCCACCCTCGGTAGGACAGGAGGGTGATCCGCTTGACGTGTGGCTTTCGCCTGAGAGTGCCCGTGCATTTCGTCGCCTCGAGATGGCGATTCAACACTACTTGGTGGTGCACGGCTCCCATAGACTCCTGAATTCCGGCGAGTCCGTCACCAACCTCTCGGACATCGCCGCCTTCTACTACGTGGCGCTCTTCCGCACCGGACGTGCCCTTTTGCAACGGTTCTACACGACGAACCCAACGTGGGTGAAGAAGCCGGCAGGATCAGCCAATCGTGCCAAGCCTGCGTTTGAAAACGTTCTTATGACGTTCCAGCAAGAGGTCGAGGCGATGAAACAGGTCTTGCAACCCGCATGGAAACGCAGTGCGGGTGGGCACTACTCGTTGTCAGTCGCGTCTTCGGAAAAGCTCCCTATCGAGAGCGGCGCCATTCAGGCAGTTCTGTCCTCCCCGCCATACTGCACACGTATCGATTATGCCGTGGCCACTTCGGTAGAACTTGCTATTCTCGGCGTCGATGGACACACTGGCATGAAGGATCTACGTCGGGCCATGATTGGGAGCGCCATGGTGCCGAAGGCGGCCCCGGCAGCCCAGCCGGAGTGGGGCAAGACCTGCCGCACGTTCCTCGGTAAGGTCGCCAGCCATCCCTCGAAGGCTTCCGTCAGCTATTACCTAAAGAATCACCTTCAGTACTTCGACGGCGTCTTCCGTTCTCTCGGCGAGATCTCACGGGTGCTTATCAAGGGAGGAACTTGCACCTTGGTCGTTCAGGATTCTCACTACAAGGACGTTCATAATGATCTCCCGCAAATCTTTGTCGAGATGGCAAAAGCGAACAGCCTGAATCTCAGTCGGCGAGTTGACTTTGAAAATGCACGATCTATGGCGAGAAGGCATCCGCACGCTCGCAAGTATTGGCCACATCTCCACGCTCGTGAAAGCGTTTTGATGTTCGTACGGGAATAGAGATAGGAGAAACAAGGCATGCCCGAAGGTTCCGTCGAATTGATGGAAGCGCTTGAGTCCCGACGAAAGAAGGTCAGCACCCACTCCCTCGACCTCTCGTTTAACGAGTTGGTGGACATGCATGAGAGCGAAGAGAAAGAGCTGGATATCTCACCGGATTATCAGCGTTTGTTTCGGTGGACCCCCGGCGCACGTTCGCGTTTCATCGAATCACTTCTCCTCGAATTGCCCGTGCCGCCAATTTATGTCCTTGAAGAGGCCGACAACAAGTACGTCCTGATCGACGGACTGCAGCGGATCTCTTCATACCTGCACCTCAGAGGTTTGCTAGAAGCCAGTCATTTGGAGCCCCCGGTGAAGAAGGGCGAGAAGCTCGTACTTACCGACTGTGACATTGTCAAAGAACTCAATGGGAAGACATTTGATGATCTAGGGACCGCCCTTCAAATAAAGCTCAAGAGAGCCTTCATTCGGGTTGAGGTAGTGAGGAAGGGCAGCGATGCCCATCTGAAGTACCACATGTTCAAGCGATTGAACGACGGGGGAGTAGGGTTGACTCCACAACAACTCCGTAATTGCTCGATACGACTGCTCAGCCCGAAGTTTATCGATTTCATCAAAACACTCCGTGACACCGAGGACTTCCAGCGCTGCACAAGCACACTGACCAACGAACGGATTCTCGCGGCATTCGATGAGGAACTGATACTTCGCTTCTTTGCGTTCCGCAACGCATTGGATGCGTTTAAGCACGACCTCACTGACTTTCTGACCGATTACATGGAGGGGGTTTCTGACCCGGCGGGCATCATTCCCTTCAACTACGAGCAGCAAGAGGCCGCGTTTCGTCGCACGTTCGCAATCCTCGCTTTGACGTTAGGCGAGGACGCGTTTGTTTATGCCAGTAAAGCAACCAAGAAACTCACAAAGGGTTTTGGGGTGCTACAGTTTGAGGCGTTCACGATTGGGCTTCAGTCACACATCGATCGACTCGATCCAGACAACGCGGATCTGATGGCACGGTTGAAGGAGCGTTTCACCATTTTGAAATCAGAAGACGCGTTCATCGAGGCTACCTCTGGAGGCGGCAAGAACTCTCCCGGACTACTCCGGGAACGGATCAAGTGGGTGAGCCAGGCTGTGAGTAATGTGCAATGAATCTGAGCGATCTCGCCGCCCAGTTAGAAGCCGAGTTGCTTTGGCGACAGGACGAAGTCCGATTTTTTCAGAACCGTGGCGCAGCGCTATCTACAGAGGACGAACAAAATCAGTATCGCCGCGCTGTGATTCTAGTTCTGTATGCCCATTTTGAAGGATTCTGTCGTTTCGGGTTCGAGCTATATCGTACTACCATCAACAATGAGCAAATCTCGTGCGCAGACGCAATTCCCGCGATCGCCGCGGCTGGTTGGGCGCAACTTTTTAAAGAGCTGAGGGATCCGAACAAAAAGTGCCCCGACTTTAAGAACAGTCTTCCAGATGACGGTAAGCTCCACCGTTTCGCACGCGATCGGGAGTTCATGGAGCGGTCGGCAGAGTTTGGGCAGCTTCCAGTAGCGATTCCAGATGATATTGTAGATACGCAGTCCAACCTCAAACCGGTTGTGCTGCGAAAAATCCTCTACAGACTTGGCCTTCCGCATGATCAGTTTGATCAACACGAAGGCCAGATCAACCGACTGCTAAACACGAGGAATAAGATCGCGCACGGTGAGGACCGTGCAGGCGTCAAGGAAACCGAATACGAAGAACTGCGGAAGCTAGTCTTCCAGATGATGGACGCGATCAAGAACAAGATCATTGAGTGTTTACACCAAAAGACATTCCTAAAGCGACTACCGCCAGTCACCGTCTCGGCGTCATAACATAGGGGCCGCGCCGATCACTGGTTGTCAACCTAGGTTCCTCGGGATCATCGCCTAACCCGGTTTCCTACTCTGCGCATCGGGCACTTTGTCGCGCATGAAGCCAGTTCTGGACCCCTGCTTAGGCTAGCGTCGATCGTCCAGTTCGAGTTTCACGCCGTGAAACTCAGTTTCGTTCATTCGCCTTGTGACGGTCCCTGAGAATCTTGATGGGACAGTCGCTAGCCAAGCATGAAATCCTGCCAAAAGATTTTCCCAACGTTGGATTGCGGGTTCAGGCGGGATGCGGCCTCTGCACACACACGAAGGGATCTCATGAGAACTCTGTCTGACAAGAGATCTCTTCGAGGACACTGTTTATTTACGGAATCCAGAGCATGGAAAGGTGTGAGCCAGGAAGGCACAGGAATCCACTGCAAAGTGCCCCAACAGTCTCAGAGGAATTGTTTCGCCAAATAACGGCAGTTCCGGAGAACCCGCTCCTCCGAGCACTATGTTTATTGGGTTTCTGAGGTGTCGCTTGGCCGGTTATTGAGGAAATCGCCGGGACCGTGTAAGAGTGCAGCGAACAGCTAAACCGCCGAGTTTGAGGGCTTTTCGTCCAGCGTGGGGAATCCGACGAAGCGAGCGCCGCTTCCGAGATGGATTCCGATCAGCATTCTGGAATGGCGTAGCCTAGTAACTATGAGGGTGATTCCAATGATCGCACTA
>Ga0157378_10003443_pt1 | contig 14035 bp, 7 predicted proteins | sample M65metaG_FD_115309 | JGI IMG/M metagenome (GOLD analysis project Ga0157378, IMG submission 115309) | Miscanthus rhizosphere microbial communities from Kellogg Biological Station, Michigan, USA - M6-5 metaG | ecosystem: Host-associated > Plants > Roots > Rhizosphere > Soil | place: USA: Michigan...
AAACATCCGCCACTGGCAAACCGTTCCAATCGATCGAAATGTCTGTCAACAAAGGATTGCGAATTCGCTCATGAAATCTCCTGGCGGCAGCCGATCCGTCGTCGTTCAATCCAACGTACTCGACTTCGCCACGTCCAGCTTCGGCCATCTTGTCCAGGAGGAATCTGTTCACCGACTCACCAATGCCAAAACCAAATACTCGAGCGTTCGGATGCTTCTGTATTTCCGAAATGATCTCCATGTCGTTACCGACATAGCCGTCTGTCATGAAACAAACGATGCGCACATGGTCCTGATTGTCGGATGGTTCAAGTGCCGCTTTGATCGCGGTCATCATCTCAGTGCCTCCGCTGCCACCTCGTCCACTTAGCAGCAGCTGAGCTTTGCGGATGTTCTCTTTAGTTGCGGGAACGGGATGCGGGAAAAGAATGTCGGTGTTACCTGCAAAGGTGATGAGATTGAAAGTGTCGGAAGGATAGAGGCTATCCATCGCAAGTTTCATGGTCTCCTTCGCCTTTTCAATGGGGAACCCTTCCATCGAACCCGAAGTATCCAGAACAAACACCAGCTCTTTTGGCGTGACATCTTGCACCGCCACTCGATCAGGAGGCTGAAGAATCATCGTGAAGAATCCGCCTTTGTCTGACCGGTGCGTCAGTATCGCGTCCTGGATTGATCCGCCTGCGACGTCATAACGGAGAACAAAATCCTTGTTCGGAATTGTGGCTGCTTCTTTCAGACGAATGTGAGCGCTGCGAGCGTCTGGACGTTCAATGTCGATGGGATGTGTTTTTGAGTCCAGGGCATCAATGAGTAACCCGGCATCGAGTTGAATATCGAGCGAAACGTCGTGGCCGCTTCGGAAACCGGCCGGTGCCATCTTCGGTGTGATTCGCGACGCATCTGGTACTTGAGTGGTGTCCGGCGCAAAGCCATTCCCTCTCTTCTCACCATTTGGTTGACCAGGTATGTAACGTGGGCCAACAACCATCGGAAACACGAACTCATACGCGCCGGCTTCATACTTCAAAGTTTCAACGTAGCTGATTGTGATCTTGATTTGTTCGCCCGGTAGGATGTTGGCAACCGATTGCGTGAAGATGTTCGGTCGTTCTTGGTTGAGGAGACTGGCAACCTGTCCGTTTGATTTAGCCGCTTCGTAGACAGCTTGAGCTTCTTCGCGGGGCAGGATCTTTCCTTTAACTACGCGGTTGCCGATCGTCATCGTCATATCATCCACAGCCGCGTTTTGAGGAAGCGGAAACGTATAGATCGCTTCAATCTTCTCTTTAAAAGGATTCTCGAACTCCTGCGTGACGTTGACGCGAGAAAGAAACCCGCTGATTTCAGCTTTGACGTCGGTGTGTTTAAGAGGACAGAGTGACTTGGCTTTGCCGGTTGAATCCACGACCGTCAGGGCGCCCGAAGTTTGACCCGTTTGCGCTAAGACCCCAACTTCAGACGATTGCATCGCGATTAAGATTGGAGCGATAACGGCTATGAGCAAAACCGCAAAGTAAGACTTGGAAAGGCATTGTGTCAGCATGGATTTGTCCTCGAACGAATCGAATTGAAGACGGTTGAGTCCTTGTTTCTTAGACGCCCCTATCGCCTGTCAGTTCCAACTTCTCTCTTAGAACGGTGCCAGCAGCAGAAGCTTGCAAGGATATCTCCGATTGCTGATTGCCGATTGCTGATTGCCGATTGCTGATTGCTGATTGCTGATTGCTGAATTGAAGAAACGCAACCGGTAAACTTGGGTTTCAAATCGGCAATCAGCAATGCCTTAGTACAAATTAAAGTTGTACTCCAGCTGCATGTAGACCGACACTGAATGCCCGCCATTTGTTGCCGGCACAAATTTGATTTGTCTTGCCGCCGCAATCGCCCGTTCAGTCAGACCAAACGGAAGAGTCTGCACCGCTCGAATCTGTTCAACCTCGCCCGAATTCGAAAATACGACTCGCAACATAACTGTTCCGGTTATTTGGTTGCGCCTGGCTTCTTCGGTGTATTGCGGCTCAGGCTTGAACAATAGCCGCGCGCGTTGCTCAACTTCATTGCCACGAAGCGGACGTTCATTTGAAACATCACTTCCGTTACCTCCTGAACCTCCGCAACAGCCTGTCTGCTTTTCATTGCCGCCCATGTTTCCTTTGCTGCCTGGGCCATAGCCGCCGCCATCACCTTCGCCAATGCCTAAGCCATTGTTGCTGCCAATGCCACCACCATTTCCTGGTCCCTTCGAACTGACTTGAGACGTCGAACGAGGATCTCCATAAGCGGGTGCTTTGAGGTCTTTCCAGAGCGTCGGATCGACATCAATTCCCGCAACCGGGAGAGCTGGCGAACGCACTGGTATTTTCGGTATAGCTGCAAGAACGTTGGAAGGAGGTGGCAACTTCCCGGTTTGTGACGGCTGCGGTTCATGATCTCCACTTCCGCCTCCACCCTGGGCTTTTCGTCGGATTTCACCCGAGCCTTCTCCTGACTTGTTTTGCTGAAAACCAACCCGGCCATTTCCGTTTCTTCCGATTGAACTGTCTTCGCTCTTCTTGTCGAGTTCCTTCAGATTGATCACTGTCAGTTCCGACGTCGACGGTGTTTCGGCTGAGTCGTCAATTCCAGCAAACGTCCGGTGAGTTCGTTCGAAAACCAAAACGGCAAGAACGATCATTGAAACAGTAGAAATTGCAGCAAGTACGTTTGGAGCAAGTAAGACTCGGACGCTTCTCTTAAAAGTTCTGCGAACCAGTTTTGAGGTCGCATGAATCGGATGTTGCCTGAAGTACGGCCACGCTAATTTGCACTCGTGTTCAAGTGCCATGAGTTCGGTTGCGAGTCTGGGGAAGAGTGGGTGGCTGTTGATGATCGTGGGGACATATTCTTTGGCGACATAGGTGCTCATCTTTTACCTCGAGTCGCACACTCCGACTGTTCATCTGTGTGGATTCACACAAGACAATCGTCAGGCGCGAAGAAGTTTCCTTTTACAGATGGGGAGACGAGCTGAGGACCGCACTGCGAAGATGTCAGCGCGTTTGATGCAGATTGCGCTTCCGAGGAGGCCTCTGAAAGTTATTACCGAAACTGAGAGAAAAGATACGGAAGGAGTGACACAGACTTCAGTCTGTGTGCTTGAAGGCACGTGACTCTGGTGAGCAACACAGACTGAAGTCTGTGCCAATTTGTGCTTGAAAGTACTGGTCTCTGGTAAGTAACACAGACTGAAGTCTGTGCCACCTGTTCGTCGGACCAGTTGCTAGTTATTCAATGCAGTCAGCAGTTTCTGAGCTCGCTTCGCATCGATGCGTTGTAGCGCTCGATACTGTTCCATTGCGCCATTTCGATTTCCGAGTGCTTTGTACGTGATGCCGAGATTGTAGTAGGCCAATCCGTAATCAGGCTTTTTCTGAATCGCCATCTGATAATGCGAGACAGCCTCGCTGTACCTACGCAATTGATGAAAGGCGTATCCCAACTCGTTGTAGGCTTCAGCATTGTCGGAATCTAATTGAATCGACTGCTGCAGAACCTGGACCGCATCGTTGTAGCGCTCCGCATCGTTGTAACACCAACCCAGGTTGTATAGAGCCCCGCCACTTTTTGGTCTGAGCTGAACTCCCTTGGAGTACGCATTGATCGCTTCGCCATATTGCTTGGTGTTGTAATAATAGACGTCACCCAAACCGAGATAGGCCAGACCGGCCTGCGGATCCAACCTGATTGCTTCCTGGTATTCTTCGATTGCTTCAGAGTAGCGCCCGAGATTTCTCAGTGAATATCCCATCTCGTTATGTGCATCGCCGAAATTCGGATTTAGCTTGATTGCTTGTTTAAGATTCGTCGCAGCGTCTTCGTAGTTTTTCTGTTCGTTGTAAATCCATCCGATGTCGTGATAGGTCGACGCGTAGTCTGATTTTATCCGAAGCGATTCTTTATACGCCTTCATCGCTTCATCGTATCGTGCCAGTTTCCGGTAGGCGTAACCAAGTTCGTAATAAGCTGAGTATGTTGGCTGAAGTCGTGCGGCCTCGTTAAGCGGCTCGATCGCCTCTTCATAATCTTCCTGATCATTCTTGATCCAACCGATACGGTATTGTGCGGTTGCGAGTGACGGATTCAGTTCGATTGCCTTTTGATATGCAGTCAGAGCGGCGGTGTAGTTCTTCGCTGTAAAAAACTGATCGCCCTGCGAGTTGTAGTAATTCGCATCGGGTCCTTTTGTGACCGGCGGTTTTTTGACTGGAGGTGTAGTTGTAACCGGCGGTTTGCGCACTGTCGTGGCGCCTGTATTTGTTTTGACCGGCGGTTTCGTCGCTGAGGTTCTGGTTGGCGCGCGACCCGTATTACCGCCAACAGTACTGCCTCCCATCATGTCTTTTGAGCCGCCGCTTGTTTCATGTTGGGCATTGACGATGGAGCTACCGAAAAGAAAGATGACGGTGAAGAGACAGAGTATTGTGAGCCGGGGTCGAGTTAACATTGAACTTCTCCTGCTAGAAATTAAATGCTGGTCAGCCGTTAAGGTGCCGGGCGCCGGTATTATAGTTCGGAATTAGTGGAGGGGAAGAAGTTTAAATGGTAGCGCGGAAACAACTAAAAGGAGATAACAGCTTGAAACTAAAATTGAACAAGTCGGGAAGGGTGATTTACCTTCGCTAGCCTTTCCAACTGCAAGACCAGATCAGGTTAGGTCAGCTTGGGTAAACGAACCTTTTCCAACTTGTTCGATTTGCATGTTCGATTTTGACCTTAGCTCTACGGTTTTATGAGGTTGTTTCAAAGAAGACGCGGAGTTTACGCGGAAAAAAGCGACGATAAAGACACCGAATGTGAGTGCGTTTGACAGGTTTTGAATGCTTACGCTAAGGTTACCAGCTTGCAATGAGGCCCGAACTGCTCACCTTATGCGTCCCGTTCGTCTAGTGGCCTAGGACACCGCCCTTTCACGGCGGCGACACGGGTTCGACTCCCGTACGGGACGCCAATACTTTCAATCGCTAACAGATCTTGCCATTTCGCCGCGCGTCCAGAACCATTAGCTAAACGCTGCCCTTGAGTATCCTCACCGGAAGCATGTTTACAAACTTATGCGACTTGAACTTAAAGTGTCTATGTGACTTTTCATTTCGGAGAGGACTGGTAAGACAATTAAATTGTTTGTAGTCAGGTAGTGTTCTAACTGTGAGTGTTGTTGAAACAGCCGCATCGGCGGTAGGTCAAAGAGGATTGTTTAATGAAGTCAGAATCAGGTAAAGCCATGACCATGAGCCAGAAGCTCCAAGTCATTTGGGCCAATAGGAATTCGCGAATGGTGATTTTTCTCTCGAGCGCCCATCTTGGGGGAATCGCAGCGCTTTTCTTCTGGAGCTGGCCTGCCGTACTTACCGCGATTGTTCTCTACTGGATTGCGGGCAGTCTGGGTATCGGCATGGGTTATCATCGGTTGTTGACACACCGCGGTTACAAAGTGCCGAAAGTAGTCGAATACTTTCTCGTGACCTGCGGCACAATGTCTCTTCAAGGTGGTCCAATTGAGTGGGTGACTACGCACCGCCTACATCATGCTCATACAGATCGCGCCGGTGATCCGCATACACCACGCGATGGCGGCTGGTGGGCCCACGTTGGTTGGATACTATGGGGCACGGCGCAAAATCACCCTGAGGCCGTCATCACTCGCTACGCTCCAGACCTAATGAACGATCGGTTCTATCGCTGGCTTACACGCTATTACTACATTCCTCTTTTATTGGTAGGAATAGTGCTCTTCAGTGTTGGCGGCTGGGGCGTAATGCTGTGGGGAGTTTTCTTGCGACTGATATTAGAGTTGCACGCCACGTGGCTCGTCAATTCAGCCACGCATCTGTGGGGCAGAACAAGATTTGAAACCGGTGATGATTCGCGAAATAGTTGGTGGGTGGCGCTGCTAACATTCGGCGAAGGATGGCACAACAACCATCACGCTTATCCAACCTCAGCGCGTCACGGACTGCGTTGGTACGAGATTGATTTGAACTGGTTAGGTATTAGGGCTTTGCAACTTCTCGGGTTGGCCCATGCCATCAAGCGCGTTCGCTTCAATCGCGCCTCTTCTGCCTGGCAACCGATCAGCGGTGGCCTCAAGTCCGAGCGTGTTAGATAGCAGAGCTAATGGCAATTACCCCGCTAATGAATCTTCGTGAGGCCTTCAAATGCGGTTGAGCGCTATCCATGCCGCGAAGCTCTGTTGAATTACAATAGATCGCTTCTCTTTCGCGACGGCGACACGGGTTCTACTGCCGCACGGGCCGCCACAATTTGATCTCGATTTCAAAGCAGATTTAGCGTCAACGTGGTACTCATAACTTCACTTCCACCGTAACCTTTTTGAGTGTGCCGGTGAACTTCATCGGCGGTTTGCAAGCCGGCGACACTGGCGTGCCCCAGTCTTCACCTACATCGAGGCTGTCATCTGTCGAGAAGATGACAGGTTGCGTTCTCGTGATCCGACCTTCGCCTACCTTTCTTCCGTTCACCGATATCGTGCCGACGCCACCTTAGCCGGGCCCGCCGCCGTCATAGACAAAGTCAAAGGAGATTGACTGAGGTGCTAACGAAAGGGTCCAGATGTTTTCCAGGTCTCGCGCCAGCAGTTTATTACTTTTGGGCTTTACATTCGGTCAGCGGATATGAGCTGTAGTTGGTCGGTATGGCAAAAACTCTGTCACAGATCTTTAGGGTCGATGTGGACGTTGACGCTGCTTCCCGTTACGTGTATATATGGCGCAGCCACATATGGAGAGGGCACTCATGCTTGACCGCGATCTGAAAAGAGGCAGCACGGAAATGCTGATTATGGCAATGGTCGAGGATCGACCACGGCATGGGTACGAAATTGGCAAGTTGATCGAGCAGCGCTCGCGTGGTGTATTGCAATTTCACGTCGCCTCGCTCTACCCGCTACTTTATCGTCTCGAGAAACGCGGATTGATTAAGGGCCGTTGGGTAGAAAAAGCCGGAGAACGGCGGCGGCGGTTCTACACGTTGACAGCAGCGGGTCACAAGATCCTGGCGGAACAGCGGCGCACGTGGAAAGACTTCTTCGCAGCGCTTGATCTCGTGGCTGGGATAAACCCTTCGTGAGGTGACCTAATCATGCCTGATTGGAAAAAAGAGATCAGAGACCGTCTGGCGGGGCTGCGGTTATCGCCCACCCGTGAGGCTGAGATCGCCGAGGAGTTGGAACAGTATCTTGAAGATTTTTACGAAGACCTGCTAGCCAATGGTACGGCAACAGAAGATGCGTTGCTCACAACGTCTAAGGCGCTAAATCAGAGCGATCTGTTGTTGGAACTGAGCAAGGTCGAACGTCCAGTTACGCAGGAGCCCGTGGTCCTGGGAGCCAACCGCACCAACATCATGGCGGATCTATTGCGAGACGTGCGGTTTGGCATTCGAATGCTGGTCAAGAACAAAGGGTTCACATTGGTAGCGGTGCTTTCACTGGCGCTTGGGATTGGTGCTAACACTGCCCTTTTCAGTGTTGTGGATGCTGCTCTGCTAAAAACTTTGCCAGTTCCTGATCCCGATAGATTGGTCCTCTTTGCCTGGCATGCCGGACTTCCGTTCAGAGTTGGTGGCATGAGTGGTACGTCAAACGTCCCCGGGGCACCCGGCACGCGCAAGCTCTCGCTGTTTCGCTACGAAGTCTTTGCAAGGATGCGCAAGCAAACGCAGGCGACGGAAACTCCACTTAGCGATTTATTCGCTTTCGCTCCGATACAGGACGTGAACGCAGTCAATGGCGATCAGGCGGAGCTCGTCGACGGGCAAGCCGTCTCCGGCAACTATTACGCTGGGTTACGAATGCAAACGAGCTTGGGACGCCCGATTACTGACGACGATGACAAGCCAGGGGCAACGCCGGTCGTCGTGCTCAGCCATCAGTTTTGGCAGGAACGGTTCGGCGCTAACCCAGCCGTCATCGGCCAGCCACTCAAGCTCAACAAACAGTCATTCACCATCATCGGTGTGACGCCGCCCGCGTTCACCGGCACGTCGCAAGTGGATTATCACCCTGCTTTTACCGTTCCGTTTGCCTCTGAGCCTTTGCTGCTGGGGGAAAACAGCAATCTGACAACGGCGAACCAACCAGGCATCTGGTGGATAAATCTGATGGGCCGGCTCAAGCCGGGAGCAACTTACCAACAGGCGCGCGATAGCTTAAACGACACTTTCCAAACCACCGCATTGGAGATCATGCCGCCACCGCGCAAAGCGAGCGAACCGGCGCAACTCGATCCGAAAGATTATCCGCACCTGATTGCGGAATCTGGCAGTCGCGGGATGCTGGACCGCCGTCGAGATTACTCCCCTACTATCTATGGACTGTTCATCGTCGTGACGCTTGTGCTGTTGATTGCATGCGCAAACGTCGCGAACCTGTTGTTGGCGCGGGCGTCGTTGCGTAGTGCAGAAATCAATGTGCGACTGGCGGTTGGCGCGGGGCGTTGGCGTTTGGTTCGGCAACTATTAACGGAGAGTGTGCTGCTCGCGGCGTTGGGCGGCGCAGTCGGTGTGATCTTTGCCTTTTGGGGTAAGAGTGCGCTCCTGACGCTGACCGACACAGACACGGGAATCCTCCCCAATGGTCTTGACCTCAGTTTGAATTGGCGTGTGCTCGGCTTCACGCTGACAGTCTCGCTGCTCACCGGCGTGCTATTTGGTTTGGCGCCCGCTTGGCGCGCGACAAGGCAGGATTTGGCTACGACACTCAAACAGAGTCGCCGTACGACAGGTGCTGTGTCACGGTTGAGTAAAGGACTGATCATCGCCCAGGTTGCGCTCTCATTGTTGTTATTGGTCGGTGCGGGTTTGTTCATCCGCACGCTCTACAATCTGCAACGAGTTAACCTGGGCTTCAATCAGGAGAACCTCTTGCTCTTCAGGTTGCAACCGCAACAGAACGGATACAAAGACGAGCGGCTTGTGCAGTTCTACCAGCAACTCGTTGCCCGCCTGGATAACCTGCCCGACGTCAGATCAGCAACCTTCGCGCGCGTTCCGCTCATTGCGGATGAAAACTGGTACAACGATATCCGGCTCCCTGGCGAGACGGAAAAGACTAGCCCCAGCCATGACACAATGCGACAAATGGCGCGGGAAAATTATTTTTCGACAATGGAAATTCCGCTGCTAAGTGGACGCAGCTTTACGGCCCATGATGATCAGCATGCGCCTAAAGTCGCTATCGTCAATCAAACCTTTGCTCAACAGTTCTTCGCCAACAACGAGGTGCTTGGCAAGCGTGTCAATATCGAAGGCGAAAGTGAAGTTGAGATCGTCGGAATGGTGGCTGATACCAAGTACAGAAGCCAGCGCGAAGACATTAAGCCGCTGCTTTACACACCGTGGCAGCAGGAGGACCAAGCGCTCGGCACCGTGTATTTCACATTGCGTACCGTGGGCGAACCGGCTTCGCTAGCCGAGAGGGTGCGTCAGGTCGTGCATGAACTGGACAGCGATCTGCCAGTCACGCAAGTCAGCACACAAACAGCCCGAGCGCACGCCACGTTGGGACCAGAACGCCTAGCCGCGCGACTCTTGAGTTTCTTTGGCGCATTGGCGCTTCTGCTCGCGGGCATCGGACTCTCCGGAGTGTTGGCCTATTCGGTGGCCCAACGCACAAATGAAATGGGAATCCGGATGGCGCTTGGCGCGCAAGCGTCAAACGTCTTGCGGTTAGTTGTCTGGCAAGGTATGAGACTGGTCCTGCTCGGACTGGCAGTAGGGGCAGTAACTGGGTATGGATTGAAACGCCTGTTGGCGAGTCAGTATTTCGGAGAGACCGTGGGGCTGGGCCAGATCTCTGAGCAGCTCTATGGCGTGAATGCCACCGACCCATTGACTTTCGTTGTGATCGGGGCGCTGCTGTTGTTGGTGGCGTTAGTTGCTTGTTGGCTGCCGGCACGCAAGGCTACGCAAGTAGATCCTCTGGAAGCACTTCGCTATGAGTAGGAAACGTCAAAGTAAGTACGTACGTAGACGATCAGTTTGTTAACACAAAAGCTCCGAATCGCGAGTAAAGGCCTAACCATTCTCGAGCGCTTTAACGAATTCTTCCGAATCTGAAACCCATCCCAATAAGACTTCGATCGTTAGGAGAGACGCATCGTGATTGCTTCTGGGTAAGCCATATCCGATCGGTTCCCCAGTGCAATCCGCAAGCAAGACGGGTTGATAGTCGCGGCACATCGCATCTCGAATCGTGGAGTCGACGCAAACGCTCGTCGTACACCCAGTGAAGATGAGGTGCTTAATATCAAGCTTTCCAAGAACAGTGTCCAAATCGGTTTGATAGAAGCCGCTGAATCGGTGCTTATACATTTCGATGTCGCCAGCCTGCGGTTTAAGTTCCTCCAGAATGTCCGTGTTCCAAGTGTCGCGTAACAAGATTCTGCTCTCGTTGCCGTCAGGCGCTTTAATAGTTGATCCGACGTGCATTCTTTGAATATGTCGCATCCGGGTGACAGAGTCAGGGGCGCCCAGGTCCGAGAGATCAGCACGAAAACCCATCTTCAGATAGACGATCTTGATGTTCGCCTTGCGAGCGGCCTTGAGTACTTTCGCAGTTGGGCCAACGGCTTTTTGAATCATTGAAATATCAATGCTTGCCCGATCGAACATGCCACCTTTACTTCCAAAGTCGTTTTGCATGTCGACGACTATCACCGCAGTTTTGGTCGTCTCGATCGCGATTGGCGCGGGTTTGGCATCAATCCTCACGCTCCCGATGTTCCACGAATTCAAGAAATGATCAGCGGTGTTTCCGCCATTTAATGCTGATCCGTTCGCAGCGCTACCAAGTGTAGAAATCGCCATAGCCGCGAGCATTTGGCGTCGCGACAATCCGCGGTTTTTTCCCCATGGTTCTCCCCTCCTTGGGAAACCGGTTGTTAATTGGCTGCCTGCTGCTCTTCCAGCGACTTTCAGGTTTACGCAGCACCAGGCTCATGAACCGAATCTCTGACGATACTCGATTGAGGTGATAAAAGCTTTAACCATCTCGGCCTGTATGAAGTTGCCATTAAACTGGTTCAGCTTGTCCAGCCAAAACTTCCAACCAACAAAGTCGACGTCCTGCGGATCGTCTGCATTGCGGCGTAGATAACCGAAGTACTGCATCATCACAAAAGCGCGATTGAATTCTGCAACTCGCAGATCTTCATCGTCCGCCACAGCCCGCAGCACTGCAGCGCGTTTGGTCGGGTCTTCCGGCGTTGCTCCGAGCAGCGCTTTCAATTGTGATTTCTCCAACGCTGACAAGGCTCCACCTGTGTTTTGATCGAGTTTCGAAACAAACTCATCCGCACTCATCGACAACGGATACGCGACGACGAACCGCGAACGCTGGACAAACTCAAGTGCATACGCATTTTTGTTGTCATCAAGTTGTTGTTGCCAGTTGCCAACACCAACCTGCACTCCCTCTCCCAGGCGATGTGCATCTGCGAGAAACTCCTTAAAACGAATTACAGGCACAGTGCCAGCGACGTTCGGTGAGATTGCATCCCCGTATGCACTCTTATATGCCCGATAAGCGAAATACCCAGTTTCCTGAAATTCAATAGAAAGGTAGAACGCAGCAGACACATTGATTCTCTTGATTTCCACACATTGCTGATCGCTACCACACGACGTGATCTCGTTTACCCAAAAAGCAAGACCTGCGGCATCCGGATTTCGGTTTAGAAAATCCCTATAGTGTTGGCCCACAAAGTTGGTCGCGTCATCGATAGGATTACTTGTCCCATCGTTTGCATCATTATCATTGATCGTAACTGTCACACTGGCCCGGTCACTGAGGAAGGCACCGGTGGGATTGCTCAAACTGAGCGTGAAAGTCTCATTCGCTTCGCGAAACACGTCATCGGAAACGAAAACGGTAATTTGCTTGGTGAACTCACCTGGTGCAAACCGGAGTGTCCCAACCGCCGCTACATAATCTGATCGCTCTGAAGCTGTACCGTCAGTTGTCTGGTAGTCGACCGTTGCGGCAGCGGAAATATCACTTAGACGGTTTACTGAAAACAGCAGAGTGCTATTCCCTTCCGGAATGTTTACGCTTGAGACAGAGAACCCGATCAACTTGGGAATCGGAGAGAAAGCGAGCGGTGCATTTGGAGTGCTTAGTCCCGCAGCTGGAATGGTGATACTTTCAGGAAAGAAAGTGAAGTTACCACTGGGCACGGGCGTGACAGTAAAAGCCGAGCACACAGGCAAACCTGTAAGAGTGAAACTACCGTCTGCATTTGTCGTGGTTGTAGTTGTCGCTCCGCCGCTGACCTGAATAGTAAATCTCGGTAGGGGTGGACCACCGAGGGAAGTATTCATTATCCCGCGCACTGTGTACGTTGGTGGAGCGGGCGTTGGAGCGGGAACGACTGGTTGTGACTGATTAGGTATTAATGATGTCTGGATCAGGTAAACCTTATTGGTCGTGGTTCTGAATGCGAACCCGTCGGTTCCCCAACGAACGACAGATGTAGGCCGGCCCGAAATATTAGGTAGTGCAAGGGTTCCTAAGGGAAGGAAGGTTTGCATATCGAACGCTCGAACCAACATGGTACTCGGCGTGAAATCAGCGGAGGAGTCATTCATAAAAAAGTAGACTCGATTGGCTTCAGCGTCAGCGATCAAGGCAGTCGGGAAAGTTCCGCTTGGCACGTTTGCGCTAACCGCGTAAGTACCGACTAGCGTTCCTGCTTCCGGGTCTGCGACGCGTCCGTTTGTCGAGATCGCCCAACCGTTTTCTATTTCGAAATTATTATTGGCGCCCGAAAGCAACGAGTTTTTTACGCTTAAGACAGCCACGCCGCACGAGGCAGCGGCCATTTTTCGAAAACTGAAATCACTACTGAGCGCGTTGTGGCCGTAAAGAACTAAAGGAGAGGCTGAGTAGTTAATAAAGGTACTTGGATTACTGACACCACTGGTGTTCGGTCGTTGTACACCATCGTCATAAACAGCAACGCCGCCATCATGCGAATTAGGATTATTCCCACGCGCCGCCGCGACCGTCTGTGTTTGTCCCGGAGCGACCGACAAATCAACAGCTACATTCTGGTTTTGCGAATCAACCGGGAACTGCAATCCTGCTGTCCGAGTAGGAACATCGAAACGACGAATCGCCTTGGCTCCGTCAATTCCTACATAGATCACTTGACCATTGTCTGAGATCGCCAGCTTATTCGGCTCGCTACCCACGAATACCGGTTGTCCCACAACGTTCGCAATCGGATCAATCGGAGTAATGCTGTTGCCGCCGGCGCCAGCGCTCGAAGGCACAGAAGCGTAAATCGTACCAACAGGATCGATCACAATATCCTTGGCGACGATCTGAACTTCTCGTAGTTGTCCTGGTTCGGGTGTCGGCGTTGGCGTCGGGGTTGGAGTTGGTGAAGGTGTCGGCGTTGGAGTTGGAGTTGGTACCGGTTCACTTGAAGGGACAAGTGTGGTTTGAATAATGAAAAACTGCCCGCCCGTGGTGCCAAAGGCAAGTCCATTCGCTCCCCAACGAACAAGACTAGTTACAGGACCTCGTACATTGGGAATCGCCAACGATCCGACTGGCACGAATGTATTTTGATCAAATGCTTGAATTGTCATTGTCCGGGTGTCGGTATCGTTAAAAGCAAAATTACCGGTGAGAAAATAAACGCGGCTTACTGATGAGTCTGGCTCGACCTGAGGCAACCCCCTCGGTTCGGTAAGGGTGAAGGTGCCAGCTGGCAGCATCGATGAACCGTTTAAGACCTGGCCGGGAGGCATGTACAAAAATCCATTATTGAACTTAAAGTCTCCTCCGCCGCTTGCGGACACCGTGCTTACAACTGAAACACCAGCCGGAGTGACGCTCATCGTTTCTATGCCGCCTCCGCCTGCACTCGAACCAAAAAGCGTAGAGACTGAAGTTGAGAACGCGACGAAATCACTGCCGGTATGTCCGGGAGTTGCGACGGCCCGTCGCACACCATTCTCGTAAATAGCA
>Ga0157378_10003444_pt1 | contig 14031 bp, 17 predicted proteins | sample M65metaG_FD_115309 | JGI IMG/M metagenome (GOLD analysis project Ga0157378, IMG submission 115309) | Miscanthus rhizosphere microbial communities from Kellogg Biological Station, Michigan, USA - M6-5 metaG | ecosystem: Host-associated > Plants > Roots > Rhizosphere > Soil | place: USA: Michigan...
CCCTTGCGTTCGTTGTAGACTTCCCACGCCGTCTTGGTGGCGCGCGCGTGCTCATAGCCAAACGCGATATGGCGGTGGACGAAATCGCAGATCGCCTGCACCCGCGCCCAGCCCGGCGACGTTTTCTCGAACAATTGCCAGGCGGTTTCCGACAGCCGGTCGGTTTCGCAGTAACGGCTGCCCAAAAGATATACCAGCGTGTCCGGCGGCAGGTCTTCGACCGCATGCTGAACCGCCGAGGTCACCACCGTGTCGGGCTCGCCGCTGTCGCGGACGATGCCATCGGCGTGAAGACGCATAGCGCCAGCCGGCGCCACGATCCGGCTGCACCAGTTGCCGAACAGATCGCGATAAGGGGTGATCGGAACCGAGGGTGTGGTGGTGAGGAAGTCGGGCACGATGATGTCGGACGCGCGCGTGAAATGCGTACCCAGCACCATGATCATCGGCGTCGGTTGCGGGAAGTCGTAGTTCATTTCGAATCCGACGCGTAGCTTCATTCGAAATACCTTCCCGGCCAAACATTCGAGATGGCTATGAAGCCGTCGAATACAAGCCGCGGCTACGGACGGGGGCTGCCTTATTTGGCAGAATACGCTCTTGCCCGAGAAAGCAATAGCTAATTGCCGCGAAAGCGCGCACAGTGAATCCATGTCCAAACCTGTTGGCGCCCCCGCGCGCGAAAACGCTGGTCACTCGAAATGACCACGCGCTCGCGCCGCGAGACCGTTCATTTCAAGCATCCATTCCGGATCAAAGGTATCGATCGCCTGCTGGCGCCGGGTGCCTATGAAGTCATCACCGATGAGGAGATGATCGAGGGCCTGTCGTTCGCGGCTTTCCGGCGCATCGCCACCATGATCATGGTCCCCGGCGCGCCGCCGCGGACGTCTTCCATGGAAATGATTTCGATCGACTCGGCCGACCTGTCGGACGCTCAACGCAACGATGCAAGTGCCTACCATGAATGACATCCCGATCGAGCTCGACAGGCATCGCGGCATGGCCGCCCAGAAGGCAACCGACATCCGCCGCTCCCTCGCCGACGTCGAGACCAGGGCGAAGCAGTTGCGCGACCACCAGGGCGAGGTCGAAATCCAGTTGCTGACGGTGCCGGCCGCTTCATGGATCGAAGCCGCCGCCAAGGCGCGCTACGTGATGAACCTGTACGCGGCGCAACTTTCGCCCGCCGACACCCATCACCGCGACCTGGTTGCAGCGGTGGTGGCGGATTTCACCCGCCTGTCCGGTGACAACGCCGATACCAGCACCTGAAAACGAAGTATCACCCCATGCGTTCGCCGAGGCGAGCGCGCAATGAAAGTATCTCATGCAGAATCTCTCGCCGCGTCATGTGAAGACCGAAGAATCGCTTCGCCTCGGAGTCGAATCCGGCTGGTATTCGACCAAGGTCAGCGGAACCTTCGTCTCGGGCCCGCACCATTCCGAAGCCGACTGCCTGCGCCGGATCGCCGAGATCGATCCGCCGCCGCTGAAGGCCGCTCGCCGATGACGCTGGCGCGTGGCGACATCAAGGGTTTCGAGCACAACCGGATGGTGATGCTGTTTTCGATGATGGATGGCGCTGCCGAGATATCCTGCGCCATCAGCAGTTCGGCGATGGACGACCTCGAGCGCGGCGTGAAGGCAAAGCCGGATCAGCGCAACGCGCAATTCCTGCGGTTGCGCGACCGGATCGAACAATGCGCGTCGCGGAAATTCGAGGCGCGGGAGTTCGAGGGCGCGCCGCCCGGCATCATCCTGCGCAGCCTTGATTTCCGGAACTAGTCCGCGCGCCCGCGCCAGCATGCGCGCTATCGCCGATTTCACGCCTGAGGCCGCTCCCGGCGGCCGATTTGGCGTGATGTGAATCACACGGTCTTGAACCGGTGATATGGCACAAGACACCAACCGAGAAGGAATGCCCCATCGCAACGAGATAGCCATGACCATGACTTCCGAAATCCGCCCGCCCGCAACCCCGATCGTCTCGGACACGGCGATCGCGCTTGCGATCTACGTACTGTACGCCATCGGCTATTTCACCGGCGTGTCGGCGCTGATCGGCGTGGTCATCGCGCATGTCAAGGTCGAGGATAGCGACCCGGTGCTGCGGTCGCATTATCAGTTCCAGATCCGGACGTTCTGGATCGGCTTCATGTACCTTGTCATCGGCTCCGTGCTGAGCCTGGTGCTGATCGGCATCCCGATCCTGATCTGGTGGTTCGTGTGGTCGTTGATCCGCATCGTCAAGGGCATCATCGCCGTCAACGAATACAGGCCGATCGCCAATCCGACGTCGTGGCTGTTCGGGTAACCGACGCCCAGCCGTCGGCGGGCGCCGGCGGGCGGGGCTATTCCACCGCGCCGAGCGACCGCAGACACTCGGCCATCTGCGGCTTTCCACCGCCGTGAAGCGCCCAGCCGAGCGGCGTGCCCCGCCAAATGGTGTCTCGAATATCCAGCCGCGCGCCGCGCCCGACCAGCAGCCGCACCACCGTTTCGTCGCCCGCCAGCACCGCCTGGTGGAGTGGCGTCGTGTGGGCATGGTTGCCCTCTGGATTGTAACGGTTGGGGTCCTCGCCTGACTCGAGCAGCAGGCCGACGATCCCGGCGCGCCCATGCTGGGCAGCAAGCGAGAGCGCCCGATGACGCGCTTCGGCATCTGCGGACGGCAGCAGACGGACGGCTTCCTCCATCAGGCCGAGCCCGGCGGCGCCGGGCAGATCGATCCTTGCCCCACGCCTGGCCAAAGCCCTGGCGGCGTCGGTCATCCCGAAGGCCAGTGCGGTCGACAGCGGCCCTCCCCATTTCCGGGTGCCGCGCCCTTCGATCGCGGCGCCGAAATCCAGCAGCAATTCGATGAGCCGCACCTGCAGTCGCGCCTCGGCCGGATGGCTGCTCGAAACCAGCATGCTCATGGTCGTGCACTCGGCGCCGTACATATCGGCGAGGGCATCGGGCTCGGCGCCGGCCTCGAGGAGCGCGCGCGCGATCTCGACCGCATCAGGCGGCGTCTTCTGGCGACAGGCCTCGACGCCGTTGGCGGCGACGTAATGCAGCAGCGTGGCCCGGTGGACCGGCGGATCGAAGCAGCAGACGCGATTGGAGCGGGCGACGACAAGACGGGGCGCGCGCCGGAGCGACTGTTCGAGCGCAGCGAGGTCGCCATCGACGACTGCTTCCACCGCGGATTCGAATTCGGAAACCGCGCCTGCTTGCGAGATCGCCTCCACCCAGGCGGCGAGTGCCGACCAGTCGAGGAAGTCGTAGTAGCGCGCGATCGCAAGGCGCGCATCGTCGCGTGTGAGCGCGGCATCCGCGATCTCGGAGTCGGGGATGGCCTTCGGGAGCCACTTGATCTTTTCATCGAGGAAGCGGGGATGCTTGCGGTGGAAGAGATCGATAGCCGAGGGATCGGCAATGCGATGGCTGACAAGCAGCTCTTCGGCCTGCTGCTCGAAGGCGGCAACGGGCGACCGGAACGGAAGGGCCTTCAAGTCCATGCGGGAACGCTTTTCATTACCCGGGAACAAGAGAATACGTAGTTCGGACGACGTCAACTCGCGTGGGTCGCCGGCCATCATGCAGCGGGGATTTGGCGATATTCGGGCGATCCGCGCGCTTGCGGTTTCAATGCGATCGAAAAGCTTGACCGGTCGTTAACCGCACGTCGTCGATGCGCGCTCGCCTTTACCGGCAGGAAACGCCGCTCATGATCCACTGCCCGGCGACGTTCGCTGGGAGCGCAGACATGGCTATTTTCGGTTTTGGACGACGGCCCCCGCCCGAGCCGGGGAAATATATCGTTTCGCCGGAATTATGGAATGATCCGGAGAGCGCTGCGTTCTTCGCGCGGATCGGCGCGAAGCCGGATGATCCCGACAATCTTCGCGTCACGCATGACGATGTGGCAAGGATGATCGAGCAAGGCCGCAAGGCGGTCGACGCACGCATCCATCAGCTCCGGGCCAAGGCGTTGGCGGAGGGGCACGACAATCTTCATATGCGCGCGCTATGGCTGCTTCATGACAACTGCTGGAACGACGAAGCCGGCGAATTTCTCATCTACCACCTGGGTCTCAATCCCTACGATGAATGGAACACCATGATCGTGGCGGAGGATGTGAGAACTGCCGCGATTCTCGACATACCGATCTGTACGGAAGAGATCGTTCAACATCTTGCCAGGACCGGACACCCTCTCATTCTCGCGCTTCGCAACAAGCTTCGCGCGGCGCATGACGAGGTCCAGCGGACGTACGAGTTCGGCCGCTTCAAGGACATTTGGGATGACACGATATCCAAGGTGAAGCGGGTGGCGCAAATGATCGGCACCGGGCTCGTCGAGCACACTCAAGCCTGGCTGCGCAAGGAAGCCGACGGCCGGTCCACGCCTCGGTGAGCCAGCCTCGGAAGGAGGTGCGTCCGATGGTTTCTCGAAGTTTACCCCTTGGTTCGTTCTTGATCAGCTCCAGGAGACGGGATCATGAGACTGAAAAACTATGTAGCGGCGGCACTTTTCATTTGTGGCGCAGCATGGCTTTGGGTGATGGGCTCGCAGCAGGTTAGCGCCGAGAGGCAGGCTGTTGCTTCTCAATACGGCCTGGGCGCCCCGCAAATGACCGTCTACGACAGATGTATCGGTGCCATGGAGCACAGGGGCCTGCGCGCTGGAGGTTCAAAGCAGCGGTTTTGCGGCTGCCTGACGCAACGCGCGCTCGGCGATCTGCCCCCGGACGATTCCGATGCAGTCCTTGGCTGGATAAAGAACGGCATCCCCAAGCCGGCCCGGATCACGGAGCGGCAGGATCAGGCTTTGGTGGCAGCGATCAGTTGCAGCGAAGACGGACGCAGCACATGGACATCAGTTGCGGCAATGCAATCCTGGTGCGCCGAAAAAGACGACCGACGCGGACTCCCGCAATGCAAGCTCGGACTGAAATGAGGCTTGGTTGCGGTGACGGTTCATTCGATTGGACAGCTCGACGGGTTCAATCGAAGCCGGCCGGTCTTGACGCCAATAGCGTATTCCGAAGTGGCGCGGCGCGGCCGACGAAGGTAGGACACTACTGCTTCGCCGTAGCGCTATGATGCACCAGCCCGCGGGACGCTCCGTCAGCCTGATCTGCGGCGGTGTGAAATCCTGTGCTACGGGAACTAGGCACAAGAGCTCCGCCGGCTCGATCCGCATGACGGCGAGCTTGGAGACGTGGCGAGATCTTCAAGAGCAACACACTTGGGGCCGGGACCACCGAGGCAGGACACCTCGCAGCTCTCGACCAGCCCGGTGATGCTCTTCTCCAGTTTTTTGAGTTCAACCAGCCTTGTCCGAACTGACGCTAGATGCACCGTCGCCAGGTCGCGCGCCTCTATGCAGGATCGCTTCTCATCCTGCATCAGGCTTACGAGAGTCTTCACCTGTTCGATTGAAAACCCGAATTCGCGGCAGCGCCGGATGAAGGTCAGCCGTTTCGTCGCATCGTTGCCGTAGATGCGTTGGCCACTTTCGCGACGACGGGCGCGTGGCAGCAGCCCGATCTCTTCATAGTAACGGATTGTCGGTGCGGTGGTGCCAGTGCGGCGCGCCAATATGCCGATCTTGAAGCTCATAAATTCGTCCTCAGAGACTCTTGACGCTCAAGTTACTTGAAGGATTACAAATGATCCAGCCCGACTGCTCGGGGGTCAAGTGAGGAACAGAAGATGACACTGGTAGAACCGGCACCGATCGCCTGCACCTTGAATGCCGCCGAATTCAGAACTCGTCGAATGAAGATCGCAGACTTGAATCGCACGGCGCTCACAAGCTATCGCCGAGATGATCTGCGGCTGGAATTGTCCTATGCAATCGAAGCGCGTCCGCAAGTCCTGGAAATGGTGCGGGCAGAGCAGGCCTGCTGCAGTTTCCTGACATTCGAAATCCGCGAAGAACATGGTGCCTTGCGGGTCATCGTGCAAGCGCCGGAGCGCGCCCGCGACGCAGCCAACGCCACTCTTGAGGCATTCTATTCCACAGAGGCTGGCCAGGGAGCTTGCAGTTGCGATCCCGCGAGCGTCGCCACAGACCGGGTCGTCGGCGCGTCCGCAGCCCTGGCGGCGGCAGGCGCGCTTGCCTGCGGCGTCTGCTGTGTGTTGCCGTTTGCGTTGCCGGCAGCGGTGCTTGCGGTGTCAGGCGGGGTTGTGGCTTGGTTTGCGAAAGCCACACCGTGGGCCATGGGCATCGCCTTGCTCGCGGTCTTGAGCGGTTGGATATGGATCGCCGTTCAGACGGTTCGAACAAAGCGCCGGCCTGCCCGGTCAACTTTGCTGACTCTCGGCGTTGCTACAGTCGTGTTTGCGACCGCCGCGGTCTGGCTGCATTTCGAAAGAGAGATTATCCATCTGCTACGCTGACGGAGTTTATTGCGGCTATGGACGCTCTCACCCTCTTTGGCCTATTCGCGGTGTCAGCGATGCTTGTGTGTTACGCGCTGGAAAATCGCAGCCATTGGTATGTGCTTGCGTTTTCCGCCGCTTGCGCACTCGCATCTGCCTATGGCTTCCTTCAGGGCGCCTGGCCGTTTGGTCTGGTGGAGGCCATTTGGTCGATTGTAGCGCTGCAGCGATGGTGCATGGTCCGACAACGCTGAGTTTGGACCGGTCGAGCGCCTGCCGGAGCGGCACTGACGTTGTTTTCGCCACTACCGATGACCTTCCCGCGGCGTGGCCTTCGCGCGACAGATGATCGCGGAGCGAAAGCGCAGAAAAGACCCTCATGCGGCCGGCAGCGTGGTCCGGCGGAGTGGCGCGGCCGACACGATTCGAACCATGGCCCCAGATTTGTAATCGGGTGAAGCGAGCCGGCAGGCCTCCGCGGGGAGGCAGATCACGCCGATTGCGGTCAATGTACTTTTCGATTCGTAGTCTTCCCGTGATCTCCGGCGCGACCGGTTTCGCCGCTGTCCATTCGACCCCGCTCAGATATCGGCGGCTACGCCGGCCGGTACGGTGCGGCGGTTGCCCGTCTCCGGATCGGCGCCCCGCAACCGGTCAAGCAACCGGTGCGGCTGGTCCGGAACGGTGTGGCCGCGCCAGGCGATGTGGGTATCCGGGCGTACGATCAGCAGATTTTCCAGCGGACCTGGCGTTGCCCGGCTTCGGTCGACATCGAGCAACGCGAGCGGGATTCGGGACTGCGCGGCCGCGCCGATCAAGAGCGCCACATCGATCGACGGATCGAAGCGAACCAGGGTGTAGGCGGGGCCAAGTCCATCCAGCAGCGAGCGGCCGTCAGATAGCCACGCATGCGGCGCCCTTGCCCCCGGAACGGTCGAAGCCGTGAAACTACCCATGCTGTAGGGCGGCGCCGTGTCGCCGTCATAGGCGATCACCGGCGACCGGTCATAGTAGTAGCCGAAGTTCAATCCGGCACAGCAATATTGCTGGACGTTCAACTCGTACGCGGCGCGACCGATCCTTTCGCGCACCTCGTCGCCGGCCGGACCGTCGGCCTCGATCTCCGCTGGAACGGCTCGCCTTTGACTCATGACCGCAAGCGCGTGGTTCATCGCATACTGGGAGACCTGCTCGGTGATCGGCTGCCGTTCGGCCTCATAGGCGTCGAGCATGGCCGGACCGGCCCAGCCCTGCAGCACCGCCGCCAGGATCCAGCAGAGATCGACGGCATCGGCTATTCCGGCATTCATTCCGTATCCGGCATAGGGGATCCATAGATGAGCAGCGTCACCGCACAGGAAGGCACGGCGGTCCCGGAAGCGATCGGCCACCAGACGGCGGCCGACCCAATCCTCCTTGCTGAGGACGTCGTATCGAAATCGCTCGTCGACGCCAAGGATCGTGCGAAGGGCCCAATCGCGATCGACACTCTCGAAGTCTATTTCTTCCTGCGCCAGATGGTTGTGGATCAGCCAGTTGTCCCTGCCGTCGATCGCGACTGTCGTGCCGCAACGACGCGGATTGAGCGACATGGTCATCCATGCCGGCTTTTGCGAGATCATGTCCTTCAACTGCGGCGCATGAATGTAGGTGGACTGCACCCGCTGCACCACGTCGGTGCCGGTAAGGCGCGAGCCGATCGCCTTTCGCACCATGGACCTGCCACCGTCGCAGCCGATCAAATCTTCAGCGGCGATCGTGATGTCCCCGCCGCCATCGAGATCGCGCCCGTGTGCCAAAACGCGGTCTGCGGCCTGATCGAAGCGCTCGATCTGGACGCGATTCAGAATCCTGATCTGCGGCTGCTCCCGAGCACAGGCGAACAGGATCGGTTCGAGGTAGATCTGGTTGATCCGATGGGGCGGCTCCGGCGTCGGCCAATCGGTATCGGGGCCTCCCGTGGCGCTGTACCGGTCCGCACGGGAGGGGATGGGAATCCGGGTCAATTCGCGTCCGACCACGGCGGTACGATAGGCGCAGTCGTTGGGAAAATCGGCCGGCAGCCCGCTGTTGCGGACCCGGTCGACGATTCCAAGCCGGCGAAAGACTTCCATCGATCGTGCGGAGACGTGGTTGCATTTGACGTTGGGGGGCTCCCCGGCCTGGCGGATTTCGGCGACGACAACGTCGATGCCGCGCGAAGCCAGGTCCATCGCCGCCGTCAGTCCAACCGGGCCGCCGCCCACCACAAGCACCTGGGTCTGTATCTGCCGCATGGATCTTCTCGGTTGGCCGGGCCTCGAGCCTGCCGCGATCGTCATGCGGGGCTTGGCGCGAAATATCTTGCAGGTTCCGATGCTTCAGATTAGTCACAAAATTCTCATTCATTCATAAGGTTACCTCATGATCCCGACGATGCGGCAACTGGAAGCCCTCGTTCTGGTCTATCGCCGCGGCAGTCTCACCAAGGCGGCCGCCGAATTGCGCGTGACCCAATCGGCGGTCAGTCTCCTGATCCGGCAGATCGAAGAGAATTTTCAGCTTCGATTGTTCGATCGCACGACCCGCGCGCTGCATCCGACCCTCGCCTGCAAGGACGCGGTGCCGATCGCGGAACGAATACTCGCCGGCGCCAATGGACTGGCCCGGCACATGCGGGATCTGGTTCAGGTCAAGGCTGGCCGGATTACGATTGCGGTGTCGGCGGGGGCGGCGTCTGCATTGCTTCCCCGAGTCCTCGCGCGATATCGCGCGGACTATCCGGACGTCCGGGTCGAACTCTTCGACGTTGCGCCTGACGACCTGCTTTCATTCGTGACCGCGGGCGATGCCGAATTGGGCATCGGCAGCATTGAAAATGCCGACACGCCGGACGTGAAGATCGAAACACTTACTCAAAGCGCCCTGTCGGCGATCGGCATCCGGGATGGCCGCTTTGAGAAAGCTTCCCGGATGACCTGGGAGAGCATCGAGAAGCGCGACCTGATCGCGATGCGCCGGGGAACGCGGATCAGGTCGCAGATCGACGATGCGCTTGCGAAAACCGGACGGCAGCTCAAGCCGAACCTGGAGGTCTCTCTCATCACCACCGCGCTGGCCTTGACCGCAGAAGGCGCGGGCATCAGCATTTTGCCCGCGCATATGCTCCCCGAGACCCAGTTCCCGACGCTTGCCGCCGTTCCCCTGTCTCGTCCAACGATAACCAGACATGTTTCGCTGGTCACCCGGGCGGATTTCGAGGTCTCGCCCGCGGCCCAGCGCTTCGTGGAGACGGCGAGGCAGGCGTTGTCCGTGCAGCGCCCCAGGCAGACCTTGAAAACGAAGCCGCGAACGGCACGATGACCGCGGCACGACCGGCCCGCATCAGCGCGAAAACCGGGCGCGTTGCCCTCGCTGAATTCATAAGAAAACCTCGTCAATTGATGAGTATTTTGTGACTAACTCGAAAAATCGAATTCGCTAGTCTGGTCCGCCCTGCAACTCACAACCACGGGCATCCCAAAGAGTCATGGGGAGCGTTTCAAGGACATTGATAGCGATCGTGCTCGCGTGCCAATGGGCGGGTGCCGGGAGTGGCTCCGCCGCGAGCGCCTATCCCGATCGTGCTGTCCATCTCGTAGTGGGTTTCCCCGCCGGCGGCAGCTCCGATGCCATCGCACGCATCGTGCAGCCGCAGGTGGAAAGAGAACTGGGGCAGACGCTCGTGATCGAAAACCGCCCCGGCGCCGGCGGCGCGATCGCGCTCGGCATGGTCGCCAAGTCGGCCCCCGACGGCTACCTGATCGGCCTGGGCGGCGCGGCGGGGCTGGGCATCAGCCTCGGCGTCCAGGAGACCGTCGCCTATGATGCGCGCAAGGATCTCGCGCCCGTTACCGGCCTCGCCTCGGTGCCTTTCATCCTGGCGGCTTCGAATTCGCTGCGAGGCAAGACGCTTCGCGACATCGTCGCCATGGCCAAGCAGCCGAATAAACTCGCGATCGGTCACGGCGGCAACGGCACACTGATGCATTTGACAGCCGAGATGTTCAATCAGATGTCGGGCGCCGGCATCGAGCTGGTGCCTTATCGCGGCATGGCTCCGGTGGTTTCCGATCTGACCGGGGGCCATGTGCCGCTCGGCGTGATCGATCCTCCGTCGGCGATGAGCGCGATCGAGGGTGGCCTGATCGCCCCCATCGCGGTGTCTTCGGCGCGAAGGTACCAGCGCCTTCCCGACGTTCCAACATTCGCCGAAGCAGGGGTTCCGGGTTTCGAAGCGACCGGTTGGTTCGGCATCGTTGCGCCGGCCGGGACCCCGAACGACGTGATTGCCAGAATCAACGCAGCATTCGTTGCGGCGCTGAAGGACCCGGCCATCGTCGAACGGATTCGAGCGTTGGGCTCTGAACCGATGCCAATGGCGCCCGACGAGTTTTCACGATTTATCGAAAGCGAAGCCAAAAAATGGGAAACGGTGGTTGCGGCTGCCAAAAAGTAGACCGCCCCGGACCCTCAGCGGAATAGCGCAAGCACGAGTGCTGCAAGAACAATGCAGGCGCCAACGGGCTGCCGAAACTTGCCGAGACTCAACGCCCAGGATCTCATCTTGTCGGGCAAGCGGTCCGGGTCGACAGCCGCAAGCAACATACCGAAGGCGAATGCGGCGGCCAGAACGATCAACTCCTCCAGCCTCTCGAGGTCCATGCATCCATCCTTGGCGTCGGGTCGATATCCAAGCGTCAGTAACGCAGCATCCGGGCGGCGCCACGGCCGATCGCCCAGCCGATGACGCCGGGTATCCAGAGCAGCACCATGAAGAACAGGCAGAGAAAGCCCGAGCCCTGACCGGCGTCTCGCGCCGGCGACACCAGATCCGCGGGCACGAAGACGAGAAGCGCAACGCTGGGCAGGCTCAGGGCAAGGGTGGCCGCGATCGTTGCCAGGCGAATGGACCTCCAGTCTTCAGGCTGTTCGATCAGCTTGCCCCTGGTGACGCGATAGAGCGTCAGGAACGGCCATAGTGCGATCGTGAGGATCGGCGGCTGCAGGAGCAGTGTTATCGGATCGGGTAGACGCGGTGGCAGGCCGCCGTACGGACTGAGATGGACCAGTAGACTCACGATGTAAGCGATCGGGGCAAGCACCGGCGGTCCGCCGGCAAAAATCGCAAAAGCGATGAGCGGCATGAACATCCAATCCACCCCGTGCCTTTGCAGGCCGACGGGAGGATGCCAGGATGTCTCGCGATCGTCGTTCACGCGGGTGGGCATCGACGCGCCCTCCGATGGCCGAACCATAAATGTGGGCCGCAGGCGCGGCCTGCACAAGTCCGATCGGCCGTGACGACTTCAGTTCCGGGGCGTCGACGACAACGGCGTCAGTTCTGGATTTTCACTTGCGAAGCTGGCGCAGCGGAGTTGGCATGCAGCAAAGATGACCTTCGAATGTCACCAATTCAGCGAGAGCCATTCTCGTTTCGGGCAACCATGACCTCAACGGACGGCCGCCGGGCTACTTTGCATGGGGTTGTTTTCGATATTTTGGTCGGAGCGGCGGCGAGCCCACCCGTTATCGACCGAAATGGCGCGCCCGAAGAGATTCGAACTCCTGACCCCCAGATTCGTAGTCTGGTGCTCTATCCAGCTGAGCTACGGGCGCGTTTTTCGCCAAGGCACTTTGGATCTAAGGTATTTGAGCCTGAAGACCCGGATGCATTCCGATAATGGATCGGAAACCTCGCGAAGAGGGCTTTAGCTACCCGCTCCGGCCCGAATTGGCAAGCGGGGGAAAGCGGTATCTGCCCAATGATTTGCGATGGTAAACCAGCGCGAACGGCCCTGAAAACGCCAGCCGGAACGGTCGTTTAGGCTCCTGGTCAAGCCCTGGCCCGCTCGTTGCGGACGGTTTGCAGTTCCACCGGGCGGTCCGGGATCGAAATCCGAAAGGTGGCGCCGATGGTGCCTTCGACGAGATGGATGTCGCCGCCATGGGCGCGGACCAGTTCGGCGGCAATGGCGAGGCCGAGCCCGCTGCCGCCGGGGCGGCCGGAGGTCTGGAAGGCCTCGAACAGGTGCTCGCGGGCGCGCGCCGGCACGCCAGGGCCGGTATCGGACACCTCGATGATCGCGACCGAGCCTTCGCGGCGGCCGGTGATCCTGATCTGCAGTGCGCCGGCGCTGCCCTTGGGCAGGCTTTCCAGCGCCTGCGCCGCGTTGCGCACCAGATTCAGCAGCACGCGAAACAACTGGTCCGGATCGGCGTCGACGGAAAGGCCGCGCTCGATCGCGCTGATCCAGCCGATCGAGGCATCGGCGAGACCTGCGGATTCGCGCACTTCGTTGGCGACAGGCTCGAGCAGGATCATGCGGCGGTCGGGAGCGGCTTCCTGCACGCGGCCATAGGACAGCGTGGACTGGCAGAAATCGATGGCGCGCTCCAGCGAGCGCATCAGTTTCGGCGCAAAGCGCTGCACCCGCGGGTCCGGCACGCTGGCAAGCTGATCCGACAGCAGTTGCGACGACGCCAGGAGGTTGCGCAGGTCGTGATTGATCTTGGAGACGGCGAGGCCGAGCGCCGCAAGCCGGCTCTTCTGATGCAGCATCGAGACCAGGTCGCGCTGCATCTCCGACAGTTCGCGCTCGGCGACGCCGATCTCGTCGCCGCGCTGGCTCGGCACGATGATGCGCGCCGGGCTTTCCGGGTTTTCGTGGAAGCCGGCGAGATTGGCCGTCAGCCGCCGCATCGGCCGCACGAACAGATAATGCAGCGCGAGGTAGACGAGACCCGCGGTCAGCATCGCGATGCCGAGCGAGACCCACAGCAGATTGCGGGAGAAGCGATACATCGCCTGCCGCAGCGGCTTTTCGTCGATCACCACCTCGATGAATTGCGCGCCGCCGGGCGCGGGTCCGACGACGCGGATGGTCTGGTCGCCGCGTTCCAGCATGGTCTCGAAGGAATCGACGATCGCCGACCACGCCGTCATGGTCCGCATGTCGATGTCATGGTCGATCGCGTCCGGCAGGTCGGCGCTGGCGAGCAGGCGTCGCTGCTGGCCGAGCTTGATCGCGACCGCGCGGGCGCCGACGCTGGAGAGGATCTGCCGCGCTAGCGAATCCGGAACCATCCCGAGCGGTGCTGCATCCAGCACCAGCGCTGCGGTATTGGCCGCCGCCAGCCGGTCGTTGAGCCGGTTCATCCGGAAATTCGCGATCGCGGGCACGTAGATCATCAGGCCTGCGATCATGACGAGGGGAATGGTCAACAGCAGCAGCTTGCCGGACAGCCCAAGGCGCCGCGGCGGCGCAGGCCGCGGCACTTCCATGGTCGGCTGGTCGTCGGTCGCTGACACCCGATATCAGTCCTTGGATAACCCTGGTTTTGAGGTCTGGCCTTTGGCCAGGCCGGCCTTGAGACCACCCCGGGCGTGGAACTATCTGATTCCGAGGATGCGTCTCTTATTCCCGACCGGTCAAATTACCGATCGCTCATAATAGCGGTTTCGGAAGCCCGGCGCCTGCCAACGTCTCTTGGTTAAAAACCCCGCGAAAACAACAATATTCGCCCCAATTGCGCCATTTCAAAGAACCCCGCTTGCGGCGCTGCGAAGCGTTGACGAAAACAGGTCGCTCCCGTATAAGCCGCGCCAACTGTCCGCGATGGCCCGGTTCCACC
>Ga0157378_10003448_pt1 | contig 14024 bp, 14 predicted proteins | sample M65metaG_FD_115309 | JGI IMG/M metagenome (GOLD analysis project Ga0157378, IMG submission 115309) | Miscanthus rhizosphere microbial communities from Kellogg Biological Station, Michigan, USA - M6-5 metaG | ecosystem: Host-associated > Plants > Roots > Rhizosphere > Soil | place: USA: Michigan...
CAGTTCGATGCGCTCCCGCGCGGTCAGCTTGCCGCGGGCGTGCTGCGCCTCGATGCGCTTTTCGCCGCCGCCGAGCTTGGCGCCGGCGCGCCGTTCTTCGAGGGTGTCCAGGATATCTTTCATCTGCGCTTCCGCCCGTTCAAGCCGTGATTTGAGGGCGTTCTAACACGGCATTTTCGCAGGGGGAAACACCCCGCCCGGCATCTGGTACCGCTGCCCAATGAACCCTATATCCGCACCCTCAGCCCCGGGGGGACGCCATGACCGACACCGCAAGCGCCGAGAGTTCGGTTGATGGCGCCGCCACCGGCGGGGTGCGAACCCTGCTGCGGCTGGAGGGGCTGGCGCTGTTTGCAGGAATGACGCTGCTGTATGGGGTCTGGGACGGATCCTGGTGGGTCTATGCCATCCTGTTCCTGGCGCCCGATCTCAGTTTTGCGGGCTACCTCGCCGGACCGAAATTCGGCGCCATGCTCTACAATGCCGCCCACAGCTACCTCGCACCGATGGCGATCATGACGTTTGGATTTATCGCGTCAGCGCCGCTGGTCTTATCGATCGCGATGATCTGGCTCGCCCATATCGGCTTCGACCGCATGCTCGGCTACGGGCTGAAATACGCCGCTGGGTTCGGCTTTACGCATCTCGGACGGATCGGGAAAAAGGCTTAGGTAAATTTCACGCCGACTTGCGTGGTCTTGCGCCAGACCACCACGCAGCGCCGCGCCGCCGTCTCCATTTCCATCACCAGGCGGAAACTGTCGGGAATGGCGGCGACGTCGGCGACCTGGATCGATGCCCCGCTCGCGGACACGTTGCGTACGGTGCAGACCAGACTTTTCTTTCCGAAGCTCATCCTCGCCGCACGCTTGATGTCGCGGCGCGTGGCCCGCCGCTTGTCCTTGCCGGCCTTGGCGGCAATCGTCGCCGGCTTGGCTGTCGGCTGCGTGAAACCCGGCTTGATCTTTCCAGCCACGAGCAGGTCGGTCTGGATGTTGAAATGCGTGAGCACCCGTCTGGCGGTATCGGTCACGGTCAGTTGCAGCGAGGCCAGGATCTGCTCGACCTTGCCGCTTGCCCCGCCGAACGGCAGCAGCAGCCGGTGGCAGTCGACCCTGTTGTCGTTGGCATCGATGGTGGAATAGATCGCATAGACCGGACAGCCACCGGTCGCGCATTCCTTGGCCCCGTCGAGCGTGAACCGCCGCAGCGACATCGGCACCACCTGCTCCATGGTCTTGCCGGCCCAGGCTGCGTTGAAGACGTCGGCGATGCCCTGCCCCTGGTACACGGCCCGGAACTTCTGCAGGCGTCCCTCGCCTTCGACGTTCCACGCCACCAGTTGCTTCGGATTGTGCACACCGGGCTCGAGCTTCAGCTCGGCAAATGCCGGCAAACGGCGGCCCGCGGCCAACTTGTCCCAACAGGTCAGCAGCGCCAGCTGGCTCGGCGATTTCACCGACGCACACGGTATGAATCTGAAGGCCATGGCGAACCTTGCGGACAAACTGATTAAGGATGCCTGAAAAGCGCGACTGCGATAAATACCGGCCGGCCTGCGAAATTCGAGCATCTGACGGCTGTTCTCCCGGCCGAAGCCTTGAGCCGGCCAGCCGAACCAGATTTGACAGCCAGCGGCCTGCTTGGGAAAGTCGCCTCCAACGACAAGACACTCTTGGGGGAAATAATGCAGGCAGACTGGCGCGTCGCCGTTACGGCGGCGATTTTTTGCACCGGCGTATGGCTCACCTGCATCGAGACCAACGCGCAACCGATCCCGAAAGAGCTGGCCGCGCGCGTCGAGATCTACGCGATCCCGTCGCTGACGATCTCCGACCAGCAGTTCCTGGCGGGCGACGCCAACGGCAAGCCGGTCACCGTCGCCGGCGAGTTCCGCGTTGCCCAGGGTACCGGCAAGATGCCCGTCGTGGTGTTGATGCACGGCTCCAGCGGCGTCGGTTCGACCACCGAAGCCTGGGTGCACCAGTTCAACGCGGTGGGGATTTCCACCTTCGTGATCGACGGCTTTTCCGGCCGCGGCCTCACAGTGGTCGGTCCCAACCAGGCCCTGCTCGGCCGGCTCAACCTGATCGTCGACATCTACCGCTCGCTGGAAATTCTGGCGAAGCATCCGCGCGTCGATCCCGACCGCATCGTGCTGATGGGATTTTCGCGCGGCGGCCAGGCCGCGCTCTATGCCAGCCTGAATCGCTTCCATAGGCAGTGGAATAAATCCGGCCTGCAATTTGCGGGCTACATCCCGTTCTATCCGGACTGCTCGACCACCTACGCGACCGATACCGACGTCGCCGCGGTGCCGATCCGGATCTTTCACGGCACGCCCGACGATTACAATCCGGTCGCAAGCTGCAAGGCCTATCTGGCGCGGCTGCAGGACGCCAAGCGCGACGTGACGCTGACCGAATATCCGGACTCGCCCCACGGCTTCGATGCCGGCCTGATCGGCGTCAACACCACGACGATCTCGACCGGCGCGCAAACCGCGCGCAACTGCCATCTGAAGGAAGGCGAAGGCGGCGTGCTGATGAATGCGGATACGCAAGGACCCTTCAGCTACAAGGACGCCTGCATCGAACTCAACCCGCATGTCGGCGGCAATCCGGCGACGGCCGCGGAAGCGCGGAAAGCCGTGAGCGAATTCTTGCAGGCGCTGTTCAAGCTCGGATAGTTCGCGCGACGCTCCTTCATCCGTCATGCCCGGGCTTGACCCGGGCATCCACGTCGCTCGCGCGCGCCGGAAGAAAGCCGTGGATGGCCGGGTCAAGCCCGGCCATGACGACTTGGGGAATACGCTCCCTTACTTCTCCCCAACCTTGAACGGTGGCTCTTTGCCTGGCGGCACGGTTTCTTCCGCCATCGCCAGCAGCATCGCTACCATGACATAGTTGCCGGCAACGGCCGTAAGATCGACGATCTGCTGGTCGTTGAACACCTTCTTGGCCCGCGCATAAGTCTCGTCGGCGACCTTTTGCGTGGTCGTCAGTTCAGTCACGAAATCGTAGACCAGCGCTTCGTCCTCGGCCATGCCTGCCGGCCGCTTGCCGGCCTTCAGCTCGGCGATGATGTCGGCCGAGAGCCCGGCCTTGGCGGCCAGCGGCGCATGCGCGAACCATTCGACCTGCGAGCGCCATTGCCGGCCGATGATCAGGATCGCGAACTCGTTGAGCTTGGTCGGCACCGACGTTTGCCAACGCAGGTAATAGAACAGGTCATACAGCCGCTGGCCGAGCACCGGGCTACGGATCATCGGATTGTAGGGACCGCCGAGGCCGACGCTGGAGACCTTCATGATCTGCTCGCCGAGCGGTTTTTGCTTCTCGTCGAGCTGATCCATGGTGAGTTGCGGGAAGCGCGGCTCCTTGCTGGTGGCGGGGCCGGCAAAGACGGTGGCGGCGAGCCAGCCGCCGGCGGCAGCGACCACCAGTGACGACATCCAGAGCGAGGATGCGGGCATGATTTCCTCCGTTTGTTTTTATGAGGAAATCCTAATCCGGCCGGATTGCGTGCGCCAGCCGCAGCCAACGCAGGTCAGCCCGTCAGATCGCAACGATATCGGTGAGGCACTGCTGCGTCACCGTCATGCGCGCAGCAATCTGGCTGGGGTCGCGGACGTCCATGTTCATCGCGAACACCGTCTGCTGGCTGCCTTTTTCGGCCCAGCCGACCATCCAGCCCAACGACGGTTTTCCGACTTCAGCGCCCAACAGGCCGCTCTTGGCGCGGATGGTGGCGTCGCCGACCTTGGTCACCGGCATGATGTCGCGCACCAGTTCCTGGCTGCGCTTGGACACTGGCAGCACGCCGCGCCGCAGCCGGTCGACGAAATCGACCTGCTGGACCGGGTCGATGCGCAGGTTGCCGGTCAGCCAGAACTGATCGATGCCGCCGCCGATGTCGCGGTTGCCGTAGTCGAGCAGGTCGACATATTTCTGCATCCGCTCGGCGCCGATGCGGCGCGCGATCTCCTGATAGACCGGCACCGCGGACGCCGCGATCGCCGAGCGCAAGGTGTGGTCCTTGTTCCAGGCCTCGATCGGGCGGGTGACGCCGTCCCACTTGAAGACGTCCTTGTCGGGATCGGCGACCACGCCGGTTTCCAGTGCAATGATCGAATTCGGAATTTTGAAGGTCGAGGCCGGCAGCTTGGCCGCGCCCGAGCGCACCTTGTCGCTGGCGATGATCAGGTAGTCGTCGACCTTGTAGCCGACGAAGGTGCCCTCGGTGCCGAGATCGAAAAACCGTTTGGCCAGATCCTCGCGAAACTCGCTGCGCTGGTAGGAAACGTTGGCAACAGCGCGGGACGGCAACAGGCTGGCTGCGGCAAACAGACCGAGCGCATGGCGACGATGGATCACGGTGCGGTATCCGAAAACGGTTGAGAAACGTGGGAAAGATGCTGTCGGCATCATGGTGAAACGATGACAGCGAAGGCTTGGGACGACGGATTTCTACCGCACCCTGCCCGACAGCCGAAGCACGAAGATCAGCACCTCCGCGACTGCCTTGTAGAGTTCGGCCGGGATCTCGTCGCCAAGCTCGACATTCGACAGCGCGCCCGCCAGCACCTCGTTTTCCTCGATCGGAATGTCGTGCTGTTTGGCGATCTCGATGATCTTGGCGCCGATGACGCCCTTGCCCTTGGCGGTGACGCGCGGCGCGCCTGTTTTGTCGTAGTGCAGCGCGACCGCGAGCTGGTTTCTGACATCGACGGTCATAGCGCGCGGTCCAGAAAATGCCCGGCGCGCGCCGGCATGGCCTGCGGCGGGTTGCCGTCGCGGATCACGATGTCGCCGGGATTGAGGTCGGCGCGGCTGAGCTGCTGGCTCAATTGCGATGTGCCGGCACGCAGTTGCGCGGCGGTGGCCGGCCGTTCCGCCCACATCCGCACCGAGGTCTTGTCGCCGACCAGCGAAATCTGCGCGTGGATCGGACCGGTCGGTTCGACGTCGATCGAAAACCGCGCCCGCCACACCCGCTTGGCGGCCTCGACCTCGTGGCCGCCGCCGTCGCGCGAAATCTCGAACTGCGCCATCGCCGTGCCTTGCGGCGTCACGAACGGAATTTCGAAATTCCAGCTCGGCGAGGTCGCGTCGATGCGCGGGCCCGTCGTATCGACGCGGTCCGGCAGTGAGGCGACCTGAAGCAGGGTCTGCCGCGCAAGCGCGGCATCGGTGTCGCCGAGCAGATGATGCGCCGTGGTGGCGAGTGGCGCATCCGGTGCGATCGAGGGCGACGCAATCGGCTGCGGCGTCGGCGCCGCGCCGCGGAATGGCGGTGGCGGTGTGTTGGTGTGGATGGTGACGTCGCCGCCGTCACGGATGTCCTTCAGCATCGCGGCTGCTCGCACCGGGTTGCCGAGTTCCTGCAGCGCCTCCTGCAACAGGTTCAAGGTCGCGCCCGCACTCGGTCCGGCAGGCAGGGCCGACGCCGGTGCGCTACGGCCGGTGATCACGGTCTGCACGAGATCCTGCGCCGCGGCCACGCGCGCCTGCGGCAGCAGAACTTCCTGGACATCGAGTTCGGGCACGGCCGGCGCAGGGTTTGCGGCCGCCGAAGCGCTCGCATTGGGCGTTGTCACCTGTGCGGCAACCGACACTGTCGGCGCCGTGACCGCGGCATTGGTGCCGAGCGCGGTTTGCAGCGTCTGGCGCAGCACGATCAGCGCGGCCTTCAGGTCCGGTGTGCCGGTCGGCGGAGCTGTGCCTGACGCCAGCGACGCTTCCAGCAAGATGCCGGATTTCTGAAACGCGGCCTTGATGTCGTTGCCGTCGAGGTTCTGGTCGAGGCTGGTCTGTTGCGCCAGCACCTGCGCGATCGCCTGCTGCAATTTCGGCGGCAGGTTGCCGGATGACGCCGCCACGCCGAGATTGGCAAACAGCGGCGCCAAGCTGTCCTGTTCGGTCGCCGCGGTTTGCGCGGCGGCTGACACGGCTGCCCGCTCGAGCGGCGTCAGCACGCTCTTCTGGGCAACAATGGTCGGTCGGTTGGCGACATCGACCAGCGCGTCCGGCGACAGCGTCACGGCATCCGACAGCGAGCCGGCCGCGGCATCGCCGCCCTGCCCAACCAGCGCGAGGCGGACGCCGTCACTCGTATGCGAGACCGCGAGCTGCAGTGCCTGTCCCTGCTGCAGCGGAACCTGCGTGCCGACATCGATGGTGAGATTGGCGATTGCGATCCGCACCAGATCGGCGGAGAGAATCTGCAGGACCTGCGCATTGACCACGCCGCCCGACGGCAAGACGAGTTCGGGCGCCACGCCGCCTACCTGTTGGGCGGCGAGCACGGGATTCACGGGATTGATCGAAATCGCCATGTCGAGGTCTCGGCCAGGTCAGGACCCTACCCCGGCGTCGTAAACCTCTCGTTAACCCAGCAGGTTCTTCAGCTCTTCAGGGCCTTCAAAATGGTCGCGGCAGCGTTGAAATCGACCAACCGGGCCGCCCGCCTGGCGGCGACTCCCTCGTCGAGACCCCATTTTTCGATGTTCCAGTCTTCATCGACATGGGCGGCGGACCAGACCTGCTCCGGCTCCAGCACGCCATGCAGCAGCGCCAGCGCCAGCAGCGCCGAGCCGGTCAGGGTTGTGACCACATGAAGCGCTGCGACCTGCCAGGGCTCGCCCGGGAACACCGCGCGCGCGGCCTTGATCGCCTGCTCCGGCTGGGCGACATGCATGATGCCTTCGGAGAGGATGAAATGGGCGCCGAGATCGTTGGCGGCCCAGGCCAGCACCGGATCCCAATGCGCGGCTTCCCTGGCCACCAGGGCCTCGGGATGGCCGGCGCGGTAGAACAGCAAATCGGTGCCGAGATATTTCGCGGCATCATCGGCCACCGCGGCGGTGCGGTCGCCGACTTCGGCGACGCTGTTGGCAAACCGCGTCAGCGGCATGGTCAGGGGATCGATGGTCTCGGCCTGCGCCTCCCATTCGGCCGCGACCGCCTCGGCGATGGCGCGGTTGGGCGCGATGACATGCCGGCCGGAAGGGGTGCGGATCGGCTTGCCGTCGAGCGTCACGGCAAAACCGCCGTCCGTCTCTGCGGTGCCCGCGGCTTTATAAAATCGCTTGCGCTGGGGCGTGCGCGTGGCGCGCCGCACCGCCTCCTCGGGATCGAGCGGCGATTGGCCGGCGACTTCATCGAATAGTTCACGCATGCGATTTTTTGGCTTCTGGAAGAAAGTGATAATCGAGGTGTTACAATACGATATCGTCGGGTGCAAAGAAAGCCGATGAAGCCGTTGAAGCGTCTTCTGATTCTCGCTTTCGCGACCGTTATCGCCGCCACGCCGGCGAAGGCCGGGTTCCGCTCGCCGGAATCCTTGATCCGCAACGTCTACGCCTATTACGGCAACGGCGCCTCGGAACTCTCCAGGGGATTACCGCGCGATGCCGAGACTGCGCGCCAGTTCTTCGACCCCACCCTGCGCAAGGCCTGGATCGCCCCGCGCGATGCGCCCTACGACTTTCTGGTCCAGAGCCCGACCTGGAAGCTTGGCCCGGTCGGGATCGCGGTCCTGCGCAAGCAGTTCGACAAGACCTATGTCGCCGTCAGCTTCGACAACCGCGGCCGGCCGATCACGCTGAACTTCATCGTCGTCCAGGGCCCCGACGGCTGGACAATCTCGGACGTGGAAAGCCCGCACGACTCATTGCGGCTGTTCCTCGACCAGTTCCGCCGCTGAACCCCAAACGCTCAGGCCTACTCTTCCGGCGCGTTCTCGATCGGATCGAAGCGATCGGATTCCAGCCCGAGCAGGTTCCAGGATTGCAGCATGTGCGGCGGCAGTGGCGCGGTAGCGTCGATGTAACCGCCGCGCGGATGCGGGATCACGATCCGGCGCGCCAAGAGATGCAGGCGCTTCTGCAGGCCACCCGGCAGTTCCCAGTTTTCCTTGTTGAAGTATTTGGGATCGCCGATGATGGCGTGATCGATATGCGCCATATGCGCGCGCAGTTGGTGGGTTCGCCCGGTCACCGGCTTCAGCGATACCCAGGCCAGTTTTTGCGCCGAGGTTTCGACCACGGCATAATACGTCACGGCGTGGCTCGCACCCTCGTCGCCATGCTTGGCGATCCGCATGATGGAGTCGTCCTCGCTCTCTTCCTTGGCGAGATACGTCGAGATCCGGCCCTGCTTCGGCTTCGGCACGCCCGCCACCAGCGCCCAGTAGATTTTTCGCGCCGAGCGATGACGGAACGAACCGGTCAACTCGGTGGCGGCAAAGCGCGTTTTCGCGATCAGCAAGCAGCCGGAGGTCTCGCGGTCGAGCCGATGCACCAGACGCGGCTTCTGGCCCTTGGCGTCGCGCATCACTTCCAGCATGTCGTCGACGTTGCGGGTGATGCCGCTGCCGCCTTGCACGGCAAGCCCTGCCGGCTTGTTCAGCACCATGACGTCGGCGTCTTCGAAGATGATCATGTCCTTCAGCGCCTGCAGCGTCTTGGCGCCGGCTTCCGAAAGCTGGCCCGCAGCCTTCGGCGTATCGAGCTTCAATGGCGGAATGCGGACGCTCTGGCCTTCTTCCAAACGGTCCTTGCTGTCGGCGCGCTTGCCGTTGACGCGCAACTCACCCTTACGGACGATACGCTGGATATGGGAGAACGACAGTCCGGGAAAACGCGCTTCGAGGAAGCGGTCGACGCGCATGTTGTTCTCGTCCGCCGTTACCACCACGGTCTGGACCTTGGTCGGCAACGGCGGCGGCTCGGCGGCCTTCTTCTCCGGTTCCGCGATGAATGGCGCCGGCTTCTCTCTTCGCTTTTCCTGGCGCGGTTCGGCAAAGCGCGCAGGCTTGCCGCCCGGACGGTGCGCCGGCGGTCGCTCGCCCTTGCCTCCCCGGAAAGGCGTCGCACCCTTAGGGCGGTCCTTGGGACGGTCGCCCGATGTGCGTTTTGCGAGCGGCTTTCTGACTCGACGGCTCATGGTTGTTGCGGCTCCGGCCAAAGCGTTTGCGAGCAACACACCCCCGGGACTTGATCCGGGGCTGGGTCGCGGCTCGTGTTGAGAAAACACGTCAAAACTAAAGGATCCAGGCCGCTGGGTAGCCCAAATGTCGCGAATCGTCACGGTGAAATCGGCACAAATCGACCCCTGCACGGCGATGCCGTGCCAAACGGAGGGAAAACCGCCGCAACGGATGACACAACCGATATCGGTTGTGGCAGCCCGTCGACGCTGGCGGCCGGCCCGGCGAAAATCGGCGAATTTTCTTCCGGCCCCTTCGGCGATCCGGTCTGCCGGCCTCCCCGGTCTTCCTCACGCCTTGATAGTCTTCCCGGTTCAATCAACTTATGATTGGGCTACCGTATTGATACGATTGCAGTTTTAACCAATTTTTATTCGAAGCCTGAGAATCTGCCGATGCGGGCGATTTCGAATGTCCGCATGGGAATGACAGTAACGCCGCGTCAGCGGCGAACGTTGCGTCGGAATCCCTCAATTCAAATCAGGAGTTTTCAGATGTTTTCGTGGCGAACCAACGCGGCAGCGCGGGATGCTTTGGCTCAGGTTGAAGCGATCGGCGCGTCACAGGCCGTGATCGAGTTCAACATGGATGGGACGATCATCACCGCCAACGAGAATTTCCTGAAGACGCTCGGCTATTCGCTGGCCGAGATCAGCGGCAAACACCACAGCATGTTTGTCGATCCGTCCGAACGCGACAGCGCCGCCTACCGCGAATTCTGGGCCAGGCTCAATCGTGGTGAGTACCAGGCCGCGGAGTACAAGCGCATCGGCAAAGGCGGCCTGGAGGTCTGGATTCAGGCTTCCTACAATCCCGTTCAAGGCAGCGACGGCAAGCCGGTCAAGGTCGTCAAGTTCGCGACCGACATCACGGAAAAGAAAATCCGCAGCATGGAAGATACCGGAAAGATCGACGCGATCCTGCGCGCGCAAGCCGTCATCGAATTCACCATGGACGGCACCATCCTCACGGCGAACGAGAATTTCCTGAAGACGATGGGTTACACGCTCGCCGAAATCCAGGGCAAGCATCACAGCATGTTCGTCGAACCGGCGATGCGCGACAGCGCCGAGTACCGGGAATTCTGGGCCAGGCTCAACCGCGGCGAATAATCGGCCGCGGAATACAAGCGCATCGGCAAGGGCGGCAAGGAAGTCTGGATATTGGCCAGCTACAATCCGATCCTCGACGAGCACAAAAAGCCCTTCAAGGTCGTCAAGTTCGCAACCGATGTCACCGACGCGAAGCTGAGCACCGCCAATCTTTCCGGCCAGATCGACGCGATCGGAAAGTCGCAGGCCATCATCGAGTTCAACATGGACGGCACCATCATCGGCGCCAACGGCAATTTCCTGAGCGCGCTGGGCTACACGCTGGACGAAATTCGGGGACGCCACCACGGCATGTTCGTCGAGCCCGCCGAGCGCGACAGCGCCGCCTATCGCGAGTTCTGGGCCACGCTCAATCGCGGTGAGTATCAGGCCGCCGAATACAAGCGGATCGGCAAAGGCGGAAAACAGGTCTGGATCCAGGCTTCCTACAACCCGATCCTCGATTTGAACGGCAAACCCTATAAGGTGGTGAAATACGCCACCGATGTCACCGCGCAGGTGCTGGTGCGCATGGGCAACGAACGCGTCCGCGCCATGATGGAGTCGGTTGCGGCCGGCGCGGAAGAGTTGAACACCTCGGTCCGCGAAATCTCCGAAGCGATGACCAAATCCCGCGAAACCGCCTCGGATGCGGTCGAACGCGTCGAGCGCGCCGACGTGCAGGCGAAGCGGCTCAACTCCGCCGCCGAGTCGATGAGCGGCATCGTCCAGATCATTGGCGACATCACCGGCCAGATCAACCTGCTGGCGCTCAATGCCACGATCGAATCCGCCCGCGCGGGCGAGGCGGGCCGCGGCTTTGCCGTCGTGGCGGCGGAAGTGAAGAACCTCGCCAACCAGGCTAAACAGGCCACCGACAAGATCACCGACGAAATCGGCTCGCTCAACGGAATTTCCGGCGAGGTGGTGGAAGCTCTCAGCTCCATCAAGGGCGCGATCCAGAACGTCAGCGAGTACGTGACGTCGACGGCCGCCGCCGTCGAAGAACAGAGCACCGTTACCGGCGAGATGTCGACGAGCATGCAACGTGCTGCGGCGGAGGCCGCCAGCATCAGCCAGCACGCGGCATAACGCCGGAGGCTACACCGCCAGACCGGAGGCCCCTCATCGGGCCTCCGTTTGCGAAGGCGAGCATACGAAACATATTCACCCGACTCCGGCTCAGCCGAACGACGCGAGAAACGGGTCCGTTCCGGCGGCAGCCAACGCGCCGAGCTCCGCGGCCAATCCTCCCCGCACCTGCCGCTTGACCACCGCAAATGCCGGTTGTGAGGCAAGGTCGCGCGCTGCCGCGACGGCCTCCTCGACAATTCGCTCCCTGGCCGTGAGCGCGTCGATCACGCCATGCGGAACGAAATCCTGTGGCGACAGGACACGGCTGGAAAGCGTCAGTTGCCGCAGCAGGCCCGCGGGCACTTCGTGCTTCATGATGGCGACCGGGCCCGCGGGAAACGGGACGCCGGCCCGTGCCTCGGTCAGGCCCAGGCGTATGGTGCTGTCATCCACCGCAAGCCTGTAGTCGGCGCACAGCATCAACACGAACCCGCCGCCGAGCGCGTGGCCATTGACGGCGGCGACCAGCGGACAGGATAGCAACAGGATCGCGCGCGTCATGCGCGTGATCGCCAGCACCATGCGGTGGCGTCCGTCGCGGTCATACGACATGAAGGCCTTGGTATCGACGCCCGCGCTGAACGAGGCGCCGACGCCCGTCAGAACCACGCCGGCCGGCGGCGCTTCGCCGGCCAGGCGGGCAAATGTCGATTCCAGTTGCTCGATCATGGGGAGATCGAGTGCGTTGACCGGAGGTCGCGCGAGGCTCACGACCGCGACGCCCGAGCGGTCTTCAGTCGTGATCATACCCACACTCGCTCCATCACGGCGCAGTCTCGCAGGACCATCTCACCGTTCCCGTCGCAGCTTGGCCCAGTAGTCCAGCCGCCTGCGGATTTCGCGCTCGAAGCCGCGGTCCGGCGGATCGTAAAACGTCTGCCGTCCCAACGCTTCCGGGAAGTAGTCCTGCCCGGAAAACGCATCGGGTTCGTCGTGGTCGTAGCGGTAGCCGCCGCCATAGCCTTCCTGCTTCATTAGCTTGGTCGGCGAGTTCAAAATATGTTTCGGCGGCAGCAGCGAACCGCCCTCCTTCGCCGCCCGCATCGCAGCGCCGAAGGCCTTGTAGGCGGCGTTGGATTTCGGCGCGGTGGCGAGATAGATCACGGCCTGCGCGATCGCGAGTTCGCCTTCGGGCGAGCCCAGGAAATCATAGGCGTCCTTGGCGGCGTTGCAGATCGCCAGCGCCTGCGGGTCCGCCAGACCGATATCCTCGACCGCCATCCGCACCACGCGACGCGCCAGGAACAGCGGATCTTCGCCGGCATCCATCATGCGCGCGAGATAATACAGCGCAGCATCGGGATCGGAGCCCCGGACCGATTTATGCAGCGCCGAGATCAGGTTGTAATGGCCGTCGGCCGACTTGTCGTAGATCGGCGCGCGACGCTGCAGGATGTCCTGCAACTGTTCGGCGTTGAACACCTCGCCCTTGCGCGCGGCGCGCCAGACTTCTTCGGCGAGCGTCAGCGCGGCGCGGCCGTCGCCGTCGGCCATCCGCACCAGCACGGCACGGGCTTCCGCATCGAGCGGCAGCTTCCTGCCCTCGACCTTTTCGGCGTGGGCATAGAGTTTCTCGACCGCCACCGGGTCGAGCGACTGAAACACCAGCACCCGAGCGCGCGACAGCAACGCCGCGTTGAGCTCGAACGACGGATTTTCGGTGGTGGCGCCGACCAGCACCACGGTGCCGTCTTCCATCACGGGCAGAAACGAATCCTGCTGCGCACGGTTAAAGCGATGCACCTCGTCGACGAACAGCAAGGTGCCCTTGCCCATCTCGCGGCGCGAACGCGCGGCGTCGAACACTTTCTTGAGATCGGCGACGCCGGAAAACACCGCCGAGATCTGTTCGAAATGCAGCTCGGTGGCGTCGGCCAACAGCCGCGCCACCGTGGTCTTGCCGGTGCCGGGCGGTCCCCAGAACACCAGCGAGCCCAGCGTACGCGTTTCCAGCATCCGCGTCAGCGCGCCGTCGGGGCCGAGGATGTGGTCCTGGCCGACGACATCGGACAGCGCCTGCGGACGCAGCCGGTCCGGCAACGGCCGCGGCGCGTCCTGTTCCATCCCCGCCGCGGCGAAGAGATTGGCCGCTTCGCGGGGTTGTTTCGGACTCATCCGCCCAGCGTCACATTGATCTGCTGGCCGCCGCGCACGACGACGATGCGCCACAGCCGAGACGAGGTCTTCGAGGCCTTGTCGAGGTCGCTGGTCTTGGCGATCTTCTGGTTGTTGACCGCCAGAATGATGTCGCCCTTCTGGAAGCCGACGCCGCCGGCCGTGCTGCCGTCGGCGAGATCGATCACCACGACGCCCTCGGTCTGCGAGTCCAGATGCAGTTCGTCTGCGACCGCCGGCGAGATGTTGGCAACTTTGGCGCCCTGGAACGGCGAGTTCGCGGAACTCGTGATTTCGTCGCGGTTGGTATCCGGCGCAGTCTCCAGCGGCACCGTCAGCTTCACGGGCTTGCCGGCGCGCTGCACGTCGATCTGGGCATTGCCGCCGAGCTGACGCGTCGCGAAGCGGTAGTCGAATTCATTCGGGTCGTTGATCTTCTGCCCTTCGATGGCGACGATCAGGTCGGACAGTTTCAGGCCGGCGCGTGCCGCCGGGCTGTTCGGCGCGACATTGGCGACCAGCGCGCCGTTCGGCAGCTTCAGCCCGAGCGTTTCGGCGATTTCGGGCGTCACCGCCTGCAGCTTGGCGCCGAGCCACGGCCGCTTCACCGCCTTGCCGCCGCTCCTTGCGGAGTCGACGACAACGCGCACCATGTTGGCCGGAATGGCAAAGCCGATGCCCTGCGAACCGCCC
>Ga0157378_10003449_pt1 | contig 14024 bp, 14 predicted proteins | sample M65metaG_FD_115309 | JGI IMG/M metagenome (GOLD analysis project Ga0157378, IMG submission 115309) | Miscanthus rhizosphere microbial communities from Kellogg Biological Station, Michigan, USA - M6-5 metaG | ecosystem: Host-associated > Plants > Roots > Rhizosphere > Soil | place: USA: Michigan...
CCGGAGGGACGGCTGGGGCACTGCTTGGAGCAGAGTTGACCGGAGCCGACGCTGCGGCGGGATTGCCGCTCGGGTTCCTTGTAGTCGGCTCGTCGGCTTCGGCGGTCTTGATTGCCCGGCTCAGCATGCACATCGGCCGCGGCTATAGCCTTGCAATCGGATACGCGGCCGGCGTCGTCGGCGCCGTCATTGTCGTTGCCGCAGCTGCGATGGCGAGCGTTGCTGCACTGCTTATCGGCAGTACGCTCTTGGGCGCAGCAAACGCTGCGATCTTCCTCACCCGCTACGCCGCCGCCGAGATTGCTGGGTCCGCCGCGCGCGGCCGCGCGATTGGTGCGGTCCTCTTCGGCATCGCGCTGGGTGCGATCTTCGGCTCGCTTCTCCTCGGACCGAGTGGCGATCTCGCTACCGCCGTCGGGCTTCCGCACTCCAGCGGTCTCTACCTGATCGCCGTCATCAGCTTTTCCGTGGCGGCCGTCATCGTCGCAGCGCTTTCGCGCGCTCGCCCGAAGTACATCGGCCGCCCTGGCGCCCTCCTGCTCGACTCGTCCATTTCGTCCAGCAGTCGCCCCGTCCGGGGGCGTCAACTCACGGCCGGTCTCCTCGCGCCTGGCGCCCGCACTGCACTCGTGCTTCTCGCGACGACGAATTTCTTCATGGTCGCTGTCATGACCGTTGCTCCTGTGCACTTGGCCATGAGAGGAATGACGCTTCAGATCATCGGCGTACTGATCTCTGTCCATGTCGCGGGAATGTTTGTGCCGTCACCGCTTTCAGGCTGGCTTGCGGACCGCGCAGGGCCTCTCACCGTTGCTGCCATCAGCGGAACGATCCTGACCTGCGCCGGGATCACAGGAGCGCTCCTTGGCTCCGACAGCACTGGCCTCGTCGCCGCTGTCCTCGCCCTGCTGGGTGTTGGCTGGAATTTCGGCGTCGTCGCTGGAAGCGCGCTCCTGGTGGAGTCCGTCACTCCACGAATGCGTTCTCAGGCCGAGGGTATCGGCGAGGTAGCGATGGGGCTCGCGGCGGCGGTCGGCGCACCAGCCGCCGGGCTGATTACCGCCTTTGCCGGCTTCGCCGCGCTGTGGCTCGTCGGGGCGGCCGTCGCGGTCCTCACCTTGGGTTACCTCACGTTGTCTCTCCGGTGCTCGACGAGCCCGCGAGCCAGGACCGTCGGACCACGCAGTGACGTATCCGACTTGAAGCCCGACGGGCTATGAAACGCGCGCACCGAGCAGCGCGTGGCGCAGGGGGGCGAGTGAGGCCCCGTGGTCATGATCAATGCCGCAGGCCTGGCGCATCTCCCGCAGCAACGCGTTCGGCGTGCGAGCGCTCAATCGGACACATTCGCGCGTCAAGTGAGCCTGATCGGCATAGCCTGCGGCGGCTGCGAAGTAGGCGAGCGCGCCATCTTGTGCGTGATCCTCGTGGATCAGCGCCAGGAAGCCCTGGAAGCGAAGAGTGCGCTGAAGTGTCTTGGGACCGTAGCCGAGGACTTCGGCGAATCGTCGACGCATCTGTCGAGGCGAAATGAAGAGATCGGATGCCACCTCGCCGACGCCGCCCGCGCGCCACGGCTGAAGGCCGTCGATTGCGGCCGCGACGAGCGCGTCCGGGGCGGACGCGCGCGCGGCGCGCACCGCCAACTCCTGCTCGAGGAGGTTGGCGGCACGGCGCAGTGAAGCAGCTTGCGCGATTCTTTCCGCAAGCCTCGAGGCCGCTGAGCCCCAAAGTCGATCCAACTCCAGGCGGAGATCGAGCAACGCAGATGCCGGGACGCCGAGGATCGACGCTGCAGCGCCGGGCCGGACGCGTATGCCGACTGCGCTGGTCCCAGGAGAGAGATGTTCAGCGATAGGACCTCGCTGAGGTCCCGCGACCCAGACAACGCCACTGCCGACTGCGCACGAGATCTCGGTGCAGCCGTTGGGCACCGTGCGATGCTCATAGACACGGCCCCCCGCCGCGACTTGTTGCGTCCAGACGCATGAGACCCAGGGCGCTAGCTCCGGCGCCGGAGACCACTCCTGGTACCTGTGAAAGCTGACGCTCGCGTTCGCCATAGACATCGGGATGTTTCCGGCACCCCTAGTGCATGACTCAGGTTCCCACACGTTCCCTCCGCCGCGATCCGAGTTTCGTGGATCGCCGGCCTCGCCTGACAGTCCCGGAGAGGCCAGCACCCGCAAGCCTACGTCACCATGGCACGGGTCCGCTGTCTTGAAGATATCGGACGACTTCTCGGTTAGCCGTCCTCCGGCGCCGCGGCTGGAACGCGGCATGCTGCTTCCAGACAGGTGGCGAGTCGAGCCACATCGCAGCCAGCACCAACTTCGCCGCCGCCGACGGGCAGGAGGGCCGTTCCGTTCAAGACGCCCACTTCAGCGCGTGATGGGATGGCCTCTAGGCGCAGTCCTAGAAGAAGGAGATCAACGTTGGCAACTTTTCGTTCGACAGGTGCCATATGCCAGCCGTCTGGCGCGAGACCGGATCGATCTTGCCCGGCTGCGACGAGATCGTCTCGGGTCGGGGGATTCCGTGGCTGAGCGCCCCGCTATTCACCGGTTCACGTCTTCGGCCGAAGGCGCGCTGGTCAACGCATACCTCGTCGAGACCAGCGACAGCTTGGTCGCCGTCGATAGCATGCTGACCGTCTCCGACAGCCGCGCGCTGCGCAGAAGTGTCGAGAGACTGGCCAAGCCGCTGGTCGCCGTGCTGCTGACCCAGTCCCACCCTGATCATTATGGTGGCCTCACGGAGCTCCTCGCGGGCGAGGACGTGCCCGTCTTCGCGCCTCAAGGCGTGATCGACGTGATTGCGCGCGACGACCCGATCAAGGAGCAGATCTTGCGGCCCATGTTCGGCGACGAGTGGCCCGCCCAGCGCTCGTTCCCGAACACCCCGATTCGCGATGGTGAGAGTGTGAGCTTCGGCGACGCCACTTTCACCGTGGTAGATCTCGGTCCAAGCGAATCGCCGCACGACAGCCCATGGATCCTCGAAGGTGACGAGCCGACGGTATTTCTGGGCGACCAGATCTACGGCCATACGCACTGTTACCTGGCCGACGGTTTCTACAAGGAATGGCTAGCCAATATCGAGACGCTCCGGGCGCGCTTCGCTCATGACACGGTACTTCACATCGGCCACGGCGGGCCTGTGGGCATCGCCGGCTTCGACTGGCAGCGAGCCTATATCAACACCTTCATCGAGGCGATCGAGCAGGCGGACTGGTCAGACCCAACGATGGCACATGCCGCGGTGGTCGCCCGCGTCAAGGAGTACTTGCCGGGCGATCAGCTGCAGTTCTTGATGGAGCTCAGCGTCGAGCCGGTCGCCGGCCAGCTCGGTCTGATGCGGGCGAACCGACCACAGTGAACCTGAACTGGAAGGAAGCGTGTGCTGGTCACCGGCTCAAGCGTGGCCGTTTCGCTCAAGACAGGCAAGCCTGGCGCCGGAACACTCGGCGAGAAACCGCGGGCAAGCTGCTCCACATGCACCGTCGCGCACCGCTTGCGCCGCACGCCATTCGAACGGTCTGGAGGATCGCCTTGCAGGAACGGAAGATTGGTAGCTCAGGTCTCGTCGTCTCCGCTCTCGGAATGGGGACGATGAGCTTTTCGAACGTGTACGGCGATAGCGACGACGCGGAGTCGGTGGCAACGATCCACGCTGCTCTCGACGCCGGCGTGACGCTGCTCGATACCGCAGACGCCTACGGCGCCGGCCGCAACGAAGAGCTCGTCGGGCGTGCGATCAGTAGTCGACGCGACGAGATCGTCTTGTCGACCAAGTTCGGTCTGGCAAATGGCCCTGGCGGAATGCGAGTCGACGGCTCTGCGCGACATGTGCGTGCGTCGATCGACGCCAGCCTGCGGCGACTCGGCGTCGATGCGATCGATCTGTGGTTCTTGCACCGCGTCGATCCACGTACGCCGATCGAGGAGACGGTCGGAGCCATGGGCGAAGCCGTGAGCGAGGGCAAGGTGCGCATGATCGGGTTGTCGGAGCCGAGCAGCGCGACTCTACGCGGCGCACACGCTGTGCATGCGATCGCGGCCGTACAGTCGGAGTACTCGCTATTCACCCGCGAGCCTGAGGACGAGGTGCTCTCAGCCTGCCGGGAGCTCGGCGTCGGCTTCGTCGCCTACAGCCCATTGGGTCGAGGCTGGTTGACGGGCGCCGTACGCAGCGTCGACGACCTTCCCGCCGGCGACTTTCGACGCAGTTTGCCGCAATTCGCCCCAGGGAACTTCGAGCGCAATCTCGCGCTCGCTGACCGAGTGCGTGCGATTGCCGCTGCGCGCCACTCAACGCCCGCGCAGCTCGCGCTGGCATGGCTGCTGGCGCAGGAGCCATGGATCGTGCCAATCTTTGGCACCCGACGCCGGGAGAACGTGACGAGTAACCTCGCCGCGGCAGATCTCGCGCTCACAGCGGACGATCTGGCCGAGATTGAACAGGCGGCCCCGCGCGGAGCGGTGGCTGGCGAGCGCTGGACGCCGGCGCTCATGGAGCAACTCGATCAGTGAGCCGCGATGCGCCTCGATCACGATCGCGAATCATCCGGCTCAGCCCCGTGCTTGGCGAGCAGCGCGTGCAACGGCCCGAGGTCCTTGCGGCGGTGCGTCCGCAGGCTCGAAACGGATGACGGCGCGAAGCGCCTGTTCCCGAGATCACGCGCGCACCTCGTAATGAAGGGGCCCGGGGTTCGAATCCCCGCGCCGGCTTCGCCCCGGCCGGCCCGCCTCGTGCGCGGACGAACACCCTCATGAACGCCACCGGATCCGCAGGCCTGCACGTTCGCCTCGCCTCGGGCACCGTGTGCGGGCAGACCGAGGGCGACCTGGCTGTCTTTCGCGGCGTGCCGTTCGCCCGTCCGCCGGTGGGCGAGTGGCGTCTTGCCGCGCCGATGCCGGTCGAACCGTGGGAGGGCGTGCGCGAGGCCGTCGCCTTCGGGCCGCCGCCGCCGCAGTCCCGTGTCATGGGCGCACCCGCCGTGCAGGACTCCGACGGCAACTGGCTGACCGTCAACATCTGGTCCCCCGACCCCGGCGCCGCCCGCCTGCCGGTGATGGTGTGGATCCACGGCGGGGGCTACGTCTACGGCTGGTCCGGCGATCCCCTCTTCGACGGCGCCGCCCTGGCCCGTGACGGCGTCGTCGTCGTGACCTTCAACTACCGCCTGAGCGCCGAGGGCTTCGGGCACTTCCCGGGGGCGCCGGCCAACCGCGGGCTCCTGGACCAGGTCGCCGCGCTCCGCTGGGTCCAGGACAACATCGCCGCCTTCGGCGGCGACCCGGCACGGGTCACCGTCTTCGGCGAGTCCGCGGGAGCCGGCAGCATCGCCGCGCTGATGGTCATGCCCAGTGCCACGGGCCTGTTCCAGCGAGCGATCGCGCAGAGCGTGCCCGGTTTGTACTTCAGCGAGGCGCTCGCCACCGACATCGGCGCCGCCATCACCGGGCACCTGGGCCTGCCTCCCTCCGCCGTTGAGCTGGCCCGCCTCTCCCCCTCCCGGTTGAACGACGCAGCGGACGAGGTGGCCGGCACGATGGCCGCCAACCTGCGTTGGAGCGAGGCCGCGCACGTGCGGTCGCCCTTCGCGCCGATCGTGGACGGCGAGGTGCTGCCCGCCGTGCCCTGGGAGGCCCTCGCCGGTGGAGCCGCGCCCGGCGTCGAGCTGATCGTCGGTCACACCCGCGACGAGTACCGGCTCTTCATGGCCGTCACGGGCGAGCTCGGGGCGATCACCCCCGAGCAGACCGACGCAGCCCTGCGCGTCCTGGCCCCCGACCCCGGCGCCTACCGCGCCGCCTATCCCGCGGTCGGCCCGGAAAAGCTCTACGAGCTCCTGCACTCCGACTGGCTGTTCCGCATGCCGTCCCTGCGCCTGGCCGAGGCCCACCACCCGCATGGGCCGGCTCACCTCTACGAACTCATGTGGAACGCGCCCGGCATGGGTGGCGAGACCCTCGGCGCCTGCCACGGGCTCGGCCTGCCCCTGACCTTCGGCAACCTGACCGCCGGAGCCGCCGCATTCCTGATCGGGCACCCGCCACCTCCGGAGGCGGCAGCGCTGGCGACCCGCGTGCGCGCCGCCTGGACGGCGTTCGCTGCGACCGGCGACCCCGGTTGGCCCCCCTACGACCCGCGCGGCCGGCACACGTGGATCATCGATACGGAACCGGCCGTGATGGCCTACCCGGAGGAGACCTCCCGTCGGCTGTGGGCCGGCCATCCCTTCGCCCCTGTCGGCCTCGCCGTATCCGACTCCCGGTAACCACGACCACCGGCTCAGCGCCGGATGGGTCTTCCAGACCTAGCTTCCCCGATCCTCGACTGTCGGTGCCGCGTGGCGCGCGGGGAGTTGCACCGTCACGCGGAGCCCGCCGGCGGCCCGGGGGGTGAGACTGAGGGTGCCGTCGTGTGCCTGGGTGATGCTCTTGACGATTGCCAGGCCGAGGCCGGCACCCGCATGGTCGTTGCGTATGCGTTCGCTACCGCGGCGAAAAGGCTCGACGAGCGCGGCAACTCGTTGCGGGGTGAGCTGCTCGCCGGTGTTCTCGATGGTGAGCACCACACTCGTGGGGCGAACGCTGGTCGTGACCCACACGCTGCCCTGTTCGGGCAGGTTGTGGACGATCGCGTTCTGCACGAGGTTCGTCGTCAGCTGCAACAGGAGCGCGTGTGAGCCGATGGTGGGCGTCAGCTCGCCGGTCGTATCGATCGTGAGGCCGCGTTTTTCTGCGAGGGGAAGGAGTGTTTCGGCGGCCTCTTCCGCGATGAGGGAGAGGTCGACGTCTTCCGGGGTGAAGGATCGCTGGTTGGCGCGGCTGAGCAGGAGCAGTGCTTCGGCGAGGCCGATCGCCCGGGTGTTGACCGCGCGGAGACGGACGACGAGCTCGTCGTTGTCGCGGTGCGGATCGTTCCGGGCGACATCGAGCAGCGTCTGTGTGATCGCCAGAGGGGTGCGCAGCTCGTGGGAGGCATTCGCCGCGAATCGCTGCTGTTCGGCGACGTGCGTCTCGAGCCGCGCGAGCATGGCGTCGAAGGCGTCTGCGAGCTCGCGGAACTCGTCCGTGCGGCCTTCCAGCTGGATCCTGTGGGAGAGCGATCCGGTCGCGGCGACGCGTGTGGCGTCCGTGATACGCGTCAGGGGGGCGAGCATCCGGCCGGCGAGGACCCAGCCTCCCACCAGACCGAATGCCAGCAGGCACGCCAGCACGATGGCCGCGACCGAGCCGAATCCGTGCAGGGGGCCGGAGCTGTCCAGCAGGAACGACCACGAGGGATGCATGGCCGAGAGCGCACCGTTGGGGATGTAGCGCAGAACGACCACCCAGACGGCGGCGAGCATCAAGACGCCGGCGAGCATGAGGAACCCTGCGTAGCTGAGGGTGAGTTTGAGCCGGACACTCGGACCAGGGGCCCTATCCACGGTCTCCCCCGTCGCTCGCAACGTCCGGTTGAGTGTCGATGCGGTACCCGGCGCCGGCCACGGTGGCGATGATCGAGGGCTCGCCGAGGCGTTTGCGCAGTCCCGAGACCGTGATGCGAGGGGCGTTGGTGAACGGGTCGGCGTTCTCATCCCACGCCCGTTCGAGCAGTTCCTCGGCGCTGACGACGCCGCCTTCGGCGGCGACGAGGACTTCGAGCACTGCGAACTGCTTCCTGGTCAGCGCGACATAGCGACCGTCGCGGTAGACCTCGCGGCGAAACGGATCCAGCCTCAGGCCTGCGATCTCACGCACGGGTGGTCGGTTGTGGGCGCGCCTGCGGTCGAGTGCTCTGAGGCGGAGCACGAGCTCCCGGAGCTCGAACGGCTTCGTGAGGTAATCGTCCGCTCCGAGTTCGAACCCGGTGGCCTTGTCGTCGAGCCGGTCGGCAGCTGTGAGCATGAGGATCGGCATGCCACTGCCGGACGCGACGATGCGGTTGGCGATCTCGTCACCGGAAGGCCCGGGGATGTCGCGGTCGAGCACCGCGATGTCGTAGTCGTTGACGCTCAGCAGCGCCAGAGCGGTGTCGCCGTCGCCTGCGATGTCTGCAGCGATTGCTTCCAGGCGCAGGCCGTCGCGGATGGCTTCCGCCATGTAGGGCTCGTCCTCGACGATCAAGACACGCACGCCCGGATGCTACGAGCCGGCGCATATCGCCGGCGTATCGAAATCCCCATACGTGCCGGCAACACCTCCGTGCCTTGAATGGAGGCGTGCCCTACCGCGAACCAGCGCGACCGACGGCCCATCGGATTCGGATTCGCAGGATCCGTGCCGCCGTCCTGCTCGTCGCCATCGCGGCGATCGCCGCGGCGCTCGGCTACCAGTTGCCTGCGTCCTCGTCCTCGACGGGGTCCTCGTCCTCGACGGCCGCACCACCCATCGGCGTCCCTCGCAGTGACCGCCGCGGGGCGCGCGGAGAGGGTGACGGTGCCGTTCCCGACGGCACGATCGTCCGTGAGCACCGTCGTGCGCTGGGCGAGGCCGGCGGTGCCGTCCCCTCCGGCACGACGGTCTTCGATGACGACGTTCCGGGTGTAGCCAACCTCGACACCGATCTGCTCGGCGCCCTGCGCCGAGCTGCAATCGATGCCGCGGACGACGGCATCGAGATCTTCGTCGACAGCGGCTGGCGTTCCCCGGAGTACCAGGAACAACTGCTCCGCGAGGCAGTCTCGAAGTACGGCTCGGAAGAGGAAGCTGCCCGCTGGGTGGCCACCCCCAAGACGTCTGCGCACGTGTCGGGGGACGCGGTCGACGTCGGCCCGGCCCATGCCGCGGCGTGGCTGTCCGAGCACGGCGCCGGGTACGGGTTGTGCCAGATCTACGGCAACGAGCCCTGGCACTACGAACTGCGCCCCGAAGCCAGGGATCACGGTTGTCCTCCCATGTACGCCGACCCGACACACGATCCGAGGATGCAGCAATGACCAGCACGCTCGATCTGCGAGAGTTGGGCGCTCCCTTCGAACGCGAGGCGCAGAATGATCGAGCTCTACTGGAGGCCGGAGACCGTGGCGGACGTAGTGGCGATGGCTCTGCGCCTCATCGGCGTCGAGCACCGCATCGTCACCGTCGGCGAGGACGTGACCGAGGAGGAGTACCTCCGGATCAACCCGGCGGGCACGGTGCCGGCGATGGTCGAAGGCGACCTCGTGCTGTTCGAGTCGGTCGCGATCCTCATGTACCTCGGCGACCAGCATCCGGATGCAGGCCTCGCCCCCGCTCCGGGGACGACGGAGCACGCGCTCTACGACCGCTGGCTCGCATTCATCCTGGCCAACCTGATGGGCGCCTACTACCGCTGGTACCACGGCGACGAGATGATCGAAGGCGCCGAGCACCTGGAGGCGCTCAAGCACGGCGCCGTGCGCGACGTCAATGCGATCAGCCACCGCATCGAGTCAGAGCTCGGCGACCGCGACTGGCTGCTCGCCGACGGGCCCACGATGCCCGACCTGCTGCTGGGCAACGTCGCGACGTGGGGCGACGAGATCGACGGCGTCGACGCCCCGGGGCCGCGGCTGGGCGCGCTCGTGGCTCGCGTCGCCGCGCTCTGAGCCGGCTGCGGAGGCGCTCGCAGTCACGCGGCGGGCGGTCGCCTGCCGGGCTCGATGTAGATCACCCGCGCCGCCGGGGTCGCCGCGCGGACGAGCGCCTCGGTCGCGTCGATCGACATGCTGAGCTCTTCGAAGGTGAGCTCGGCGCCGAACTCGAGCTTGGCGGCGACCAGGATCTCGTCGGGCCCCATGTGCTGCGTCTTGAGGTGCACGACATCGCGTACGCCGGGGCCGGCCGAAAGAGCCGCGGTGATGGCGGCCAGATCGGCGCGGCTCGCCGACTCGCCGATCAGGAGCCCCTTCATCTCGACCATCAGAATGACCGCGATCGCGATCAGCAGCAGCCCGATCACCACGGACCCGGCCGCGTCCCAGCGCGGGTCACCGGTGACTTCGGCCATGACGATCCCGCCGAGGGCAGCGGCCAGGCCCAGCTCGGCTCCGGCGTCCTCGAGCAGCACCACGGGCAGCTCGGGGTGCTTGGAAGTGCGGATGAACGTCCACCAGCCGACCCCCGCACCCCGTACGTGGTTGGCCTCCCTGATCGCAGTCCGGAGCGAGTAGGTCTCCAGCCCGAGTGCGAACACGAGGATGCCGACCGCCACCCAGACGCTCTCGACCTCGTGGGGATGACGGAGCTTGTCGATGCCCTCGGTGAGAGCGAACAGGCCGCCGACCGAGAACAGCACGAGCGAGACCGCGAACGACCAGAAGTAGCGCTCGCGCCCGTAGCCGAACGGGTGAGCAGGGGTGGCCTGCTTGCGCGCCCGGCTGCCACCGAGGAGCAGCAGCGCCTGATTGCCCGTGTCGGCCAGCGAGTGGATCGCCTCGGCGAACATGCCGGCTGACTGGGTGATGGCGAAGCCCACGAGCTTGGCGGCGGCGATGCCGAGGTTGGCGAACAGCGCAGCCAGGATCGCCTTCTTGCTGCCGTCTGCCACGGCGCCAGGTTGACAGATCGGGCTCCACGGCCTCGCGTAGGGCAGGCGCGGTGTAACGTCGCTGGGGGACGGACGATCGGCTCCTGCCCGCGCGACGGGCTCGAGCCTGCCGGTGAGGACTGAGGTCTGCAGTGGATTCGCTGCTGGTGGCTGCAGGTGCAGTGACGGTCATGGCCGGGCTTGCCGTGGAGCAGCGGTTCTTCGCCCGGGGCCGCGCAGCCGAGCGCGGCGAGGCCATCGTGTGGAGTGTCGGCTGGCTGGCGCTCGCGCTGGTATTCGCGGCCGCCGTCGCACTCGCGCACGGCCCGGTCGGCGCGTGGACGACCGTGTATCTGATCGAGCGCTCGCTGTCGCTCGACAACGTCTTCCTCTTCTCCCTGCTCCTCACCTACTTCGTCGTGCCGCCCGAGCTACGCGGTCGCGTGATCGCGATCGGAATCTCAGGCGCGCTCGCACTGCGAGGGCTGGCGATCGTCGCCGGTCTCGCGCTGATCGAGGTGGCCGAGGCGGTCGTCTTCGTGTTCGGCGGACTCCTTCTGTACGTGGCGTACCGCGCCCTGCGCGGCGGGAGCGAGGCGTCCAACCCGGCCGACAACCGCGTGTTGCAAGGGGTCCGCCGTGTGATTCCGACGAGCGAGGAGTTCCGGGGAACGCGCCTCTTCGTACGGGAGGGAGGCGGCCTCCACGGCACCCCGCTCTTGCTCGTCGCCATCTCGATCGTCCTCGCCGACATCGCGTTCGCGATCGACTCGGTCCCTGCTGCCCTGGCGGTGACCCGCGACGCGGGAGTGATCTGGACTGCCAATGCCCTTGCCCTCGTCGGCCTCGGCTCCTTCCTCGCGCTGGTGGACCTGCTCGTACGGCGCTTCCGCTACATCGACGAGACGATCGCCCTGATCCTCGGCTTCGTCGGATTGAAGATCCTGCTGGCCGGCATCGTGCCGATCGGCGACGTCGCCTCGGTCGCGGTCATCGCTCTCCTCCTGGCAGGCGGCATCGCCGGCTCGCTGGTGGCCGATCGCCTCGACCCGCCACACCAGGAAGAGCTGGCAGAGAGAAGGCCACCGCGTTGCCCGCCCGAGCTCGTGGCATAGACGTCCTCTGCGCGGCTCGTAGGCTTCCTTCGTGTCGCGCGCAATCGAGGATCGCAACCGCCGCATGTTGCGCACGCGCGACATCATGGATCGCTCGTTCGCCGAGCCGCTCGACGTCGTCGCGCTCGCGCGCGCCGCACACGTCTCGCCTGCGCATTTCAGCCGCCAGTTCCGGGCGACCTTCGGCGAGCCTCCGCACCGCTACCTCCAGCGCCGCCGCGTCGAGCGCGCGATGGAGCTGCTGCGGGAGACCCAGTGCCCCGTGACCGAGATCTGCTTCCGGGTCGGATTCAAGAGCCTCGGCACGTTCAGCAGGACATTCCGCGGGATCGTTGGTGAGTCGCCTTCGGTCTACCGCGCCCGCTTCCGCGGTGCAGGCGCCGTGTTGCGCGTGCCGGCCTGCTGGGCGATGGCCTGGACGCGGCCCGCGGGCTAGGAGAGCAGATACGGAGAAGCACCGCGCGGGGAGGCTCGCCTAGCGTGGAGGCATGCTCAAGCGAATCAGCCACACCTTCATCCATGTCCTCGACCAGGACGAGGCACTCGAGTTCTACGTGGGCAAGCTCGGCATGGTCGTCCACACCGACGCGGACCTCGGCGTCATGCGCTTCTTGACGGTCAACGCCCCTGATCAGCCCGACGTCGAGCTCGTCCTGATGGTGCCCGGACCGCCCGCGTACGACGATGCGACCGCCGCTCAGACCCGCGAGCTCGTCACGAAGGGAGCCGCGGGTGGCGGCGTGATCTTCGAGACCGACGATTGCCGCGCGACGTACGACCGTCTGCGCGCGGCGGGCGTCGAGTTCACGCAGGAACCGACGGAGCGCTTCTACGGCACCGACTGCGCGCTCCGCGATCCCTTCGGCAACCCGATCCGCATCACCCAACGACCCGACGGGCCGATCGTCGTACCGTCGGCGGACGAGCTCCGCGCGCAGGCCTGACCCGTGATCGCCTAAGCCGCCGCGGCAACCCGCTCGGCCGCCTCGTCGCACTCGCTCATGCGATGCAATGCAGGGTCGGCGGCGAATCGCTGGGCGACGCGCACCACCTCGGCGCCGAGTGACCTCAGCTGCGCCTCGATTGCAGCGTCCTGGACCTGGCCGTCCCGGTCGAAGACGCGGGCAGCGGTCGGCACGGGCACGACGTACGGCACCGCCCATCCCCGCAGCGCACGCGTGGCGAACTCCATCGTGTTGATGGCCTGCAGCCCGTGCGTTCCACCCGCGGCGCTGATGAGGCCGATCACCTCATCGTGCAGGAACGCCGGATCGCGCGAACCGAGAGTGTGCAGCCAGTCGAGCGCGTTCTTGAAGGCGCCCGAGATCGTGCCCTGGTACATGGGACTGCTCCAGAGCATCCCGTTGGCGCCGTAACAGGCCTCGATCAGCGTCGTGGCCGCCGGCGGCAGCTGATCGTCGTCCGGGTCGTACATCGGCAGATCCAGCTCGCGGAGGTCGAGCAGCGTCGTCTCCGCGCCGGCGTCGGCGGCCCCATCGAGCGCGACCCGCAAGGCCGCTCTGCTTCGGGACACCTGCGCCAGGGAGCCGCCGAGCCCGACGATCCTCAATGCCTGCGCGTCGATCTCGCGACGATACACCGAGAGGGCCGAGCGGGGCCTGCTATCCGCGTCGGGCGAACAGCAGGCCCTGCCCAGCTCGTCGATCGCTCGCTACAGGGCCGGCGCCGACGCGGGGCGCCGCCAGGTCAGCAGCACACTCGCGACGAGGATCCAGGCCCAGCCGAGGAGGATCGGGAAGAAGAACACGGCAAACAGCTGCACGATGCCCACGAGCACGCCGAGCCACGCGAACCAGCGCGGGAACACGCCTCGGCGCAGCGCAATCGCGGAGCTCGCCCAGACCGTGATCGCCCCGATCGCCGTGGCCGAGACCCAGAGGAGATAGCCGGTGTCGTTGAGCACGCGGAACGTGTCGGGGACGACGTCGGCGGCGCTCGTGTCGCTCGCGGTAAAGGCCGGGCCCACGAAGAGCACGATGGCGGTGATCTCCAGCGCGACGCTGACCAGGCCTGCGCCGAACGCGAGCTGACTGATTCGCGCCGGGCTGTCCTCGGCATCGGCGAGGCGCTCGCGCAGCGCGCCGTAGAAGCTGGTCACGCACAGCGCGCCGAGGAGGAAGATGAAGAAGGCGACCATCTCGCGCGTCCGGTGCGAGCTGCTCGCGTAAAAGGCCTGGATCTTCGCGTCGCCGTCTTCTGCGCCCGGTGAGTCGTTGTCGACGAGGAATGCGACGACCCACAGCACGGCGCCGACGGCTCCCAGCGATGCGCCCCAGCGCTCCCACACTCTGAACATTCCGGTTCCTTCCCGAGATGTCCGGCGGCAGCGGCTCGTGGGGCGCGATGCTAGCGAGCGCCCGGCGCGGGACGCAAGTGCTCGGCGCGGGCGACCCGCGCAAGGTTCAG
>Ga0157378_10003452_pt1 | contig 14021 bp, 21 predicted proteins | sample M65metaG_FD_115309 | JGI IMG/M metagenome (GOLD analysis project Ga0157378, IMG submission 115309) | Miscanthus rhizosphere microbial communities from Kellogg Biological Station, Michigan, USA - M6-5 metaG | ecosystem: Host-associated > Plants > Roots > Rhizosphere > Soil | place: USA: Michigan...
AGCTCCTCCAGCGCCGCCTGACGATCCGCCGCAAACGTCCCGAGATACGAGAGATCGCCCAGAAACTCCTTGCGCGCCGCCGCAGGCCGATGCACGTCGGGATCGACGCTGCCGTAAAGTGTGCGCACCCGCCGCGCGCCGAGGTGGGCGCGCAGTTCGTCCAGCACGGGCCCGCCGGTGAAGCTCAGCACGAGGTCGAAGTCCCGCAGCCCGCACCGTCCGACATAGGCCAGCTCCCGGCCGCTGCGCAGGTTCGCGAGCGTCACCGGCGTGTCCATGTCGTAGAACACGCGCACGAGTCCGTCGTGCTCCGCGAGCAATTCCGTAGCGGTGATTCCGTCGGGACAATAGGACGTCACAATCGCGGCGTCCGCTTCGGCGAGTTCCCGCCGGACGCGATCCTCGTCCCAACTTTGATAGAGCTCGAGCCGCAGACCGTTCATCTCCGCCAGATCACGACTCTCGGCATAATACGGCGCATCGCGTTCGAAGAATGTCACCTCGTGTCCGCCGGCAATGAGAGCCCGACAGAGCCCGCGCCAGAGCGTCGCGTGGCCGTTGCCCCAGGAAGACGTGATCGTCAGTCCAAAGATCACGATCTTCACGGACGACCTCCGCGTTCGGATTTCATGCCTTCATCGCTCACCACGTCTTTTTTCGCCTGCGGACAGACGCGAGATGGTCAGTAACTTACCTTAACGTATGCTCGGTAAAATCCCTCATCTCCGCGATGTGGAATCGTCCAGGAACTCCGGCTGAGGTTTGTCCATTTGCTCCTTCTCGGCGCGCGGAAGCGGACGCTGATTCCGGTTGGCATCCCGTTTTCCTCCCGCCCGAAGAAACGCGACCAGAACAAGCACCACCACGACGACGAGCGCCAGCGAGGCAAGCAGGTATCCCATACTCTGCATTCGTTTCGACGGCCATTCGCGCGCGCATGCCTCACTCGCGGCGCGCAAGATAGAGGAACGCGGGGGGCACATTGTTCCAGAACACTCGCGTGACCGTCACATCGCCAAAAGCTTCGCGGAGCAAATTGCGAAAACATCGCCCGGCTTCCAACCAATGCCAGCCGAAGCAGGCGATCGTGCCGAAGGTGCCTCCCGGCGCGAGGGCACTGCGCGCCTGCCGCAGGATGCGCCATTGCAGCTCGGGATCGAAGATTCCCCACGGCAGGGTCGAGACGATGCTCCCCGCCGGCTCGAGTCCGAAGATTTCCATCCGCTCGGCAAGACGACTGGCACAGCACTCCGCGACTTCCACCTCGGGAAAGCGGCGCGCGAGCTCCCAGGCAAAGCCGGCATCCCGCTCCACGGCCAGCACGGAGGCGTCGGGCCTTTTCCAGCGGAGGATTTGCTCGGTGATGATTCCCGTGCCCGCGCCCAGCTCGACAATCGCATCCGCCGATTCCACTCCGCACTGCCGCACGAGCTCGCAAGCCAGCGTGCGCGTGGTCGGCGCCAGCGCTCCGATGCGGCGCGGACCTCTCACCGCTTCCCGCCAGAATCGCCAGGCGGATGCCCGACCGGTCTCCGTGCGCAAATTCCAGTCCACCCGATACGACGCTGACTCCACAGCCTTCATCTTTTTCCGAATCGGCCGCGCGCCGGTGCAGGATGGCCGCGCAGCTCGTTGTGACGCTCGGCAGCCCGATCTCCGAGGTGTGTGAAAAGCGAAGGCGCCCATTTCGAGCAGCTGTCCCAGCCTGTCTTCGGCGCGTGGCCATTCCATCGCGGCGCCGCGGGCAGAAGCCGGTTCGCGAACGTCTCGATGGTGCTCACCAGCCCGGGAGCGAGCGCCCAGGCCAGAGCGGCCGCGCGCGCCTGGAGCGTGATCACGAGCTCCGCGTCGCCACGACGCATCGCGGCAACGATTTGCCTCGCGGCACGGGCGGCGGAAATCGACGTGCCAGGCATGCTCGCGGCGTGCGCGAACCAGGCGAACTCCCGCTGGTGGTCGCCCTTGAACCAGGCGTTCCAATGCGAGCCGGTGCGCATGAGTCCCGGGCAGACTGTGGTGACCGCGATGCCGTCCTTCGCCAGCTCGGCGCGTAATGTCGCGGAGAGCCCGGCGAGCGCGAACTTGCTCGCGCAGTAGGCGCTGAGGTGTGGAATCGGAATTTTGCCGCCGATGGACGAGACGTTCACGATGCGCCCGCATCCCTGATGCTTCATCCACGGCGTCACGCTCTGGATCAGGCGCAGCGGCGCCCACAAATGGATCGCCATCTCCCGCTCGAAATCCTCGGGCGTGAATGTCTCGAACGGCCCGGCCACGATCTCGCCGGCGTTGTTCACCAGCACGTCGATGCGGTCGTGACGCGCGATGATCCTCTCCACAAGCACGGAAATTTCGTCCGCGTTCGCGAGGTCGCACGCCCACGTGGTCACAGGCCACCCCCTTTTGCTCAGCTCCGCAGCAGCCTCCGCGAGTTCCGCCTCGTCCCGGGCAACAAGCGCCAGCACCGCGCCCTGCCTGCCGAATTCGCGCGCGAGCGCCAGCCCGAGTCCGCGCGATCCCCCCGTGATCACGGCGACACGTCCACGCAACGCGAGCCCCGGCCGCTTGCGCCATAAAAGCGCGGCAGCGCACGCGAATCCCGCGACACCCCACCACAGCAGTGCGTCCTTTCGTGAGCGACGGCGAATCATGAGCTCTTCTTCTTTTTCGCGGGAAGCGACTTCCGCTTCGCGCTCGCCATGTCGTGGAGCTCCTTCTCGCTCATCGACTCGGCCATCTGCTTCGATGCACCTTTGAGGCTCGACTTGCTGCGCTCACCGCGTTTGGCGGAGAGCGCCGCGCCGGCGGCCATTTGCTGCTTTTTCGATTTCGCGGGCATGTCCGGGTTTCGAGCCGCACGGCTCGAGCGGTCGTCCTCAACGCGCGAATTGAACGCGCATGCGGCGCACCCGCGGCGATCTTTCGACATGGAACCCGCGAGCCACGAAATCCACTTTCTCCCCGACGGCGGCTGGTGCCCGAACAATCCGCTGTTTCCGCTCGTGATCTATCGCCGCGCGCTCGACGGCGAGGGCGAGACGCTCGCGGAGCGATTCGAGGAGCTGTTCGCTCGGCACGACTGGCCGCCCGCGTGGCGCTACACGATTTTCGACTACGCGCATTACCACAGCACGTCGCACGAAGTGATCGGCGTCTATCGCGGCGAAGCCTCGGTGCGCCTCGGCGACGCGGCCGGTTTCACCACACGCCTGCATGTGGGAGACGTGCTCCTCATTCCAGCAGGTGTTTCGCACGAGCGCCTGCAATCCTCGGAGGATTTCCATGGCGTCGGCGCGTATCCAAAGGGCTGCGACGTGGACGAGCAGCGGCGCGAGCGCAACGACCGCGAAGACTCGGTGCGGCGCATCGCGGCGTTGCCCATTCCCGAGCGGGATCCCGTCTCCGGAGAATCGTTGCGAAAAATCTGGGGCGCGACGCAGGGCACGCACTGAACGAATCGCGTCGCCGCACGGCGGCTTTCGTTACGAAAACGCAAAAGGACGCGAGGGAAAACCCTCGCGCCCCTCGTGATCCAGCTCACGCGAGGATCACATGCCGAGCTGCATCGCGTCTTCCGCGACGTGGTCGGCCTGTGTTTCGTGCGAGCACGCTTCTTGCGTGCGCTGCTGTGACTCCCGCTCCGCGCGCATGTGTTTCTGCAGCGCTTCGGGGATCGACTCACCGGGCATGCGATGCGCTTCCGAGGCGATTTCCTCCTCGAAATGCGTCTCCAGGCCGGTCATCGGGGGATGGTATTCGGTCATGACTTTGCCTCCATGGATGTTGGGATTGGAAACTCCCTGCCGCATCCCCTGGCCTCCGCGATGCGGTCGCCTTCCACTCACGGTAAGCCCCATCAAGGAGCGGTCAAATGACGGATGAATGTGGAAATCAGGAAGGCCGGAAGAAACACTGCCATCCGTGTTAAATCCAGAAGGTCATGTGCGACCATGAGCCTCGCGCCAAGCTCAACCCCACAAGAAGACCCAAGCTCTCAGGATTCCTGATTTCCTGAGTTCCACATTCCCTCTGCCGTTTTCTCACTTCAATTTCGCGACAGCCTCTTCGACTTCCTTCGCGTGCTTCGTGGTCTGCGCCGTCGGGCAATACCACACGACCTTGCCATCGCGCACGAGGAACGACTGCCGCATAGGCGTCTCCACCTCTGTAAGTTGCGCATTTACTCTGTAGAAACACGTTCACGAATGACGCTGGACAAGTCTGGATTATCTCACTATTGTCCCTGTGTCAATGGCGAGTATTCACAAAAGATCCAATTCTCCGTTCTGGACGTGCTATTACTTGTCGGCTGACGGGCGGTGGCTGAAGAAGTCCACCAAGCTTAAGGATCGCAAAAAGGCGCTCGAATGGTGCCTCACGTTGCAGGCCGCGCAGGATGCCATCGGCCGCGGCAGCGCCTCGGAGGCGCAGCTCCGCGGCATCATCGAGGAAACGATGCGCCGGATCACGGGGCAGGACATTGCAATGCCGACCATTCGGCAATGGTTCAGCCAGTGGCTCGACGCGAAAGCCGGCGCGAACGCCGAGCACACGCTCACGAAATACCGCCAGGCGGCCGACGATTTTCTCGCCTCGCTCGGCACCAAGGCGGACGGGCGGCTCGACTCCGTTTCCCAGCGCGACGTGATCACCTTCCGCGACGGCATGCGCGAAGATGGGAAATCGGCGACGACCATCAACCAGATCATCGCGAAGATCGTGGCGGCGCCGTTCCGTGCGGCGTTCAAGCAGGGCCTGATTCGCCTCGATCCGACGGCCGGCTTGCCAAAGCTCGCCGACAAGGGTCGCAAGCGGAAGCAGGCCTTCGCGCTCGAGCAGGTGCGTTCGCTCCTCGCTGTGGCCGAGGGCGATTGGGAGGGCGCGATCCTCGCCGGCTACACGACCGGCATGCGACTTGGCGACGTGGCCGATTTGAACGAGGAGCAGGTTGATTACGAAAATGACGTGATCGCCTTCCACCAAGGCAAGACGCAGGACTCTGGCGACGAGGCAACCGTCGTCGGCCTGCACCCGGATTTTCGCGCGTGGCTCGAGGCTCGCAAGGTGAGGCGTCTCTCCGGGCCCGTGTTTCCGAGCCTCGCCGGCCGGCCCAGCTCGGGACGCTCCGGACTCTCGATGGAGTTCGGCCGCATCATGAAGGCCGCCGGCATCGAGAGCGCGACCATTCGCGAGAAGGTGGAAGGCTCAAAAGGTCGCACGGTCAAGGCCCTCTCGTTCCATTCATTCCGCCACAGCGCGGCCTCGAACATCTTCAAGGCGAAGGTCATCGAGGAAGCCCAGAAACGTGTCACCGGCCACTCCCGCGGCCGCACACTCAAGACCTACACGCACATTGATCTCGAGGCCGTCAAGGCGGCGTCGGGGATGATCCCGAGGCTGTAGATGAGTAATATCGAAGAAGAAATCGAAGCCCTGGTAGTGTGGGGCTGTTCACGAGATGACGCCGAAAAAGCGATACAATCTCAACGGATTGCTATCGGAGAAATTATTGGAAATCTCTTCGGGGGAGAAAATCCATACGAGGGATTATCCGCGGTAGGAATTGAAGAGATGTTCATTCTCACAGCGAGGGAAAACCCACAGAAAGGCGTCGAGCGAATTATTGGAACTCCCTGCGTTGCTGATAGATACCACTCAGATCCCGCAGCTTTTTACGATAGAGTTGCGAAAATTCTCAGACGCAAGAGCACAGCTATGCCATTGGCTGAGTCAATTCCGAAATGGCTTCTGATTCTCATCGCGGCCTGGACTATGGGAGATCGCCTATCACCGCCAAGGTGCTTATGGACCGATTCTGCGATCAGGTATTTGAGCAATATCGATTTGAGTGACGAGGCGATTAGACAGCATGTTCATCGAGCTAGGCTCTATCGCCCCAAGGCGCCATGTTATGGCGTCGAGGAAGCTCAACATGGACTTTTCCGGTGGATTCCTAGAACTAGAGGCACCGTGACAAAGAAAAAATAACCGCGTCACGGCAGCAATGTTATGAGGCCGGCACTCTCCGTGCATGCCCACAAACACATGCACGGACGTAGATCCGGAATATATCCGGGTTGAGGAGGTTAAGGCGCGGTTCGGATTCAGCCGCTCGTTTGCCTACGACTTAATGTCGGCAGGCTTGATCAAGTCGAAGGTCCTTCGCCGTCCGGGCAATATCCGCGGCGCTCGTTTATTGAGCGTGGAGAGCATTCGCAGCTACATCGAGGCACAGCCGGAGAGCTAAATCGTGTCTCCGCCCAATCCCGAAAAAGATTCGGCCCGCCGTAGAGCAGCGAGCCGGATCGAGAGCAGAGAAACTGATGCGAACATTGGACATGAAACGTCTAATGTCAAGCAGGAGCCTATCAGCCTCGACGAATCTCGTCGCTTGGTAGATCTGGAAAAAGTCGTCGCTGAAGGGTTGAAATCCTTTATTGAGGTGGGCGAGGCGCTCGCCGAGATCCGCGACCGGCGCCTTTACCGGAGCGAGCACACCACATTCGACGCATACCTGCGCTCAAAGTGGGGCTTTGATCGCACTCGAGCATCGCGGCTCATTGCGGGTGCGAGGGCGGCCATGGCGTTGCCCGTGGGCAACATTGGCCCGAAATCTGAAAGACAAGTGAGGCCGCTAGCGAAATTGCCAGCGAATGTGCGTGCAGAGGTATGGGAATCTGCAGTCAGGAAGGCCCGCGGTGGGCAACCCACCTCGTCTCAGGTCGAGGCGGCGGCACGAGAGGCATCTCCTGCTGCACCCGATCGCCAAGTGTCAATAGCGATGCTCTACGTGCCACTCGCCATCGCCCAGCTCAAAAAGATTCCGCACGACGACGCCAAGCGCACAGAGGCCCTTCGACAGGTCGGGGAGTGGATCACCCATGAACTCGCGCAGGGAGGGTTCCACGCATGAGCAATGTTCATCTCTCTGCCGCGTGGGAACGCAGTCGGGCAAAGGGCGTGGTGTTGACCGTGTTGCTTTCCATCGCGGACCGGGCCGACGCAAGCGGTCGCGCGTGGTGTGGCGCCCTCGACATCATGGAGCGCACCAATGCCCGCCGCGGCACTGTCTTCGATGCCATCCGAAAATTGCGAAGCATGGGTGAAATCGAGGTGCAAGATGGGCATGGTCCAGGCGGGTGCAACGTCTATTCCGTCGAGCCTCTGCTTCGTCTTTCCCGTAAGGAAAAGCGGACCAGTCGCAGAAAGCGGACCAGTCAGGAAAACGGACCACACCAGTCCGAAAAACGGGACGCCGGTGGTATCGAAAACCGGACCACTGGCCGTAAGGAAAAGCGGACCCAAACCCTCCTCAATCCCCCAGAACCCCCAATGAATCCTCCTCCTCAGGACGAGGACGAGGAGTTTTTGGGCTGGTGCGAGAAAGAAGGCATTTCGCGCGACGACGGCTTGCGCGTCATCGCCCACGACCGCGTCGGAAAAATCAAGAGCAGCCGTCGAGGTTACGCGAAGGAATGCCAGCGCCGCGGAGAGTTTCCCGAGGTGAGGCTGACGACCCGATCAAAGGCGCCGAGCCGCCCGAGTCGCATGGCTCTGCTTCGAGCTTCCGCGCGAGAGCAAACGGACAAATGGGCCGCCTTCATGGGCCAGTATCCGGGCAAGGAGGACATGCACCCCGACGATGTGCCCGATGATGTCATCGAGCGATTCAACACCGAACAAAACGTCAGCGTGGAGGGCATCCGACTTTTATGATCCCGCCCAGGATTCCAAGCACCGAAGATCTGCAGCCGCTTCTCGACAAGCTCGAGGCCAATCCCGGCAGCATGATCTTGCTCGCAATCGAGTGGCCGAGGCAGAGCCAGAACTTCGCGCAGGTCGGCACAGGGTGGTTCGACAGCGACGCACGCGCACGTCTGCGCCGCGCTCTCTTCGCCGAGAAACGACGGGAGGCAAAGCCATGACCCGACACCCCCGTAAGGAATCTCTTCGATGCCACGAGGACCGAAGTGAGGTTGGTCGAGCCCATAAAATCCGCATGAGTGGTTCGCAAAAAACTGGGGCACGAAATTCGCCCGACTACGCGCAATTGACCCCAAAGGAGCTCGAAGCCGAGGCGGATAACATCCTCGCCCGCGCTTGCGGACGTGCATCGAAACCACTCACGGCCGCCGAGAAGGCCGCCAAGAAGATCGCGCGCTTGGAGCGGGAGCCGGCTTTTGATGAAGCCGCCGGTCGAGCGCTGTTCGATGAGCTTCCGAGTCGTGCGTCGGTGAGTCCCGCGTTCGACGACAACGGAGAGTTCGTTTCATCGCACGACGGCCGCACTGACTGGAACGAAGCCGCCGGCACTGTCGCTCCATCGCCCGTCGATAAAGCCACCCACGATGCGCTGGCCTACGTCCTTTTCGCAGGCCAGATCACTGGTCGGGCGATTCTGGCCCGCGCTGTCGCGGCCGGGCTGCGCGCCGGCATGCTTTCACGCGATGAGGCGATAAAGCTCACGGGCTGCAGCGCGCGGACCGCTCGGCGGATGTTAAACCCGTGACCGCTTTTTACACTGTTAAATCAGAAATTTTGTCCGTGCCGCGCATTGGTATGCAGCATCTCGAAGACAAAGCCCCGCGCACCACGCTCTCGGAGGGCGAGAAGACTCAACTTTCGCAAATTCGCACCCACTCCATGGCGTTCGCGCGCTTGGTGGAGCGGTCGATGCTCGCGGGCGATAAGCACCCGGTTTTCGCCGCAGCGAAAGCTGATCCCGCCGCATATCAGACATACCGACTGGCTGCCAAATTTTGATCGTGAAGGCACTCCTCCGATATCTCCGCGGAACCCCAAAATACGACATGGCGAATTTCCAACTCTCCGAAATCGAAGACGCTCTCATTCGCGAAAAGGCCGCCTATATCGTGGCCGTGGACGAGGACGTCCTCAAATATCAGCGCATGGCGGGTGATACGCGAGAGGTCGTTACAGACCTGAAGCTCCAGCTCCATGATGCACGCGTCACACTCCGCCGAAATCCCACGCAAGAAGCCTTGTTCGAGGCGGTTCGGCTTCAACGGCTCGTCGTGGATTGCGAAGACTTTTTGACGGGAAATCCATTCATCTCGCATCTCGAGTTTTTCGGACAATCACATGACGAGGTGGGCTCCCTTTTCCAAATTCATCGCGACTTGGAAGACACGATGTGGACTTTCCTGGAGCGCCTTCGCGAGGTGCTCACGCCGATCCTGGAGCAGTCGCAGTCCATGGATGCCGAGAACAGTGCAAAGTTGGAGACTGCGGACCCAATACGGTCGCAGCTGACCGCTCAGCTCAACGGGCTCATCCAAAACGCTACGCGCCTTTTGCAAAAGCGGGATCGCCGCGACTTCCGCGAGGTCGCGTCCATCGCGCGAGAAATTATCGAGGATCGGAAAAATTGCTCGTGTGAGTGAAACCCGCGCACATGCGGGGTCGGAAGAGCCGCGCCCGGCGGTCGTGTGCATCCGGGTCTCAGGCGGCCTTGAGCACGTTCAAGCTGTCCCGGCAGTTAAGGCCGCACCGGGAATTTCAAAATGACACTCACTGCACCGTTGCCTCACAAGCTCGAGCCGGAATTTTTCCGGGCGCTCGAAATCCGCAAATCCGCCCCTCTTGTGTCGAGTCGGAGGAGCAGCGTCGATGCGATTGTCGGCGCGGTTCACGACCTGCGGATCGAGAATCATATGATGCGCGGACAGATTACCTTTCTGGAAAGCGTGTCACACGACCAGGCGCACCTCGTGGAGGTCGCGAAAACATTCCCGGAGCGAGTCAGCTTCTCGTTTCATTTCACGAGCGAGGGTGCCATCGACTCCATCGAAATTGCACCGATTCCCAAATGAGCACCGATAAATTTGAGGCTTCGATCTCCGCGGCCATCGAGCCGATCGAAGCGACGCGCGCGGCCTACTCGGCCAAGATCGCGCAGATGCGACCCTTGCTCGAAGGGATCTCCGCCGACCTCGCGCCCGAGCACCGGCAACAGATTCTACGCATGATCGCGGAACAGGAGAGGCTCGTTGAGGCGGCCCAGCGAACCATTGCGGCATTTCGAGAGTTTGCCGAATGCGTGCTGGCTGTTGCGCATCTCGAGCAAGACATCGCGGCGGCAATCAACGCGGGAGTTCAGCAATGAGCGGCGAGGCCATCCAATTCAGCATCGGCGGCGACAACAGCGGCCTCGTGCGCGTGTTGCAGGATAGCGAGCGTCGCGCGAAGGCAGCGGCCGGCACGATCAACGAGAGTCTGCGCGGCGCTGGCGCAGGGGCGAATCACGCCGCGGAGGGCTTCGAGCGGTTCCTTGCGCGAGAGGGTAAAGTAAAAAGAAGCCTGGTGGAGCTTGCGCAGCTTGGGATGAGCGGCGCGAGCGGATTTGAGCTATTGGGGCAAGGTGCCGAGCGGCTCGAGGGAATATTCCGAACGAGCCTCGGAATTGGTGTGACCGTCGCTGCGGCCAGTGTCTTCATCGACAAGATCGGCAAGGCTGTCGAAAAGACGAACCAGCTCGCGGAGGCGACCGAGAATCTTCAGAAAAAGCTCAGGACGCCCGTGGCATTTCAGACGGCGGATCAGCTTCAAAAGACCGCCGATGAAGCTGCGAGCATGCATTCGGCGGACATGAAGGATGTCGCCAATGAGCAAACCATTCCAGGAGCGGTCGGAGCAGTAGCACGGCGAGCAGCCGTCGGCCCATACGTCAAAGACATCTCATGGACGGAACGAATCCTGCGGTTGATGAATCCGTTCTATGGAGCTGACAGCCAAGGCGCCGACGAGGAAAGGCGTAGGGGCGAAACGCAAAAGCTATTCGAGGAGGCGCGCGCCAAGATTGCCGAGAAGTTGAATGCAGCCCTCGACATCACGGAGAAGGGTTCATTTCTGGGAGGCAGCCAGGCGGACGCGGAGCAGGATCGCATTCAATCGCGCGCGGACGAGCAGAAGGGGGCCGTCCGTGATAACCCCGCCCTCGCAAAGGCCATTCAGCGCGGAGCCGACATCGAGTCCAAGCTCTCGAAGTGGAAATACCAAGATGCCACCGACGCGAACACGCATCAGAATCGCCTCACGCGGATCGGAATGCGCGACGGATCCGCCGTCGATGTCGCGCGGGAGAATCTGGAGTTCGCCAAGCTCGAGGAGGGACAGGCGCGCAGCCGCAGCAAGGAGGAGCACGAGATCGCCGAGGTGAAACTTCACGCCGCCGAGCTCGCCCTGCGCGATGCCGAGCGAGAGCAGGAGATGGCCGACCACCTCGCGCGCGTGAAGACGGATTCCCTGCGCGAGCAGATCGCCGGGCATACCGAGATCGCGAAGCAGATGGAGCGACAGCTCGCCATCGAGACGGAGGCTGTGAAGCTCGACCGCGCGGGCCTGCACGAGCAGGCGCAGCAGGTGCGCAACCAGGGCTCGTTGCAAAACTACGCGGAAAACTTCGCAAGAGCCTATGACCCGAGAAAGGGCCGCATCGATACCGACGCGGCGCTCGATGAACTCCGCTCAAGGCACAACGCGGAGGCCAAGCAAGCGGCGGCGAAGAAGCAGTTTGATGAAGCGGCGGGATTCCTCCCAGGGACAGTTCATCGCAACATGCACGGCGACGTGATCGGGGGAATCGATCCGCGAACTGGCAATTTCGTGGGAAGTCACGACAACAACGGCCCGACGGCAACGGTGGACGCGAATGGAAATCGGGTGTGGAGCAATGGGGCGAGTGGCTTGGGAGGGAGTCGTGAGAAATCGATGACCGCCGACGAGTTGCGAAAATCATGGGAGCAGCCGGGGGGACATTTCGCGCCCAAGAAGGCCGGAGATCGCGCAATCGAGGAAGGCTCGCAGGCGCAGGCCAGCAAGGGCGGAGATAGCGACAAGACGAAGGCGGGTCACGGCGATGCCATGCAGAAGATGGCCGCAAGCCTCAACAGAATCGACCAGCGCCTTGGTCGCTGGGACCAGTAGGAGTAACAAAAAGCCCCGCGCGGTGTGAGCCGGCGGGGCTTTTGGGAGTGGTGATGGTGGTGCGCTAGGGCTTCCTTACGAGGCGCCCTTCGCTGTCTCGAGACACAATTTGCCGATCGAGATCACGAATGAGCGTGCGCGACTCACTGTATGAGCGAGTCGTGAGTTCTCGTGCTTCTTTTACAGCTCTCTCGGTAACTGTATCGTTGGAAAGAGCGCGGCGGAGGAGGTTTTCGCTCATAAAGGTTTTGCCGTAACTTTCGCTGCAACGTCGGCAATCACCAACTCGTAGTCGATTCGCTTCATCATTTCAAACAGAAAGGTTTTCAGTTCCTCTGAACGCCCAGTGTCGAAAAAATCGGTCCGATCACAATCAAGAGCCAATACGAGAGCATCAGCCGTGCCATCGTGTTCTGTGCGATACTTCAAAGCCAACATGCTTTTCAGATATTTCTTTTGCTCCGGGCGAAAGAACTCAAAGCCTTTATCTGCGTCGCAATCGGGTATGATGATTACGCCTGTGTCACCTTTTATATTGTAGCACTGGACCACGACTGAGATCACGCCGTCAGGTGATCCGAGTTCCATCTGTTTGGTGTTGGTGCTCACACAATTTTTTATCGATCCATTCCACGAGTAAGCTGGAGCCATACGCCCCTCTTCCCGCATGTAGAGGGCAAGCCGCAGCTGCGCATTCGGATCAAGGGCGTGCAATTCGAATTTGAAAAATTCGTAGATGCTTTGAAGGATCAACATCACTTGCTCGTCTGGATTGAGCGCGGTGACAAATTCCTCGTGAGAGACAGTTGCGTTTTTGGCCAGCGTTTCTACCCGCTTCATCTTCTTGTCGATTATATTTCGAATGTGAACGAGCAAACGGACCCAAGCGTCTCGTTGCCGTTTTAACTCGTCGGATTGTTGACGGCTCGTATTGAGTGATTCTTCCAAGTCCTCCTTCAGTTCGTCTCGAATTTGGCCGACGGTCAAAAACAGCACTCCTAGTCCCAGTATCGCGAGCACAGCCTCGACTGGGTAAGTGGGTTGATTTCCTCCCCAGCTCGTGTGCTTGAATACTTCTGCGTAATCAGAGATTACCGCGCCCGCTAGGGCGAGAAGCCATTCAACAATCTTGAGGAGAAATTTCCATTTCCGCGGGAGAATCCAATCCGCGATTTTCCGACGAAACTTCCAAAGTATTATAACCAGCACAAAGCTGATTATTGCCACCACTAAAAAACCCCAGTTAGCACCTACATGCACGCTAGCACTAGCTAGCATGGTCGAAAGAGCTGAAGGAGGTGCGGGGGGCGGCATTCGTTCTGTATATTGTTTCCCTCCCGAATATTGCAATGATCGGAATTGTGCCATGCCTCGACGACAAAAAGCCCCGCGCGGCGTGAGCCGGCGGGGCTTTGAGAGCGACAGGTTTAGCGGGCCGCCATTTTATCACGCAGGGCAATGATCCGCATCAGCATCGCAATTTCGGCCCGATATATGCTTGCCAAGATCCAGCGTGCGACTCCTCTCAGCATGTATACGAGGCCGATTACCTTTTCCTTCGGTGTCCGGCAGTCTTTGATGACTCGGTTGAGAAGTGCGCGCTGGTAACGATACGAAAGACGAGAGTGTTTCATTGCGCACCTCCCTCCAGCATTTTGAGGAGGTGAACGGCGCAGTGGATTTCCCACGGGCCTCCGTCATCTTGGTGGATGCCGTCGGCCCATCCTTCGACGTCGTCCTCGAGATACTTGATCAGGTCTTCTCGAGTCGGTGCTTGGAGCCGCTCGGGAAGATCGCTTCTCTCATAGGCTTGCCTGTTGCGGCCGAATGGCTTTTTGACTGTGGCGCTCCGAATATTTTTCGGAGCCGGGGGAGATAACAGGTTCATACTTTTTCGATGGTTGTTGGATTTGATGTTCGATCCAGAGCCATCAAACACGCGCCCGGATATAGTTGGACGGTGCCGGAAAGTGTCTCACCCTTGTCTCACTTCGGCCCGCTGGACCGTCGAGATTTGGCGTAAGTGCCTGATTTACAAGGAGAGAGCGGGTAGCGGGAATCGAACCCGCATGGCC
>Ga0157378_10003459_pt1 | contig 14015 bp, 10 predicted proteins | sample M65metaG_FD_115309 | JGI IMG/M metagenome (GOLD analysis project Ga0157378, IMG submission 115309) | Miscanthus rhizosphere microbial communities from Kellogg Biological Station, Michigan, USA - M6-5 metaG | ecosystem: Host-associated > Plants > Roots > Rhizosphere > Soil | place: USA: Michigan...
AACCAATGGACGACCTGGCTGTGGATAAGCAGATAGCGGCTTACAGGCATCATGGGTTCTGGAAATGCATGGATACGCTACGGGATAAAGAAGATTTGGAAAACCTCTGGCAAACAGAACCTTTATGGAAAAAATGGTAACGGCAGAATACCTGCGTTCGGTGTTCAGTGGCAAGCGTGTATTTCTTACCGGGCATACTGGCTTCAAGGGTTCGTGGATGCTGCAGATACTGCACTGGCTGGATGCTCATGTGAAGGGGTATTCGCTGGCTCCCGAAAAAAGCAATGACCTGTATAACCAGATAGAGGGCAATAACCTGTGTTACAGCAGCGTGATAGCTGATATATGCGACAAGCAGAAGCTGCAAACAGAGATAGTGCGGTTTGAGCCTGATTTTATTTTTCATTTTGCGGCGCAGCCATTGGTGCGGCGCGGATATGAAATGCCCTCCTATACCTTTCTGGTGAATGCGCAGGGAACCGCGCATGTGCTGGATGCCATGCGCAGCCTGGTGCCTGCTTCGGTGGGCGTGATGATCACCACGGATAAGGTATATGATAACCCTGAAAGGGGATTGCCCTTTAAGGAAGACGACAAACTGGGGGGCTATGATCCATACTCGGCTAGCAAGGCGTCGGCTGAGATTGTAATCGATTCTTACCGACGGTCGTTTTTCAATATTAAAGACTATACCAACCACGAAAAAACGATAGCCGCGGCGCGGGCGGGCAACGTGATAGGTGGTGGCGACTACTCTGACGATCGCATCATTCCTGATATAGTGCGGGCTATCAACTTTGGCGAAATGGTGGGACTGCGCAATCCGAAGAGTGTGCGGCCCTGGCAGCATGTGCTGGAGCCATTGGGCGCTTACCTGCTGCTTGCTGCAAAGATGAGTGAAGACCCGCAGCGTTACAGTACAGCATTCAACTTTGGGCCCAACCCGGAAGATATGCTGACAGTGGAGGAACTGACGAAGACGTTTATAGATGCTTACGGTGCCGGAGACTACAAGATATTCAAGGAAGAGGGAGCCCCGCATGAGGCCAATCTGCTGCTGCTGGATAGCAGCAGGGCAGCCGAACAACTTGGCTGGCGCTCGCAAATGGACGCCCGTACTGCAATACGATGGACTGCCGAGTGGTATGCCAATAAACATCAGACGGCAAACGAAAAATGCCTGGCGCAAATAGAGGCTTATTTCGGAGACTGAATTCCTGGAGGTGTTTCTTTTCGGGTATAATTAACTAAAACCAGGCCGATATAAAATTAAAAAGGCTGAAATTCGCATGTTTATAGCGTAATGGAATTCACCGAAGTATTTAGCGGAGCCATGCTGGTGACGCTGCCAAGAACGGAAGATGCAAGGGGGACATTTGTGAAAGCCTTTCATACGAGCTCCTTTAAAAAAGAGGGTATAGATTTTTCATTGCGTGAGAGCTATTTTTCTTTTTCGAAAAAGGATGTGATACGCGGTATGCATTTTCAATTGCCGCCGCATGACCATAGTAAGGTGGTTTTTTGCCCGCAGGGCGCGATCATGGATGTAATAGTGGACCTGAGGAAGCACTCACCTACCTACAGGCAATTTTATACACACGAGCTCTCCGCAGGCAACCATACCGCACTTTACATACCCGAAGGATTTGCTCATGGGTTCAAGTCGCTGACAGACGATGCGCTGACCTACTACCTGGTGTCGAGCGAATACAACAAGCAACATGATACGGGAATACGGTATGATACCATTGGGCTGGACTGGCAGGTGCAGCAACCCATACTCTCGGCACGTGATCTTTCGTTTATAGGATTGGATGAGTTTGAGAGTCCATTTTAGCAGTGTGCAAAAAATCAGAGATTGACGTTTGAACTACAACACACCGATCAGAATTCTGCGGCCCGCGCCGGGAAAATAGAAACAGACCATGGCGCTATAGAAACACCCATCTTTATGCCTGTAGGCACGGTGGGAAGCGTAAAGGCTGTGACCCAGGCGCAACTGAAAACCGAAGTAGATGCTCAGATAATCCTCGGAAACACGTATCACCTTTACCTGCGGCCAGGGAACGGTATACTGGAACAGGCTGGAGGCTTGCACAAATTTAATGGTTGGGACCGGCCGATACTTACAGACAGCGGCGGCTACCAGGTTTTCTCGCTGGCAGCGAATAGAAAGATCAAAGAAGAAGGAGTGGTATTTCAGTCGCACATAGATGGCTCCAGGCATTTGTTCACCCCGGAGAATGTGATAGATACGCAGCGCTGCATAGGCGCAGATATTATTATGGCATTTGACGAATGCCCGCCTTATCCATCGGAATATCTCTACGCTAAGAACTCAATGGAACTGACGCACCGCTGGCTGGCACGATGTGTGAAGCAGATGAGCGAAACAGAAGCGAAATATGGCTACGAGCAATCGCTCTTCCCGATAGTGCAGGGAAGCACATACCGCGACCTGCGGCAAGCCTCGGCCGAATTTGTGGCCGGAATGGAGTGCGATGGCAATGCCATAGGAGGCCTGTCGGTGGGTGAGCCGGAAGAAATGATGTATGAGCTGAGCGGCCTTTGCTGCTCTATACTACCGGCTAATAAGCCCCGTTACCTGATGGGGGTGGGTACACCCTGGAACATACTGGAGAATATAGCCCTGGGCGTGGATATGTTTGACTGCGTGATGCCTACCAGGAATGGCCGCAATGGTATGCTCTTTACTACCCGTGGAGTAATAAACATAAAGAATAAAAAATGGGCGAACGATTTCAGTGTGATTGACGAGGGACTTGAGTGCGAGACAAGCAGGTTTTATACAAAGGCTTATCTGAGGCATCTGTTTGTCGCGGGCGAATTTCTTGGGTTGACGATTGCAAGCATTCATAATCTTGCGTTTTACCTTTACCTGGTGAAGCAGGCGAGGCTGCACATTGTGGCAGGTGATTTTGCCGCATGGAAAACAGAGATGGTACCGGTGTTGAAGCAGCGTTTGTAAAACAAAAGTTGCATAAAAAGTATCGATGAAGCAAAAAGGCATTGATTCGCAGATAGAGGGAGGTTCCGGAGACAGGGCAGCGGCTATTGTCCGTCCCCGGCGCGGTGTGCTGAGCTACATAGGCATCGGGAAGCTGGATGCATTTATTCTGAAGAAATTTATCAGCACCTTTCTTTTCGCCATCATGGTGCTGGCAGTTATATCGTGTGTGATAGACTACTCCGAAAAGGTGGACAACATAGTCTCGAAAAAGGCGCCGGTGCTTACGGTGCTTAACTACTATAAGAACTTTGTACCGCATATCACCGCATTGCTTTTCCCGCTTTTCATTTTTATAGCCACGATCTTCTTTACCTCCAAGATGGCGTATAAATCAGAGGTCATAGCTATCTTGTCTTCAGGCGTATCATTTCAGCGTTTCATAAGGCCTTATATGATTGGCGCCGGACTGCTGTGCGCTATTTCGCTTGTGGCGAATCACTGGATCATACCAGTGGCTAATAAGCAACGCATTGCATTTGAAGACCGTTACATAAACGACGATAATTTCAGAACTGCGAGCGACAATATGCACCTGGGCATTTCCAAAGACACTTATGTGTATCTGCAGAGCTATAACTATAACACTAATTCAGGATCGCACTTTACTGAGGAAAAGATAACGGGCACGCTGCTGAAAGAAAAGAAAATGGCCGACTATGTGACCTACGATACGCTGAAAAGACTATGGCATCTGCATAACGTGATCATCCGGACTAATGACTCGGATAGAGAGACGATAAAACGTGTACCGGAGATTGTGCAGAAATATCCGTTTACACCACTGGATCTAAACCGTACTGATGCCATAAAAGAAGCGCTGACCACACCGCAACTCTCGCAATATATAGCTACCGAGCAACTGCATGGCCGCGAAAACCTGAGCAGCTATTTTGTAGAGAAGGAGCGGCGGTCGGCCCAGCCTTTCGCAGGTTTCATACTTACCATTATCGGCGCGTGCATAGCCAGCCGGAAGATAAGAGGTGGCAGTGGCCTGCACCTCGCGTTGGGAATTGTGATCAGTGCTGTGTATATCATGTTCCTGCAGGTATCTACTACCTTTTCAACCAAGGCCGACCTCAGTCCTTTCCTGGCTGTGTGGATACCAAACGCCATTTTTTCGGTAGTAGCATTGTTTCTTTATCGAAGGCAGATAAAGTAAAAATGTTTTGCAGGGAATAATTATTTTTGTTCCAACCTTTTCAATTTAACGTCTGAATCTACCCGGTTATTTCTACTAGCCGGAACCAGTGAAAGTTTATGGCGATATTCGTAAGAAATTACTATAGAGCTGGTAAAGTCATGGCTGTTCTGGTCATGCTTTCGCTGAGCCTATGCGAAGTTGCCACCGGCCAGCCGCGCAACATAAGAGCTGAGCTGAACGCTCATGCTGCGAATGATACTGTTAAAGCTGCATTGTATTGCCGGCTTGCCGAAACATATTCAGACGTTGATTTTGATTCGCTGATGAAGTATGCAGACGCAGGCCTGCGCCTTTCGCGCGAGCTTGGCTTCAGGCGGGGGATAGCCCGGAGCCTGAGACTTAGAGGCGTGGCCTCTGAGCACAAGAATTTGTATGATACAGCGCGTGCCTATCACCATGAAGCGCTACGAATTTTTCAGGAACTTGGTGATAAATCAGGAGAAGCATTAACATACCGTTCTATTGCGGCAAGCTATTACCGGCAAACCAATTATCCACGGGCGATAGAATATAATACCAGGAGCGTTCAGCTTTCGAATGACGAAGGGGATTATTCGCAGGTGGGCATGGCCTATGCTGATATCGGGGGCATTTATACTGATCAGGGCGCGAACACAGATGCACTTAGCTATTACCTGAAAGCGCTTACAGCGTTTGACAAAGTGAAAGACCTGCGCGGAACATCCTTATGTCTTATCAATATTGCAACTGTCTATTCGGCTCTTGGTGACTATAAGAAGGCCGGAGAATACCTGAAACAGGCAATTCCCATCAACGAACGGCTCGATGAGAAAGAGGTTGTTTTTGCGAATAATGTGAATATGGGTGTGGTGTATGGTGATATGAAGGATTACAGAAGCGCTTTGAAAACGTTCGGAATTGCAGCGCAGATGGCGGATTTGATTGGTGACAAGAGTTGGATAAATATGGTGTCGGGGAATATAGCTGACGCCTATTTTCAGATGGGGATTTACGACACAGCTTACCCGCTTTTTGAGCGGGTTTTTAAGCTGGCGGGGGAGTTGGCCGATACGAATGTGCTGGTTCAGGCAGAGTCGTCGCTTGGGAAAATGGACGTTGCAGGAAAAAGATACAAAGAAGGCATCCAAAGGCTGGAAGAGGTTTTGGGCATAGCGCAGAATAAGAAGATGAAGCAGTATGTGTTTGACATCTCAGGCTATCTGACAAATGCGTATGACGAAACGAAGGACTACAAGAAAGCGCTGGACTATGAGCGGATGCATAGCGCCTACCAGGATAGTTTGAAAAACGACAAAACAGACAAGCATCTTCAGCAACTGCAGTTTGACTATGAGCTGCAGAAAAAAGAGAACGAGATAGCTATGCTTGACAACAACAGGAAACTGGCTCAGAGCAAGGCCGAGAAGCAGAAGGTAGTAGAGTGGTCTCTGGGGGCGGGGCTGGTACTGGTTTTGGTGATGGCGATCTTGTTGTACCGCAGCGCTAAATTCGAGAAAAAAAACAGGCTGGAAATGCTCAGGCAGAAAGAAGAGTTGCAGAAACAGGCTGCTCGGCTCGAAGAACTTGTGCGGTTTAAGGATAAGACATTCTCGGTATTATCACATGATCTGCGCGGGCCCATGGGTACGCTGACCACGGCTATGATGATGCTGGATGAATTTATTCTTTCTCCTGAAGAGTTTGCAAAAATAAAGCCTGAGATAAACAAGCAACTTGTTTCGCTGAACTCATTGCTCGATAATTTGCTGAATTGGGCGAGGGTCTCCATTGAGGGCAGCATCAGTGCAAATCCTGAACTTACAGATCTCCGTGCTCTTGCAGGCGAAAATGTTGTATTGCTCAGAGAGACTGCCGGCCGCAAGAGAATAACACTGAATGTAGAAATGGGGGAGGCTTTTGCCTATTGTGATTTTGGGCAGCTCGATATCGTTATCAGGAACCTGATCAGTAATGCCATAAAGTTCACCCCCGTTGGCGGTGAGGTTACAATAACTTCCTGGGTTTCGGCAGGAAGGACTTTTTTGTCGGTGAAGGATACAGGTGTAGGGATGCCGGCCGATAAAGTCGCGAAGCTATTTACGGTATCGGCAGATAGTCGTACCTACGGTACGCAAGGTGAGAAAGGTACTGGTCTGGGGCTGCTATTATGCAATGATTTTGTCAGGAGTAACAACGGAAGTATCAGGGTTGAAAGCGAAGTGAATAATGGGAGTAATTTTATTATCGAGCTGCCTTCAGGGAAGCCCTAAACGAGCATGATTTTCTCTTTAGTTGATATTCAAATTCCGCCAGCTATATTTCGATTTGTATTCTTATCAATATATACTTCTGTATTTTATTATTAACAATTTCAGCATTAAATTCTGCATACAAAATTCATAATTGATTGTATATCAATGTAATAATTACAATATTATTTGATTAAATAAAAACGTATTTGTTAATAATTAAGAATTTTATGATAATTCATTAACAAATCATAGTTTTTTATAGAAAAGGTAAATATTTTGCACTCACCATGCTCATCTGAGCGGTTAAAATGGATCGACTATGTGCAGAAAATTATCCTTGAAAAATATTAACCGGTTCCTCCTGGGTGTATTTATTCTTGCAATTTCAGTGTCGGATGTCATTGCCCAAGGCACCTGGACCCCGGTGGCGTCGCTGGCGCCACATTACAACGGCGGTGTGATGATGTTGCTTACCGATGGCAGCGTAATCGTAAAGACATACTATGGCGGGTTTGGCGGAACGCCGGGGACAACGTGGGATAAACTGACACCGGACTCAACGGGCAGTTATGCGAACGGGACATGGTCGTCGATTACGCCTATGAATAACGATCGCCTTTATTTTTCGTCGTGGGTACTAAACGATGGGCGGGTATATGTGGGCGGCGGCGAATATGGCGCTGGTACGCAGGCTGAAATATACGATCCGCAGACCAACGCCTGGGCGGCGCTTACTACTCCAGGCGCTAATTTCGATGACGGCGCGTCTGAAATCCTGCCCGGGAATAAGCTGCTGCTGGCGCAGGTTTCGCCCAGCCCGGTTGCTAACTATATTTATGACCCCACTACAAACAGCTACACTGCGGCCGGAACAAGTACCGGAAGCCATGATGAGGCATCTTGGCTGAAACTGCCCGATGGAAGCGTGCTGCAGGTTGATCTTTTCTCCACAAATTCCGAAAGGTATATTCCCGCGACCAATTCATGGGTTGCGGATGCAACGGTGCCGGTGGCACTGTATGATTCGCACGATTTTGAAACCGGAGCTGCGATAATGCTGCCCGACGGGCGAGGATTCTTCCTGGGCGGCACCGGCCATACAGCCTATTATACGCCATCGGGCACTACAAGCCCTGGTACCTGGGCCGCCGGACCAGATATTCCGGGCAGCCTTGTAGCAGTGGATGCTCCTGTAGCAATGATGAATAATGGTAAGCTGCTGATTGCCGTTGGTCCGCAGCCGTCTTATGGCGGCGACTATCCGGCACCTACTTCCTTTTATGAGTTTGACTATATAGCCAATACCTATACTTCAGTGTCGGCTCCTGGTGGAGGAACCACGCTCCCGGTACCATCCTATACCACCAATATGCTGGACCTGCCTGATGGTTCTGTTCTTTTCGTTCCGCAGGGCAACAAACAGTATTATCTGTACAGTCCCGGCGGATCGCCTATTACAGCAGCCAAGCCAACTATCGATAATATTTACAGGGTGGACTGTAATACATTTGCCGTCACGGGCAAACTGTTTACCGGTCTTTCGGAGGGTGCTGCTTATGGCGATGACTGGGCCATGGCCACCAACTTCCCTATCGTGCGCATCAGTGGCGGCAGCAGGACTTATTACGCAAGGGCATTTAACTGGAACAGGGCAGGATCGATTAATACAGGTACCCTGGAGGATTCTGTGCAATTTGAAGTGCCGGTCGGTTTGACCGGCGGTTCTTACACATTGCAGATAGTTGTGAACGGCAATGCTTCGGATGCATCGTCGTTCAGTCCCACGTCGGGCGTGAGCGCATCGTCTTCATCACTTTGTCCAGGGTCTTCCATCACACTGACTGCCCCGTCTGGAGGCACCTGGAGCAGCAGCAATACCGGTGTAGCTACCGTCGGATCATCTTCCGGCATTGTAACGGGGGTAACAGCGGGTACGGCCACGATTTCTTACTCGTCAGGGTCGTGCTACTATACGGCACCTGTGACGGTAAACGCTCTTGCTTCGATAGCTGCAACTGCCGGGGCAAATGGCTCAGTAGCGCCGTCAGGCACTACTAATCTCTGTGCCGGGGAAAGCCAGACCTACACTATTACTCCGGGCACGGGTTATTATATCGCCTCGGTTGTCGTCGATGGAAGTAGCGTGGGCGCCGGAGGAACTTATAGTTTTAGCAGCGTGACCGGCGGCAGCCATACTATCAGCGCTACCTTTACTGCTACCACGTACACTATCACGGCCTCGTCTGGCAGCAATGGCAGCATTTCCTCAGCCGGGGCTACCTCCGTGGGTTACGGTGGCAGCAAGACCTACACCATGACCCCAGCCACGGGATACCATGTGAGCGGAGTGGTGGTGGACGGCGCTGGTGTGGGCGCGGTAACTTCTTATACGTTCAGTTCTGTGTCTGCCAATCATACGATCAGTGTAAGCTATGCGATCAATACGTATTCCATCACTGCATCTTCATCGCCACACGGTGCGACCACTCCTGCGGGAACAACTATTGTAAATTATGGCGGCAGCCAGGTTTACAATTTTACCGCAGATATGGGCTACTACATAGCAGCCGTGGTTATAGATGGTGCGAGCGCCGGTGCCATTGCTTCCTTTACATTCAGCTCAGTGAGCGCCAGCCACACCGTGTATGTTGATTATGAGATAAACCAGTATGCAATCAATTCGTGGTCTGATGGCAATAGTGTTATCTCTCCGGATGGCATGATGATGGTCAATTATGGCGATAACCAGACTTACACCATGGCTGCGAATACGGGCTACCATATCACGGATGTAGAAGTGGATGGGGTGAGCATGGGAGCGCTAACTTCTTACACGTTTAGCTCGATAGCAGACGATCATTTTCTGAGTGTAAGTGCCGATATCAATACATACAATATCACCGCAACGGCCGCGGCTCACGGTACTGTTTCGCCTGCAGGCACTACTGCAGTGGATTATGGGAATTCACTTTCATACACCATTACTCCCAATGCAGGCTACTCTATCAGTAATGTGTATGTGGATGGGGTGTCGGTAGGTTCCGGCTCTTCCTATTCATTTACAGCAGTAAATGCCGGCCACTCGATAAGTGCCACATTTGCGGCCAATACTTATTCTATTACCGCCTCGGCAGGCGCAAACGGAACGATATCTCCTGCGGGCGCTGCAACGGTTACCTATGGCGGCAGCCAGAGCTATTCTATAGTGCCTGCATCAGGCTACCATATTGCCGGTGTTACAGTTGATGGCAGCAGCGTGGGAGCGGTGTCAGCTTATGCTTTTACGTCGGTATCTGCAAACCATTCTATAAGCGCGTCGTTCGCAATTAACACTTATACGATAACTGCGACGGCAGGATCCAACGGCTCGGTCTCCCCATCCGGAGGCACGGTCATTACAAGCGGCGGCAGTCAGGCCTATACGATTGCTGCCAGCAGCGGATACCATGTGAACGATGTGACTGTGGACGGCGGCAGCGTTGGCGCGGTAACCTCCTACACCTTCGGCAGCGTGAGCGCCAATCATACCATCAGTGCCTCATTTGCCGTAAATACTTATTCGCTGACGGCAACAGCCGGTGCTAACGGAACAATATCACCGCCCGGCACAACCACGGTAACCGCAGGTGGCACCCAGGCCTATTCTATCGCCGCCAATACCGGCTACCATATCGCCGGCGTGACGGTGGATGGTGCCAGCGTAGGTGCAGTCTTGGGCTATACATTCAGCGCTGTTTCTGCGAGCCATACTATCAGCGCCTCCTTTGCAATAAATAGTTATTCGATCACCGCGACCGCGGGCGCGAACGGGTCTATTTCTTCACCGGGAACTTCAACTGTGACTTACGGCGGCAGCAAGACATATACCATGTCGCCTGCGAGCGGCTATCATGTAAGCAATGTGGTGGTGGATGGGGCGAGTGTAGGAGCGGTAACTTCTTATACTTTCACGTCGGTATCAGCCAGTCATACAATAAGCGTTGCATTTTCAAATGTCAGTTATAAGATCACCTCCAGTTCCGGGGCACATGGCTCCATTTCGCCCAACGGCAGTACCACAGTGCCGGCAGGCACCAATCAGAGCTATACGTTTACTCCGGGCACCGGATATCATATAAGCAATGTAACGGTAGATGGCAGTAGTATTGGTGCAATTACCTCTTATACGTTTAGCAGCGTATCAGCTAATCATACGATCAGTGTTTCCTTTGCAGTGGGGGCACGCAGTTCGCAAACAGGGGCCGGCAATGAAGAAAGTGTCGTAATCAGGAGCTACCCTAATCCATCGGATGGTGTGTTTTATATTGTCATACCCGCATCTGTTTCTGCCGCCGAGGTATCGGTGACAGATATTGCGGGAAAGACTATTCTGCGCCGCGCTATCGTGGATAATACCGGTGAACCGGTTGAACTAAGCATTAAGCCGGCTGCGAGCGGGGTTTATCTTTTGCAGGTGATTGGTGGTGACGATGTATATGCAACCAAATTGGTTGTGCATTAGTAGGAGAAAGCCCTTAAAAGAACACGGCTGGATCGGGTGATCCAGCCGTTATTTTCTAGAAAAGATTCACCTGGAAATACAGGGTGATAAAAGCTCAGAATTTTCGTTTCTTATCATCCATGTAGTTGTTCCAAAAAGACAATAGAATCACCTGGCCTTTCGATTTGCGAAATGAGTAGTATAGTGTTACTCTCTTATTAATTACTGCTTTCCGGATCTTCTTTTTCTTACCGGAGTAAGAATATAGTTCCGGATTGTTTTCAATGTTCAGCACTACATACTGTGCCCTCAAGATAAATTTACTGATTTCCGTACCGGTCCAATGCTCTTCGAGATAAGCGATATTGCCGGCATATGTCTTTTTCGCCTGATCGGACCATAAGACCTCTACAGCCATTTCTTGTATTTTTTCATCACCTCTTTGTGGGGTGTTAATCTGCCTGCTTCTGCATCCTTCAAGCCTTCCTCGATGGAGGCCTTTGCAGCTTCACTCAGATCGTCCCACCAGTCATTTTCTTCCTGAACCTCAAGAACCGCCCTTACCAACTTTAGTGATTTCTCGTCAGCCTGGTCTAACTGTTTTTTTAGGTTTTTCCGCAATAACTCAGTGTCAGTCATATGCTGATTTGTTACCAAAATTAAGGAATAATATCAATAACCTCAGTTGGCCAACAACTTGTTTAATACATTAATAGACTTGGCTTCTCTATTACAGACCCCAACGTTATCAATAGTCGCCGAACGATGTTTGCGGCAGCTGGTTGAGCGCTTCCTCAAGCTGTTTGTCGCTGGGGGCAATACCATGCCACTCATGGGTTCCTTCCATGAAACTGATGCCCTTACCCATTATGGTGTGCATAAGTATGCATACAGGCTTTCCCTTGCCAGCTGCGGCCTTTGCCTGTGCCATTACCGTGAGTACAGTGTCTATATCATTGCCGTCCATCTCGAGAACGAGCCAGCCGAATGCTTCAAATTTTTCCCTGAGAGAACCCAGGTTCATTACTGCCACAGTGGGTCCATCTATCTGCTGGCCGTTGTAGTCAATAGTGGCTATCAGGTTGTCAATTTTGTGATGTGCTGCAAACATGATAGCCTCCCAGTTCTGGCCCTCCTGCAGTTCGCCATCGCCGTGCAGCGAGTAAACGAAGTGCTGGTCACCATTCAGTTTCTTGGCAAGTGCCGCACCGCAGGCTACGCTCATGCCCTGGCCCAGCGAACCACTGGCAATGCGTACACCAGGAAGATGCTCATGGGTAGCGGGATGACCCTGCAGCCGGGAATTTATGTGCCGGAATGTCGCCAGCTCACTAACCGGAAAATAACCTGAGCGCGCAAGCACACTGTAGAAAACCGGGGAGATATGGCCATTCGACAGGAAGAAGATGTCTTCGCCTACGCCGTCCATATCAAAGCCGGGCTTGCGTTCCATAATCTTGAAAAAGAGCGCCGTCAGGAAGTCTGTACATCCCAGCGACCCGCCCGGATGCCCGCTCTGAACTTTATGCACCATTCTTACGATATCGCGGCGCACCTGTGTGGCCAGCTCCCTGAGATTATCCGTAGTCATTTTTTACTTTGCGAAATTGGGAGCAAAAGTATAAGATAACCCGCATTTTTTACAACAAAAATGCAAACCGCTTAAATTGCATCTAAAACAGACTAAAGTGCACAAGCGGAAATTTACGGAACACCTTGCCCGGTGGCACCACGATGTCAATCAGCGGTCGCTGCCATGGAAGAATGAAAAGGATCCGTACAAAATATGGCTGTCTGAGATAATATTGCAGCAAACGCGGGCTGAACAGGGACTGCCGTATTATTTACGTTTTATCGAAACTTATCCTACCGTAACCGCGCTTGCGGCGGCGAAAGACGAAGAGGTGTACAGGCTATGGCAGGGGCTGGGGTACTATAACAGGTGCAAAAATATGCTTGCCACCGCAAGGCATTTATCCGGGGCAGGCGGTACCTTTCCTGACACTTACGAAGGCTTGCTGAAATTGAAAGGAATTGGGCCATACACCGCCGCTGCGATCGCTTCGTTTGCCTTCGGGCTGCCGGTAGCGGTGGTCGACGGCAATGTGTACCGGGTGCTGGCGAGGTACTTTGGCATTTCGGAGCCTTTTGATACTTCGGCCGGAAAGAAGCGCTTCGCAGACCTTGCCTGCGAGGTTTTGCATCATTCACAGAGTGCGGCCCATAACCAGGCGATCATGGACCTTGGAGCCACGGTATGCACGCCGGCAAGGCAACAGTGTGCAAGATGTCCGCTGGAACGGGAATGCTATGCCCGGAAGCACGACATGGTAGCTATGTTCCCGGTAAAGAGTAAAAAATTAGTGGTTAGAAAACGCTATTTCCACTATTTGGTACTCCGCTATGGGGACAAGTTGTGGATGCAGAAGCGTGTGGCCGGCGATATCTGGGAAAATCTTTACGAGCCATACCTGGTAGAGAGTGAACGTGCTCTTGACGCGGAATCCCTGATGGGCGCCGATGCATTAATCGCGGAAAAAATTGAATTGGTGGACGTTCAGTATGCGGGCGCCAGCTCGCAGCGGCTAACCCACCAGCTCATAGAAGCTCATTTCTTCGTGCTGGAACTAAAGACAGGCACACCGCCAGGAAATGGCCGTTGGGTGACTGTTTGCGAACTGGAGAATATAGCTATGCCCAAAACAGTTCTTTCTTTTTTAAAAAATAATTTATACTTTTAGAATTCATTAGGTTACGATTTTTATTATTTGAAAAAACTGAACTGTTATGAGAGGGGTAAACAAAGTCGTTTTGATTGGCAATCTCGGCCGTGAACCGGATCTGCAGTACCTGGAGGGTAACATTGCAGTAGCGAAGTTTCCACTGGCCACTACTGAGACGTACAAAGACAAGACAGGCGCCCTGGTCTCGCAAACAGAATGGCATACAGTAGTGTTGTGGCGTGGGCTTGCAGAACTCGCTCAGAAGTACCTGCATAAAGGAAGCCTTGTATTTATAGAGGGCAGAATAAGAACCCGTAACTGGGAGGACAAGGATAAGAATAAGCGGTTCAGCACGGAGATCGTTGGT